>Ga0181413_1000755_pt1 | contig 10083 bp, 28 predicted proteins | sample 36SPOviralmetaG_FD_130111 | JGI IMG/M metagenome (GOLD analysis project Ga0181413, IMG submission 130111) | Marine viral communities from the oligotrophic San Pedro Time Series (SPOT) site, San Pedro Channel, CA, USA - 36 SPOT_SRF_2012-09-28 | ecosystem: Environmental > Aquatic > Marine > Strait... | reverse complement strand
CATAGCATAAGACTCGGAGTTTGTCAACCCCACCGCCCCCAAATCTCGTCGAGACCTGAGCATTATGATCTAGTCGAGGTCTGCGCATCATAAGTCTAGACTAGCTTTCGCGCATCATACATCATCTCGACTAGAATGTTCACAAACCGTAACAAATCTCGACGAGATCACATAAATATGCTATACTTATCATATACCTCACACAATCTAGTCGAGCCATGTACGAATGGTCTTATGAGTATCTCGTCGAGCTTCCCGACGTAGAGCAGGAATCGTGCAAACATCTCGACGAGAATACGCAGGCACGAGACGTACATAATCTCGTCGAGCTTGTGCCCATTCCTGATGCATGATATAATAATCTAGTCGAGATTCTAACACGCATCATACTCTATGTCAACTCTTCTCAGTCAAAAACGCAAAGTCTCGGTCGAGCTCGAGATCGACGCATACGCGGATCTAGACGTGCAGGTGCTGCGGGCGCTAGATTGGCACAAGATTCTCATGTTAGAATCAGATGAGACCGTACGTGTCAGTGTGCAAGAGGGTGAGGACCAGATCGATGAATTATATTATTCTCAATAGAGATTCGTTATTGAGAAAGAGAATTAGTAATATTTTATGGCAGGTTCCGTGACGAAGATTTTATAGTTCGTACCCTCGAACTTTTCTTACCTTTATTATAACAACTCAGCTGGCATGAATGCAACCTGCTATGTGCCACTAATTAAACTGTCACACTGAACCACCACGGGGTGGTTTTTTGGGTTATATTAAGAGTGGGAAACAAAACTGGCATCCATTGGGTTAGGTGCAAGTCCTAAACGTAAAAAGAAGTCAATGAGTTTAAGTCCACGTTTTTGTTTCTCGCACCCAATTTATTCAGGAAGCAGATGAATTATCCACACGGGGTTTATGATTTTATCAAGTACGTTGATTCGTTCTACGGTACCAATGATCCGCTGTACCCGCTGATCGATCAGAATACAAAAGATCCGTTAAATCTTTATGATATCATGAGAGCAACGGTGAACTACGTAGAAAAATGCATGAAAGGTGATTTAGAGTTCGTGCACTATTCGTGGGGTGATGGTGATTCGCTTGACCGTGAGCGGGTACGTGATATCCTACTAGATGAATTCAACTACGGGTACGTATCATGACTGATCCAACAAGATGGGCGGTCCAACCCGCTTCGTGGTTTAACTTCGATGCCGATGGTGCCGTATACTGCGCGGACCTGGAGACTGCTTACCGTGTAGCGAGTGACCAAACCAGGTTTAGTGATCAAATTATTTGGAAGATGACTGCAGGTGATCCGATCCGTTGGATTCGTGTGACAAAAGACGAAGTGGCACAGTCTGCTTACCAGGGTGCGTGATGTGCGGTTATAATAAGTACATACCACACAAAAGGAATTTATTATGCCCAATTGGTGTAACAACAGAGTTGACTTCTACTCTGACGATACCAGTAAAATTACTGAACTTCGTGAAATCTTTGAAAGTCAAGACGTATTCGCAAAAATAGTTCCACCCCCAGACTGGCAGAAAGTACCACTAACCGCAGAGGATCAGTATGAATATTCATTCTCAAAACCTCGTGGTGAAGTTGGTGAATTACCAGTCGTCAAGGATAAAGGATTCGGTAAGGGTCTATACTTTCCGTCAACAGATAATAATGATGACAGATGGTATAACTGGAATGTGAACAACTGGGGAACTAAATGGGACATTGACGGCAATGATTCAGAAATTGATGGTGATGATTACAGTTTTCAAGTTGAATTTGAAACAGCATGGTCACCACCTGAGCAAATCTTTTATGCACTTCGTGAAAAATACGGAGAGACAGTTGACATTACGTGGTTCTTTGACGAACCAGGACAGCAAGTAGCAGGTTATTTGGGATCATGAACAGATACGAAATTACATGGGAGGAACAATTCCATCTCATAGAATTATATGATCTACTCAGAGATAATGGTACGATCGAAGACTTGCCACCAGAGATTACCACATTTTTTGAGAAGATCATGTCGTGATGTGACAGTTAACAAAGTGGCACATGGGGACTTTCGTAGTCCCCTTTTTCGTTTATAATAAAAGAGTAAAGCAAACAATCCACACATGAGAAAAATTGAACTTGAAATGAATGAAGCGATCAGAAATGGTCACGCATGGTCTAAGGATAACACTTGCGTTACTTATGACCCTACAAACAAAATGAGTGCGGAAGTATTCTTACATGGTAATCACATTGCCACAGTTACTGATAATTCGTTAAAACTCTACTCTGGCGGTGGTTGGTTTACTAATACCACTAAGTCCAGACTCAATGCACTTATTAATGAGTTTTGCGAACCAATGTCTAATGGAATTTTTCAAAAGAATTGGAACTGGTACGTTCGTGCATTTAATACAATCACACCATTTCATGATGGCATTACAATCCCCGTGGTGTAATCATGACACATGACGAAATCCGCAGAGCATCTACTGAAAAACTAAGGAGATATCTTAAAGAGGATATCCCCGTAGAGTTAGATGATATGATTAATTACGAACTTTACATTAGGGAATTTTCATGAAAACTAAACGTCAAATCAAACTATCCGTGTTAATGGACAAACTATGTGACCTCGGATGGGAATACACTTGTAATAGGATGTCACGCAGCGGTATGCAAACCTATGATGAGATTTTACAATACGTAGGGGCATTGAATTCTAATGAGCATTGGAATGAAGATGCATACATTGACAAACAATGTGACCATTAGTGGACAGTTCACAAAGTGGCACATGGGGAGGTTTACACCTCCCTTTGTCGTGTATAATAATAGTATACACAAACAGGTTTCCACAACATGTACGCAACTGATCGTTTTAAAATTGACAGAGCACCAGTAGTCGCAGCATCCGATGCAGCAGATGAATTACTTGAAATTTTCAACATGTACCCACAGGAAGATGGTAGTGATGAATACATGGCGGGTCTTTGCCGTGAGTTAGTATCACATTTAAACGAAGCATTAGGAGTAGAAGACTAATGAACAAAAATTACTACATTAAAGAAATCAGAGACTTAAGTAAAAACTATGATGCAGATGCCCAGTCAAAGATACTTGATGAACTTACAGATAAATTCTTTGATGTTAAAGGTATCAAAGAATTATATGACGTCCTTATGAAGGAAGTATATGGCGACGGAGGATTAAAAGGTTATTAAGTGTGACAGTTAATAAAGTGTCCACTATCACTTGCAACATGCCCCCTTTTATGGGTATAATAGTAGTATAAACAAACAAAGGTTTCCACAAACTATGTCAACATTACATCATGAATCCATATTTGAAGATTGTATGGAACAAGCAATCACAGAATTCTGTGAATCAAACAAATTAAACAGTAAGATGTTCAATTTGATCAAAGATCATTTAGGTGTTCAATTAGCACTTGATAAAAAAGCAAACTTAATATTTGAAGGGAGGTGTGTATAATGATTGAAAAATTCATTGAAGTTCCAAATACGAACATCCGAGAGAGAGTCCAAACGACTTTCGCATATGATTTACTTTATGACATGGCACAACAATATGGTCATGCCCAAATCGTATGGTATGCTCTTAATGGTAAGAGAGTCGTTGAAGGGGAGTATACTTCAAATGACTAATAAAAAGTTTTCACAGTACAAATCATTTAAATCCGAAAGGAGTAATGGTATTAACATTGAGTTGACACAAACTCAATACGATTATCTTTATGAAGTCGTTATGTTTGCATATGAAATGGAAGTCCCAGAGCAGAAAGAATGGGACATGCAAACCTTTGATAATATGCTTCATAATGTCACTAATGGTCAATCTACCATATTAAGTAACAACGTGAGAGGTATACTGTGACAGTTAACAAAGTGGCACAAGGGGGGTTTCTTTTGATCTCCCTATTGTTTATAATAAGTACATAACAAACAAAGGTTCTCACACATGACCAAAACAGAAAGATTAATTAAAAGAATAAAGGAAGTTGATTCTTTTGAAAACATGGCATACGTTTGCGAAGACTTCGCAACTTTCATTGACGAAGTAAGCGAGTGGGGAGTAGACCACATTGCCCAAGTTGACTTTGACGATCCAGAGGTTAACATCCCAATGATGAACGAATTTTTCGCATCATTCGGATGCACACCATCAAACCCACATCCAGCAGGGAGGTATGCGTAATGGTTGAAACATTTTTAACAATCGGTGTAATCGTCGTATTTGCGGATCTTAATGATCGCTTAAGTGAATACATCAGAAATAGGAAGCACTAATGAATTACGATGAAATCCTTAAGTGTTATGATGGTGTAACCGAACAACACGCAAACACGTCTTTTGAGTTCGGGTTAATGAACGACACCTATTATAACCTATTCAGAGAGCATGATGTATTAGAGTATGCCACTAAACAAACTGGCACATGACCTATACACAGTTCATATATAACCCCTTATAATAAGTACATACCACACAGGAGCATTCATGACTTCAACTTATCAAACAACTACAACTGACACAGACTACAACGGTTGGACTAATTATGAGACATGGAACGCAGCGCTTTGGATAGGCAGCGATGAAGGACTTTATGACATCGCCCGCAGAGCGATGGACTGGTCACACTTACTTGAGATCTTCAACAACTATGGCATAGACACCACAGGAGACAAGGTAAGATGGGATGACCCATTAATCAACTCATGTGAGATGGATGAGATGCTGGAGGAACTCTGATCCTCTGGGCATTGGTCAGGCAAGGGTGGGCGACCCCAACGGAACATGCCCTTTATGTGTGGAGACCTCTGACCAAGTAAGACCCATTGTTTGTGAGGTGAAGTTCTGCCTTTATGGAGCAACAGACAACACCTCACCCTTATATAATACGTTAGGGGCAATGGTTATGCCCCTTTCTTATTGTGTGTTTAATCGCGTAGGTACCATCTAACCTACAGAGGTGACAATTCGACCTTTAAATATACTTCATATGAAAATTTTTTCCGCCATATATAAACTCAGAGAGGGTCGATACAAATGAACTATAACTATCACGAAGTAATGGAAGTATACAAGAGACCAATGAGTGTCAGGTATATACCACAGATTTTCTGGGTGTTTGTATGCTTGATATCATTAACGTTATTTCCTACTATCACTCATGCAAATCACTTACCCGTGATGTACGTTCAAGTACCTCAATGGGCAGATGACTGGGCAGTCTGTGCTGTTGATATACCTGATGCAAAATGTCATTGGTATGTGATAGCACCTGATAATACATTCGGTGAAGGATTCTCTTGGGAAGATGCACCATGGTTTGATGCTAACGGATTAAATGATGTTGCACCTATGCAAGCATCAACAGTTGTGGAAAAATTACAAAAGAGATGAAGCACATTCGCAAAACAGTGATTCAACAAGATCCTCAAACAGGAGATCTGTATGTTACAATTCCAGAAGAAGTCCTTAAAGATCTTACATGGGAAGAGGGAGATGTGGTAGAATGGGAGATGAAATCAGAAGTTGAACTTACTTGTAAATTTATCGATGAGGAAGAGGATTTGTAATCATGTATAATATTGTTATTAAAGATAAGGTAGTTTATGATCATCTCTCAAACGAAGAAAAAGATAATACACTCAAGATGCTCAAAACAATTATTGATAATAAGTTACTTAATGATTTCAAATACACATTCGATGACATTAAAGTAGAGGAGGTTTATGACTTCGACAACTAGCGTAACATATCACATTTACTTAAACGACAGATGTTTGTTTAAGAATTTAAATCAAGAAGAGTTTGATATAATATGGGGAAGAATATACCGTTCTTATTGGGATGGTCTTACATACACAGAATGTCTTGGTGATGTATGTACCGAAGAATCCTCTTATTGACAATGACTACATACTATAGTATGATAATGATGTAACCCACTCAAATTATGGCTAAAGGATTTACTGTAAAAGCAAAGACCCCAACTAAGGGCGGAAATAAAAAAGAACCAGAATACGACTACGAAAAAGCAAAAGAACTGATAAAAGGTAAGGCAGTTGTACTGTGCCTACCTGGTCGTGGTTGTTCATATGCATTCATGAAGAACTTTGTTCAACTATGTTTTGATCTAGTACAAATGGGAGTGAGTATTCAGATCTCTCAAGATTACTCATCAATGGTTAACTTTGCACGTTGTAAGGTATTAGGTGCAAATGTTCTCCGTGGTCCTAACCAAATCCCATGGGACGGTAAACTCAAGTATGATTATCAACTGTGGATTGACAGTGATATTATCTTTAACTCTGCACAATTTCTGCAGTTAGTTCTTATGCAGAAGGATATTGCTGCTGGTTGGTACATGACCGAAGATGGACGCACAACTTCTGTTGCTCACTGGTTGGAGGAGCAAGACTTCCGTACCAATGGAGGTGTCATGAATCATGAAACTGGCGAAAGTATGCAAAAGCGCCGTAAGCCCTTCACGGTGGACTACACAGGATTTGGGTGGGTACTGATCAAAAATGGAGTTTTTGAACACGAAGAAATGAAATACCCTTGGTTTGCTCCTAAGATGCAAGAATTTGAGTCTGGAGAGGTACAAGATATGTGCGGAGAAGATGTTTCTTTCTGTCTAGATGCGATTGCAGCAGGTTTTGAGATCTACTGTGACCCAAATATCAGAGTTGGACATGAAAAAACAAGAGTTATCTGATAGATATAACGTTTCAATTAAGGGTGTAGTGGCATGGAAGGATCTTTCAGAGGAAGAAATGTTCAATACTCTTGAAGATCTTGCCATTCAGTACTACGAAAAGGGGCATCCTAACGCAAAAGACATTAATGTAGAGGTAATTAAGTGAATACTATTGAAAGAAAACCGAAAAAAACAAAACAAGGGAAGGGTAGACATACAAAATATGCTGCAAGTTCCCGTAATTCCAAGAAAAAGCGTCCTAGAGGTCAAGGATGAACCTAATTTGCAATCTTCCTGCCGAAAAAGTTTGGGTACGTAAGGAATATTTGCGAGATCATCAAGATGGACATGGTGAATATGTAGAGGGCGTCTGGGTTTCGGCAAAATCGATACCTGGTCGCGCTTTTTACTTTGAGACATACCTACCAGAATACGGTGCAATGTTCGATAAACTGCCTATTAGTGCATTTGTCAGAGCACCAAAGGCACCAGATCCTGATATGACACTTGAAAATCTCCAATTTTGGAACTGTATGGACTATGGAGTCGTGGCAATCAACAAAGGTTTCGTCTCTTCAATGGATTGTGAGGTCTATACAAGAGATCATGGATTCATTAAAGGTCAATATTTGTTTACATTAGACAATTACCATGCAAATCCAGACGTAGTAGACAATAATGTAAGTGAAGTTCCACAAGAACACAAGTCTCATAACTGCATAGCACTCGAAAATGGGCAGTTTGCACTGTATCCTAACAATCGGATGCGTCTATATGACCTTTCTATCACTCCTGAGATGCCAAAGAAACCTGATTTTAAGGTTTCTACTATAGAATATCAAGTTGAGGCAGGAACAGACTGGGGAAGACTGGGAGATACTGATGAATATTTCTGGGAAACAGCAAAAGAGAGGTCAGTTAGCGAGTGGATTGACGAAAAAAGTGGAGAAATTGAGTAGTTGTAAAAAAAGTTGTCGTTAATACGTATAAATAAATTTAAAGCTACGATAATATGCCTATTTCCAATAGGATTACCTCAAAATCGTTCAAAGATATCAGTTTTTCATTCACACCTCACCCAGTAACGAATGATTTGCTCGTTGTTAAGAACGAAGATGCAATAAAGACAGCAATTAAGAATTGTGTTTTTACACTTCCTGGTGAAAAATTTTTTAATGCACAATTTGGATCGCCAATAAGAGATACTCTGTTTAATTTAATTGATGATGCAACTGCTTCTGTAGTTTCTGATACAATTAAGAACACAATTCAGTTATATGAAACTAGAGTTAGTAATGTTAGTGTTGAAGTTGAGTCTAGACCTGACCTAAATGCATTTGGAGTAACAATATTTTATGATATTATTGGGGATTTATCCTCAGCCCAAGCAATTTCGTTCATCCTAGAGGCTACAAGATAATGCCATCTAATAAGTTTACAAATTTAGACTATGAGGATATTAAATCCTCTATTAAAGACTACCTAAGAGCAAATACCGACTTTACTGGTTTTGACTATGAAGGGTCAAACATGTCGGTTCTTATCGATACATTAGCATATAACACATATCAGACTGCATTTAACACTAATATGGTTGTTAATGAATCTTTTATAGATTCTGCTACTCTTAGAGAGAACGTTGTTTCACTTGCTAGAAATATTGGTTATGTTCCTAGATCAAGAACTGCTGCACAAGGTACAATAAGTCTTAGTGTTACTGATCCAAGTAGTGTTATCAATGGAAATACACTGACTTTAAGAAAGGGTCTAGTTTGTACTGGTGATTCTTCTGGAACAACATATGCTTTTGCCATTCCAGAGGATAGAACAGTAGCAGTTGTAAATGGAGTTGCTGATTTTGGGCAGTTTGAGGTATATGAAGGAACATTATTATCAAAAGCATTTACAGTTAGTGGTCATAGTGAGCAGAAGTTTGTTTTAGATAATCCATTTATTGATACATCGACTATTAGAAGTGTTATTTTTAGACCTGGAGAGATTGGAGATGGTAGAAGATATAGATTAGTTGATAATATCGTTAAAATTACCAAAGACTCTGAAATTTTCCTACTTCAGGAGATTGAAGATGAAAAATATGAAGTTCTTTTTGGTGATGGATTTTTTGGTAAGAAATTAGATCCAAATACAGATATTAGAATCGATTATATTGTAACTGAGGGTAGAGAAGGAAACGGTGCTCGTAATTTTTCATTTGGAGGAGATTTTTATGATGGTTTGAATGTTAGTGTAAATCAGAGCACCCTAACTATCACGTTAACTACCGTTCAAGCCGCTCAGAGTGGCGATGAGATCGAGTCAATTAACTCAGTTAAGTATTATGCTCCTAGGTTATATTCATCGCAATACAGGGCGGTTTCTGCAACTGATTATGAAGCGATAATTCAGCAAATTTATCCCGATACTGAGAGTGTTTCAGTCGTTGGTGGTGAAGAGTTAGACCCACCACAATTTGGAAATGTCATAATTAGTATCAAACCAAGAAATGCTAACTTTATTTCTGACTTTACTAAACAACAAATTACAACTGAGTTAAAGAAATTTGCTCTTGCAGGAATTAATCAACAATTAGTTGATCTACAAATCCTAACTGTTGAGTATGATTGTTTTGTATATTATAATAGTAATATATTCAATGATGTATCTACTCTTCAAACAAGAATCAGTAATTCAGTTCAAAAGTATGCTAATTCCTTAGATCTCAATAAATTCGGTGGAAGATTCAAGTATAGTAAGTTCGTTAATATTGTCGATGATTCTGATAGATCGATTACGTCAAATATTACAAGAATCCAAATGAGAAGAGACCTTCGTGCAGAAATTAATGTTACGAGTCAATATGAATTATGTTATGGTAATCAATTCCACGTTAATTTAGAAGGTAGGAACATTAAATCCACTGCTTTTAATATCAGAGGAGAAAGTGCACCTGTTTACTTTAGTGATGAACCAGATGGCAGCACAACTACAGGAAGACTAACTATTGTTAGCGTAGATAGTAATGGTGAAGTTGTTACTATAGACGGTAATGCAGGTACAGTTGATTATACGCATGGAGAAGTTCTTATTAATTCAATTTTCATTACTGGAACTTCTTTAAGTCAAAATATTATTGAAATACAAGCAACTCCAGAGTCTAATGATGTCATAGGATTAAAAGATTTGTACCTCAATGTAGATTTATCTAAAAGTACTATAAATATGATTAAAGATACGATTAGTTCGGGAGATCAGATTTCTGGAGTATCATATCCAACTTCTTCTAGCTACACTAACGGATCACTAACTCGATAGAATGATAAACAAGAGAGTTAAAATAAAAGATGTTAT
>Ga0181413_1000751_pt1 | contig 10128 bp, 15 predicted proteins | sample 36SPOviralmetaG_FD_130111 | JGI IMG/M metagenome (GOLD analysis project Ga0181413, IMG submission 130111) | Marine viral communities from the oligotrophic San Pedro Time Series (SPOT) site, San Pedro Channel, CA, USA - 36 SPOT_SRF_2012-09-28 | ecosystem: Environmental > Aquatic > Marine > Strait... | reverse complement strand
TTTTCTTTTTTTATAAATATTAATTTTTCTAACTTTAAAAAAATACTTACATACTTACACAAAAGCACTTTTCTCCCTCTGTGTGGGGGGTTGTGGTGTTCTACTGCTGATATTGAGACATTTCTGTGTAGCCTAAAATTACATACGGCTACATTGTGTAAATTTTTGGGGGGGTGGGTGTCATAGAAAGATAAAAAAAAATTATTATTATTAACTTATTTTATTTTTAGTTATATATAATGGTGTCCGCAAAGACTGAAAAGATTTACAACTTCTATCTCTCCAAATTAGACAATGACAGATTGACAGATAAACAATATATATTAGATTTTATAGAACCGAAGTCGGCATCTGCTCGCAAGATTATTCTCTCTGCTATATTGAGAAAGGCACCACAGGATTGGATAAGGGAAGAGATAAAGAAAAATATCCAGTTGGATTTACTTCATCGTATCAAACGACCGCCTACTAATAAAGAGAACGAAAATTTTATGGAATGGGAAGACATCATCAAGTTGAGAGAAGAGTTGAAGGAAAAGAAAAAGAATCTTCGTGATGAGATGAAGTATGTTGCTTTGTGTATGTTTACATATATTCCGCCGTTGCGATCGCAGTGCTTCTATAATTGTTATGTAAACGAAGATGTAAGCGGTAGCAATAAAATTTGTTTAGAGACTGGGACATTGGTATTGAACGAATATAAAACTAAAAAAACATACGGTCAAAAAATTCTAACTCTTCCGCCAAAGTTAGTGAAAATTGTGGAAGAATGGTATTGTCAAAATGACAACCAACAACTTCTATTTTTCAATAAAAAAAATGAAATGTTTAACGAAGCATCGTTTTCCAATTTTATGTATTCAATTTTTAAACGGAAAATATCTTCAAGTATGCTTCGCAAAATTTATATTACAACTCAACTCAAAAAAAATTTATCGTTGGAAGAACGAGAGTATATGGCGGATTTAATGTGTCATTCAGTATTAGAACAAGAATTTTATTATAAGAAAGATTTTAATTTGACCGTGGGACTGAAGTGTTGATTGTAGATAAGTGTAGAATTTGCTCGTTGTTATAGTTTTTGTTAGACCTTGAAACTTTAGCATAACGAGAAATATCTTTGATAAAGTTTCTCATAATTACTGGTTTATTACTTTCAAGTAGCATTAAGGATTTGTAATCTTTATATAAATCATTGAGTGAAATTTTTTCGTCATCGTGATAAATGATTCGCCCGTCTCTGTTGGGGTCATTCAAGTCCACGATGAAATCTTTTCCTTTAGGTCTATCTTCTTTATACCATTCTTCAATCTGTTTAAGGAATAGATTCGCACTGGAACAACTTGAAGCAATTAATGCTCTTCTTGCTTCAGTATCAGGAATACGACAGAGATTAACATCTTTAGGTCTTCGTTCTTCTAATCCCTTCAGGAATCGTCCTCCAATGTCTTTGTATTTAGCAATAGACCTATCCCAAAATCCAGTTTTGGGTTCCCAAAATTCTGCCTTCTCTTTAGCATCCTTGAATGGTCTTGGTTTAGTAGAGATAGAGGCAACACGACGGTCTTGTTCGTCAAGGAAAGCATCTGTAATATGTTGTAAGTTCCAAGTGAAGTTTCCAAAGAATTCTACTTTTGAATCATTACAGAATTTTTCTTTCTTTACTTGTGCTTGGTCTGTAATGAATGACTTGATTGATTCCCAGGTTGCCTTTGTATGAGATTTATTTTTTGATGGAACTTCATCAAAGCAGATATATACTTTATCAAATACATTAGAGTTGAAACTTCCACCAAATGAATTGATATCAGTTCGCAGTGATACATATTCTCCAATGACTTTGCCAATTAGGAATGAGTTCCATCTACCTTTACCGCAACCAGTGAATGAATCTTGGAATAAGATACAAATTCCAGTTTGGACTTGATTGAATAAGATTTGATATAACCACTCTAGATAATAATTATAAAATTCTTTATTACCACCACATAGAACTTTTTCAATGTGTTGGAATAAGAATTCAGTGCCTTCGCTTGTGTTAGAGATGGTTGCTTCAAATCCTCTAAATGAATTTAACGAGTGATAATAATTTTGATTGTCTCCGATCCAAAATTCGCAGTTGTATTTTGAATTGATATAATCTTGATACATAGGATTTTTGAAAATATCATATATACCCATAAGTTTGCCGTTCATTCTAAACTTCGCCCAAATATGAAAATCATTATTTTTTTTCTTATAGTTGTAATTAGAAAGTTCATTCTTTACATTGATATATTTAGCAACATCTTTGTCATCTAAAATTACACAAAATGTTTTCTTGATATATCTTAATAAACCGTGAAGATTATAAGTAAAATCTTTATTCCTTACGAATGCGGTGTATTCATTGATTTTATATTCTAATACTTGTATATTCTCGTTTTTGATATCTTGGAGAATATGCTTGTAAATCCAAAAGAAGTTCATTTTTTCCTTCTTGAATGATTTCCAACATCTTTGATATTCTGTGATATCTTGCTTGTTTTTAAGTGTTCGCATACAATAGGTTTTCCAAAGTTCTAATCCTTCTTTATCTTTGTTGTAAAAGAATTTAATCCAAGTTCCAAGTTTAACCCAGTTGTTATGATTGGAGAAGTCATATTTAGAATCATCAAATAATTTTTCAAGGTCATCATCTTGAGTCTCCACGATTCTATCATCTTCATCTTCTGCTTCTTCAGTCTCTTCATCATCATTATCATCAATGCTGTCAAATACATCAGTTGATTCAGTATCGTCATCTTTGGATGTAGGGTTATATTCATCTAATTCATCAAACTCATATTTATATTCTTTATCATCTTTATAAGTAGGCATTTCAAAATTAGACTCAAGTTTGGGATAAGTCTTATAAATAATATGATGGTTGTGAAGAAAATCCACTGGATAAAATCCGCCCCAGTTTTGTTTTACTGCGGTTTGTTGAGTTTTATCATTACATTTAAGAATAATATGCCAACCTTTCCCAGTCTTCCGTAAGATAAATTTTTCATATCCTTCATCTTTAACTGCCTTGATAACATCATTCCGTTCCACATTGGGTTGGTCTACATCAATCGCCATTAAACCGTTATTCTGTAAATGTAAGAGTTTACAGTTATAATCGGTTTTGTTAGTGTGCGGAAGTTTCTTTGAACCAGTGTTCGTGTAGGAGAGTTTAGCATAAATCATTGCGGTCTTCATTTTGTAGGGTTGTATATATTAACAAAAAAAATATATTCAATAGAAAAAAAAATATAGGTTGTATATTTTAAAATTTATAATTCCAGTCATTGAAGAATCGTTCAATTCTTAAGTTTAATCTATAAATCATTTTCTTTTGATAAATCTCTTCTTTGTTCTTTTCATACCATCGTTTTTTAGCACGAGCAAGAGCAGGGGTCTGTTTCATCTTATAGGTTGTATATATACTATACAAAAATTTATATACAATTAAATTAAATATTTAAATGATGACGAATTGTCATTGGTTGCTAGTACCCAGTGCTAACATAGCTCATAACCATAGGCATCATCTTGGAAGCAATCTCTTCCGCTACCATATAGATGACGGAAGTTGTAGCAGTCCTCGCGAGTTTGGTGTTGCGAGTCCAAAGCGGAAGACTGTCAACAAGTCCAGTTTGGTCTATGAGAAGCATAGCAACTACTACTCCAACATAGGCCTCAATAGCACTCTCACTGAAGGCAGTGCGAATAGACGGCGGTTTCTGTCCGTCCATTACATAGTGGACTACGGCATCAGTGGCGTGTTCCGCAAGATAAAGCGAGAAGGTGTGCCCCACAATCTGGGCGAGTTCGTTCGTCCCAGCGAGTTGTTCTATCCTCTGCTTAAGGCCGAACTGTTCTTGGGCATATTGTCCTGCTACTAAACCAGCAACACGAATTGAAACATCTTGAATGTCGTTGTAAATCATATCGGTTAACATTTTATATATATAATATATAAAATAAAATTTTATTATATATATATAAAATGCCTCTTACAAAATATTTCGGTAATGATGCCCCTAAACAGAAACAACTCCAAGATGCTCGGATCGCAGGCGGACAACTGGGAGACAGTATCCAAGCAGGAATCCAAAACATTCGTCCAGTCGATGAATTCAACCAGCCCCTTTCTTCAGGTAGTTTCTATCAGTTAGGCGACCAAGCCATCCGTACACTGGATGGAACTATCAGGATTATTGACGGCTCCGTATTTGACAACGATATTAAAAAGGTTAAGGAACAGGAACGGAAAATTATGGAGATGATTGAGCTATTCGTTTCCGCAGGTAATGATAAACTTGTCTTCAAATATCTCGGCAGATGGTCTAACTATTTAAAGAAAAATCAATCTATTGGCGATGTAGCGGTAAAAATGGGAATGTTAGAAGGTGATGTTGCTTCTCTTACTACGGTCAATGCTCTCCCTTCTTATCTGCGGTTCCTTGACAAGACCAGTGAAAATTTTGTCCTTGGTATCAACAAAATGCGAATTGTAATTGAAGCCTCAGGTATTGCTATTACTAATCGGTCATATGACCGCCCAGTGGAAGTTCGTGAGAAGAGTGCGACGAAGGGTGATGATGATGTGGCCGTAATCGGTGATGCTGGTGCGAACACTTTCTCTCCAGAAAAATTGTTTTTAGGTAAATAAAATTAAACCCTTAATATAAACAATGGAAGATGAATTCATTAATAATTTTTTAGGCGATAAAAACATTCAGGGTAAGGTTATAATGAGTATTGGGACTAAAGGCTCAGGTAAAACTCATTGCCTTACTGAATATCTTAAGTTGTGTTTAAAACACGATATCTATGATTTATATTATTTAGTGCTTCCAGCTTATAAAATTGAAGCAAGTGGAACATATAAATTTTTAAATCCAAAAAACCCTAAAATCCATATTATGACCGCTTATAGTCCACAGGCAACTGAAAAACTAATGAATGGTGTCATAAAGGCAAAAAATAAAAAGAAGAATCCGCGGACTTTATATGCTATTGATGATAGTAGTGCGGAACAGTTAGACCATAACCATATGGACGAAGGATTGAAATAATTTATTACGAGTATTCGTCATTATCATACAGATTTATTTTTGATTACACACGCGACCAATTCGTGTATGTCTCCATTCTTACGAGCACAAGTTGATATAATGCTTATTTACAGATTAACAAATTATAAAGTTCTTAAGATTATATTTGATGAGTTTTTGTCGTTATCATACGGTAAGGATGAAAAGAAATTCATAGAAGAATTTAGAACCGTTCATAAAGAAAAATATAAATGTATGTATATCAATTTAAGGAGTCAAGAAGTGTTTCAAGATTTTGATAAAATAATTGAGTTAATAAAATAATCTCCTACTTAATATAATGTCAACCTGTAAGTTTATAAATTCTAAAGGAGAAAAATGTAATCGTAAGGCGGTAAAGGGGGAAGATTTATGTTCCATTCATAAATTTTATTTAAAAAAACATAATATAGATGATGTATCTCAAGAATCACACACCGCTTCTCCGCCTTCTGTGGAAGAAGTCTCCCCTAGTCTTGATATTAACCGCTATAGGGTTTTTGAGTATATTAAGGAATACAATGATACTTATGCTAAACCTACTCCCTCTCCTTCTTCAACTGGAATGGGAATGGAAGGGGGTTTAATGTTGTTAATGCCTTTGTTAATAAAACTAATTCCCCACTTAATGAAATATTTTAAACCTAATAATATAGAAGATGTTAAGAAACCACCAAGAGAACCCCCACGAACCCCTACCCCTACAAAGGATGAAACCGAAATTGACATCATACAGAGACGGAACCTTGAAAATGACCTTGTCCCAATTAGCAACTAAATTAGGTATTGAGAAAGTAGAAGAATTTATAAATGACATAATGGGAGACCCTGAAATATTGTATTTACTGAAAGACAATTCAATTATTGAATATCTTGATACAATGGATGGGAGCCCTAAATTATTATTAACTTTGATGAGTAAAATTTATAACCATATATAGACAATGCCTAACAAAACCAAAATTGATAGATATTTGGAAGAGAAATATGGAGACATTCCATTTATAGACCATAAAAAATTTAAGAAGGATATAACGGAAGAATTAAAGAATTTTTTAGAAAAAACTCCAGTTGGAGAGTTGCCGAAAATTTTGCGGAAGAGTAGCACAGAACGATATAAGTCTACTTATATTATGTCTGCCCTTTTGACGACTGCTATGGATTTTTATTTGGAAAAGGTGGAAGATAAACCAGAAGATTTTCCAAAGTTTAAAGAATATGAGATAGCAATCAAAGAGGGTAAAGAGAAAAGAGAAGAAGAAGCAAGGAAAAAACGAATTGAAGATGACAAAGAAAAAGCAGAAGAGGATGAAAAGACCACGGCGACTGTAAAGAAAGAACTTACAGACATACCAGACCAAGAATTTTCTAAAAATAAAAAGGATGAATTTTTGAGGAAAGTAGAAAGTATCAAAACAAAACCAGCACAAGAACTAACAAAGCAAATTAAGCAAGGTATTCGTCCAGACCACGAAGGAAAAGATAAAGACGGTAAAGATATAACTCTTACAGGTGTCAAAATTAATTATTATCCTTACAACAATCATTTTGCTAATAAGTTCGGCCAGTATGAATATAAAGACCCAGTAAGAACATACTTTGGAACTAAAGATTTAAATCTATTGAAAAAAAATCCAGCCGATAGGCTTCATTTTACTTATTAATAGACAAACGAAGTGTCCGACACGAAGTGCGGACTGAAGGCAACTCGTTGCCTTCTTTGGATATTGTGGTTGAGGAGGAAGGTAATGCCTTCCTCCAGTGGGTGCTTCGCATCCCACACTTCGTCAACCACCCTAGAATACAGCAAGGTATCCATCCTTAATTTGAACTAAAATGTTTCCACTTCCGTCTCTAACTGTTAGAGGTTTTGTAGTTTGGATTACATTTTGATTATCATAAACTTGAATATTAAGAGACACTGTAGTGTCTCCTTCTTTTTCATATAATTTAATTTGTTTTCGTAATTCTTCAGGGGCGGACATTTTATATAAAGAGTAAAATAAAATTTTACGACCTCCTAATTTTCAATTAGTTGGAAATATTTTATATTACGATATATATTATGCCTACACTTCTAAAAAATAAAATTCTTGACTTTGTTGATGATGGTTGTAAGCTTGAAACAACCGCCAGTAAAGAACTTACTTGTAATGCTTTTCGTATTAAGGGGGTTTTAGACCCAGTGGATGCCCAGGATGTCAGTTCAAAATCCTATGTCGACAGTGCCGTTTCAGGTTCCGTTCATCGTGGAGCAGGCGACGGTTTAGTTTTAAACGGTAATGATCTTGATGTTAATGTGGACAATGTAAGTCTTCAAATTACTGCCGACACTGTCAGTGTTAAGGCAGGGGGTATCAGTGCGAGTTCTCTTGCTACAAATGCGGTTTCTACGGTTAAGGTAGTAGATGGAGCGATTACTTCCGCAAAGCTTGCTTCAGGTGCCGTTGCTAATGCTAACCTTGCTAATGATTCTCTTACGATTACGGCAGGCGACGGTTTATCAGGTGGGGGTGCTACGGCACTCGGAGCGAGTAGCACTATTGATGTAGATGCTACAGTTCTACGAACGAATGTAGCCCAGGTTGTATCAGCGAGCAGGACTCATAGCAATACGATTTTCGTCAGTGATTCTACAGATGCTACTACGGCGACCAGTGGTTCTATCAGGACTTCAGGAGGATTGGGAGTAGTAAAGGACATCGTTTGTGGTGCGGATATCTCGTGTGTCAATTTAACGACAACCTCTGATGAACGGAAGAAGGAAAACATTGAGACTCTTAAGAAGAAGGAAGCAAAAGAAGTGCTTAAGAAACTTAACCCAGTAGAATTTGATTATAAGCATTCAGGTAAGCACTCTACAGGACTCGTCGCCCAGCAGGTAAAGGAGGTACTCCCCCATCTCGTCAGGGAAGACAGCGAGGGGATGCTTAGTGTGGATTATCTCGGTTTAATGGGATATATTATTTCAGCCCTTCAGTAAAATCTCCCACCCTATATAGAATGACAATTACAGTAGAAGATTTTTTGATAAGGATGCCCCAACTTATAAATATTTCAGGAAACGGCAGTATTGCTATATCTCATAGTTATGTCAAAATAGCAGGTTCTTTGAATAATACTGAAGTAAGGGGGATGACATCGTCAAATGTCGTAGCAGGTTCTTTGGTTATGGTTCAGGCGATGAACGATATAAAAATTTATCGTATTAATAAAGTAAAAATTAAATCTAATGTTTATAGAATGGTTGCCAATGACACATTAACCCTTATGTATGATGGAACTAATTTTATTGAGGTATCGCGGAGTAAGCAACAGCACATAATCTCATTTGGAGGTAATCTTACTGGTAATACTACTCAATATTTAGAGGGTTTTGGGTATGGGACGAGTAGCAATCCTAATTTTAAAAACATCTCACCCATCATTGGGACTCGAAACATCTCTCATCTTAAATTTGCTTTTAATCAAACGAGTTTCAATGGTAATCTTGCTTTATTTATTAATGGGCAACTATCCACAACTTGGAATCCAAACACTTTTACATCTGTAGGAACAGTTGTCAATGGAGATTTAGTAGGAGGTTTTAATTTAGATATTGATGTAAGCGGAACTGATACAATATACATTCAATCCACGAACAGCGACCAAGGAGGTACACGAATAATTTTAACATTATCATAATATATAATGTTACAATCTGTCAGTTCATCCGTTCGTTCTCGTTTAATGAGGAGTCGTTTTAATCATATTCTTATTTTTATAATATTTTTGTATATTGCCCAATTAGTGTATTTAGGATACAACAAAAAAATTGATACAACAATGATTGTAATTGAATCTCTATTCGCAATAAAATTATTATTGTTATATATAAAGAATGTCATCGGCAACGAGGAAAATGACCTTTCAAGGGGTAGAGATTCAAGTGAGTCGTTCCCAGCGACCGAAGAAGAAATTGAAAATAGTATTCAACAATCCCCAAACGAACCGACCTAAAACCCTTCATATAGGACACAGTGATTATCAACACTACGGAGACAAAAGCGGATTACTGCCTTCTTCAATGTCTCACCACGACGAAAAAAGAAGAAGGGCATACAAGGCACGACACGGTAAAAATATAGCAAAAGGAGGGATAACTCCAGCAACACTCGCCGACTGGATACTCTGGTGAAACACCGTGCCCCTTACAGGCATCGTAGATGCCGTGCCCCTTACAGGGGCTACAGCACTAACTCTTTTCCAAACCTTTCACGGTAATGATAATTAATGTTTCTAATATTAGAAATCAACCACTTCCGCTCTTCTTCTTCTAAATCGTCATTCATACTGACTAACTCTAATAAATCACTCATATCAAACATTGTATATAATAGAAAAAATAAAATTTTCGTGTTCCATATATAAAATGCCCCATCTATCTTTCTTATTTGATACCCCAAAATTCGTCCTTGAATTACCTGACAGAAAAATTTTTAATAAAATATCATTATCTAATTTGACATCAGTTCAAAATGGAATCACAAACACAGAGGCGATTCATATGCGACTTGAGAACTTCAGCGATAACGAATTCATTGACCGCAATAGAAACATAGCCACAAAATATTTTCATTCTAATGTCCTATTGACAAATAATATATTTTCTTATTGTAAGGTTGACCCATACCCTTGGGACTACGAAGGACGGAACCCTTTAGAACTCAATCATTTAAAAGTAGAAATGGTTAAAGCTAACGGTGAGCCCTTTTCAGTGGCCGAGTGGGGAATAACAAAATTTTACTGTACTATTTATTATGAATAGGGACGAAGTCCCTATGACATCGCAAATAATTATTTTATACGGATAATAAATTATCCGATATTATATATAATGGTTCAATTTATTAGTTCATTTTGGAAAGGATTTAAAAAACCGTTTGAGGTTATTGGTGATACAGTTTATAACTCGCCCATTGTAGGAGATGGTTTACATATGATAGATGATATGTTCGTTTCAGGAAGACGAGTCACTGAAGGA
>Ga0181413_1000748_pt1 | contig 10147 bp, 15 predicted proteins | sample 36SPOviralmetaG_FD_130111 | JGI IMG/M metagenome (GOLD analysis project Ga0181413, IMG submission 130111) | Marine viral communities from the oligotrophic San Pedro Time Series (SPOT) site, San Pedro Channel, CA, USA - 36 SPOT_SRF_2012-09-28 | ecosystem: Environmental > Aquatic > Marine > Strait... | reverse complement strand
TAGTAATTTTATCAATCCATTGATTTTTAAGATCTAAATCACTAATAGCTGATAAAACATAAAAGGATTCAATAGAATTAGAATCTATTAAATCAAAAGCGGTTTTTAAACATGTACCAGTTTTACCACTTTGCATTTGTGCCTGTAAATGAACAAAATGAAAATCATTAAATAATTGAATAATACTTTGTGCAGCATTAATTTGATTACTATGAAAAAGAGACTGTGTAGTGGTAGTAGTGGTAGTAGTGGTAGTAGTCATAGTAGTATTTAGTAAAAAAAAGTAATTAAATCAATTTAAAAAAGTGTAAGGAAGGAAAAATGTAAGGAAGGAGGAGTGTAAGAGTATAATTTAGAAAGTCATATTATTTTCAATATATTGAAACCAAGGAAGTTCATTAGAATAAATTTTAGGATTAAAGTCAAAAGAAGTTTTGTGTGAATCTAAATCAGATTTGGAAAAGGAATAAGTAGAAGGATAATGAAATTTAGATTTAAGAAATTCTTTAAATTGTGCAAGAGGAGTAAATTTTTTACCGTAAAAGATGGGTTTGGAAGGAGTAGTACAATTATTTTTATAAAATAAAATTTGTTGTTTAATTTTTTGATTGGATGAAAGATTAGATTTAATAAGAGACCCATCATCATCAAAAGAAAATCCCCTTTGTAAATTAATTTGTTTAGATTGTTGATTATAAAATTGTAATTGTGAAGGGTCCTGTTTAATTATAGCCCATTGTTCACTAAGAGCTTTATTATCACCAAATTGTTTAGGTTTATTGTGACGTAGAAATTCCAAATAAGGATTAGTAGGTTTAACAGTATTAATATCAGAAGGAATTTTATATTTAATATCAGTTTGTTTCAAGATATCAAATAATTCATCCTTAGAATATTCAAAATCAGGTAGTTGCGAAAGTGCATCAAAGAGAGTATCAATGACAACGGATTTGGAAATAGCAGGCATATTGTATTATATTGTTAAAGGTAAGAAATCAATTTAAAAAATCATAAAGCTAAAATAAAAAAATCATAAAGTTAAAATAAAAAAATAATAAAGCTAAAATAAAAAAATTAAAAATGATAAAGCTAAAAATGAAAAACTGATAAAGCTAAAATGAAAAAATTAAAAATGATAAAGCTAAAATGAAAAAATTAAAATGAAAAAATTAAAAATGATAAAGCTAAAACTGATAAAGCTAAAAAAAGTTTAAGTAAAGTGAAAGTAAATAAATAGGAAATATAAGAATTAAGAATGAATAATAGTCATATTGTTAGTAATATATTCAAACCATGGAAGAGTATTGTCGTAGACCTTAGAATTAAAATTATCTTCTTCCTTACCCTTTTCATATTCAAATCTAGAAAGTGATTTATCAGCGGGAATATTCATTTGATTTTTTTTCCATTCTTTATAATTATTAGTAGAACTATCGGGTTTTTTACCGGTATATTCTGGTTTAGAATTTTGTTGATGATCATCATCATCATCATCAGAATCAATACCGGAATCATCAGTAGGTTCATCAGTAGGTTCATCAGTAGGTTCATCAGTAGGTTCATTATCTTGTTGTTCTTCATCATTCTTAATTTGTTGAAGTTGTTTATCAAAATCAGAATGATCATCATCAGAAATAGTTTCAGGTTCAGAATCAGGTGTAGATTCGACTTCAGATGAAACTTCAGATGAAACTTCTTGTGGAACTTCTTGTGGAACTTCTTGTGGAACTTCTGTGGGAACTTCTGTGTGAACTTCATTGGTAGAAGAATTATAAAGTTCTTTGGCTTTTTGAAGTTCTATTTGAAGAGCAGCTTTTTCGTCCTTGGCTTTTTGAATTTTCAAAGCTTTTTTATCTTCTTTAGAAAGTTTGGAAGGAATATTCTTTTCAGAATTGATTTTATCAGCCATTTGTTGATACTCTTGATATTCATCGGAATTAGTATCAGACTTAATTTTGTCCCAATATTCTCTACGGTGTTGAATAGGAATATCAGGGTTAGCATTAAGATAACAATTGTAAACACTAACCTTACGATTGGGATTAGGAGAAGATTTAGAAGTAGTACTCATTTTGAAAGAAGAACGTTGGAGAAACTCTTGAAGTTCTTGTGTAGAATACTTAAAACCATCAACCAGTGGAAGTGCATCAAAGATTTGTGCAACAATAGCGGATTTGGAAAGTGCTGGCATAGTGTTATGTAGTTTAATGAGAGTAATAGTGAAATCAATTTAAGAAATCAAAAAAGTAAAAGTAAGTAATTATAGTAAAATTAATTAGTGTTAGTTTTATTAGTTTTATGAATTTGGAGAAGTAGATTATAATATTTATTTTCATCACAAATAGAACCATTATTTTTAGCATTGTTATAAAGAGTAATAATTTTGTTAATATATTGTTGAGTATACATAGTTATAATATTGTATTTATATGCAAAAATATAAAAATCAATTTATTAAAAAAGATTATAATATAAGAAAAAGTTATAATGTAGTATAAAAATGTAAAAACTAAAAAAAAGTTTTTTTTTGTGTTTTTTTGTTTTTTGTGTGTGTGTGTGTGTGTGTGTGTGTGTGTTTAAAATTTAAGTAAATGTGGTGAAGAATTTATTCTTCATCATCCCAATCACAAGAGGAATAACCCTTATCTCGTGTAATAATGAAATCATAAGCCCAATTAATACGATTACCAGTCTTATCTTTGGCCCAGAAGGATTTGATAACAAGTCCTTCAGGGAGCCAATTATCTCGAATATGGTCCCTAAAAGGTTGTCCTTTTTGAAATCCAACAATCATCTTAGGAGTAAATCGTACAGGAACTTGTGAGTTAGTCTTAGGATTAAACTTGGTAGGAACTTCAGAAGATTGAAGTTCACCTTCAATAAGGTTATGGTGATCAGTATCAGCAAGGAAAATCCTAGTATGGAGTTGTGGTCCATAATCTTTCTTCTTATGATCATGTTTGTATGTAGAAAGTTCATCTTGCCACATACACTCAAGTTGTTGTTCAAGTGCTTCACCGTAAACTTTTTTACCAACAAATTGCTGGAAGATCCAAAGTGTAAGATTATCACGTGCAATGAAAACCGCACGACTATAAATCTTATCCTTTTGTTGTTTCTTCAAATCAAGATCTTCCTTAGAAGGTTTGGAAGGAAGAGAAAGTTCGTTCTTAGGGATGGACTTGTTGAATGGCATAATGTGTAGTTACCAGTTATTGAATGAAGAGGATAGTAGGGAAATCAATTTAAGAAAACATAAAACAAAAATAAAAAAGTATCCTGCACTGACTTTTTGCCAACCAATTACCTAAGAATTTAGAAATTCGAATATTTATTAAGGCGATTTCTTTTAATCTTATTAGTAATAATCTTATTTAATTTTTGTAACTTTCTAATATTTGTAGTATCTTTAGTATCTTGATTAGATGACATACGTGTATTTTTAATAGTGGTAATATAGTTATCACTAGTAATAGTATTCCAAGTATTAATATCAATAGTAGGATTACCATAACGTGGATCAACAAATGTCCATGATTTAGAAGTTTTAATGTAATCCGGAGATGTAAATTTAAATCCAAATGAGGAAAGTACTTGAGTGTCATGAAACTGCATAGTATATGGTTTGTTAAAGTATAAATAAGAAAAATCAATTTGAGAAATCAAAAAAGTATCCTACACTGACTTTTTGCACCATTGAAGTTTGTATATTAAAATATAATTTCAATAATATCATTAAAAGTATGTCTATAAAAATCAATAGAATGTGAATTATAATTTAAAGTAATATTATGTAGAAAATAAGAATAATCTTGTTCAAAATCAGTAGTTTCTTCTTTAAGTCTAGAATACAGATAATCTCTATGTTTATTTATAGCATCTTGTTTAGATTGATATTCAGTATTAGTTCCAATTTTACCAAAATAAATATGATATAATTCAACTAAACTATGATAAACAATGTGTCGTAGTTTGCGTAAATCCTGTGAATGTTCATGTAAATAAACATAAAGTTCATCTTCATCATGCATAGGAAAAATGGAATCAATACATTTATAACTAGACAAGGTTTGAATAGTTATAGGACATTGTTTATAAAATGAAATATTGTGTTGATCAATAAAATCATTAATAAAAGCAATATCTTGAGGAAGATTATAAGTGGTATTCATAGTGTTGTAGTAGTTTGTAATAGGAAATGTAAGGAAATCAATTTAATAATACAATAACTATAAAATAAAAAAGTATCCTACACTGACTTTTTGTCCAACAAACAAATTATATTAGATTCCAACAACATTAAACATATGATTATTGAATTGTGTGTAATAATCTAAGGATTTTAGTGTAACAGAATAAGTTAAAATATGTGTATATGTAAATTTATGCTTAAAATGCAAAACTTTATCAAAAACAAATTTTCTATGTTTAAGTTGAGAATATAATCCATTATTATGAAAATAATAGATTTCAAGTAAACTATGATAGATAATATATTTAGTTTTAAGTTTAATTGGATCTTCATTTGTAATATATAGTTGATAATGATTATCATCAGAAGGAAACAATGATGAAACCCAATCAAGATTGCGACTAACAGAATCAAAAGTAAAAGGTAAAATGAGATGATTTTGTGTAGCAAACTGAAGAATAGCGTCGAAGGTAACAGTAGTCATAACTTTATGTTGAGATTATAAAGAAATCAATTTAATAAGATTATAAATATAAAATAAAAAAGTATCCTGCACTGACTTTTTATCCAGCAAATTTTAAAATATAATATAATACTTTTAGAAAATCTAAACATCTACAATATAATCATTATTGAAATGTTGAATAGGCATAAAATAGTACTCATCGGGTTGTTGAGTAGATGCCATCCAATAACCATCATGATTAGCACCAGAAGCAATACCGGGTCCCCAACTAGGAGGTTGTTGATATTGTCCATCAGGTGTATCGGATGGTAAAGATTTAAATGCAATAGCAGTACCTTTTGCTCTAACAGTAATGATATCATTAGAAAATACGGATTTATTAGAATCTGTAATAGAATCACCATTCATAAAAGTATATCTTTGAACAAAATCAGAAAATGGTATAAAGTACTGTTGATACTGTGTAGTAGAATTTTTGAGTGGTGTAGAAATAACAATGTATGAACCAAATGGTTCATCTTTAGGAACAGTTCTAGAAACTTCTTTTATAATAGAACCATTATCACCATCAATAAAAGTATCTATTTGTTCACCAGGAAGAGGAATATAAACAAGTTTAGTGCTAGTTTTGCGAACTTGAATAGGAGAATCCCTAAGACCATTTAAGGCATCATTGTAGAAACACTTGAGAGTTTTCTGTGTGATTGCGGAAGACATTATGTATGTTTAATGAAATATGTTTAGAAATCAATTTAATAATCTGTTAACTATAAATCAAAAAAGTATTTTTATGTGTATTTTGTGGTCGTATTCAGTACTGTTATGAAGGGACAGTAACGCCTTTTAGTTATATCCTGTTATGTTGGGACAGGTCGCCATGTGTTTGTATTTAACACGAATTCCATGGTGCAGTTGGATCGTCTTTTTGTTCTTTAGTCAAAATGCCCCATTGAATTTTCTTCCATTCTCTGCGTCCACCAGAAGAATCAAGTTCTTTTTGTGTAGGAGCACCAAAACCAGCATTATCTTGACCTTTTATTCCATTAGTCCAAATGGAATAGTTTTTATATGAAGACTGTGTTTTTGTGGATTTTTTAACTTTAGTCTTTGGTGTATCACCATGAATACCTTGAAGTATCTTAAGATATTCATCTTGTTCTTGTTTTTTAGTTTTTTCAACATCTTCTCGTGCTTTTGCATCTGCTTTTTGGGCATCTTTCTTTGCTTTTTCTTGTGCTTTTTCGGCATCTTTTTGTGCTTTTGCTTTTGCTTTTTCAGCATCTTTCTTTGCTTTTTCTTGTGCTTTTTCAGCATCTTTCTTTGCTTTTGCTTCTGCTTTTGCTAATGCTTTTTCTAAAGCTTTAGTTTCACGAAGTTCTTGCTTGAGAACATTCTTGCGTTCCCTAAGGGCATCTTCGATTTCAGACCATTTATCAAGACTCTCAGTAGTAAGAGTCTTAAGGTAAATGATGAGGTGAGATTGAGGGAAAGTAGAGTTCATGTTGTAGTGTTTACTGTAAACAAGATAGTAATCAATTTAATAATGAGTTAACTATAAATCAAAAAAGTATCCTGCACTTACTTTCCAGACTCCTTCTGTAACTTCTATAGAATTTAGAAGTGTGTATGATAATCTTCAATGTGATATGTATATAAACTAAACTGTTTAGGTTTAGGTTGTGGTGGAACAAATTTAGGTTTTGGTTTAGGAGGTGTCCAACCGGAAGGAACGGAAATGAGGAGTGTAGCGAAGAGTGCTTGTGTAGTGAACATATTGTTGTTGTTATAAATTAACCTATAAGAATCAATTTAATAGTGTATTAATTATAAATCAAAAAAGTATCCTCCACTTACTTTCCAGCCAAATGCTGTAGTTTGATTTAGAAACCAGCATCATGTAGTTTTTTTTGAAGAATAGAGCAGCGTCCAAACCGGTCTATTTGACATTTAGCATTACATGTGTGTTTTTTAGATTTTGAATTATTTAAGGGACACTCCTTATGATTAATACGCGAATGTGTAGTAGAACCACACTTACACGATTTTTTCTGTTTTTTCGGAACAGGGTTGATTGTTGTATGATTAACAACCATGTGTTCTCCAGTGTAGTTGATATTGTGCGCTTTAATGCTCGTCATGTTTGTTTCTGTTGTTGTTATATATTAATCTATAATAATCAATTTAATAGTGTATTAACTATAAATCAAAAAAGTATATTGTCTTGTGTTTAGTAGTCGTTTTCAGTACTGTTATGAAGGGACAGTAACGCCTTTTAGTTTAATCATGTTATGTTGGGACAGGTCGCCATTATGTGAATTTAATCACTATTTTGTGCTAGTTTGCGCTTCTTTTCTGCGCGCTTACGATTCTTTTTAGCAGTTGCCGACTCAAAACTGCCTTGTTTCTGTGAAACTTGTGCTTTTCCAGAAGGAAGTGCTTTATAGCACGAATCAGAAACCTGAACAGGTTTTGCCTGTGTAAAATTGCGCGTTTTGCGTCCTTTTTTGACAACAGTAAAACCATCATCGTCGTCGACCTTTGGTTTTTCCTGTTTTTCCTTGGGTTTTGGAGGAGTCCAAGATTGTGGAACAGTCTTTTTGACTTGTTGCTCGATTTCAGCATCAATTTCCCACCTCTCAAGGAGGGAAACTGGGATGTGTGCAAGAAGAGTAGCGTTCATGTTCTTTTGTTGTTATAGATTAGTGTACAGAAATCAATTTAATAGTGTATTAACTATAAATCAAAAAAGTATATTGTCTTGTGTTTTGTAGTCGTTTTCAGTACTGTTATGAAGGGACAGTAACGCCTTTAGTTTAATCCTGTTATGTAGGGACAGGTCGCCTATTAGACTTTAAGCAAATCCTCTTGATCTGTTACATGCTTCTGTGTGTGCTCCAGGACAATCTGCACCAGTTTCACAACCGATACATTCTTCATCAGAATCTTCTGTGATATCATCTGTTGTTTCGATAGAAACTTCATCGACATCATTTGATGATGCTATGAAATGACTATCAGTCCGCGTAAGGTCAGTATACATAATATACTTCTTACCATCTTGAGTCCAGCACACATATGCGTTTGACATGTTGTTTTATATGACAGTATATGAAAATCAATTTAATAGTACAGTAACTATAGAACAAAAAAGTATTTTGTTTTGTGTTTTGAATCGATTTCAATCCTGTTATGTAGGGACAGGTCGCCTTTATGTTTTTATCCTGTTATGTAGGGACAGGTCGCCTTTGTTAAGCATTTGCTTATTCTGCTTTAGCAGCATTCCAAGGAGCATCCTCAGAGTCTTTTTCTTCCTTTGTCAACTTTGCCCATTCAATTTTCTTCCATTCTCTGCGTCCACCACAAGAATCAAGTTCTTCTTGTGTAGGAGCACCTGGACCAGCATTATCATCTCCTTTAATACCACTAGTCCATGCAGAATAGTTATTGAAACTAGGTGCCTTAGGTTTGTTAGTCTTCGCTTGCTTCCTAACACCCCTCATAATGATTGCTTGAAGACTTTCACGAGTCTTCTCATAATCATTTGCCTTATCCTTTTCCTCTGCAGTCAGTTTCTTCTTTTGCTCCTTTTCCTCTTTCTTCTGCTTCTTAAGTTCTGCCTTCTCCAAAGCCTTTTCCTTTGCTTTGGTATCACGAAGTTCTTGCTTAAGATCCTTCTTGCGTTGCTTAAGAGCATCCTCAAAGATAGACCAGTTTTCAAGGTCATCAATCGAGAGGTTGTCGAGCGCCAAAGTAAACCAACGTTGGGGTCGTTCCATCTCCGCGAAACTTATCTGAGAGTTCATGTTCTTGTTTTGTTTACAGTAAATCATACAGAAATCAATTTAAACTTGCTATAATGTCATGTGTGCACACGTATGCGTGAATATCAATTTTGATTTTACACACTAGACCTATATACACTAGACCTATATACACTAGACCTATATACACTAGACCTATACACCCTAGACAATATACACTAGACAATATACACTAGACAATATACACTAGACAATACACCCTAGACAATACATCCTAGACAATACACCCTAGACAATACACCCTAGACAATACACCCTAGACAATACACCCTAGACAATATACTCTAGACAATACACCCTAGACAATACACCCTAGACAATACACTCTATACCTACACCCTAGACAATACACTCTATACCTACACTATAGACAATACACTCTATACCTACACTATAGACACTAGTGTAAACCTTAGATTAGACTATAGACATTATGTTAGAACATAACCATAATATCATAGATTATATATATAACATGATATAAATCACTTAAAAACAAACCAATATTATAATATATGAAGTGAATAGCTGGGGTTCCCGAGCGGTCAAAGGGGGTAGACTTAAGATCTACTGCATATGCTTCGTGGGTTCGAATCCCACCTCCAGCACTTTAGTATATTTTCGAAATATTAGTAAATATTAGTAAATATTTATTAAATATTAAGGAATATACATAGCTCCATTAGCTCAGTTGGTAGAGCAGCGTGCTTATAACGCGAAGGTCGACGGTTCGAGCCCGTCATGGAGCATTATTTCCGATATGGTCTAGTGGTTAGGATAACTCGCTTTCACCGAGTTGGCCGGGGTTCGATTCCCCGTATCGGAAGTTTTTTTTTGTAAGTAAATTGTATATAAATTATAAAGAGATTTACTATATAATGTACATAAAATATAAAATATCATATAATATATAAATAAATATATAAAATACTTAAAAAGTACAATATAATATAATATAATATAATATAATAATATGATGCTCTCTTAGCTCAGTGGTAGAGCGCTGTGCTTATGACGCAGTGGTCACCGGTTCGATCCCGGTAGAGAGCACTTTCCGATTTTTTCGGATTTGACAGATTGCCCGAGTGGTCTAAGGGGGTAGGTTCAAGTTCTACTATCTTCGGATGCGTGGGTTCGAGTCCCACATCTGTCATTTTTTTTTGCAAAAATATAAAAATAAAATTAGTTATAGATTTTTTTTTGAAAAATAAAATTAGTTATAGATTTTTTTTTGAAAAAATAATATGTGATAAAGTATCCGTTAAATTATGAGAAAAAAAAAGAAGGAAAAATCAAAAATAATGAACAATCTTAGTAATAGTATTAATATTTTATATAGTTTTTATTAATACAAAAGTGAAATTGGGTCAAAAATTGCCCAAAAAAGGGTCAGAAAGTGAATTTTGTTAGAGCATGTATTAATAGTATATAAAGAAGAAAACTAATGAAGAATCAAAAAACCCAACTTGCGTGATTCAACTCTATAAAAACGATATTAACAAATTTGTTAATAGTGTATTAAGAGATTTACTAATAAAATTTTATTTTTCGCGTTTTTTGGTATACTAGACCCCACATCAAACTATTTCAAATTGTTAATTATTAAGTAAATTGCCCATAAATAGTCTAAATAATGTTAATAAAAAATATATAGTGTTAAATTTCCTG
>Ga0181413_1000739_pt1 | contig 10198 bp, 18 predicted proteins | sample 36SPOviralmetaG_FD_130111 | JGI IMG/M metagenome (GOLD analysis project Ga0181413, IMG submission 130111) | Marine viral communities from the oligotrophic San Pedro Time Series (SPOT) site, San Pedro Channel, CA, USA - 36 SPOT_SRF_2012-09-28 | ecosystem: Environmental > Aquatic > Marine > Strait... | reverse complement strand
AATTGGACTAAGCAGAAATGGCGTACTAAATCAGGTAAGCCTAGTGCTAAGACAGGTGAAAGATATCTACCTGAGAAAGCAATCAAAGCACTTAGTAATAAAGAGTATGCTGCTACTACTAAAAAGAAACGAGAAGATACAAAGAAAGGTAAGCAACACTCTAAGCAACCTAAAAGAATAGCTAGGAAGACTAGTTCCTATAGGAAAAGATAATGGCACATGAAGATAGAAAGAAAGCCATGCTGAAAAAGCATAGGCTGAAAGGTGTAAACAAACCTAAAATAACTCCTGATCATAAAACTAAATCACATATGGTCTTAGCTCAAGATGGACATAAGCTAAAGTTAATACGCTTTGGACAACAAGGTGTGAGAGGAGCAGGAAAAAATCCAACAACTGCTAAAGACAAAGCCAGGAAAAAATCATATTATGCTAGGCACAATGCCCAAGATGCGAAGCCTTCTAAGATGAGTGCTCGTTATTGGTCACATCGAACTAAATGGTAATAAGGGTAAAGCAATGAGAGCAAAATATGTATGTAAGTTCTGCGCCTGTGATGACAAAGAAAAATTTACTATAGGTGCATTTTATGAATGTAAGAAATGTCGTGCAGCTAGGTCAAAAGATATTAATTTTTTACAATATTTTTCTGCATTACAAAAGCAAGAACTTTCAAATGTTTATTGGAAACCAAGATTTTAAAATGAAAAAAGATAAACCTAAACCTACTCGTAAGCTTAACCACATAAATTGGAAGATTAGAATGTGGGCTAGTCAAAGTAATTAATCTAGAGTAATATTTAATAGGTTAATTTTTAGTTAACCTTTCCCCTCTTTTAAGCTAACCTAGTGCTGCAACATTAAGTTAGCTTTTTTATTGTGGGGAATAAAAGATGACTACAACTTTGTATTTAGTAACTGTTGCTACTTGGTATACATTTAGTAGCTTTGAAGGCACAGATCAAATTAATAAGTGTGCCTTGTTAAAAGAATATTTAGAGCATACCTATACTGTTGAAGCTACGTGTGTGACTAAAAAAAATAATGAACTACTTAAAGATAAAGTTGTTATTTATCCTCGTAAGCCTCATTCTTTTCAGTCGTAGGATCATCTGCTACAAACCTACCTTTTTTATTCCTGGCTCTTTTTCTTTTAATGTTAGTTACTTTAGCTTTAGTTTGAGTAGCTACTTCTTCTGCTCCTTCTACTACAATATTTTTTACTTCTGTAGCAGGAACAGTAAGGAACTCTTTAAGCCATTTTAAAATTGTCATACTTAGTCTCCTTTTAATAATTTAATTTATGCCCATACATGAGTTTTCTTACTGCCATCATACTTAATAGCATGACCCTCTTTAATTAAAGTCTTACAGATATCAGTGTTATCTTCTTCTGTGTACAGATTAGCTAGAAGTCTTCCATACTTATCTAGCTTTCCTCCATTGAGGGATTCAACATAAATCTTTTTAGCACATAACTTTTTCATTCTTGCTTTGGCTGCTAGACCTAACTTCTTTTCTTCTTTGTTGCGTGTTCTAGATTCAGGAGTATCAATACCACTAGCTCTGATTCTTACCTTTCTAAACACACCAAAAGATAAATCAAGTAACACATCTACTGTGTCACCATCTACTACTCGTAGCACTTCAGATAAGTAAATGTATTGTTGAGTTATAATTTTTTTACCCATCCTCATTCTCTCTGTGTAAAGTTTCTATGAGTTTATCTTGATACCAGTTAGCTTTTTGCAAATCTTCAATGCCATTCTTATCTCTAAATCTCCAGTGGTACTTAAAGATATTGCCACGCAGATAACCTATCCACTCTTCTTTAGTGAGCATAGATTCCATTGCTTCACTACAGGCAATGTTTCCTTTGTTGTAATGCAAAGGATGATTAACAATATCTTCTGTTTGTTGAGTATCCATTACAGTAATGCTGTAAGTGTCATCCCAAGCAGAAGGTGTTACATCATTCAGACGTTTCTTTGCTTTGCTCATATGTCCTCCAGTTCTCAGGTAAAGTATCAGATGTGTACCACTTAAATTTATTTTTGTCTGCCCATTCAGAGTGACTTCTTTTTGTTCCATTTTTTCTTTTCTGAGCAAAAGGCATAGGTAATGTAGGATCAGCAAATAAAAAAACTAATTCAGTATTAGGAGGTAAAGTTTTTCTTATCCAAACATATTTCATATATTCAGAGTGATCCCAAAACCTTCCTTTTGCTTCAATGATAATCTTCTTTTTACCAAACCACTTAACAAAATCTGGTTCGTACTTATGCTCAATAACGTACTCAACAGGATCACTATGATGTTGCCAATCTTGTAAGACTGTTTGGTGTAATACTCTTTCAAATGTAGAGTCATAGCCACCTTTAGATTTTCTAAACTCAACAGGACGTTTGTTTCTTTTCTTTCTCACTTATCCCCTACCTGTTCTCACACAATAATTTTTAACATCATCTAGTGTAATAACATCTAACTCTTTAGTCTTCAATAATCTTTTTAAGATAGACTTCATTCCTTTAGAAGACATTGCAATAGCATAATGATATGAATCATTAGTAGCATACTCTGCTTTAACTACAGATTTTCTAGTAACTTTAGCTGCTTCTGTATCTGATAACTGTTCTTTGAGTAAAGCCATACAGAAAGTTTCTACTTTAGCATTTATCTTTTTCATAGTTTTTGCATTCATATAGTTAAGCTACCTCATCTACTTTAGGTAAAACAGAAACTCTTGTTAAATACTTTAGCCCATTAGCATACTTAAATACTCTAAGACCTTTACCTCCATTAGAATCTTTCCAACATGTATGCTTATGAGCACAGTACACACAGCTAGTATGTAACTTCATGTTGCCTGATTTACCTTCAGGTACTGGTTGATAACATAAGGGAGGTGCAGTCTCTTGTTGTATTGCTTGTTTTATTTGTTTTATTTTTGTTCTGGCATTAGGTTTAACTAGCTCTCCTGGTTCATAAGAAGTAAGTTCTCCTGTCTCTTTGTTGATAGCAATGAAGCCACCTTTAGTAGTGTCTTCAGCAGTTTCATAAGCTGCAAGCTGCATAAGATAACCAAAAGAATCATTCTCATGTAATGAGTTATTAGCAAACTTTTTAAAACCAAAGTTAGAAGCAGTCTTAATATCAACTACTTCACCATCAATCTTGCAATCAATGTGTCCTTTGATACCATCAAGATGAACTTCTTTTTGCTCATCACTTACTTTGTGATCAGTCATCCTAACAAACATCAATACTATTTCTTCTAGCAAATGCCCATATAAAAACTTAATGAATGTTTGTGGAGGTATCCTAGAGGCCACACTACTTTCTTTACTATCAAACCAAAGCTGACGTAAAGGCTTACCAATGTTAGACATTCTAATAGTAAACTTAGTAGAAGGTTGAGGACTAGACCATTGTTTAATAACTTCTTTAATTGCTTCTCCTGTTTCTTCTATAGTCTTATCTGATAAATCAATATCACCATCATTCAACTTATCAAGTTTAGAATAGATATCTTTTATAATTAGACTATCCATATTAGTGTGTCTCACTCCAATCATTACCTACGTTATACTCGCCAGTAAGTGGACAAAGTAATTCTAATGAGTCTCCTGCTTCTGCAATAGCATCTACTCCCATCCTACCTACTTGGTCAGCAATACTTGCTTCAGTTTCTATCTGCCATTCATCATGTACATTAGCAACAAAGTGAGTGTCGCAAGTTTCTAGTTTAGAATTAAGGATCACTAATGCTTCCTTCATTACAATAGCACCTGCACTCTGCAGTAAAGTATTCAAAGCACTGTGTTCGCTACGCACACCTAGCTTTCTACCATCGAGTCCTTTCAAACAGTTGTTCAATTGAACTTCTCTTGATACTCGATTTCTAAGCTGCGCAAATGCAGGTAGATTATCGAAGAAAGATTTTCTAAGTCGTGAACCAGTGCTTTTGTTTCCTCCAGCCACACTTCCAAGCTTTTCATCTCCTGCCCCGTACAAGAGTGCATAGATGAATGTTTTTGCCTGATCTCTAGATTTAAGTCCTGCAAGGTGTTGATTAGCTGTGTGTATGTCTCCTGATATGATTTCATTAGTGTAATCCTTATCATTCATGTAATGAGCTAACATGCGTAACTCAAGTCCTGAAGCATCAATACCTACTAACTTATAGTTGTTAGGGACACGCCAACAAGCTCTAAAAGATTTACCATAAGGACTGTGGACACTAGGAACCTGTGCCATATTAGGTTTCCTGTGTGTCATGCGTCCTGTAACAGTACCATTGTGAATGACATGGCTGTGTACTCTAAAGCTAGATGAGTCAGCTTCTTCTATCCAAGAGTTAAGCTGTGCTATACGTTTCTCTAGTAGAAAATAAAACTTAATCAGTTTAGCTTCTGGAATATGAGTAACAGTCTCCAAGACTTTCTCATTGAGCATAGGTCTGCCTTTATCAGTAAACTGAGTAGGCTTCCATCCAAACTCTTGTAAGTATTCAATAAGCTGTACCCTGGATGAGACTAAGACTTCTTTTACTTTAGTTCTAGTAATGTGATCTGAAGTAGTTTTCTTCATTTCAATTAGTTCATCTGTAGTTAGCCTAGTACCTTCACCATGTTCTGTAGTTGCATTCCTTGCAATGCTGCCATCCTTCTTGTACTTAGGGTACAATTTGGTGTTGATGATTTTAGGTTTGAATGTTGCTTTGATTTGTTTCTCAGTGATAATAATGTCACGTTGTAACTCAGTCTGAATCTTAGAAGCTTTCTCAAAGTCTAGTAAGAACCCATGTCTTTCTTGAGCACCTAGTATTTCAGCTACATTATGTTCAAGATCAATACATTTTCTGCTATACCCTCTAGCTTCCTTGCGTAGCTCATGGAAGACTTTAGTATTTAACTCTACATCTCTGATGCAATACTTCATCATCTTTACTGAGTAGTATAAGTAATCGTCAAAGTCTATCTTTGGATAAGATAATAACGAACCCCAATCAGCTAACTTATGACCTGTCTTTCGATCAGGATTAAACAAACGAGATAACACTAATGTATCTAGTATCTCTTTGTCTTTAGCAAAGTCAGGTTCATTCATTATCTTTCTAACACAGGGGATATCAAAGGTAAGGATGTTATGTCCTATCAAAGTATCAGCAGTATTTAATAACTCAATACCTTCAGATAACTCATCAGGGCCAAAGGTAAATACCTCCTCAGTGTCTGCGTCTTGAGCTACTATGCACCAGATTCTAGTGTACTGAAGTCCATCAGTTTCAACATCAAATACAAGCTTTGTCATATCAATGTCTCCTCTGATGATATTCCAATATCGCCATTATCTAGTTCGTTAAGACGGCCTGTTACAGGTTCATATATAATGTGACCTGCTACTCCTGTTTCACCAGTGTAACGATTCTTCAGTACCTTGAGCCTAGTAGTTCTAGCTTCCACCTCATCTTCAGCTTGTTGATTTCTTTCTAATGCAATAACAGAGTCAGCAATCTGAGCAATAACATGAGAGCCTCGCATATGGTTCAAGGCAACATCAGCTCCATTCTCATGGCCTTTGTTACCATCTAGTCTTCTAAGATGAGATACAGTAATGATAGCGATATCAAGTTCTTCACATAGATCACGAAACCTATGCATGATCTTATTGATCTCTGTTGTTTCATTCTCACCACCTGCTGCACTGATCATGTGGATGTGATCAATAAATATCCATTTACATTCTGATCCTGCAGCCATAAATTTAACTCTATCTGCAATAGCATTGAGATTGTTCTCACCAAAGTGTTCATAGACCCACACTCTGTTTTTATTAGCTCCTTCAAACAAAGCATCATGCCATTCAGATAGTCTTTCTTTACTATAGATCTCTCTAACACTATCCTGAGATAGCTTTTCATTGGCCTCAATAGACATCAGTCCATCGATAGTGCGTTCATAGCTTTCTTCAAGCATTACAACACCAATGTTATCGTTAGTAGTTTGCAGTAACCAATGTTGTAGCTCTCGACATACTGCACTCTTACCTAGCCCTGTACCTGCAGTGATTACAGTGATCTCTCCCTGTCTAAGTCCTTCTAGCTTTTTATTCATACCCTCCCAAGGGAAAGGTATTGATAGCTTCTTAGGTCTTTCTAGGTAGCGTTCTTTATGATCACTAACAGAGACTAGTCCACTTGGTGTATAGGTTTTTGCCTGATACCAAGCTTCCTTAAACTCCTTTTGTTTCCCTGCCATGAGCATTTCATTAACATCATTGTACTCAGTAGGTAGGCTAACGATCTTAGTCTTACCTGTTTTAAGCAGTCGAGCCACTTTCTCTGTTGCCTTTCTGCCCTGCTCATCCATGTCAAAGCACAGCACTACATTATCAAAAGAATACAGGTACTCTAGATTCTTTCTTACTGCACGTTCTGCCTCTGAAGAAGACTTAATACCTAATGCAGCAAAGTTAGTAGCTTCATTGTTAAGCATTTGATAACCAGACATGGTATCAATCTCCCCCTCAAACAAGGTCACATAGCGTTGACCATGTTCAAATAGTTGCTTACCAAAGAAGTCTACTTTGCTTGCACCATCAGTCCATCTAAAGGAACCAGATTCATTATTCCTTTTGGCTATAACATCTCTGATTTTTATAACTTCAGTATCACCATTGTAGTAAGGATAGTAATGTTTAATATCATTACCATCTTCATCTACAACTACTCTGACGTTGTACTTCTTGACAGTAGGTAGATTCAAACATCTTGATTCAATAGAGCGAATCTCTCCTCCTGTAGCCTTTACTGATATTGGTTTAGGAGAGTTACTCTTAGAAGAAGTAGGTACAAAGTCTTCATCTCCAGCCTTTGCTTTCTGATAAGCAGCAGGAGTCCACTTAGTATCACAGGAAAAACAATAAGCACTTCCATTTTGAAACTCAGATAGAGCATCACTACTGCCACAATCAGGATTAATACAAGCGATGTGCTGTCGTTTATACTTATTTTCAGTCATCTCTGCTGTATATTTATTTTCAGTCATCTTTGGTTTTCCTTGTTTGTCATTGTTGTTCTGGTGTTATCAAAGCATCCTCACTAACTAACACATTAAGTCTTGCAGCAAAACTGTTGTAAGCCTCAGTAAGTATTGTTAGTTGTTTTTGATGAGCCTCTGCTTCTGCTTTAGTAGAGACTATTAAGCCAAACAGAGCTTGAGCATCAGGTGAAAACTTAGATACATCATATTGTTTATTATTTACTTCATATGTGTTCACGATTAAACTCCTTTTTAAAACGCTACTTCATCATCTGATATCTCACCTTTAGCTTGTTCAGCAAGTTCAACAACCTGGACAGCTAACAGCATAGGTCTTTTATATTTACCTTTACCATAAGCATAAGGTTCCCATTGCACCTTGACCCTACTACCATTCTCAATGCGTCCTTCAAAGGCTTCTTTGTCAGTATCCATAACAATAGGAGCCTTGTTTAAATTACCATTGTAATCTGTAGCCCATTTCAAAAAGGTAATCACAGGCTTATCGCTGTAAGCCATCATGCCTTGTTTATCTAAACGCATACCTGCATTGAAACCTGCTTCCTTAAATGCAAGGTAGACCTCTTGATCTACAGCAACATTTATTTCCCACTGGTATTTACCACTACCTTCCTTTTGTTTTTCATTGTAATCAGCAACTGCCTCATAGACCTTTGCAAAATAGCTTTCGCCTTCTACTACATTTGATAAATTAGACATCGAATAGTTCTCCTTGTTGTACTAGTTTTTGTTGAAAATCTTTTACTAGATCATAGCCTGTATGATCCATTCCTTGTCCAAAGGTAATCTCGACATAAGCAGCATTGTCCTTACTGGCAATGACGCTACATCTCAATTTATCTCTGTACATTTCTTCACCATAAACATCAGTGAATCTTTCCCACTCTTTCTTAGAAAGCTTTACCACTTTTCTTTGCCTCCTTTAAGGTGTAATCGATTAATGAACTTAGGTAAGCATGAGTAAATAAACCTCTCATTGAACTTAAACTTTGAGTCCACACTTTGTTCATACTTCTGCCTTGCAACTACAAACACTACAAACGATTCCATAACATCATCATCTGGTACTTCAGTCTGTAGCCCCTGACTAAATGCAAGGACAAAGGTATCTTCAATGAGCTGACGCTCTTTAATATAAGACATGATTGTTACCTCAGATTAAGCAGCTTTCAGGAGCGTACACGCTTTCCTTATACTGTCGCGTCTATCGATGCGAGTAGAAGCAATGTTCTTTATGCTGCTCTTGGTGTTACCTTCAGCATGGGTACTCCAATGAGTCATGGCATTGTAGACAGCCCACTCATTAGACCCTAGTGCAGGTACTTCTTTGTTGATGTATTGATTCCACAAGAATTTAATATCCTTAGTTCTACCATTCAACCAAGTCTTGGAACTAAATATCTCTTGTAAGCTCATGGAAGGATCTACTTTAAACTTAGATGCCTTGGCAAATATCTTAAAGGCTTCCATGTCACTAATAGATTGTTGCTTCCAAGATGTCCATCTTTCTTTCTCTCTATCTAGAGTAGAGATGCACTTAGCTATCTTGGTTGCACCATGTACAGGATTCAAACTCATAGTGTGCTTGGCTGTATAGGTAGCCAAACGATCTAGCAATACCTGACCATTAGTACAAGCCATTCTGATTACCCCTGCCTCAATAGTAAAAGGCCAGGAACCATCATAACTATTCCTATGGAGAATCTGAGGGATGTTCTTTTCACCATTGCCCATATCGAAAGCATGAGCAGGAAGATCATAAGAGGTTAAGTAGCGTCCACCATCATGTGATTCAGAGTAACGTCTAGTAATACCAGTTAGATCTAAACCAGAATTAACTAACATCTCCTCAACAATGTTTACACATTCTGTAGGTTGATATTCTAGTTTGTATTTACTACCTACAACATTGATGAGTTGATTGTTTCGTTTGTTATAGATAACTCGTTTAGTATCTGAACATTCTAGTTGGTGAGCAGTGTCGTAAAGGACAGGTGCTTCACCATAGACAGGAACAGTATCAGATAAACTACCTAAACTCTCTATGTGGTTTCTTGAAGTTATTCTAGGTGAGGTAAGAATATGTACATTATTGTTCATTTGTTTTTCCTTTGTTTTTCTTTTGTTGTAATAAAAATCAATAAAAATAATTATTGATATGTAAAATATGTACCTAGTTTACACGTTGAAGTCTAGCAAAGTACAACATCTAACTTAGATTCCATATTATCTCCACCTTTAATACTAAAAGTGGAAGAATTCTGTAGGTTATGGAGACATAATGTAGGGATTAATACAATTATAAGACATGAAACAAGGGACATTGGCCCCACCAACTTCACTTATATGCATTGTATTTTTAGATGTCCCTACTCACCTTGGGTATTTGAAGTTGGCAAACTAAGGGTACTCTATTAGATCTATTACATGGTAGTTAATTTGATCACCTTCGCCTTCACCTAGTAAAGTAATGATAGGTTCTATTGTATGTAACATGATTTTGTTTTTCATACCATATACATTTAGGGAAGCTTCTATATCTTCTCGATAGGCTTCATATATCACCTGAGAGTCCACCATTTTAGCTGTAACAGCGATTCTCAATGTAATAGGGAATGGTGTAGCCTCAGATGTTTTCATCACACATAGTACATTACGTGGTCTATCCATATTAGTTACTCCTCCTCTATGATTAGATTCATACTCTTTACATCTGTAATGGATATGAGATCAACATCAGTTGAGTCCACTATCAAGTCGCATAGGATGTCAAGGGGTTGTATTGGGCGATCTCCTCCAAGATCGTCAGATGCAATGATGATTGTTACTTGTTGGAATTTTTTATCCATGTTAGTTACTCCCTAAAATCAGAATATTTACTGTCAGGATCGACAGCTCCTTCAGACCAATCAGGTGGGTCTGTGTCTTTATCGTCTAACTCAATGCACTCTTCGTAGTAAGTCTCGCCATCATGCTCCTCATTAGTGACGATATAGCCCAATAGGTTTATCCAGTGATCTCTTGGCCCATAGGTGTACACATACCCATCATCACTGTCACTACATACAACTGACCACATCTGATTTTCAGTGAAGCCTAAGTCCTCCATCTCCTTGATATTACTAAAGAAATTT
>Ga0181413_1000737_pt1 | contig 10208 bp, 10 predicted proteins | sample 36SPOviralmetaG_FD_130111 | JGI IMG/M metagenome (GOLD analysis project Ga0181413, IMG submission 130111) | Marine viral communities from the oligotrophic San Pedro Time Series (SPOT) site, San Pedro Channel, CA, USA - 36 SPOT_SRF_2012-09-28 | ecosystem: Environmental > Aquatic > Marine > Strait... | reverse complement strand
GCGAGCCTGACATTTTCGTGGCTCACGCTATCATGTGGGCTGACCTTCCCCATCTCACAAAGCGACTCAAGAACTTCCGGCGGCTCAGTCCGCTCGGCCGTGTCCTACGACCCAGCAAGGGCTCGTACGATTATGTGGACCAACCTATCATCGGCCGCCTTTGCTTTGACACTGCATCACCAATGCGAAGTGGTAGTGGTTTTGAGCGTGTGTGGAAGGATAGTGGTAAGCCTCAGTTGAAGAATCTCAAACTGGACACCATCGCACGAGTCTGTGAATACGGCGGCAAGTTGGACATGGATGTTCACACAGGTTGGACTGAACGCTTTGACGAGTATGTGGACTACTGCATGGTGGACACCTTCCTCTTGAAGCACATAGATGAGGACAACCATGTGTTGAACTTCTTCCTCTCACTACAGGAGTTCTGTGGTGTGAGTTTTCGCTCATGTCACAATGTCACTCGGTTTGCACGAGGCTTGCTCCAACGCAGGACGGAATGGAAAGCACCGTCCAAGTCCATGCAAGAGAAGCAAGAGTACGAAGGTGCATTCATCCCACCACCACGCCCCGGCAGGTACGAAGGTGTGGCCTGTGTGGACTACAAAGGGCTGTACCCTTCTCTCATTCTCAGTCACAACCTGTCGTGGGAAACGCAGGTACCGAAGAGTATGGCTGGTGAAGAAGGCATCAGGCAGTTGCCTGACGGCACCTGCTGGCGACAAGGCGTCCCTGCTTTGCTACCGAGCATGGTCACCGAACTGTTTGAGGTCAGAGACGACTACAAGAAGCGTATGCGAGAGGCTCCCACCGAGTCTGAGAGAAACGGATGGAACACCTTGCAACTTGCTGTTAAGCGTGTCATGGCTTCACTGTACGGCGCAACCGCCAGTGGTTACTGGGGCTGGTGCGACTTTGACATCGCATCGGCCATCACTGCTTGTGGGCGTGAAGCCATCAAAGCACTGATGGAAGAATCCGAGGCCGCTGGCTACAACGCCTTGTACGGTCACACAGACTCTGCGTTCGTGCAAGTGCCGTTTGGCGAAGCCCACGCACTCGCCAAACATTTGACCGAAACCATTCAGCGCAAGCACCAAGCCAGCCACTTGTTTGTGGAGTTTGAAGCCTACATGCCCTATTGGATTGTAGGCGGCAAGAACCTCTACTACGGCATCTGCTCGTTCCCACCGGAAGACGAGGGCAAAGTCAAAAGCGCACGCTGGGGTAAAATCAGCACACTCGCTCCCATTTCAAAGAACCTTGAGAACGATGTTCTGACAGCCATCTGTACAGGCGCTTCCGAAGAAGAAGTCATCCAACTGGTCCGACCGCTTGCCAAACGCATCGGGCGAGGCGATGTGAAGCCTTCGGACATCGCTACGACGACAAGGTTGCAGAAACGACTGGAACAATACGCTGAGGGCGCTGGGGGTGCTGTTAAAGCGGCACGCTACTACAACGAGCAGATGGCCGAAAAAGCGCACTACGGCGAGGGCGACAGTGTGAACTGGGTTTATGTTAGCCGTGTGCCCGATGGCATGCCTTCTATAGATGTCGTGGCTTACGAAATGCCCGACGAATTGACTGGATTCAAACTCAACTACGACTTGATGGTGGAGAAACTCATCAAAGCAAAACTCAAGCCAATTTTCAAGGCACTGGACTGGGACTTGGAGAGAGCAAGCGGGGCGGCGATGCCCAAATCATACGGGTGGTGACATGAGTAGAATTGAAGACGAGGTGTGCAAGAGGATTCAGCAACGGGCTGAGGTCGGCAAGAACAAATACGGGGTGACGATGGAGACAGCACCGTTGTCTCGCCTTGAATGGCTCATCCACGCACAGGAAGAGGCCATGGACTTGGCTGTGTACTTGCAGAAGTTGATTGAGATGGAGGAGAGCGAATGAGCAAGTGGATGTTTTGGAGAAAAGTCAAAGACGCCCCGACAAAACAGCGGACTTGGTGGCGACTCAAATCCACCTGCCCTACCTGTGGAAGAGCAGACGAGGTTTGCACTCGCCAATCAAGACTGTTTGAGTTCGCAGAGATGGAGCAGAAAACACTGGAGGCATACCAATGAGTGAAAGAGACTGGGAAGCATATCGGAAATCGTCCTACATCATGGGCGAGAAGCCATACCTGAGAATGACCAAGACAAGCCTGACGAGCGACTTTGACTTCTGCCCCAAGCAGTACGAGTACAAGCGCATTCACCGTCTTCCTGAGCCGTCCACTGACGCCATGATGAAGGGTAACAATGTCCACGACGCCATTGAAAAGTTCTACGACAATGTACCCCCTGTCCTTGATGAACTCTACACGCTGATGCAGAGAGACAAACGACAGGAGGCGCTGGAATTGGCACTAAGCGTGATACCTGAACAGGAGTATGTTCTCGGTGAAGGACCGTCCATTGAGCAACGCATCCGATGGGACTTGGAACGCCTGCTCGCTGGTGGCAAAGAGAACTATCTACCTGTCATCAATGAGTTGGAAGTGCATGCTTTCGTTGAGGAAGAGATTGAGTTCAACGGTGAAGTTCACACAATTCCCATTCATTTTGCTGGGAGCATTGACCGAGGTTATGCGACAGACGAGGGCACTTACGCTCTCATGGAGTTGAAGACTGGGAAGTGGGTGCAGACCAAGAACCGTCAAGACGAGTGGCAAGACTCCAAGTTCAAGTTGGAATCCATGCGCCAAGAGATGGCGTTTTACAAGAAACTACTCCAATGGGCAAATCACCCGTATCAGGATGTCACGCACTGGGGATGGGTCTACCCTTCGGGTGACACTGCGAAGTTGGACCCATTGAACAAGTACGGCTACGAACAGCGTGGGGTGAACAAGGTCATGTACGAAGAGGCTACCGGCCGCAGGTGGACCACCTTTGGAAAGCGTGTAGAACGCCTCAAGACGGCATTGTTGACGGCTTACCTCGCCGAAGACTTTCCTACCAAGCCGAGTGCAGGAAAGTGCGCTTGGTGCAACTTCAAATCCATCTGCCCAAGTTGGGAAGGCAGTGACAATCCACAAGAATACCTTGACAACTACGAAGGTGATGAAGAGTGAAGGTCAAACGGATAGAGCAAACGAGGCGTAGAATTGAATGGGGCATGGAAAAAGATGTCGGAAGACCAGTGCGAGTTTCTTTTTCTCATTTGGGCAAGGACAAAAGGTACAGTGTTGCAATCCAAACCACACTCTACGAGTTTGATGGCGACTCCAACGAAAGTAAAGGAACGATGCACCTGAGTCTGAACACTACGCTTTTGCAGAATAAGACGATGCTCACAGATACCATCATGGAAATATCCAACCTGTACCGTAAGAGTGAGTGAGATGCAACTTGTCTTTGATTTCCCACGAGAGGTTATGGAACTGAGTCCTGAAAGGGGCAGAGGTTATCGTAAAATCGTGCGAAGCAACACTGACTTGGAGCGCTATTGGGAAGGGAAGAACGGAGTGTCAAACGCCTACATGACCGTGTACGGCTACCGGGCTACGCTTCCACCTTTCAACAAGCGCGTGAACTTGGAGACGCCCATCATCCGCCACTTCGTGATGGATTTTGACCCCAAGGATTTCCGAAAGAACAAAGGCGGCGATGTTGACCCGGAAGCCCCTCTTGAACAGACCAAGCGACTTCACGAGTTCTTGCTGGAGAAGGACATCACGCACAGCGTGTGGTACAGTGGCGGGGGCTTCCATGTGTGGGTAGGGCTGGACAAAGCCTACATCCCCAGCAGTGGCGACAGTCTATCCGACATTAAGGAGGCAGGGATGAAACTGGTCAGTGAGTGGATTCACATCATGGACCTGTACTGTTCTGACCCTGCTGTGCCGTTTGATACCAGCGGTATGATTCGTATTCCAAACTCCTACAACTCCAAGCGAGGCCTGTGGTCTATTCCACTCAGCACAGGTGACCTTGAGGCTGGCCTGTATCATATTATGGAAAGAGCGCTTGACCCCCGAATGGGCATGATTCCATACGGTACTCAAGGTCTTAAGTTGGAAGTCGTCAAAGGTAAGAGCCGGGGCAAGGTGTTCAATCCAAACACGAAACCTATTGACTTGCCAACCATTTCCATGGACGGTGTGATTATCCTACCGTGCCTCAACCAAGCGGCATGTCGTGTTGGTAGTAATCCCAGTCACGATGAGCGGGTACAACTCGTCAAGTACCTATCAAAACGCCTGAGAAATTTTATCCCGGTTGAGCGCATTGACCGGGACAAGTTAGAAGAACACACGGAAACCATTGTGAAGTTCATCACATCACTTGAATGGGCTGACTTTAACGAAGGCACCACCCGGTACCAAGTGGGCACCATCGTCGGCACAGAGTACCCACAGACATGCTCTATGCTTTACAAAAAGGGCATGTGCCTCGGCAAGTGTCGTTATTGGGACAAGACTGGTGCGGTTGATTTCAAGGGGGAAGAGGAATAATGCGTCCGGTGTGGCGCATTAAACAATGTCCAAATTGTGGCAATACAAAAATTACTTTGGCAAGAAACACCTTTTGTCCCTTATGCCGAAGACCCGCATTCAAATGCAAAATGCACATGAAGGATTACATTTGGTGATTATGAGGTGAACAGATGAAAATGACTCAGCCGCTTCTTATTGATAGCAACGAGCGTGGACCGCTCCATGACGCTGTGGTCAGAGCCGCTGAAAGAGAAGGCTTCCCTGTCAAGAAAGAACATTTGCAAGGGATGGGCGACTACAAGGCTGGGAACGCCAGCATAGAGTGCAAGAGTTTGTCCGACCTCATCCAATCAACATTCAAAGGACACCTACAGCGTCAGATTGAAAACCTTGACGCAAACTGCGAGCGAGTTGTACTGGTCGTGCACGGAGACATAGCGAAGTATGTAGCCATGTGTCGGAACCAAGGTCGCCCAACCAGTTACGCAAAAACGCTTGATTTGATGCTGGGTATCTTTGCTCGTTTGACAGCAGACTTTGATTGCCACATCTATAGAGCGAAAGACTACGCCGAAGCAGGTATGTTCATCGCCAAACTACACAGCAAAATGCACAAGTCGGCAAGCAGGCACGGTGCAAGAGCCGTGACAAGAACAAGTACCAACGATGTGCGAGCCGACATGCTCGTCACGGTACCGGGCATCGGTCCTGAAATGGTAACGAAGTTGTTGGAAACCTGCGGGTCAATTGAAGAAATGTTGTACCCGGAGTCGTTAAAAGCGGTACGAGGGATGGGTCCAAAGTTGCGCCAGCGACTGTTGGATGTTTTGACATCCGAAGAGCCCGTCACAGTCAAGAAGACATTCAAGAGAGGAGAGAGACATGGAACACAAGGCGAGCAAGTATGAATGCGTGAGAAACTACGAAATCCTGCGGGGGTACCTTGAACACTTCAAGGAAGTCAGCAAGAACAATGAAATCCCCGGACTGATTTCATTCTTCTACATTTTGGGACAGGCGGCAATACCGTATGTACGAGTCCCTGTAGGTGGTAGCAACCTTGACCCACGGGTGAGTATTTTTTGGATTCAAGACACTCGTACCGGAAAGTCTGCCGCTTACCAAATGATTGAGAAGGTACTCAAACAATCAGACCTCAACTCAATGGATTACAACAGCGGTAACGATGCGGCTCTGCTCGGCACGCTCGTGCCCGACCCCGAGTCCGACGACACTCGCAACCCTGACATGGTAGTGCGAGAAGGCATTCTCGCGGGGCGCAAGGGTCTGAACTTTGACGAAGGAAGTGTCGTTCTCAAGACGGGGCAGTACAACGAAAGCACAACGCTGTTCTTGCAGTCCGCTTTGAACTCGGCAGGTACAGGTAGGAACCTCATCACCAAAAACATGGCACGGGACTCGTTCACCATCAAGTCAGAAGTGTCGCTGTGGATTACCACTTACCCACCGAAGGGCATCAAAGAGCATGTACTTGACAAGGGTATTTTCCAACGCGTGCTGACCTACTGGCGTCATTGGACGCTTGAGATGAAGCGTGAAATCAACCACGCTCTCGCTGAGGATGTGTACAGCGAACCCAAGTTTGAAGTCCCGTTTGAGGAAGTCACTGGCTTCTTCAAGGATGTACAAAAGAACCTCAAGCGCAGAGTGCTGGAACTCAGTGACATCGCTCCTCTTGAGTGGGACGAGATGAGTGATGATGACCAAGAGACGGTCGTCATGGGACTCATGCGGCAGATGTTCCGACCTGACGAAGCCTACAAGCCCGCTCTTATTTCTGCGATTGACGAGTATTACAGTGTCGTTGAAGTCATGAGTCCTGACAAACAAGGTATCTGCTCCTCCTTCATCATGGGCTTGCAGAATTACACGAACATTCTCGCTCATCACTTCGCCATGATTGAAGGGACATGGATTGTCAGAGGAGACCATGTGGACATGGCCAAAGAGATTCTGTTTGACCTGTACCAAAACCTTGTGCAGTGGTTGGAGTCCGAAGTCAACATCGGAGCGGGCGCATCAGAGAAGAACAAAATGCAGGCCTTTTGGCGGGACGCTTACAACAAGGCGGAACTGTTTGACTTTGATGACCATCGTGGACATGGATGGGCCAAGAAGAAAGAGGTCATGTCAAACTTCGGCAAACTGGCCAACTACAGCAGTCACGCTACGGTCAACGAGAAGTTCAACACCTACGGTACTGAAATGTTCAGTGATACGAGAGAAGGCGTCCGGGTGTTTATTCGTCTCAACAGCGATTTCAAGAAGGGGGGCAAACAGTGAAGCACGCACCTTGGCACACCGAGTGTGTTTTATGTGATACCAAACTCGGTGACAACATCGGAGGCCATATTATCGGCGTTCACTTGAACAAAATGCTGGGACTGTGCGATGGGTGCAGGCATACCATGGAGGCGTTCATCAAATGAAGAAAATGTTGGCTCTTGATATTGAAACTGCAAACTTCTCTCATGAGATTGGAGGATGGGGTTCCAGTCATCTCTTTGAGCCAACGGTTGTCGCCACTTGGGATGGTGAAAAAGGCACGGTCTACGCTGATGAAAGGGTGTCCAAGTATCTACCCGAAGGGACCGATGTCAAACCACTTCATCCAAAAACCATCGGAGACGATTTGGCTAAGCATGTCTCTGAGGGCGGCATGGTCCTCGGTCACAACTTGAAACAGTTTGACCTCCCAATCATCCGAGATGCACTGGACTGTTGGACAGCCGGTGACATCATGGCCAAGTCAGAAGAACAGGTGTTTGACACATCTGCTTTGTTGAAATCCATTGTCGGGCACGCTGTGCCGTTGTCCGACGCTTGTCATCACACCCTCAACAAAGGGAAACTGATGAACAGCCATGATGCGCCCATTGAATGGCGCAAAGGTAACTACGACAAAGTGGCAGAATACTGCCTAAAGGACGCTCAACTGGTCTACGAACTGTGGGAACACGGCATGAATGAAGGCTTCGTCAAGGCACGATGCCGACACAGTGGTGATGTGAAAGAGTACGAAGTGGACTGGTGAGGAGAGAGAGAGACATGAATGAAAACGAAAGCAACACAAGCGCAGTCGTCCACAACATCCGGGCGGCAAAGAGAGCAGTCAGCACAGTCAAGACCACGCTGGGACCGATGGGCATGGACAAAATGATGGTTGACGGTGGCGGGAATGTCATCGTCACCAACGACGGTGCCACCATCCTGCAAGAACTTGACATCAGTCACCCTGCGGCAAGGATGTTGGTTGAAGCGGCCAACACGCAAGAAAGCATGTGCTACGACGGCACGACCAGCACGGTCGTGCTTGCAGGTGAATTGCTTGGCAACAGTGAACTGCTGTTCAGCAAAGGACTGCACGCCAACATCATCTGTCGTGGCTACCGGAAGGCATCCAACTGGGCAGTTGACTACATCAACAACGAATTGACAGTGGACGCCGAGGAAAAGTTTCTCAGCGATATTGCTCGCACTTCCATCACGGGCAAATCGTTGGAGTCCAGCATCACGCATGTGAGCAACCTTTGCGTGGATGCTGTCAAGACTGCTGGCGGCGACTACGACCGCATCCGTGTGCTGTGTCAGCCCGGTGGTGGACTGGACGATTCGTCTTGCTTCTCCGGGGTGGTTCTGCACAAGGAGTTCCTGCTCCCTGCCATGCCACTCAAGCCTAACGGCAAAGCACTGCTCATCAACACGGGCCTGAGTGACATGAAGGGTGAAGAAAACATCCAACTCAGTTTGTCGTCGGCCAACGAATACCAGCAGTACAAACGACAGTCGGGTCGCACTCAGTGGGTGGACTGTGCCAACGCCATCATCAGTCTCTTACCCGACGGCGGTGTGGTATTCTGCCGTGATACGGTGCACGAAGTCGTGGCCGCTACGCTGGCGAAGTCAGGCATATCGCTGGTGCATCGCATTCCCGAAAGCGACATGACGGCACTGTCCAAACTGTTGGGCACATCAATCTCGCACAGCACAGACGATTTGGTAGAAGCAGTTGACTGCGATGCTGAGTGCAAGCAAATTGGCGACATGAAGTACATCGTCGTCAAAGGCGAAGGCGAAGTCACCACGCTCATTCTACGAGGTGCTACCATGCAGACGCTTGATGAAACTGAGCGTGGCTTTGAAGACGCTCTCGGCGTTGTGTGCCTCGCCTACAACACCAAGCGAATGGTTGCTGGTGGAGGCTCTGCCTACATCGGTGCGGCGCTGTACCTGCGCTCCAAAGCGGCCACAGTGGACGGTCGTGAGCAAATGGCCATTGAAGCCTTTGCCGACGCACTGGAGTCCATCCCTGCGACCATCGCAGAGAACGCTGGCCATGACCCGCTGGACACCATCCTGACGCTCAGGAACGAACACAAGACCGGGCACAAGGACTCCGGCCCTGATATTGACAACGGCGGTGCCTGTAGCATGACCGAGCGTCATGTGTACGAACCGTTTGATTTGGTACGACAGGCCATCCTGTCAGCCAGCGAAGTGACCGTCAGCATCCTACGCATTGACGACATCATCGGCAAGCGCACTGAGTGAATACGCTCGTCCACTTATTCGGCACAATCCTCAATTCACTTAAGTACAGAACGCCTTACGGATAGATACAGTCGCATTTTTGCTCGCCACTTCACTTAAGTGTAGAACAACATGCGATAGATTATGGAGAGAGAAACCATGAACAGCGAAAAAGAAATGAAAAAATGGACCGTTGAGGAACAGCAGAAGTTGGAACTACACGGGTATGAGAGCATAATTGAAGCCGAAATGCAACTTGCAGAGCAAATGCCAGCGAACGGTTTTGTTCGTGACAGTGGTGACGGCGAATACTGGCTTGATGGGTTCCGCACTGAATTAGGTACGGCATTCTTTAATGACAACCTCAACGACTTGGTTAATTCACTTGCCTGCTATCTCAGAGATGTTCAATTTGAATCCCGTGAATTGGTGTTACAAGGACTTGCGTTCGCAGAAGCAATCGTTGGCCAATGCGAGAAAAATACCAATCATTGGTTGTCGGGATTGGGTGCTGATGGCGAACCAATCATCTCTCAGCCCGACGAATGAGATACTTGGACAGCCGACCGCCAGCCTGTTTGGCGACAGGCTTGGCCTTGCGCTTGCGCTCACCCTTGAAGCCGAGTTGGCCGTGAAAGCGTAAGTAGTTGCAGAACGGACACTGGTGGACGACTGCCTTCTCACCGCTGATGTAACTGCCAGCGATGCAAAGAGGCAAAGCGATGCGGTTGCAGTTCTCGCACTTCTGCTTGAACAGGTCTACAAACTGACTCATCAACTCACCGTGTGCAGGTCCACCTTGTGCCAGTTCGCACCATCGTAAATGAACTTGGCATACTGGTTGATAGCAACATCCACATTGATTTTGGTGCTGGTGCTGTGCCCACCGCTCGTTGAATCAAAGTGAAGCGTGTGAGAGCCCGCCTTGTGGTAGACTTCAACGACATGACCAGCGCCAAACGAACCTGTTGGGTTGATGGTGCGATTGTTGTCAGTGGTCACAATCCACACATTGGCTTGGTCAAAGGTGAAGGTGACATTTCCACTCGTCGTAACGACTTCAAGACGATTTGGACCGAGGACATAGGTGTTGGTCACAGGCGTAGTGTTGAGATTTCTTGGCACCGATGCGTAGATGGCACCGTGCTTGGCACCCGCTACATCTGCCCTGTGCGTTTGCCAAATTGCGCCAAATGTGCTACCGCTGAGGTCGCCG
>Ga0181413_1000735_pt1 | contig 10224 bp, 9 predicted proteins | sample 36SPOviralmetaG_FD_130111 | JGI IMG/M metagenome (GOLD analysis project Ga0181413, IMG submission 130111) | Marine viral communities from the oligotrophic San Pedro Time Series (SPOT) site, San Pedro Channel, CA, USA - 36 SPOT_SRF_2012-09-28 | ecosystem: Environmental > Aquatic > Marine > Strait... | reverse complement strand
GTTAGCAGGTACAGTAAGAACCTGTACTACATCACCATTAGGATTAATGCTGTTAGCTGTTAGGTCAACTATTTGTTGCACATAATATGGTTGTCTTCCACGAGAAGAAGAACCATGAGTATTTGCAAGAGTTGCTGTAATTGTAGCCATGATTTACCTCCCTTAGAATTTAGATACATATATAGCACGAGTAAGTGCTTCAGGTCGTAATACCTTACGTCCATAGAGATGCATACCTCTGACGATGTCAGCAAAGCTGTCAGGGTCACGATATGTCTCTGTTTTGTTGATTTGCTCTGCAGTGGCTACTGCTGAACTATGTCCTGCAACGATTACACCAAAGTGGCTTGATCCAGTAGCAGTTGCTCCTGTAGGACCATTACCAATTTCAGGTAGGTTGTTTGACATGAATACTTTGAAGCCATGCAAGTTGCTGAAGATCATCCCATTTTTGAGTTCGTCCTTTGAAGATACAAAGTCACCATTCATAATTCTGGAGTCTTCATCCTTTAGCAATTCAGCAAAGACTGGGTCGATTACAAGCCATCTTCCCTCTTTATCAACGTGCTGTTGGTCAAGCTTTCGCCCCATTCTGTTGATAACAGCTAGAGGTGTAGCATGTGCAGTTGTTGTATTAACACCGTCACCCATACCTCTTGGCTGAACAACAATAGAGTTGCCTGAAGTACCACCGTTGAAGTCTTCAGCATCTACCTGCATAGATGCAAGTAGCTCGTCTGTAGAAGCAGTTGATACAGCTACAGAACCTGATACAGCATCGTTTACTGTGTCTGGTCTTGCATGTAATGAAGACTGCTTATACCCTGAGAGGTAGCCTAGAACTTCCTGATCGTATTGATCTGAAAGTCTATAAGCTGCTCTGTCAGTAGCTAAAGATTGGAAGTTGACATGTGAATGAGCTTCCTCAATGTCATCGACTTTAAATGCAAAGTAGTTTGCTTTGTCAACGACTAGAGAAAAGTCCTCATCGTCCAAGTCCTGAGGTGTGATTGTTGTGCCACGAGCATACTCTTTTACAGTAATCTCAGGCTCTTTGATAATTTTAACGGTATCACCCATCTGACTAATCTCACCAAAATAATCAGAGTTTGTGATGCCTTCCACAACAGATGACTTACGGAAAGCAAGCTGTACCTGTTTGGAATAGATTACTGGCGAAAAGTTACCATTAGGTAAATTGCCGTAACCTGCAGCGGTTGAAAAAGCCATAGTTAATCCTCCTTACTTTTTCAGGGTCACAGATACAAATTACAATTACAGATTAGGGGCTAATTTAGTTCTAGGTGCAGATGTACACTCTGGGCTAGTTAAACTAGGTTGTTCTCATCGCATTGTCGTTTGTGATGTAATATACATATAGGTAATCCATAAAGGGGCTATCTGTATATTTATGTACTATACATAGTTATATGCATATATTCTTAAATGTCAAACTTTTTTATCTAGCAGAACCTGATAAATCATAGATAAACTTACCTGTGCGTATAGCTTCCATAACTTCATCGGCTCTCTTTTCATATTCTTGGGATGACATCTTTTGTACTTGAGATTCTCTTAAATATGTAGACTCCTCGTTAGTCTGAGGTTTAGTTCGTGTTGACTTTGGATTTGTAGCTAATGCTGCGTCCTTTGAACTTGTTTTCTTTTTGCCAATATTTCTATCAGCTTTGTAAAGATCAATAGCTCGTGCTGCAGATTTAGCATCGTCATCATTTTCATACAAAGCTTTTTGCACCCACTGTGGTTGCTCTTCTGCCCAGTTATGAAAGTCATCATCTTCACGAATGTCCACAAAGTCAGGATGAATCTTTAGTAGTTCTACTTCAGCTTTCTCCTTCGTAGCTGATTCCTGCATCTCATTTATTTTTTGAATCCTGTCCTCTAGCTCTTTTGATTGCTCTTTGGATTTTTTAATAGCTATAGTTTCTACTATACCTGCTACATCAGGATATTCTTTTGCCCATGCTTCGATGTCCTCGTCTGACTTTGGAAGCTTTATTTGTTTTTTAGTTGCACTGTCAAGCTGTTCTCTTAGTTGATTTATCTGCTCCTGCAGATCAGCTTCTTTCTGTTGAGTATGTCTTCTAAGATCACCATAGCGTTTCTTAAAAGTTTTTTCCTCTGCAGAGGTTGGCTCTGGCTCTTCCTGAACTTCTTCGGTTACCTCTCCTTTATTTTCTGCAATGAGTTTATCTAACTCTTCTTGATCCTTTTGAATTTTGTCATCTCTTGAATATTTACGAGATGCTAATGCCATTACTTTTTTTGGTGTTGCATCTTTCACCATTACTTCTGCTTCTGCCATATTACTTACCTTTCGTTAGGGCTAACTGTATGCCATGTTAGATGGGGAGTTAGGTAGCCAACATATTGTGAACTTATTTTTTAGAAGCTAGTCCACCCTTCTTCATTCGTTTGGGTTTAACTTTGGGTTTAGCTAAACCACCTTTCTTTAATCTTTGGGGCTTCATAGGTTTGGTGGGTACACCACCTACATAGAATGTGCCACCTTTAGCACCCCCTAAAAAGTTACCTTGACTATCAAAGCCTGTAAATTCTTGTTGCTGTCTGTCAAATCTTTCTTGTACACCCATAGGACCAAAGCCACGAGACTGTCTTTCCCTATCTTCTTGATCTAATTTTTGTCGTATGTTTTCTTGTTCTTGTACATTTTGTCGTATATTTTTTTGTTGTTGTTCTGTAAGGTTTGAAACATTACCTTTGTCATCTCTTTGTACACCTAATAGAAAATCATCAACTCTAGTCTGTCCAAATTTAGATGGTCTGTCTAAGCCTACATCAGGAAATCTTTCTCCTCGTCTAGGCAGTATGCCTGTTCTAGGTTGATCAGCTTTTCTTGTTCTTTTTTTAGTTGTTTGAGTTTTATTCTCTGTTGGTTTTTCTTTAAAACTACTCATATCGGGTAATAAGGGTAATGCAGATCGTCCTTTGCCTAATGGATTGGCTAACTCTAAGTTTTTTGTATCTAGAAGTTCTCCTCTACTTTCTCCAAACTCACCAAACTCTAGGTCCGCTAATCTTTTACCTCCTGCTATCAGCCTATCTGTTTCTTCTACCTCTGCTCTATCTGCAGTAACAGAACGATCAAGAGGACTTTTTCCTAATTGACTATAACTTCTTTGTTCATAAGGAACTTCTGCTTGAAATGCATCTGCTTGTGTAACACCTAATGTTTGTGGTAGGTTATATTTTTCATACTCTCCTGTTTGTTGATTTTTAAATCCGTATGACTGACCTATCTCGTCTAAACGATCTGAAGATGTATAAGTTCTATAGTTTTTTATTGATGCAGGAAGAAATTGTGTTTCAGGCTCAGACAAATCTATATCCATATTTTCTTTAATAGCATTTATATCAAATAAAATATTATCAGATGATAAATTTTTATCTTGTGAAGATGCTGATGATGTATTAGTTACAGTAGAAACATCTCCTTTGTTTATGGCATTAGTAAGAGTATTTACTTTAGCTGTATCTCCTTTTGCTACTTTGCCTATTAGTTTGCTCAAAAAACTTTTAGGACCTGTGCCTTTTTCTATAGCTCTTTTTTGAAAAGCTTTTAATTTATCTAAAAGATCTCCAGATATTTCACCATTCTTTACCATCTCAGCTATCTTGGCTTCTGTGGCTTGTAAACTATTTGGTCCTTTAGTCTGGGCAAACTGTTGCATTGTAGCTATTCCCAAAGCAGGTACTCCACCAAATAGCATACCTACACCCACACTTAAAAATCTATTCAAGGGACTTGAGAATGAACCGTAGTAATCTACTAATTGATTTGAATCTAAATTATCAATATTAAAGTTTGCAGTTCCTTGATCTTTAAATGGGTTTAGGTTAGGATTTAACTGACTATAAGGTGTAGCACTAGGGCTGTCATCATTACCACCGTCTGAAATACTTGTTACCGTAGTGTTTGTTGGTGTAGGAGCAGAGCTATCTAATTCAAATCCTTCAGGTATAGCCATCTGTGGTTCATCCCCTATAAATGGAATGTACTTCACTACGCCATCAGCATTAACATACCTACGCATAGTTATTGTTCCATACACAGTATTTAATAGGGCATCTTCTATTTCTTTTTTATCCTCATCTCCTATGGTAGGTGTTTCACCACCAGTAGGTCTTTGAAAACGTGGATCATCTAAAAGCCCTCCTGTCTGCATCTTTTTTACATCAGGATCATCTTTTTCTTCTTCCTCACTATCGTCATCAGATCCTATAACTATAAGATCTGCCATACCAAAAGGCATATCGTCAGGTATCTCTGCTTCTTCAGGATTACCCATCTGCCCCATCTTTTCCATCATCTTCAAGCCTTGCTTGGCATCCTGACGCAACTTCATAAGTGTTTCAAGTCCAACATATCGCACAACGTCAGCAGGAAAAACAAACTCACCCTCACTAATCAAGATAGGTATATCATCAGCTACTTCTTTTTGCAAAGACCCTGACGGTACTTCATTACCTGATTCAGGTTCTACTGTACCACCTTCATCACGTAAGCCACCTTCATTGAAGAGTTCCATTTGTTCTTTCATAGTTTAGCCCTTTCCGTTAGCATTCACTGCATCCCTTAGTTGTCGCAATCGTCTTAGCATCAATATAGCACCCTGAGATCTATGTAGTATAACTAGATCATTTGTCTGCTCCATAACTGCGTGGTTCTGTGCTATAAGATAATTTACGTAATCACTGAAGCTGTCCCACTGGTCCTTGTTGTTGACTAGGGGCTTGAGTTTGCTGAGTAGCTTGTCCTGTAGGTTGTTGCTTTGGTTGTTGTTGTCCATTTCCTGTAAATCCTTGTTCCTGTGGTAAAGGCACTTGTCCTGTACCTATCGTTGCACCACCTGCTCCTGTGGGATCTTGTGCGTCTGCTCCTGCAGGGGGCTTGGGTGCTTCAGGGGGTTGCTGAAACTTTTTCATGATCTCTGCTTGTAAGGCAGCTTCATCCATATTGTTAGTTACTTTGTCGGGGTCTAAGTCGAGTGACTTAGCTATTTCTCTTATTACGTATTGAAACTTTGCAAAAGGAGCAAGAGCTTGATTACTTGATATCTGTAAGAACTGCATGAGTCTCTGACTACGCACTTCGTTTGCCATCAAGCTTTCTGTACCACGAGCTTTTACTTCTAAGTCTCCTTTAGTATTCTTATCAAAGTCAAACTGCATATTAAATCTAAACAACCCTTCACCTAGTGGTCTTAGTAAATAGTCATCTACATTCTTTATAACATTCTTTACACCACCACTTGCTGCGTTCATCAACATAGATATACCTGATGCAGTTCGTCCTACACCTGATACACCAGTTTGTCCATGAGAAAAGCTTGGCAGTCCTGTGCTTTCATCTGCAAGCACTCTGGCTTTGTCAAACAGTTGCATGTTCTCGTTGGCTACGTTTGGAAACTTTGTACCAAAGATAGCTTGTCCGGGAGCGCCCCCTTGTCTTCTAAATATTTTTCCGGGATACACACTCGGGTCTTGTCCGGGAACTAGGTTTGTTTCATCTATCTCTATAAGCAGATTACCTGACATTACAGCATTGTCCACAGCCATTCGCATAAAACCATTCATCAATGTCTGTGTATCGTCCATATTCTCTGCAATACCTACACCAAAGAAGCTATATGGATTTAGTTCATATGGAACAGCCATGTATGGTATCTTTGCAGGTTTGAATGGGTTAAGCACCATTCGTATAACTTTATTATTACATATCCATGCATTTATCTGCACTTCGTCAAAGTCATCTAACTCTGGGGGTATTTCTATTTGTTGATCTCTTAACATACTTACATCTGCTGTACCCCAATACTCTAATACTTCAAATCGTGCTATAGCATGTTCAGGAGAATAGTCAGATAGATCGTCTTCCCAGTATTCTTTATTATAATTTTCTCCCATAGCTATAGCGTCATCTATAACCTGAGATCTAAAGTGTGGTCGTTTCTTTAATGCACGTAGTTGTGTACGAGAAAGCTTATGTCTCTCTATTACATACTGTGCTTCGTCCATGTTGTTTGCATCTGGATCAGGAAAGAAGTTCCATACTGATACGTGTGAAACTTGTGGCACTGTTTTAAATACAGGAGAGTATTGTCCCTCTTCATCCCAGTTTGGGTATTCTTTGTCTACAGCAAAAGGTCCTTTCATCACACCTGTACCAAACAGAGCCATCTCAAAGGCTGTGCTTCGTAAATGTTTATTTGCATTGGACTCTTCTAGTTGATCGTGTATTTTCTTCTGCATATTTTTTGCAGCAATCATTGCAGGACTAAATGTAATAGCTGTAGGTGTTTTACCTACACCTTCTCTAAGATTATCTATATCGTCAAACTTACCTTGTAATGGTCCTAATTTGTCCATCAATGTTTTCTGAGTAGCCCCTGCAGGTAAGTCTTGTCCATCTCCTGAAAAACCATATGGGCTTTCCATTTCATCTAATTTATTTCTAATACTCTCTGGTTCTTGAGGATCAAAGCTTACATCAGATACTACACCTTCAGGTAAAGTTGTAGGCTCTACAGTTAGAGGAAACTTATTATTAGCAAACAACACATCTATTATCTGCCCATATGCTGCTAGTGTCTTGGTTTTTGTAACTTTAATAAATACTCGTGATTTTTCTGCTTCTGTAAACTGCACATCAGAACCATAAAGTCCTCTATAGTTTCTGTAAGCTCTTAACCATCTTTGTTCATCTTGTTCTCTATAGTCATCTGCTTTTTTATATCTGTCCATTATAAATGGTATGATATTATAACTTTTTGTTTCGTCCTGTCCACCTTCTTCAGCTACATCATCAATAGCTATAGACGTGTCATCCATCATTATTTCTTCTTCTGCCATATTAATATCCAAATGTTGCGTCTGCTACAGGCATGTTATTTGTTTGTCTGCTTGCAGGATCATAATCAAATACACTAAACCTTGGTCTTGACATTATACCATATCTCAAAGCATCATACAAGTGATCTTCTGAGTGAGTATCTATATCTTCTGGATTCTTTTTGTCCAGTGGGATTGACGGCAGTTGAGAAACAATATTTGTACAGCTATTGAAAAAAACCATACGTGGTTCTTCAGTGTATTCGTCAACTTGCAGTCTTCTGTGTATTTCATTTTTACCCGATACCCTACTTCCTCTACTTCTATCAGAAGGTCTGAACCGACAACCTTTCATAATCATTTGTTCTGCTAGGCTTGGTCCTGTGTCTCCACGCTTGTGCCAGAGTGAACTGTCCAATACTCCGTACTTTATATTACCGTCTTCTGCTTCTGCTTCAAGTATCATGTCAGCTAAGTCTGTGGCTAGTACCTTTGATACATACAACTCTCTATACACTACGAGTTGTTCAGATGGGCTAACAGCAAACCAGACAACGGCAGAATAACTTCCATACCCATAGTCACATGCCCTAAACTTAACCCAATTGCTAGGTATACGAAAAGGGTCAACCACATGTACGTTGCGATCAAACTCGGTGAAAGCTGCTCCTTCTTTAATATCCCAATCGCCTTCCAGTAATTGTCTTCTTTGCTGTTCAGGAAGGGATAGAAGCATTGCTTCATAATCTCCTTGAGCCGATAGGTAAGGGTTGTCTGTAAGTCGAGCAGGTATAAACCTACGTTTGAATAAGGCTTCTCCTGCTCTGCTATGTCCTGCAGGGTATTTAAGTTCTTCTCCTGTTTCAATATCTGTTGCATTAAATGTATTATTATAAGGTGCAGGGTCTATAAACATCTTCTTGACCCAATGATGTCCACGTCCTCCGGGGTTCGTTGTTGCTCTCATGTACACTGGCAGATCTGGTGAAGTAGATCTTAGTCGTGATCTCATGTAGTTCCAAGCGTAGGGTGTAGACCATTGTGTAAGTTCATCAAATCCTATCCAACTAAATGCTAGTCCTTGGTATCGTAGAACATCATCATCTCTGTCGAGGTAAGACATCCACAGTCTAGCTCCTGACGGAGCAACCCACTGCATCTTTCGTTCTGACCACTTGATACCCTTCCAGATTTTCGGGTACAATTCTTGGCTTTTAAATATAAGCTCTCGTAGTTCTTCAGTGGTGTGACGCAAGAGTAAGCCACTGAACGCAGGATGTCCCATGTAACGTAAAGGGTCTGCAAGCATTGCGTAAGATTTACCACCCCCTGCTGATCCACCATATAGAACTTCTCTTTCACTCGCTGCGAGAAACTCTGTCTGTGGTCCATCATTCGGTTTGAATATAACATTACGAGCTTCTTCTATCGGTAAGAGTTCAGACTCAGGCAGGGCTACCTTCTGCTTCTTGCTTTGCCCCTGTTCTGCTTTCTTCGATCTCTTCGGCTTTCTGGATCGCCTTTTGGGCATAGTCTGCCCATCTGCGTAGGCTGATAGCTTGGTTCTGTCGTTTTCGCTCATTCTTTAATCTTTTCATTAAACCTACATGAGATATATCTCTGCCACTATTTTTAGATAACCAGTTAGCAACTTGCCTATATGAATACTGTTTTACGTATCTTCTTGCTTGTTCTAGTAAATCTAACTCTATTTTTACAGGCTTTAGTAAATTTATATCTTCAGGGTCTAACTCATATCCGAATGGTATTGTTCTTGCTATACGTGGTATAGGCATCCACTCGTTGTCATCTTTTAGGTCAGTAGGTTGAGGTAACTTCCACGTACCCAATGATCTGTTTCTCATCCATTGTCCTTGGGTGGCATAAGCATAACACCCCCTGTAGTCTCTACTTGTACTTTCTCAGTCTTAATTAAACCAGTTCTATCTAGTAGTTCTCTAGCAGCAGACATTCTATCTCGTATACCTAGCTGTGTTGGATCGTCCAAGCTACTTGTTATAGCTACTGCAGCCTTCGGTGCATTACGTGCCATATACGTTTGTGTAGCTTCTAGTATCTCTTCTTTCAAAGCTGTAACCATCTGAGAAGGACTTACCCCCTCTGCGTATCCCGCAAGCTTTATAGCTGATCCTATATCACCACCTGCCTGATCAAATAATACTTCTAAAAACTTCTGTTGTTTCTCTGTAAGTTGTCTAGTCATTTAACACTTCCATCTTCTTCTAGCTTGTCGTAGTCTGCTGTTTGGGTCTTTAGCTGCCTTGGGAAACTTTTTCATCTGTCCTGCACTTCTAGCACAGTATGACTTTCTTCTGGCTGCTCTCGCTTTACTGCTAGGTTTACTTTCTGTGACTGCTGTTTTTAAGTTGCCCCCTGTTCGTTTATTGTATTTAGCAACTCCTTTGGCAGTCATACCTGCCCCTGATTTAGTAGATCGCTTGTCTCCACTTTTAATAGACATACCTTTCATGGTATCTCTTTTTGTTTTGCGTACCTTCGATGTCATGTTGACAGTTGAAAATGAGGACCATCAATAAATGGTCTACGCCCAGAACTCCTACGTAAATCTACATAAGCGTTCATGGCTTGTTCCATAGTGCCACTCCACTCGGCTATATTGTCTATATGCCATGCAGCCCCCCAACAAATTTTTGCACCAGTCTCTTTTGCTGCTTCTTTCATAGCGTCTGCTATATTATCGTACATCACGATGTCCCAACTTGGGTTACTACCGTCATATGCCATTAAATCGACAGCATGTGACGTACCATCTTGCTGTAGTAAGTGGCGAGACTTCATCGTTTGTGATCGTCCTGCTGCATAAAGCTTTTTTTGCTCTGCCAAGGAACGAACTCCATAGATCACTCCAAAGTCTACAGAACTCACCTCAATGGCACGTTTTACTGTGTCCACCAATATAGGATTTACACCGTCCAATTTGCTTAAACTTCTACTCGATAACTTAAACGCCATTACTTCTTCCTCATATTAAATAATTTACTTGCAGACCGTGTAGCAAAGCTTGCACTTACAATAGCTCCTAACGCAATCTGATACCACTGTGGCATACCTGCGAGTGCAGTAAAACCATCTGCTACTATGCCCCTGCCCCACTCACCCATGAAGCTCAGTACCAGAGGAATACTGAAAAGTAAAGTCAGCCATTCGTCCTTCCACGAGCCTTGAGATGCCCTCATAGCAGCTAAGTCCCAGTCAATCTCACCTGTGGCTTCTTTCATCCGTATAGTAGCTTCAGCCTTCTGTATGGCTGTCTTACCTTCTATATAAGATGAAGCTAAACTGGATACTGAACTTAGTATTGTGCCTATC
>Ga0181413_1000732_pt1 | contig 10237 bp, 13 predicted proteins | sample 36SPOviralmetaG_FD_130111 | JGI IMG/M metagenome (GOLD analysis project Ga0181413, IMG submission 130111) | Marine viral communities from the oligotrophic San Pedro Time Series (SPOT) site, San Pedro Channel, CA, USA - 36 SPOT_SRF_2012-09-28 | ecosystem: Environmental > Aquatic > Marine > Strait... | reverse complement strand
TCTTCGGGTGGTTTGTCTGGTAACTTTTGAACATTATGATTGAGAGTGTCAATTTTTTTCAAAAGTTTTTCGAGTGCCACGAGGATTTGAAGTTCTCTATCTTTTGGTTTTTCTTTTACATTTACAGTGGTAATCTCGAGAATCATATACCACTTTGAGTCTGGTTGGAGAGTCATATAATCACCATCGTCTTGTTGTTCATATATTTTGAAGTTCAGTTTCTTAATAGATATAGGATTGAAATAATTTGTTTTTTGCTGGAAACGTTTCCACTGTTTGTCTCTTAAAATGAAGTCGTTGCTCCCAGAAAAATGTCTTTCTAATGGAATTCTCGTAAATAATTGACCATGTCTCTCATCTAGAATTTGTGCCACTTTGGGTATTTCTGGACATACTATATCTACATATTTCGCAATATTTGTATTTGTACTTGAATTACTTTCACCAACCTGTGTGATGTAAAAGTCAACCATCTTGATACCCAGGACTCTGCTCATATCTTCGACATGTGTGTTTGATTTCAAATTAAGGTCTAGGGAAAATGTGTTATTTGTTCCATCTACAAAATTTGAATCTAATATAACGTACTGAACCTTTTTCGGTATATCGTCGAGGGACATTCTAATATAAAAAAACATTTAAAATACTATTATATGACACCGTTCCATTCGTTCATGAGTTTGGCGGGAGTGCTTACTGCTTGGATGGTACCAGAATATGTAAGAATGTTTAAGAGTATAAAAAAGAAGTGACATTCTATAGTATAATGTTGTTTCAGGCAATTGCCAACACCACCGTGGACATGGGTCCACAATACCTTACGAATGTTTGTAAATGGGTGAAGTCTGCTGTATGGGATGCACCTTACCGGGTATATCTCGATGTTCAACTCGAGAAACAAAAGCTTGAACGAAACCTAAGTCTTCAGGAAAGTGACGATGAAAGTCATACCGATTAATGGACTACATTTCACTCCACTCTGACGAATTTGCAGTGGCTTTTTGCCAGGCTACTGCACCACTTTGTTCAGACGTTCAGCGTTTGATTTGGCGGGAAGTTATTTCACCCCCAGAGTTAAGAATTCCACCCCCCGCTCCAAAAAAATGTCCGAAATATTCAAGAACATGTTCGGTTTCTTTACCCAGAAATTTGTTCGGAAACAAGAGTACCAACTAGTTGAAAGCATAAATGAGTGTAATGAAAAGATAGGTATCGAATTTCCCATGGATGATAAAATTGTTCGTAATCAGCAGTTAAATATTCTCTATAAGAAGTGTAAAAGGTTGATATCATTCCTATCGGTGAGTGGTCGAGATCGTAGAATTCTAGATGAATTGGTTAACTTGACTGATGAGGTGAGAACTTCAATGTATAGAGAGTATGATACAAAATTTTTATTTGATAATTTTAGATTGATTCAGTCAAAGGCAAAATTGTCTTCAACTTCAACATTCAACCTAAGTCAAATGAATAAAATATAAAATATAAAAAATGGAACAACTCCGTAAACTCATGGAACTTGTAGACAAGAACGTCGGCACCATCCCAGAGGGGGACTACATAGAGATGTGTAACTCTATGAAAGCCATCCACGATCTTGTAAATGAGCCCAGACGCCTAAGATATGAACCCAGTATTTATTTGGGGTACGATACGAGTGTACCGATGACTAACGATGCATTATCCGGTGCACCCTTAGATTTCTATTCACAACCATATCCATATAGTGACACAGATTGGGCAACCATGGAGAGTTTAATGGATGAGGGGCATTCGGTTATGAGGGCCGCAGAGTTATTGATCCAAGATATAATGATAGATCGGGGGTGTCTTCCGAATGAAGCAGCAAATCGTTTGATTGAGAGGGGTGAAGAACAAGAACATATAGAAACAATTCGTTTAGTTGCATCAAACCTAAGTGCGACATTGTAATGTAAAATGTAAGAATGTCTGTTCAAGAACTTATGAGCCTCATTGATGAAAATTCTTCTTCAATCCCCGAAGGAGAATACCTTAAGATGTGTAATATAATGAAGCATCTCCATGGTCCCAAAGATACGTTGTGTGTTACACCGGATTTTTCGGAGCAGGAAATTGTTATAGATCGGAACTGTATAGATAAATGTTATCAGTGGATTATGACTATGTGTTACTATGACAATGTGAGTAACCACTACAAAAACATAAGTAAGCGGACTGAAGTAACACCTGCTCTCAAGGTGGACGCATTGGTAGAAATTGCCACTGCCCATGGTGTCACTTTGGAAGACTATACAATTTCAGAACTTCGTGCAAAGGTCTTCGAGATTGAAAATGAAAAGGAAATATACGAGAAGTTTCTTGCGAGAGAGGTTTTGGAGGCGGAACGGTCGGAGCGTGAATTGACTGGAGCAATCCAAAAAGCTCACACGGCTTACAGAGAGTTCTCGGAGTGTATGGGATACCAAGACCTATCATGGCTTATACACTGGGGTTCCCTCGCTAAGCGATCATTTCGAAGTATTTTATCAAATCACACCTAAGTTGGGTTACAATAATATAAATATATCTCGAAAAATGTTCTCTACTCCGTTGACGATGTTTAATGTCCCCAGAATTGGAGTACATTCTCAACTGAAAAAGCGTGTGATCGAACTCGAAAACACTGTGAAACAACTTCAAGATGAGAACTTGCGTCTTGAACTCAGAAACGAGAAATTGTATGAGGAATTTGATGTACACCCATGGGGTTTATATATATTTTTCCTACTTCTTACAGTTACTATTGTGGCAACGGCGGTTTATTATCCATCTGTGGTGGGATTGGGTGTATTGTTTGTTTCATCTTACTTTCTACCCCCACTCCCTGAAGCTGTAGAGTCAAAGGAAACCTAAGTAGAAGATAGATTTGTAATTTTTATATCATTTTGAAAATGTCTCTTTCCAAAATAATGTCCCTCGTCGATGCCAACGCTGACTATCGCTAACCAAGGAGGTCAATTTCTTTTTCGTACGTTTGGGAGAGTAGAATAGATTTTAGATCTCTTGTAAATGTAATGTATTTTTTTGGAATGTCCCCCCACAATCTCTCGTTTGAGACAAAGTCGTCGACCCGATTATCTCTGAGGAGTGGTTCTAGGAGGATCCAATTGGGTTCGCTATACTTTATCTTCGTACACCCCCTACCAAACCTTCTCGCATATATGTACCACGCTGCGATACTTTTATATGTGTGAATTGGTCTCTTCCCCTGTTCCAAGCATTGACGCAGGGATGGAACGACGAAAGTGTGAAACTTTGTGAATCCATCCATACAGATTCGATCCAAGCTATCACCATTGGATTCACTTGAAATTCTTTCTTCAACCTGTTCCATGTAATCGTATAGATCGAAGGGAACTTCACTTTCTATGGATGGAACAATTTCTTCTGTTTGAAGTTTTCTAAAATGTTCTCGGTGCACTGAATTCGCCATAACTTGATCAAATGTGGAGTATCCCGCGAGGGCTCCGAGATACGCGAGAGATGTGTGTCCCCCATTGAGAATACGTATTTTTGTTTCTTCATAGGGTTCGAGATTTGAAGTCAATGTGGCACCAACTAGGGATAGGTCTGGGAATGTGGATGCAAAGTTATCTTCGATGACCCATTGAGAATACTCTTCAGTTTGGACAGGATTATTACCATAACCTGGAAACATTTCTTCAATTTCTTCTTTCAAAAACTCTGTTGTTCTGGGTGTAATTCTATCTACCATACATGATGGGAACTTGACATTTTCCTTGATCCAGATTGCCAGTTCGTGTTGGTTTGTTTGGTAGAGGTATGCTAAGAATTGTGTTTCGAGTACAAGACCATTTTGGCGGATATTGTCACAGCACATGATTGTGATGGGTGAGTTTCTGTTTCTGAGACCACATGCGAGATATTCAAATAGAGGAGAACCCGGAGAATACCCACTTTCTGTAACAGTGATAGATATGAGATGAACACTGGGAAGTGTGAGTAAGTGTTTGGCAATTGCTCTACTCTGTGTCCAATCTACGTAATCCAGGTGAGACCTCACCAACCTACATTGTGAGGGTGTTTTCAAAACATAGTCTTCTATTTCTCGGAATCCTTCATTTCTCAGATTGACGGCGACAATTCCCCAACTGAGGTCGCCAGTCTTTTCCATGTAGTCGTCTAGGTATACAGCCTGATGTGCTCTGTGAAAGGCACCATAGCCAATATGTATTACACCAATTTGGCATTCAGACTTGTCATAAGATGTTTTATACATTACCTTAATTAGTATTTGAAAAAAATACTTAGACAATAGAGACGTCTTGTGTTTAAGATGGATGACTTGTTAAAAGTTATGCAAATAGTAGACCAAAACTCCGAGAAGTTTGGGGATGGTCAGTATTTAGAAATTTGTAATCACTTGAAGAATGCGTATTCTACTAGGGCGGATCCGGTATATCTTTTTAATTATGGGGAGATGAGAAGGGGGGAGGGTCCTTTATTTTTTGAGTCACTTTACGATAAAGCTATTGATGCAGACTATAATTTCCTCCATGGACAGATTGACTATTTACAAAAGGAGCGTACTGAATATAGAAAGCTGGTTCGATTGACTAAGCGAATAAAGCTCGAGGCACAATATGAGTACTGTGAGATAATGGGATTAAACGACGCCGAGTGGGAGGCATTAACTCCAGAAGTAAAACATAGGATATTTAATCGATATTTACTTCATGAGAATGAATTTCGGGAAAAGTACAGAGAATCTATTACACAACAGATCGGGTGGCTTCAAGATGCTATAGAAAAGTTAGATGATGTGTAATTAAAAACTTTTTGTATATAAATGGAGCACCTCAAGGAGGTGATGCAACACATTGACAACAATTCAGAACACCTACCAGAGGGTGAATATCTGAAAATATGTCGATGTTTGCATAAAGCCTTCAAGTCTTTTCCGGAACAGAAAGAATCTATTTCATCTAGTCTCCTTTATGATGGATTAGCATGGCCTCCACCTTTCCGTTTATACGATATCTGGAATCAACTTCAACAATTGAGACGCGACCTCAGTGAATGTAGAAATCAGACTGAATTTTTTAGTATACGCGCCGATTCTGATAGACTGAAACAGACATACATAGAACTTGTAGATTCAACAACTACTGATCCGAGACTAAGATCTGCTTGGATATCTAGAATTTAAACCTAAGTCGTTTGAAAATAAAGAAAACTAAAAGCAAAATGGAAGACCTCCGAGACCTCATGGCCGAACTCGATACCATTTCCAAGTCAATTCCAGAGGGGAGTTACTTGAAAATGTGTGACCTCATGAAGGGTCTCCACGATGGGATGTCCAATGCTGCGCAAGCTGCTGTGCGACTTGAGGGAAATATTCGCGAGATGGATCGTATTTACCGTGAGAGTGTGGGGGGTTTTGCCGCTGATCCACCCACGACTGATTCTAGAAGTCTTCCGGTGATTCCCCCGTTCCAAGTGGTTCAAATACCAGTCCCTGATGAGAATGATTTACGGCACTATGATGAAATTATTATGAAGATCAAGCAGGTTGAGGATCGTTTGAAGAAGACTAAAATCAGGAAGAATATCACTAAAGCTGTAAAGAGGGATGCAGTAAAAGAGATGTCTCGGATATTAAATCTGCCTCTTCGACGATTCACAATTGAGGAACTTCGTGAGAAGGGGGGTGTGATCAGAGATGAGAGGGCTTTTTACAAGAGTTACATTCAACGAACAAATCTTGTAAATCGGGAACTCATTCAGGAAATGAATGACGAATTGGATGACTTGTATATGGCTAGGGGTGATCTGCAGGCGATGTTTGGTTTGGCTTAGTAAGTTGTCTTACACCACCACTTGTTACCGCCAGTGTATTCGAAGATGATGTGGATGAGGGCACCCGCGATGAGGTGGAGAATGGGGGACTCTAGGCTTGGGTCAACCTTATTGATACCGTAGATGAGGGTGGCATTCATCACACCTATGACGAGAGCTTCGATAGCAACATTAATAGCTGGTCTGTTCATTTAGTGTATGTAATGAAAAAAATATTTGTAACAAGTATATGTTATTCGTTTTAATTATATTACTTTTAACAGGTGTCCTTCTTGGGGGTACATATTTTTACATGAACAAGAAAGACGTGGTGGGTGACACTGAAATAATTGGTCCTTCACCAACACTTCCTGATAAAGTTATACAACCTAAAATATACAAACCTGTTTACCCAAAAGCCCAATTCATCAAAGTGGGTAAAATTGGCATCGTAGAAGATTTCAAAAATAGAAGTATAAATTTAATGGAAATCTACGTGTACGACAAAGATGGTAAAAATATAGCTTTGAAAAAACCCATTCTTAGTAATACGACATTTGGGGATTTTAAAAACACATTATATAATTTAATTGATGGAGATGAAATGACGATGGGGCGTACAGGAAATGAGAAAGAAGATGATACTCAGCCACAAAGACAATCGTTTGAAATTGACTTGGGGTCAATGCACGAAATCAGAAGCGTCGTACTTCTTGACAAAATTAAAGGAGATCCAGGGCGTTTAGATAAACTCAAAGTTATGTTATTGGATGATAATCTCCAAATTGTTGATAAGACGAGTAATCTTACAACAGAACAAGCAAAAAAAGGAACTAAACACAGATATGATTTTGGTACAAAGAAGTGGACTTTAGAACCCGTAGACTGTGTGGGTAAATGGGGTGAATGGTCTGCGTGTAGTACGGGTTGTGTTGAGGAGGGTAAAAATAATGAAGGACAGAAGAAGCGTGATTGGATTACACTTAGAAAGGCTGAGAATGGTGGTAAGGCGTGTGTGTATGATGTAAACAAAGATGGATTTAAGGTGTGTAAGGGGTCTATAGGTAAATGGAGTGGATGTAAAAAAACTGACCCATATGATTGTAAAGGTAAAATGTCATTTATAGTTACAGATAAAGGTGAGGATGAGGGTAAAACATGTCCTAAGCCTAAAGATTGTAAAGTGGGTGGCTGGTGCTTGAAGCATAATATCTCTAACCGTTACCACGCATTAAAAAGTCTTAGAAATGGTCGTTGGGTTGCAGATGATGGAGATGAGGCTATGAGGGGTAATCGTGGTGCGGTCCATGGTTGGGAAAGACATTACTTCCAAAAAGTGGGTAATGGAACTTATGCTATTAGAGGCGGAAGAGCTGGTCGATGGTGTGCGGATGACGGAGGGGCGATTAGATGTAACCGTGGACATATACAAAGTTGGGAAAGATTTAGAATATATGATCTTGGTGGTAATCGAATTGCACTGAGGGGTGGTAGAAGTAATCAATTTTGTGCAAATGACCCCGACGATGTATTAAGATGCAATCGTAATCATATACAAAATTGGGAAATGTTTGAATTACATCCTGTATAAAAATATTTGTAACAAGTAAAATGGAGTTGACATTCAAAGATACTTTGATGTTTTATCAGACAGCTTTGAGAAATGTGGGTTTATACACATCTATATCATTGGCGCTGTTGGGGTATTCGCGATTTTACCGTGGTAAAGGTAATTCACTGTACAATGTAGCATTCGTAATCATTAGTATGATATTTTTACTTATGGCGATATTAATTTTACACAAGTTGATAAATAATTTGAACCTTTTCATGACAAAGTTGTCTGAAGATGAAAAGGGGGTTATCCGAGAATGGTTGGTGATACCAGAAACATTGAGATATGTTTTGTATGTCGTGTTGGGATTTTCACTTTTAACACTTTATAGACAGACTAAATAAAACCTAAGTGACGAAAACAATCTGCAATAATTAAGTAAAATGGAGTCTCCAATAGATCCCGAAGTTCTTATTAAATTATTACAAGAAGTTCGTTCTCTCCGTGATGAGATTGCGTCCATGAAGAATCTCCAACCGGTTACGGAGAAGAAGATGTGCAAAGGTGTGACTGGGAAAGGAACTGTGTGTAGGAATGGGGCAGTCCCGGGAACTGATTATTGTAGGATGCATGACGAGAAGGTTGACAGACCAGAGCGACCCAAGAAGGTCAAAAAGACTATAAAGCCTAAAAAGATCCAGCCCGAGCACACCCATGCTTTGGGTGAGATGCCCATAGGTGTATGTCCACTATGTGAGACACACGGAAATGTATTAGACCCTTTATTGACCGAGTGTGGATTTGTGGGTGATGTAGTGATTTGAAAAAAAAACTTGTAATACAATAAGATGTTAGTGATTATAATTGTGCTACTTCTAGTTTCTTCTTTTGTTGGGGGGGTATTTCTCTTCATGAAGAATAGAGGGGGTGAGGAGGAAGAGGTTGGCAACACTGGTGAGATCATTGTGACTTCAAGTGATACTAAATCTTCATCTGCTCAGGAAACTGATAAACAGGATAACGAATCGAGTACAAAGAAGACTTCTACAAAGATATTGGAAATTGGGTATCCAAAGGCGAGATATGTCAGAGTGGGTAAGAATGCTCTTATTGAAAAGTGGGAGGAAAGACCGATAATCTTGAACGAGGTATATGTATATGGTAAAGATGGTAAGAACATTGCATTGAAAAAACCCATCGCTACCAATTCTTCAGGGAAGGAAACTTTATCTGCATTCAACGATGGTGACGAGATGACCCTGGGTAACACTGTAACGGATGATAAGAATGACAACCAGCCTAACCGACAACATATAGAAATTGATTTGGGTTCTGTGCAGGAGATACAGAGTGTTGTCTTACTTATGAAAGGAATAGATAAGGGTTTATTGGTTACATTATTTGATGATAAACTTAATGTTGTATCGATGACAAGAGAACTTACTATAGAAGATACTAATAAAGGTTCTAAACACAAGTTTGACTTTGGTACAAGTAAATGGTCGGTATTACCAGTAGACTGTGTGGGTAAATGGGGTCCGTGGTCTAAATGTTCTGCTGGTTGTAGTGAAGATGGTAAACAGCCGGATGGTAGCCAAAAGCGTGATTGGATTACACTTAGAAAGGCTGAAAATGGTGGTAAGGCATGTGTGTACGATATCAACAAAGATGGATTTAAGGTGTGTAAGGGGAGCACTGGTAGTTGGACTGGGTGGTCGGGATGCAGTAGAAGATGTGGAACGGGAACTTCAACTAGAAAGTTTATTGTGAAAACGAAGGGTGATGATGGTGGTTCAACATGTCCGGGTGGTGCCAATGGTAAGACTGAGAGTAGAAAATGTAATACCCACGGTTGTCCATCTAAGTTCATTCATAAAGGTCATGATTTATGTGGTAGGTGGGAAGATACGCGTGGAAACTGCGACAATGAATGTTGGCGACGTGGTTGGTGTAAAGCATACATGCGCACAGGGGGATTATGTAGAATGTACGATAACAGTGGTAATTGTGGGCCCGCACCAGGGGGTTGGTCCGGTGCTAAAGTACGAAATCCTAACTATTATGCACCATAAATAATATCAGTATGGCAAGAATTTCAAATAAGCTACAAGAACTACGTGGTAAAATAAAATGGAATAAGAGTAGATGATAGAGGTGATAGTGGCTGGTAGTCTACTGGTATTCGGTGTAGTATTTATGATAGTAACGAGGAAGAGTGGGGATGTGAAAGAACGGGGGTCTAAGGGGGCACGTTGGACTTTGGGGTCCTAAGTGAAGGGGTGTCAGGAGGAAAAGACATTCAAAAAGGGAAGAACGATGTACACTCAAGGCTTGGGGCAACCGCGAATGACCGTTGAAGAACGTATCTTCGACATGATGGCACAATTGGACGAGCACTCGGAAAAGATCCCCGAGGGCATGTACCTGCAGTTCTGCGATCATCTGAAGGTCTTTCACCAGAACGTTGAAAACGAAAAGAAGGGGCTGGCGGCGGAGGTTGCAGGGCAAGTGGTTGCAGAGGATGTTACAGGGCGATTTTGGGTGATCGCGCAGGTTGCAGATTATGGTCCGAGGAGGTGTGGGTGCTGTCGACAGTTGGGGCACAACCGTCGGACGTGCCCCCAGAGGGTTCAATGAAGTCTGGGGTCGCTACGCTCCAGTCACGGCCGCGGATTGGTCTAAAATAGGCTTGAAAGTTTAATAAAATCTAAGAAGTCTGGGGTCGCTACGCTCCAGTCACGTCCGCGGGTTGGTCTAAAATAGGCTTGAAAGTTTAATAAAATCTAAGAAGTCTGGGGTCGCTACGCTCCAGTCACGTCCGCGGGTTGGTCTAAAATAGGCTTGAAAGTTTAATAAAATCTA
>Ga0181413_1000727_pt1 | contig 10265 bp, 13 predicted proteins | sample 36SPOviralmetaG_FD_130111 | JGI IMG/M metagenome (GOLD analysis project Ga0181413, IMG submission 130111) | Marine viral communities from the oligotrophic San Pedro Time Series (SPOT) site, San Pedro Channel, CA, USA - 36 SPOT_SRF_2012-09-28 | ecosystem: Environmental > Aquatic > Marine > Strait... | reverse complement strand
GGACTTTGTATATGATAGATGAGCCAATTAGTATTGAATTAGTATGGACTCCTCAATCTTCAACCAAAAGATTTTGTCTTCAAAGCCTTGGAGCCGACCCGGATGAAAGATTAAATATAGAACAATCATCTGTTAAATTGATTGCTGATTACATTTTCTATGATGGAGAAAGTATGTCTTCTTACCAAAATGCTAATAGTGATTTAAATTTTAATTATGTTGATTATCGTTTAACTAAAAGAACTTATGTTTATAATGATACAACTAAACAAATTTTAAATGTTGGAGGAGCAGGAAGAATTGTAAATAAATTATTTGTTGCTATGGGTCAAGATAGTGCTTCAAATGTTGGATTATTAAATGTTTATATGGCGCAGTCTCCCAGCCAGTCGGGAAGTAATACAGGACAATTAACAACTAATGTCCGTTATAACGACCATTTCTTATATCCAATTGATAGAAAATTAGGGGCAATCCAGTTTCACGATGTGGTTCAAACAGAACAAAATGTCCCTTACATTTCAAAAGATGAATTTAATATGGAAACTGGTGGAGTAGGTGGTGGTGGATTATCCGAAGCAGCACAGGCACAATATAACGGAACTCTTACGGCTGATTTGGATAATGGATGGAGAGGTAAATATATGTATCAAGCACATAGACTTAATAGAAATGAAAGAATTAATAGCAGAGGTATTGAGTTAGAAACAACTTACAATCTCGCTTTACAGGGAACCGCAAATTACACCCAAAGAGTTTGGATTGAACTATTAAGAAGCGCCACTTTGAGAGATGGAAAGATGGATATATTTTACGCATAATGTTTTTTTATAATTTTTTTTATTATATATAATAATAATGAGTGGCTTTACAAATCTTTCTATTTTAGAATGTAATAGATTGAGTTCAGAAGAAGCAAAATCAGGTAATGATTCAAACCCAGCCTTATTTACAAATAAATTAGGGACAGGTGTTGAATTAAATATAGGAGATACTATTGAAGTTTCTTCTGTATTTATTAGCGAGCAAGGTGCTGGTGACCAAGATACAATAGAATTTAAAGGAAAAAGTTTAAATAAACAAAAACAAATTAATTTTTTAAATCCAACATTTACAGAAAAATATAGTATATATCAAGCACCATTAGGATATTCAAAAATTACTTGGAATGCTTCAACTCCTAATGTTGATTTGTTTGATAATAAAGCAAGTGTTGTAATTAATTATTTTAAAAATGCTAACGGAGAAAATTATTATCAGTTGCCGAGAAAATATTTAGCTTATTTGGGTAATTCAACAGCTCCTTTTAATGATGGAAGTGTAAATGCTTCGGGGACATTAAATTTATTTTTCGCACAAGAAGATAGTATTAGTCAAGGTAATGCTTCATTCGCAAAAGGAGCATTACCTTTTCACCAAGTCCCTTTTTTTGTTTCAACGGATGCTGATTTATATTATGCGACTTGTGATTATTATTATGTTAGTGGAGCGATGTATGATGATTATACAGAAAATCAAGCCACAAGTGATTATTATAAAATTAGAAATGATAATTCAAGATATACAATTTATGTAGCAAAAGAAAATTATTATATTAGTCAATTTGATGAAACAGGTAATCCTAAATCTGTTGAAAATCCTGCTCCTAATGATTATTGGATAAATGAATTATCTCAAAGAGTTTATTTAAGATATAGTGAAAGAATAGATTTACAAGTAAATGCTGGTTTTAATTCAGCTGAAAATGTCGCAGATGATTTAACAAATCAATTATCAGCAACAGGAGAAGTTCAAACAATTGAATATCCTCCTTTTAGTGATGCTGAACCTTATTTTTCTCCTTCACAACCACTTACAACATTTTTAGAAAGTCCAACATATAAAACATTTCAGGCAACAAATACATCATTAGTCAGTTCAGCTGGTTATGTTGAATTTAATGCTTCTCATACAAATCAAGCACCATCACAAGCAATTGTAGATTATATTAATCAAACAAATTATATCGGTATAAAAAGACCTGATTTATATGATAAAGGTTATTTACTCTCAACTGGATTAAAAGATAGTTTAGGTTCTCTTTTAACTTTACCATCATTAACACATAATTATACCGCAGGCGATACATTAATAAGAACAAATATAGGTTGGAGAAGTGATAATTTAGAATTATTAAAAGCATTATTTGATGAGGAAGCAAAACATCCTGAACTTTTTGAAAATGCTTATAATTCATACGGCAGACAAGCATTTGATGGAACAGGAACAAACACAACAAATTCAAGATTTTTACATATTAATTCAAGAAATTTTTTTACAGGCACAACTCCTGTGGGTCAATTAGGAACTGATGATGTTAATGGGACAGGAAGTTATAAAGATTTTTCAACAGATAATTTTATTTCATTACCATTATTTATCTTTTTTGATAATTCAAGAAAAGATTTAGCCGAAGGAGGTAATAATGAAAATGACCTTTATTATGGTTTCGCACAAAGAGATAGCACAAATAAACATTTAATGTCTTTTTTTGTTGGTGGTAATGCTTCACATTGTCCTCCACCTGATAGATATTTACAATATAATAATAATAAACCAGCTGGAACAAGTATAGGAAGTGGAACAGTATTGGGATGGGATACTCATTTTACAGCATATTCAACTTGTGCTATTGCTCTTACAAATGGTTGGGTTCAAGAAATGTGGAATGGAGGCGAAAAAAATCCTGCGTATTGGAATGTCGGTGTAAATACAACTTGGGATACAAATACTGCTGTTGCTCCAAATGCTTCAACATCAAGAGAAATATCTCCATTAAATCAATTATTATATGTTTCTAAAATTTATTTAGGTTCTCAACAGCCATTAATAGAATTTAATGCTTCATCAAATAGATTTGCTATATCACAATTACATACCGCAGAATACGAGGGAAATATTGGAAACGCAGGAGGAACTAATGCTTCAACAACGATAGAATTAAATCCTAATGCTGAAAGAAAAGTTTATAAAATAAATAAAAGAAATAATTGTTTTAGTTTTAGCACAGCACTAATCCCTTATACGGCAACCGATGTTCCATCAGCCAGTGATACAGAAACTTTTAGTTTATCATTACCAAATATTAATTTAGAAAAATATACTATCTTTGATAGCCAAAGTGGGATAATTATAAAAGATTTTGGTTTTAATGAAACTGATTGGAAAGAAGGTTTATGGGGTATTATGGGTTTTACTTACGAACAATTCAACGCAAGCGAAACTTTTAATAATGATATTACTGAAAGGATAACTGAAAGAAATGCTTCATCATTACCTTATGCTTTTACAAATGCTAATGTCTCGGCCAGTGATACAATTGATTTTATTGTAAATGGATGGGGAACTCCGATGTATAATGCGATGATACCAACAACTTTTATTTGGAATGGGTCAGGACAAACTGGTGCCGAGCAAAGGACCGGTCATAGAACTGGATTTAAAATAGAAAATCCTCCTGCTATTACAAAAGCACAAACCAGTATTGAATTAGTTGCGAGAAATTTACCAAGAAGAATGTTAAGACCTTATTATTGTATAAGAAGTAATATATTAGCAGATAGTTATTATTTAGGTGGAGCTGATAGCGGACAAGCTTTACCAGTTGTCGCAGTTGTAAATAAAATAGATGGATACGGAGATTTTTATTTTGGAACTCCAAGCGATTTTGTTTTTACAAATAATAGAAAAAGAGTTTTAACAAATATAATTACAAGTATTCATTCACCCGACCAAACTTACGCAAGAGTTGATTTGGATAGTGCTGTCATTTATAAAATTACAAAACAAATTAAAGCACAGACAAATGTTGTTGAAGAATTATTACAACAAAAAGTTTTAACAAAAGAGCAACTTGAAGAATTAATGTAATCTAAATTTGAAATTAATATTTTTTAAATTTTAAAGTATAATGACAACAAAATATATTGAGGAGGATATTCATACAGCAATATTTAAATTACCCGAAGACTCTTTTGATTTATTATATTGCTCTCCACCTTATGGAATTACTTCATCGCCTTGGGATAAACCTTTGAAATGGGATTTATTATTTCCTGAAATATGGAGAGTTTTGAAACCTAATGGAATCTGTGTTATTCACGCATCTATGCCTTTTACTTATGAACTATTAAAATATGAAACACCTAAATATCACTATACTTGGTTAAAGAATAATTCAACTAATTTCTTCAAGGCAAAATTACAACCCCTTCGTAAAACAGAAGAAGTATTTGTATATTATAAAAAAGCAGGGACATATAATCCTCAAATGGTTGGAAATGAAAAATTTAATTATAAACCGACAACGGATACTTCAAAAAATCAATATTTAGGAATAAGAAAAAATAATCCTCAAAAAATATCCTCTCATACTGGAAGATATCCAACAACCTTATTAAAATATGATATTAGAAAAAAAGATAAATCAGGTATAAATAGACCCGATGAAATGATTGATTATTTTATAAAAACTTATTCTAATGAATGTAATAGTGTATTAGATATATCTTGTCATAATAATTATGTTGGAGATAGATGTGTAAAATTAAATAGAAATTATTTAGGTATTGATATTATTTTACCCGATGAATTGAAATAGCAAATTGCTAATTTAAATATTTAGCCTTTTTTTTAATTCAATATACCAGTTGATTTTAGGTAAATCTGTTTGGACTAATTTCTCACACAGTGCCTTACAATTAACAACATCATATCTTGGTTCTCCTCCCCGATTAATAATTCTTTGGGGTATTTGCCTTGCTCTTTTTCCTTGGCCGTAAAGAATAGTTATATAATCATCACAATACCAATTACGAATATATGGGTGATAATAATTACCAAAAATGTAAAAATGGGATTTACCCACAAAGGATTGGGTTAATAATTTATCATTTGGATTATACTGCTTTCTTCCCCAATCAGTATGTCCGCATACACCTATATCGTCCATAGATTGTATTTCCGTAATACAGCTATTTACCCATTCTTTATCAAGGTATTCAATATCATCACCTGTTTGATGAAAATAATCAAAATTTTCCCCAATAGCTTTTTTAAATAATTCATTCCAAATCCAAACAACATTACCTTCACAAGGTTTAAATTCAACAAATTCAATACTTACATTTTTCATAACAGATATAAATCTTTTAAATTCATATTGGATTGGTGGTTTCATAAAAAATAAATCATCATTATCAATTCCAATAAAGAATTTATATTTATGTTCTTTATCATAAGTTTTTAAAAATGAAAGTAAAGTATATTTATATAAATCTGTATCTTTATAAGTTTCATAGTTTCTTTTCTTACTTGTTGATGGAATTAAAACAGCAATATTTTTTTTATTAATACCAGCCAGCATTATAATATATAAGATATTATAATACTATAAATATAACTCATTGCTAATTTAAATTAAATCTCCTTTTATATGCCGAAATATTTTCTTTGCGAGAAGTTGAATTACCCCATAAAATATAATAAGATAAATATCCTGCCCTTGTATAATCTTTTGTTTGTAAATCTTTTTGATGTCTATCTCTATATCTTTTTCTTTGCTCTTTATCTTTTGTTATTGTATAATCATCGGCATTTTTCAATCCAAAATGAGTTGTTTTAGTCCGACCATCATCTTTTGTAAAAATAGCCATTAATTTTTTATTTGGTTTTGTTGAGGGTTTCACAATCATCTTTACCATTTATATTATAATATAAAAAAATTATTTACCAATATCTTTCATAGTTTTTCTGTGTGCTTGATTGAATGTCATACCTTCTTTCATTAATTTACGCATCATTCTCATATGTGCGGGAGTATGATGAATTTTATGCTCTTTCATTTTTTCAGCATCAGTCATCTTTGGTTTTGCTTTCATTTTAGGTTTCATTTTAGGTGGAGGAGAACTTGAACCATAAGCCATTTATTATATTATTTTTTTTTTATTTTGTAAATGTTTTTTCCATAAATCAGCATCAGCAGTTTGTCTTGTTCTCCCTCCAACAGCAAAAGAATATATTCTCGCCATAGACCATTGCTGTGCTGACATTTTAGGACCGCCACCACCTTTTACACCTTTAATATTTCTTACAGAAGATGGATTGTTTCTGTGAGCTCCTAAACCTCTATCATATACTTTATCTAAAATACTCATACTTATACCTGTCAATCTGCTAATATCTTTTTTTGAATTACTTTGATTTAATGGTTGTTTATATCTTTTATTGAAACGTTGTTTATTTGTTGTCATTTGTAATATTACCAATAAAAAAATATTTTATTAACAAAATGCTAATTCATAATTCTCACACAAAAGAAAATTTAGTAAAAATTATAAAATTATTAGACTTACCAATTAAATATTCCAACCTAATAAAAGAAGAAATTAAAGAAAATTTTTATGAATATTTTCTTATTAGCAAAATGGTAAGTTACAAAAGAAATAATTTAAATTTTAGAAACATTGATGATTTAAAAATTTATTTATCACAGCCTTCAAAAAAAACACAATCTTATTTATGTATAAAAGATAGACAAAATTTAATTGATATGTCAAGAAGAATATTAGCCTTTGTTGAAAATGGATGCGATTTTGATAAATCTATTTATAAAGATTTTAGAGAATTACATCATAATATTGTTTTTGTATGTAAATATGGTGGGGATATATCAACTTGTAGAAGAAGTATAAAAATGATTAATGAAACCTTTCCTCCTGATAAAAGATATGAAATGGATATAAGTGATGAAACTAAAAAAATTTTAGAAGAAAGAGAAATTAGAAAAAATTTATTTATTCCAAAATTTCAGGTTAAACATAAAAAAGTATCTGTGGTTTTTTCTTGATTTTTTTTTCTCTTTAATGTTAAAAAGTAATGAGAAACTTTTACGATGATTATAAAAGAGGTATTATAAATGAAATAAAATTTAAAGCATTTTTAGATTTTAAATACGATTTTGATATTAAACATATTGAAAAAGTAAGTGATAGATATGCTGAATTAGATTTTAAAGTAGGAGAAAATAAATTCGCAGAATTAAAATCAAGAACTTTTAAACATAATGAGTTTCCAACAACTATGATAGGAGAAAATAAAATGATTAAAGCTGAAAATAATTTAAAAAAAAATATAGATACAGATTTTTATTTTTTATTTACTGACGGTTTATATTTTTGGAAATATAATGAAGAAGAAATTGCTTGTATAACTGACGGAGGTAGGTGCGATAGAGGTAGATATGAATATAAACCCCACGCATATATACCAATTAAATATTTAAAGTTTATAACCAAAGAAATAAAATCTAAACCAATAAAAAGATGACACCTCCTATTGAAGAATTAGTAAAATTTATTGTAGTCCATTACGATATATGTGAAGTAATGGATATGTTAGAAGAATTCACAAATGATGAAGATGATAAAAAAGTTGTAAAAGAAAAAATTAATTATGCTATTGATGATGAAGGGTTTCATTATCTAATATAAGAGCCGAGCCATAAGGTCGTAAGCTGTGTCCCAATAAAATTCCCATTTACCATCAAGATGTTTAAATTCTTCTTTTATAGCTTCAAGGTTTTCCTCACTCGCAACATCTTTTTTCATAGGACTATCACAATCAAAACAATTACACCAAACTTCGGCTGATTCGCCCTTTTCATAATAATCATCATTATTTTCATACCAATCATAAACCGCATTTTTGATAATGTAATGATATATAGTAATATCGGCATCTTTATGTTTTTCTTTTAGGGTTTCAAGTTGTTTCTCCAACTCCATAATCTTTGTTTCTTTTTCACCAAGTTCTTCTGTGAGCTTTTGAACCATCTCAAATGCTTGTTCCATATCCATTTTTGTTTGTTGTCAAATACCAATTGCTAATTTCAAATTTTTGATAAATTTCAAAGATAATAATTTATTAAACCCCCAGTTGATGTGCCTCTTTTTTTAGAAAGATTTTTAAGTGCTTCACAGAATTTCTTTTCATCTTCACTCAACTCATTAATTACTTTTGTTAAGATAGTTGATGAAACATTTTTATTTGTTGCTCCTTTAAAATAATTTGTCAATAATCTTGTATAATCAACAGAATGTTTTATATTTGGAAATACCTCATCATAATTTTCAATGTTAAATAATTTAAGATATGTTTTAAACATTTTTGCTAATTCAGTTGGGAGTATATCTATTTTTTGACCTCCTGATTGTTTTGAACCAGCTGTTTTATAAACATTTCTCACAAATCTATATTCTTTACCATTTTTTACTAAATAATTTTTTGTAATATCTCCACCTATTTTTTTATATTGACTTTCTTTATTAAGAAAATATAAATTATGAAGTTCATTTCTAAATGGAAACTTTCTTAAATAAGTATTTAGAATTAAATATAAACTATATTTTTTATTATCCTCAACAGATAAATTTTCTTTATTATCAATTTGCTTTATTTCATTTGTCAAAGTTTTTAATGAAACTTCAATATCATCCATTTTAATTAAATTACCAACTTGTTTATCTGTAAGTGGAATACCTTTTTCTTTTCTATTTTTTTCTCTCATTTCTTTTACAAGATTATTATATTTCACTTCTTCTTTATCATACAAATCCCATTCTTCAAGTGTTTCCACCTGATTACCCAAACCCCTCAAAAATGCTTTTATATATGTATAGAAAGTCCTTTTAGTATTATCACTCTTATTAGATTTTTCAATATTTTCAATTACTTTTTCAGCATTATGAACCCATTGAAAAGTATAAATCTCTGCCTTTTCATCTTCATCCAAGATATTAAAATTATCCAAAATATATTTGTTAATTACTCCTTTATAAACTTTAAGACTGCTGTCCTTGATTTTGGGATTACCTCTTTTAAAAACTTCTTCAATTGACATTGACATTACTTTTTTCTAATATATAATAAAAAAATTTTAAGTATTTTCAAATTTAATGCGATAATAACAATTTTTTTTTCTATCCTATGATATATGGATTGGCCTTGTGTTTCTATTAATCTCCCGATTTATAACAGAAGTAAATGGATAAAATTAATAATTCATAATGTAAGAGGATTACAGTATCCAAGAGAAAAAATAGAATTAGTAATTTTAGATGATAGCAGTGATGACCCACTATTTAAAGATATCTCACAAGAAATTTTTGAAAAAGCAATACATCCCGTCAAACTAAAATACGTAAGAGAAAATGTAAAAAAAACTATTGGTGAGAAACGAAATAAATTATGTAAATTATCTTCTCATAAAATTATTGCTTGTATGGATAGCGATGATTTATATTTACCTTCTTATTTACAATATGCTATTAGTGAATTAAAAAATAATAATTTGTCAGCTGTTGGAAGTCCTGAAATGTTGTTTTGTTTCCCTCATTTAGATTGGAAAATAACTGGAATAAAATGTGCTTCAAACCGCCAAATTCACGAGGCAACATTAGTTTATACAAAGAAACATTTTAATGCGATGGGTGGCTTTGCTAAAAATTCACAAGGCGAAGGGGCTAAAATGTTTGATTTTATGAATGATAAAAAAATTAAACAATTAGAAGTAAATAAAATAATGGTATGTATTTGTCATAATGAAAATACTTGTAATAAAGACCAATTCAAAGAAAGTCAAGAGTTTCAAGGTCATATAGGTGATTTTGAAAAATTATTGATAAGTGAAATTTTAGATATTCCTCTTGATAAAGATTTATTAGATAATTTAAAAAAAAAAATTATGATAAACCTGAAGAATCTTTCATTTCCCAGTAATCACCAAGATAGCCTCTTTTCCTTTCAGGCATTTTTTTTTAAAATCAATTAATTCTTTTTCAATATTTTCTAATCTTTTTATTAAATTTTCTTGTTTTTTATGTAAAGAAGTTAGCGATTTGCTAATTTCATATAATAATTCAGAATTTGTTTTTTCAGGCATTTTATTTCTTAATTGAAAAAAATTTATACACAAGTATTTACAAAAAAACTAAAAAAAATTAATTACCAAATTGCTAATAGCTTATTATCATTTTGCTAATAAGAAATATTTATTTTTTTAGTTTTTTTGTTTAATTTTATTTTATAATTGAAAAAATTTATTGATATGTATTTTACAAAAATAAAAAAAAATTAATTACCAAATTGCTAATAGCTTATTATCATTTTGCTAATTAGAAAAGCATATAATTTTTACTCCATCATCCATCATTTTTTCTTCTTGTTTT
>Ga0181413_1000724_pt1 | contig 10278 bp, 10 predicted proteins | sample 36SPOviralmetaG_FD_130111 | JGI IMG/M metagenome (GOLD analysis project Ga0181413, IMG submission 130111) | Marine viral communities from the oligotrophic San Pedro Time Series (SPOT) site, San Pedro Channel, CA, USA - 36 SPOT_SRF_2012-09-28 | ecosystem: Environmental > Aquatic > Marine > Strait... | reverse complement strand
TGGTGAGAAAATAGAAGGTGACGGAACAGATTTAACAATCGCTGGTAATAATATTAATCTTACTGCAACAGCAGATGTTGTAGTTCCTGCAAACGTAGGCGTAACATTTGGTACTGGTGAAAAGATTGAAGGCGATAATACAGACTTAACAATAACATCTGGCGCTAAAATCAACTTAACTGCTACAAGTGACGTTGTAGTTCCTGCAAACGTAGGAGTTACTTTCGGTACTGGCGAGAAAATAGAAGGCGACAACACAGATTTAACAGTAACATCTGGTGGCAAAATCAACTTAACTGCTACAAGTGACGTACACTTACCTAACAATGTAGGAATGGTGTTCGGTGATTCAGCAGAAAAAATTGAAGGAGATGGTACAGATTTAACAATCGCTGGTAATAATATTAAATTAACAGCGGCTACAGATGTTATTATTCCTACAAACGTAGGTTTACACTTTACAGATGCAAACGAAAAAATTGAATCAGATGGTTCAAAACTTACACTTACATCTGGAGGCACATCATTTGCTCTACCATCTTCAGACGGAAGTAGTGGAGAGGCATTAGTAACAAATGGTTCTGGTGTATTATCCTTTGCGGCTGCAGGCTCAAGTAATCCTGCAAGTGCTGACGGAGCTGCATTAGGTTCTGCTTCACTAGAGTGGTCAGATTTATTCTTGGCAGATGGCGGAACAATTCAGTTTGGTAACGACCAAGAAGTCAGATTAATTCATACTGCTGACACAGGATTAATATTAAAACATACTGCTACGGCAGACGATAAACCAATTTCATTAACATTACAAACAGGCGAAACAGATATCGCTGCTAATGATGTTATTGGTAAAATAGATTTCCAGGCACCAGATGAGGCAACAGGCACAGATGCAATACTTGTTGCTGCTGGTATTGAGGCAGTCTCAGAAGGAGACTTTAGTTCTTCTAACAATGCAACTAAATTAGTGTTCAAGACTGGTGCAAGTGAAGCCGCATCATCTAAAATGACATTAAGTTCTGCTGGTCTCTTGACTATTGCAGACGATTTAGTAATTAAAGATGGCGGTACAATAGGTGTTGCTTCAGATGCAGATTCTATAACAATTGCTTCAGACGGTGTAGTTACATTTAGTCAAGTGCCTGTATTACCAGACAATACAGTATCAACAGCAGACATTCAGGCAGACGCAATCACAGGTGCTAAAATTGCTGATAATGCAATCAATAGTGAACATTATACAGACGGTAGTATTGATACTGCCCACATAGGGGACACACAAGTTACATTGGCTAAAATTGCTGGTAGTGGAACAAGAAATAGTACTACATTTTTAAGAGGCGACGGAACATTCAATGCCGTTTCCGGTTTTGCTTCATCTGGTCACAACCACGACTGTGCATGTAACTGTAACTGTTAAAAGGATAAACAATGAATTTAAGAAAAAATACACAAACTGAACCGGCATATAACGGCGAAACAGTAACACTAAAAGATAAAGGTAGTGATGAATTTGAACTTACAATAGGTTCAAATACATATGCGTTTGATAAAGACCTTATTTTAGCAGACCATAAATCAAAAGAAACTATTACTACACATCATGCTATTTCTGTGTTGTCAGTTCATGATGACAATTATGGTGCAGCTGGTACATTAAAAGCTACAAACTTTTTTAAACATACACAACACAATAAGTCAAGTGTAGGGTCACTTAGAAATTTAATGAACATTAAACCTATAGTGTTTGTGTTTATACCTTATGTTGATAGTTCAACAGATGATTGGACATTAGTAGTAAACTCAAGTATTGCTACAAATGAAGGTAGTGCTCTTGCTACATTTAATGTAGATAATAACAGGTCGATTGGTGCGGCTGCCGGCGACTTACTACCAAGTATTTCAATGTCTAAAGACGGAACAGATATTTCAGCTACAATTGACCCCGTTAAAGAAGACGTAGAGATTTACTTTGAAACTACAGGCGGATATCTAAATAAAAATAGAGTCAAAACAAATTCAAGTGGTGTCGCTACAACTACAGTAGTTGGTGCTGCCGCAGGTAAAGTCAAAGCAGGTTTCAAATATTTCTCAGGAAAAGCAGAAATAACTATATAATAGCTTTACATCATATTAACATTATGTTATAATATTATGAAAAGGAGTGTATTTAATGATTGGATACAAAAAATGCCCTCATGTAAATGAGCAACAATCCCCAAATGAATTAATCATCAATCATAATCCAGAAGGTCTGGAATATGACTTAAAACTAACCGGTAGTAAAGACGCTCTTGTTTCATACAGACGTGAAATGCGTATGGACCAAAGAGACCACTATCAAGGTTACTTATCTAAAGCTGACTTAAACAGAGATACTTCTTCTAATAAACAGATAAATCAACCACATGCAATTATCGCTGTAGGTTTTAGATTACATGAAAAAGTTAGAGTGTATGATTTCTTCAGACACACTACTGATTCTAAATCAACCACAGGACATGTTGTAGCATCAATGTTAGGCATACAACAAGGTTTCTCTTTTGCTAGACCTTGGGCAGACTCACCCATTGACGATTGGATTGTATTTCTACCTGCTTCTAAAATTATAATTAATGGTGTTGAACAAGGTGATAAAATGATAGAAACTATTAATGGTAACGGATTAGATGATATTATTCCTATGATGCCAACGATTCAATTAAGTATGGATAATGAAGATAATATTACAGCACAATTATTAGAAGCTGATGGTACAAATGCTTTTAAAGAAAATGTAGAAATATTTTTAGAAACAACAACAGGTGTGTTGCGTGAAAATAGAATTTATACAAACAATGTAGGTAAAGCAAGTACTAAGATTTTATTTAAAGGTAGAGGCAAAGTTAAAGCAGGTTTTAAACATTTTACAGGGAAAACAGAAATTGAAATTAGATAATCAAAATATAAAACTACAGGCTTTCTGGGCAACAAACGTTATCATGGAAGGCGTTGACATAACCGATGAAGATAATCAAGAGTTAATTAGAATTGGTAAAGAACACTCAAAAGTATTTAAACATGTTCCAGATATTCAAGACCCTAATCGTCAAGGTTATAATTTATTCAATGTTGACCATCCTGCTATAGATAAACTTGCAGCTCTTATAAAATCTCGTGTAAGATTATTAATGAAAGCAGATGGTTTTATTGAACCTGAAAAATATGACATTGAAGCAGTGGCTGCATATCGAGAACACGAACATGGTGACAGAAGTAAAACACACAATCACAGAGGTTGTGATTATGTGGCTGTATATTATGCAGATTTAGATGCTATGGAAGGTCTAGGTGATAATTTTAAACAACCTAAAGGTAGATTTATTTTTACTGACCCTATAACACAAAGGTCAAGAGCAATGAATCACACACAAAACGTAGATGTAGTAGTTTATCCTAAAATGCTTGTTATGCACCCTGCATATTTGTATCATTTTAGTGAACCTTATTTAGGTAAAAAAACTAGGTCTTTCTTTACTATTGTTTGTAGAGTAGCAGAACCTATACAAGCACCGTTTTACACAAAATTATGATATATCAAGCATGGGTAAATAATATTATGGTCGAAGAAGACCTGTTGACCAGTGAAGATAATCTTCAATTATTAGAAGCAGTTAAACCAGAGATTGATAAATTTAATGGTACTCCTGAAATTTTTAACAAAGAGATTAAAGTACCAAATTTATTTGCTTTAGACACGCCAATAATAAAATTATTTAGAGAAAAGATTAAAGTAAAACTGTATGAGATGTTACATGCAGAAAAATTTATAGACCCGGACGAATTAGAAATACAAGTAACTGCATTTCCTAGAAGATTTGTCAAAGGTAATCGGGCACGACCTCATACTCATAGAGGCATTGATTACACTGGAGTTTACTATGTAGATTTAGATAACGTAGAAACTAATGACGCAACCTGTGATAATGATGATGGTAGATTTTTATTAATTGACCCAATAGCACAACGCTCAAGAGGTCTAAATCATGATATGTTAATTCAATTACAACCTAAACCAAAAATGTTAACCATACATCCATCATATTTATTTCATGAATCTGAAATGTATAAAGGAAAAAGAGACAGAATATTTATTGTTATAAACGCCAAAGTTAAGGACAGACAACAAGCAGACTCTTTTATTACAATATGATTATAGATAATTTTTTAAAAGATGAAGATTGGAATTACTGTTACGAATTTTTTAAAAAGGGTTATTGGCAGTTTCCAAATTTAAGTAACATAACAGGCAATCAAGGTTGGCGTATTTTTAATCCTGATGTAGAAAAGGCAATAGGAGAAAAATTGTATAACAGATTTACAACTTGTAATTCACTAGACCATCAACAAATAAAAACACCTTATGCTGTACAACGAGTAGGCATTAATGGTGCAACGGCATTGAACGAGTCACATTTACATCAAGACGGCACACCAAAAGACCTTAGTCTTATCTGGTTTGGTTCTAAAGAATGGAAAAATGATTGGGCAGGTGCATTACAAATACATCAAGATGACAAAATTCATAGAGTGCCATATGTACCAAATAGGGCTGTTCTTTTTAATTCTAATCTGTTTCATATGCCTGAGACACCTAGTGAAAAAAATAAACTCAGAATAAGTGTAGGGTTACATTTAACTCCTGCATCTAAATGGGAATATATTTACAAACCAAGGGTACAAAAGTAATGCCTAAATTTACATTAACTTGTCATAACTTTAAGACACAACATAAAAGACAAATGGTATATGATACTGATGTAAGTACGTTACATTGGAAAGATACAGGACTGCCAGTGATAAGAGGTGCAGAAGTACAAGACCCAAATAACGTTAAAGTTGCAGAAATGGAAAAAGGAAAAGGTGAACTAGAAAAAATTAAAATACAATTAGGTTTATCTTGTAACTATTCTTGTTCATACTGTAGTCAAAGATTTGTTCCTAGAGCAAAAGCAACTAATTACAAACAAGTAGATGACTTTGTTAGTAACATGGACAACTGGTATCATGGTGACGGCAAACCAAGATTTGAATTTTGGGGAGGAGAACCTTTAGTTTATTGGAAAACTTTGAAACCATTAGCTATTGCATTAAAGAAAAAATATCCTGATTGTACAATGAGTATGGTTACTAATGGTAGTTTATTAGATAAAAAAAAGAATGATTTTTTAGAAGAGTATGGGTTTTCTATAGGAATGTCACATGATGCTGTAGGTCAACATATTCGTGGTCCTGACCCTTTGAGTGACCCTAAATCAAAAGTAGGTATTATAGATTTATTTAAAAGATTAGCACCTAAAGGTAGAATGTCTTTTAATTCAATGATACATGCCGACAATATAAGTCGTGCAACTGTTCAAAAATGGTTTGAAAACTTTGTAGAAAAAGAAATTGGTAAAGAATATTTACAATATTTAGAACTTGGTGAAGGTGGTTTTATTGATGCGTATGATGAAGGAGGTCTTGATACTTCTTTATTAGATGGTGAAAAAGATGTTGAGTACAGAATTAAAGCAGCTGCTGAATTAAGAGAAAACACAGCGTCAAGATTTGGTTTAGTTGACAAAAAGGCCAGAGATTTTATTAAAAGTCTACAGATAGGAAGACGTGTAGAAACATTACCTCAAAAATGCGGAATGAGTGAAAGAAAAAATATGGCTGTAGATTTAAATGGAAATGTTTTGACTTGTCAAAATGTAAGTCCTGTATCAACTAATCCTGCAGGCATTTCACATCATATTGGTCATGTAAATGATTTAGAGAAAGTAAAAATAAAAACAGGCACACATTGGAGTGACCGACCAGACTGTCCTAAATGTCCTGTAATACATCTATGTAAAGGTTCTTGTTTATTTTTAACAGGTGAACTTTGGGAAGCATCTTGTAATAATGCATATAGTGATAACGTGATTATGCTTTGCCATGTTATAGATAGTATCTCAGGTTATTTTCCAATACATATTGAAGGCGATTTTAGAGAAGACCGTAAAGATATATTTTGGGCAGTAAACGGTAAACCTAAGAATACACGAAAAGCAAGAAAAATAGGTGAGTTAAAACCCCAACCAATTACAATAGTTCGAAGAAAATCAGATATACAGGTTAAAAATGTCTAAAATTAGGGGGTACTATCATATGCAGGCAGCCCCTAACGCCGCCTAGCGGGCGGCTATGAGACGGCAAATCCCGTTAAATTGTTTTAGCTTTCTCTTTTCTTGAATTATAAATAGTATTATAAGAAAAACAGGAATGATTAATGGCAACAATACAGAACATTACTATCGACCAAGATTGCGATTATACTGAAACATTAACAGTAAAAGATTCGACAGGAACAGTAGTCGATTTATCAAGCGAAACGATAACTGCTACATTGAGAAAAACACATCTTGCTAGTTCATCAACCACGTTTACAACAGCAAAGGTAAGTGCAACTGACGGTACTTGCTCTATTGCACTAACTGATACTGTAACAGGTGCTCTTTCAGAAGGTAGATATGTTTGGGATTTGACAACAACTGATAGTTCAGGACTCATCACTCGAAGAATAGAGGGACGTGCAACGGTAACACCAAGCGTAAGTAGATAATTATGATAGATATTGATCCAGATATAGAAAAACAAATTTCACTCTTACAAGAAAAAAAGTTAAATTCTAAAATCAAAGAAGATATAAAGAAGGTTGTTAAGGTTGCAGAACAACCAGAAGAGAAATTAGAAGACTTTTTCTCTGTAATTGCTGATGCAAAAAAACAATCACAAGAAAAAGTTGCTAAGGCAGAAAAGAAAATATCTGATTTAGAAGAATTGTTTTCTTCTCTAAAGAAAGAGAAAAAGAAAACAAAACCAAAAAAGAAAAAAGAATTATTACTAGAACCTAAGAAAGAAATAAAAGAAGAAAAACCAGTTATTGAAATTGAAATTTCTGAAGATGACAATACAGATGATATAATTAAACAAACAACTAAAAAACTTTCTGAAATGAAAGTTGCAAATGAACTAGAAAAAGAAAAATTAAAATCTTTAGATAAGATAACCTCTTTAGATGATATGAAAAAAGAGTTTGTTCAATTTAAAGATATTGTAACTAAACAAATGTCCACAATAGGTGGTGGCGGTGAAGTTAATTTAACAAAGTTAGATGATGTAGATATAAGTTCTATTGGTGATGGCAAGGTATTAAAGTATCAAGCATCAACAGGTAAAATAGTTTTTGGAACAGCATCTTCATCATTGGCTGGATTAACTGATATTGATACTGATACTGCTCTAGTAGATAAAAGAGTTTTACAATTTGACTCAGCAACTAATACGTTTGTAGGTACAGTTTTAGAAACTGAAGATTTAGTTTTAAATGCTACAGATTCAAGTGGTTCAAATGCTGGTGATAGAGTAATTTTAGATGGCACAGATTCAAGTGGTTCAAATGCTGGTGACGGTTTAGATTTACAAGATGGTACTTTTGGGGCACCAGTAGATTTAAGTCGAATTGACCAAGACATTGTACCAGATGTAACTAATCTAAGAAATTTAGGTAGTTCAACAAAAAGATTTAATGATTTATTTCTTGCTGGTGATACAATTGACCTTGCAGGTGCAACAATAAGTTCTGATGGCACAGGTGCAATTGCAATATCAGCAACAGGTGCAACATTACCTGCAGGCACAAAATCAGGTGATAACGAATTAGCAATTTTGGCTAGTGGTACTGGTGCAGCTGGGGGACAACCTACAAGAGTAATACCTTTTTTTACTGCTTCAGCAGGACTAGATACAAAGAATACAGACTTTGAGTTTAACGCTTCGATTGATACTCGAACAACGTTTACAGGAACAAAAACATTTACATTGGCAAATGGCAATGCACTAGCTGATAGTGACACTACCATTTTTCAATTTTAGGAATAAATAATGGCAAATAAAACACCAATTAGAGCAGTATTTAATGACGCCGGTACTGCAACAGGTCTTTCTGAGTTTCAGACAGGCGATACAGTAGGACTAACACATGGTGGTCTTGGGGCTTCATTATCAATAGGTTCTGCTGGTCAAGTATTAAAAGTTAATTCAGGTGCTAGTGCGTTAGAATTTGGTAGTGTAGAAGCAATTATTAATATTGACGGAATGACCGATGGGTCAAGTGCAACAATTGCTGATACTGATAAGTTTGCTATCTCAGATGGTGGTACAGAAAAATTTGTAACCGCATCTCAAATATCAACCTATGTTAATGCAGAATTAGGATTAGACATTGACTCATATGCTGATGGTACAGGAATTACTTTAGCTGCTACAGATAAATTTGTAGTATCAGATGGTGGTACAGAAAAAAGACTTAATGCTTCACAGATAGATACTTTTGTTTCTGGAACATCTTCAACACTCACGAATAAAACTTTAACTGCTCCAACAATTAATGGTGTTGTTGGGGGGACAGCAACTTCACAAACAATTACAACACTAACCACAAGTACAATTGCTAATGGTGGTAGTAATGCTATAACATTGAGTGGTGCAAATGTTACCATTGCAGGTAACTTATCTGTTTCAGGTCAAACTACAACAGTCGACTCTACAACTGTTAGTATTCAAAATGCTTTTGTATTTGAAGGTGCAACAGCAGATGCTCATGAAACAACATTAACAACAGTTGACCCAACAGCAGATAGAACAATATCTTTACCTAATGTTTCAGGAACATTACCAGTTCTTGCAGCTGCATCAGCAACACAAATTACATCAACACCAGAAGAATTAAACATCTTAGATGGTGTTACTTCAACTGCCGCTGAATTAAATATAATAGATGGCGACACATCAGCGGGAACAACTGCTTTTGCAAGAGGTGATGGTTTAGTAACTAACGATAATGGTACAATGCGTCAAACAACAATTGCTACACTAGATACTTTTCTTGCTGCTACAACAAAAACTTTAACAAACAAAAGTATTGATTCTGATAATAACACAATTACAAATATTGTTAATGCAGATATTAAATCATCAGCCGCAATTGCATTTAGTAAGATGGAAAACTTAACTACTGCAAGAGCATTAGTTTCTGATGGTAATGGTGATGTATCTGTAAGTGCTGTAACGTCAACTGAAATAGGCCATTTAGACGGAGTTACAAGTGCAATACAAACACAACTAGACACAAAAACAACACAGGCGTTCGCTATGGCACTTGCAATGGCATTGTAATAAGTATAAATAGTTATAAAGGAAGAATAATATATGGCAGTCCCAAGTACAAAAGCAACATTTAAAGAGTATTGTTTACGAGCATTAGGTAAGCCAGTAATAGATATAAATGTTGATGATGACCAAGTAGATGACAGAATAGACGAAGCAATTCAATATTTTGCCCAATATCATGTTGATGGTGTTGAGAGAATGTATTTAAAATATAAAGTAACTGCTGCTGATATTACAAGAATGACAACTAATACTTCAGAGTCAGTTACAGACAATTCTATTACAACTGCTTATGAAAGAGCAGATAATTTTATTGTAGTTCCTTCAAGTGTAATTTCTGTTGTCAATGTATTTCCTTTATCAGACAGAGCAAACTTAAACATGTTTGATGTTAGATATCAATTAAGATTAAATGACTTGTATGATTTTTCATCTACAAGTATCGTACATTATCAAATGACAATGCAACATCTTGATTTTCTTGACCACGTTTTAGTGGGAGAAAAACCAATGAGATTTAATCATTTATCAAACAGATTGTTTATTGATATGGATTGGGGAGTAGATATAAAGGCAGACGAATATTTAATTATAGAAGTTTTTCGTAAATTAGACCCTGATACTCATACCGATATATATGATGACATATATTTAAAAAGATATGCTACAACACTAATTAAAAAACAATGGGGACAAAATCTTTCAAAATTTTCAGGCACCGCTATGTTAGGTGGGGTTACTTTAAATGGGCCTGAATTATTCTCTACAGCAATTCAAGAACAACGACAGTTAGAGGAAGAAATCAGATTAAATTATGAAGAACCCGCTCACATGCAACAAGGATAACTAAATGCCAACGAATGTCTATTTCGACACAGGCACAACATCTGAGCAGAGACTATACGAAGATTTAATTATAGAACAGCTCAAGATTTACGGCCAAGATGTCTATTACTTACCAAGAAAGATTGCCAACAAAGACACAATCTTTGGTGAGGATCCTGCAAGCTCATTTGATGATTCGTATATCATTGAAATGTATGT
>Ga0181413_1000723_pt1 | contig 10278 bp, 8 predicted proteins | sample 36SPOviralmetaG_FD_130111 | JGI IMG/M metagenome (GOLD analysis project Ga0181413, IMG submission 130111) | Marine viral communities from the oligotrophic San Pedro Time Series (SPOT) site, San Pedro Channel, CA, USA - 36 SPOT_SRF_2012-09-28 | ecosystem: Environmental > Aquatic > Marine > Strait... | reverse complement strand
TGAGGTGACAGTAAGATTATCAACCTTGTTTATCTGAGCTTGCGTAGCAAACTTATTCGTCGTCCCCGAAGTACTAACCTCATCAGCCGTTAGAGGCGTGCTGCCCGTCTTGACAGTGAAGCCTGTGATGCCATTGCTGCCGTCAATTTGTATGTGGCCTACCTTGTCCTTAGTGGTGTCCAAGTTGTGCTGCGCAGAAATGCTGATGAGGTCTGTTTTGTCCTCAATGTCATTGATGGATGTGGTGTGCGAGGCTGTGGTGACTGTGTTTGACGCAATTGAATTCAATTGAGTCTGCGTAATGAATTGATGGTCGGTTGACGTCAACAATTTATCAGCACGAATTGCGTCTTGCTCTATTCCGACAGATGTGAAAGCCGTGCCCCCAGTGTTAAGAGTTAAGGGCACAACCTTAGCGGCGTTGTCTACGACGGCCTGCACGGCAGTCACGGCGCTGGCAAAGTTGCTTATTGTATCAGCGGTTTGCGTGCCGTTATGATTAGCCCTATCCTTTAGATTGGCGTCAGTGTCGTTTGCTGTGGCGTTCTCCGCAATACCGTCAAGCTTTGTTTGATTTGCATCAAGATCCACCGTCTCGGTTACAGTGATAAAGTCCGTGACTTGACGAATTTGATTGACGCCAGTAATGACATCGTTACCAGGAGGCAATCCAACAATTCCGCCTGACCCACGCAAAGGTCTGTCGCGCACTGGCTCAATTGTTGAAAGGTCGCGATTTTGACCAACCTTCACCCATGTACCAGTCAATCCCTCGTTCATTGTCCAAGAGAAACTCATAGGCATGAAAAACTCAAAGGTGTTGTCAGTGTCATGCAATTGCTTCATGCGGATGACCTGAAACGGGCTGAGCAGTGTGCGATGAGAATCCGTGCTTGGCCTGCTGACTAGACTCATGTTGAACACGGGACGTGCCTTACCGAACATCTGAAGGTAAGAGTCACAATAATAGGAGTGAATGGAATCTACTGGTGTGTTACTGATTTGACTTTGGCCAATCTCACCAGCACGGTGGCCACGCCACTGCCACTTCTCATTCCAAGCAATCCGAACTCCCGCGTCATCAAAGTCACCAATGGCGTCACTGTTCTTCTCAACCCCCCACACGGTGCCCAGGAAATGGTGGTTGACAAAGTTTGCGCGTGATCCGAGCCTCGTGCTGCCTAATCGCAAAAGTTCATAGCCATCGCCACCTGTACGCTTAGTGACCAAATCGGAACTCTCCGAACCATCTCCCATGTAGACTCGCATACCCATGAAGTGTACGAAGTCAGGGAAGGTGCTCGTGTCTGTGTAACGTTTGCTTCCTGCAGTGCCGTCGGCATTAGCGCTTCTCCACAAAGGCGTGTCACCAAGCCAACCTGATGTGGCGTTAGAGTTACCTCGTGGGCCTGCGTCATGCTCATATTCTGCACAACCCATTTCAAAATTAAACGTCTCAAAGTCCAGTACCGTGGTGTTCTGAGCGTCACCAAAGGGTAGAGGAATGGTGATGTCCTCTTGGAAGTATTGCATCTCTGTAGCCTCAGTCTCTCGTTCGAGGATGACACCTGGACCAGCGTTGTCCCCTTGCACCTGTGTGCAGAAAGGAGCGTAGCTAGGCTGGCCGCCGTAGTTCTCTGTGAGTTGAATTACAGGAGCTCCAAAGTCGTCACCTGAATGAGAAGTAGTACCATGGGGCACGATGATCTCGAACCACCCGTCGGCATCGTAGTCGCTATCGTCGTCCTTGATCCACTCAATGTCGTTGTAAAGCTTACGGAAGAAAGAGCGGTCTTCGGTGATTACGTTTTGGGTTGCATTGTCTCTGTAGACGGGGATGTTGTCGATAGTAATGAAGTCAAGTTCACCATCCGTCTTGACATGGGTGTGGACCGTCCTGCTCAAGCGATAGGTCACATTGTCAGTTGTCGTAAATTGAATCCTAACTCTGACAATTATCACAGATCCAACATGTGGGTTGTGCGTGCCCGAGGCTGCATCTGCTGGCCCTGGCGAGTAGAAAGGCAGTCTCACATTGCCACCAAACTGGAGGCGCATCTCTTCTCCGCTTTGAAATTCTATCAGATCAACAGTCCTTGCCTCGAAACCCATGTATTCTGTGGGGTCCGCTGGAGATTGTAGATGAGGGAAGTCTGCCGTCTCTGACGACTGGAAAACATACTTGATATCCTTTCGGATGCCCTCGTTGTGATGAGACACGAAGATGCCCTGGTCGCCAGCACCCCTCCCGTGCTCAAGATGGTGTACCCCATCGAGAACCAATGCATCGCTGCCTCCCTCCTCATGAACAATGTGCACCTCGGATATGGGCATAGTGTACGCTCGTGTTGCTCCATCCAAAACGGCAAAGCGATCGTCAGCATCCAAGACAATATATCCGCTGCTGTTGCTGTAAGTATAAGCAAGTGTCCAACTGTCGGTTGTCGGGTTGTAGTCGTACGTTCCCTGAAATACTCCAGTGCCTTTCAGTGTGGCAATATCTTGACGACAAGCCAATGTTAGCCTGCCGTACGTGATAGCAGCAGTAGCGCCAAAGCAGATGCAGATGTCGTCGAGTACATCGTACGCATTTAGGTACTCAAGAGGCGCATCCAGAACACGCAGCCTATCGATCTCTTTCTTACGCTTGTTGAATGTCTCTGCTCGAACGTAGAGAGTATCAAACTTAAAGTCTCGCTCGTCGTACTGCTTGCCATCCTTCTCAGGATCGGGCCAGCCAACCTCGGCGAGCACAGGAACGTCAGACAAGTTGAGGTGGTTCGCGTTTGTGATATAGTCCCTGTACCCCACGTAGCCCGGTAGCTTACTGACCATCGCTCGCAGAAAGTAGGAGAGCTTCTTTCGACCAGTGTAGGGCACGCCCGGAGCGTCCTCCCATTTTTTTCCGCGCAGGGAGCCAAGCCCATCTGTGAAGGTCAAATCCACGATGTGATGGGTGTTGTCGACCTGAATGGTCACAGATTCCTTTAGCAGGTGGCCATACCAATATGGCTTAGCATCTTCATCATGGCTGTTGAACAAAAGAACAAAGGTGTCACCCTCGTCGGTATCCTCCAAAACTTCGTCAAGTGTTGCGAGTTGTGCAGTTGTCAGGCGAGCCGTCATATTCAGGGCACTACCCATGATCGTGGCAACCATGTTGTCGTTGCCTTGATACGATAGGCTAAGTCCAGGAGCCATAAGCTCCATCTCTGAAACAATGTCGGTAACCGTTCCAGAAGAGTCACCGATGATGACCCTGTATTGATTTTTACGGTCGGACCCTGTGTCAGTATCGACCTGTTGGGCGTGATACTTAGTGTCGAAAAGGTGAGTGACTGCCATTACCCAAAGGTGCGATCAATTGCGCGTGTGCCGCGCTGATTAGAAATAACGATGTTGTTGCCGGAAATAGAGCCAACAACTCGCAAATTGGGCTGACCTGCGCCGCCACCGGAACCACCCGTAGCAAGACTACGAGGGTTAAGGTTAAGGAGGTTCGTGCCTAGGAACGACCCGAGATTGCCGTCACCGAGCGCACCTGCTGCCGCGCCCTTGAAACCTCCGACGCCCGGGTCAACGCCCCCTGCCACAGCCCGAAGGATGAGGAACAACGCGATCAGGGTGATCAGCTTGGCCACGAGTGCTTTGAAGGTTTGAAGGAACGATTCGCGAAGTACATCGAAGAAGTTCTCGCCACTGTTAGAAGCTTGAAGGAAAGCCTCACCAAGGAAAGAGAGCTGCTGCTCGAAGAAGGAAAGAAGTCCTGCACCTGCCGTCAGATCATTGGATACTGCAATCAGATCGCGCAGTTCCTCTTCAGCTTGGTCCAATGCTGTCTGTCCCCTCTGTGTCTTGGTTGCTTCCACACGAAGCGCACGCACCTTGTCTGTAAGGATGTCGATTTGCTGATCGACCTCCTCGCTTCTTGTCAAGCCACCGAACTCCTTTAGGAAGTCGATTTCTGCAAGGCGAGTATCGAAGCCCTCCATAGCCGTGGTGAAGTCTTCGAAAGACTTGGCCAGGTCCCTGTTGGCGATGGCATTCACCAGAGCTTGGTAAGCCCTCTCTACATCTTCAAGCGTAGCTGCTGGGCTAACACCCTCGGGAGGGTTTGCAGCGGCAAAGAGCACGTTAAACTCATCGGTCAATCTCTTGACATCAATACCGAGCAGATCGGACTCTACTACGTCCCCAATGCCACTCGCAAAGTTCCTGCGAAGGAGGTTGCCCGCTGCGGTCTCTCCAGCACTCAGGACCTGAGTAATCTTCTGTGCAAGATTAAAACCACCCAGTGTAGACTCTAGGTCTACGATTTCATCTCGGAGTTCCTTGACACGCTCGCTGTTATCGTTGCTACCAGTCTCAAGCAATGACGTGAGCAGCGTCTTGGCGGATTGAAGCTTGGCCGAGGTGACCTCACCGAAGTCTGATAAACCGAGGGAACCCAGCACATCGGCCTGCCTGTTGGCCTCAGTACGCTTGTTCAGCGCATCTACCAACTTAATGGTACCCTCGATGCGCTTGAGTGCTTTCTCGAAGGCGGCTGCCACCAAGTCGACATCGTTGGCCAATCCCGGCAACTGGCCCGCACTTGCTTGAGCGGATAGATTCTTGAGCTCCTTGGAGAAGAGTTCGATCAGTGTAGCTTGGTCCTTGAGCTTACCCTTGGGAATCTTTAGCAAGTCTAGAATGACTTGTGTCGGAAAGTTTTCGGGATCTACATCGAGCGCTTCGATGGACAACACCTGTGCAATGGCATCAGCCACCGCCTCTGCATCATTGATTGACTCACCAAACACACCAAGACCCTGAGCGAGCTTGGGTATAAGCTTCGTAACATTCTCCTGGAATGCGGTGATCTCTTTGTTGTGCAGCCCGAGCTCTAGAGTATACTTCTTCGCAAGGTCTAATCGCTCTTGGGCAATACGGCGTAGCTCCTCCTCTTTGGCTGTTTCAGCTAGGATGAGTTGGAACTGCGCCAGTCGAAGGTCAAACAACGTAAGGTTAGCCTGTAGTAACTGCTCGGACACCCGGGCTTGCGTTTCACCGTCGGGAACCACGCCGCGAGCGGCAGCGGCGTCAATGAATCCTTGTGCTTTCCTTGCTCTTTTCTGTAGCTGTTCAACTACATCAGCGGATCGAGATATGGCGTCATTAATATTGGAGAGCTGCTTCTGAATAACAGTCTGAGATGCGTTAAGTAGATTCCCTCCAGTATTTTGAAGAAGCTTGTTAAAGCTTTCCTGCGTCTCCCTGAGAGAATCTATCTCGCCCTGAAGAAGTTTGCTGTTAATCTTAGCGCTTATCAGCACAGACACCAAGGTGGAGAGACCTAGTACGAGAGCTCCAATGCCTCCGGATGCGGCTATGAGACCGACTGACGCAAGGGCAGCGAGTGCAGCAGTGACGACGGGCAAAAGAACCGACATGACAACCAACTGTCGGATAAAGCCCTTAGTGCTGTCTCCAGCGTTGGCATAAGACTTCGCAAGCCTTTCAACAAATCCGGCAACACCCCTTACGATTGGCGCCAATGAGTTACCCAACGTACGACCCATGTCTTGGAACGCATTGGTGACCTTGGCTGTCTGAATGAAGAGCTGATCCTCAAGACCCTCATTCATTACGTCAAGAGCACCTGTCGCATCCTCTAAGCGGGCACGGAGAAGTTCAATCTCAAAACCAAACTCTGTGATGACCGCACCAGCCACACCAGCACGGTTCTTGAGCAAGTCGAATACCTGGCCTACATCAAGCGTGCCACTGGTGAGCACCTGCATCTCCTCCCCACTAAATCCAAGCTCTTTACCCAAGCGGATCATGGTGGTCTTGAGTCGGGTACCCCCACGTTCAGCTTTCTGACCCGCATTCGCGAGGGCACCAAGCAAAGCCACAGTTTGCTCAAGATCAAATCCCGCGATGTTTGCAACTGAACCTACGTTCTTGAGCGCACCAGAAAGATTCTCAACGTCAAGTGCGCTATTCTGGAAGGCAACAGCAAAGATGTCTCCAATCTCGTCAAAGGCACGCAGCTCCCCGTTTGTCTCCCGGAACTGACGCTGCGTCTCGGCAACTGAAGTACCGACCTTGGCCAGCGTACCGCCAAAGACCTGAGAGAGCTTGACTGAGGTGTCGAGCGCGGAGTTTACCGCCCCTGCCTCGAAGCCAAGCTTCTGAAGCTCGAGACCAAGGGTGATGACCTCAGTCGCTGTGAACTTGGTGCTACGGCCAAGCTCGAGTGATTTCTCTACGACCGAGTCAATATTCTGCGTACCGCCAATTGCACGGAGCTGACTTTCGAGCTCGTTGAATTCAGACGCCGTTTTGACAGCGGCCAGTCCAACAAGACCAAACGCAACCCCCAGTCCCCGCCCGAGGGTGGAGGCTAGAGATTGCGTTACAGCACGAAAGCGTTCAAGCCTTTTTTGCGCGATCTCGGTGTTCCGAAGAAACGGCTTAATGTCCAGCGTAAGGATCGCTGCTAACCGACTCGCTCCTACAATACTTGGCATGCTAGAATGATTTCATTTTCTCCAGGAGTGCTTCAGCTTCTTCCTTACTGCTCACTCCCTGATTAGACTTCGTAGTGAAGGGATGGAACTCCTCGGGTGAGAAGCGCTTACCCTTTCCTGAATTGACGTTGGCGATGAGAGCCATGATTGAAGCAGTGTGATCCCAATGGGCACTCGACTTAGCCATGTATCCCTCTCTCCACCAACTGTACTCCCGCAATGTCATTCCCCAAAATTCATCGGGCTTGAGGCCCATCATTAGCCCTGCTTTATACATTGACGACCACGAGAGGGGTTCTGCGTTGTCGCCGTTAGGCTGATGTCCTTTGGGGACTATTAGTTTCCCGTCTCCTCGGAATCTCCGCCCAAGGCTTCCGTCACCGCCTCCATCATTGACTGGAGAGTTTCGGTATCGTCCAGGGCTTGAGCACAGAACTGCTCAAAGTCTGGTAGACCTGAGTCCTTACCCGAACGAGCGGCCTTGTTCTTTACGCCGTAGTACGCAAAAGCTGGAACGGCAGTAAGAGGATCTTCGTTGAGCCACTTGTCCAAGCTGTCCAGCTTTACATTGAAGGCATTACACATCAAGCGCAAGGCGTTCAGCGTCAGAGATGCTTGGTATTTCTTTTTGCCAAGCGTAAAGGAGAATTCTCCGCGAATATTTTGCATGTGGTTGGTTTATGAAAAAAGGGGCGACGAGCGAGTCCCGCCGCCCCGTACGATTATGCTTCTTTGTAGATCTTGTCGACACCGCGCATAGTTACACTATACGTGGCAATCTCGTCCACACCTCCGCTGAGGGAGACGCTTTCAAGAAGAACCTGACCATAGTACTCAGTCTCAGTCCCGTCCTTGTCGACAGAGAACTTGACCATAACATACTTCGAGTCACGTGCAAGATCAAACAATGTCTCACCTGCGTCTGATGTCACTTGGATCAAGCCATCAGCCGTTACAGACCAGTCCTGGGTGGACTCCTGCAAGGTACCTCCGCTACCATCGCGAGCTACGTCCTCCACCGTATTGGTAAGTTCCAAGCTGCTCTGAGTAGCTGCACCGACGAGTGTAAGTGTTGTGTCCAGGAACACGTTTACTTCGGGCGTGGCGTCATGGTCGATGACACCGAACCCGAGAAAGCTCTCGTCAGAAGATGAGATCACGAGCTCGGGGAGACCGCCTGAGTCGTCGGTAGCAGTGGCACCTGCTTCCAGGCCCGAGATGCTGGTAAAACTGTCGTTGATTTTGTATTTGGCCACGCTGCCGGCATTGTGCGTGTAGATGGCCAAACAATTTGCGCTAATTACTGGCATGATTTCAGATTACGTGTGTTGGTAACGGTAGAGCTTTCCGTACCCACGAAGGCTCACAGAGTAAGTAGCGGTATCGTCGAATCCGCCAGAGATGCTGACGTTTTCTACGAGGGCCTGACCGATGTAATTAATTTGTTCCTCGTCATCCCCGTCGGTGTCCTTCTTGTTCACATTGAGGACAAACCGAACCAGAACGAATTCACCAGCGCGAGCGATGTCCATGAGGCGAGTAGCGCCGGACTCTGCACCGTCAACAGCGCTTTGAACCAAGCCGTCGGCTGTAAGGTTCCACGACTGAGCGCCACTGATGATAAATGTTTGTGACTCACATTGAACACCGCGAGCCACCACCTCGTCGATGGCGTTGCTCAAGTCGAGAGTGGTAGAGGTGGCTGCAGCGAGCAGTTTAAGGTCGCCAGTCGCGTCGACGGCGCTTGAGCCGCCGTTGTTCTTGACGATAGCGGGCTTGTTGGACTTCTCGTATACATCATCGGTAGTGTCACTAACGAGGATGCCGTACGCGCCAGAGCCAGTACTCGCTTCGAACACTGTTTCGGCGTTCTGGGCGGTGCTCCCCTGCGCAACGGTATATGCAGTAGTCTGCCCCGAGTTGGCAAAGGCGTACAGCCCTAGAAAATTAGCATTTAGGAGTGCCATGATTTGTAATTTAACCTTTGATGACCAGCGCAGCGATGGCTTGATTGATCTCTTGCCTCACCTCACGCTGATACGTCGTTAGGTGTTGTTGTATTGCTGGAGCAATGTGGGGGTGAGCTCCATGATTCACCGTGCCGAGTTCCGCGAAGTGATCGCGCCACCCTGCCATTTGGTACGTATCGCCCTTGCTTACGCCGGCGATGAATCCCAACTGATCAGGTCCCACGACTCGGGGTCCACTAACTGCGCCTACGCGAATACCGAAGACGAAGCGTGGGGTCTTCTTCAGCTTCCTAATACGGAAGGACTGACTAAGAACACCTGTGCGAACAGGTGAGTTTGATTCCATAGCGTCACGCATAGGCTTTGCAGCTCTACCCATAGCCCTATAGATCACATTTTCTCTTTTCTGAATGCTCTTTAAGCGACGTAGCTTACGAGGGAAGGGATCATTTCGGTTGAACCCCACCAAGTGTACGTTAGCTACAAACTGACCTGAACGAGCCATCAGAGAGTTGGGTTGGTTTCGGTGTGCCCGTCAATCTTCAAAATCTTGTTGTCGCGGCGACGCGCTCGAACACGCATGCCCTCACGACGTCCAATAGGCAAAATGCTGTAGATGTTGAAGTGACCACCATTCCAGATGAGCACGTCATCAAATCGCAGCCCAGAGATGTACCGACACATGAACTCTGCCTTCATTTCTCCCACCTCCTGATTGTCGTCACTGAATTCGGATGCACCAGCAGATGGTGTACCCAAGTGGGTAATACGGCAATGCACGCCCTCCTTGAAAATGTCGTAGCTGTCGGTGACATCACCGAACTGATTGACGCTACGCGTAGGGCGGTAGATGTCGATCTTCTCTGTAAGCTGACCTGCCTTCATTAGTATTGACGCACACTGGCCATCAAGCGGCGAACGCCCTCCTTGATTTCCATAGTGATACCACCAATGTTTTCTGCCTCGCGCATGTTGTAGTAGTGACCCACTAACAACAAAGCTGCCTGCTTATACTGCATGGGCAAACTACTGAGCGTAGTGCCCGCTGTGCAAGTAATTTTCAGGTAACCCTTAGCAAATTGGGTGTCCTTGTTATTGACCAACTCTGTCAAGTTCTTAAAGAACAAGTATGGCGGGTACTGATCCTTGATGATTACATACTCAAGGTCTGCGAGATAATCAGCGTTGGCAGAGGCCGGATCGCCTGTTTCTGCAGACAGGATATCGTCACTGTATGTGCCGTCCTCCTTGCGATAGAAAACCTTGAAATCATCGCTGACACCATTTACGGTGGGCAGGATGATGCCCCGGCTTAGTTCACTGTAGTCGACATATACCCGAACATCATGGCTACCGAGTAGCCTATCCGACATGGTTTGCATGTAGTCAAAAGCCGCATCAAGGTAGATCTTCAGCAACTCGTCATCACTGTTGTCGATGGCACGCACGTGATTGCGCAGCAGTGTCAAGGCATCAGCCTCGGCTGCGGCAAAAAGAGTAGTGCTTGCTACGGATTGACGAGTGACAGAAATGTTCATGCAGAGAGAATAAAAGGGGCCAGGCCATTTCCTAGCCCCTTTCGTTAATTGTCAGCTATCAGGGTTAGTCCTCACCGTCCAAGTCAACACCGACCACACCTGCTGTACGCAAGATCTTACAGTCGACGTACATGTTGGCAATGATGCGAACCACGTCCTTGTGGGCCAAAGTGTATGGATCCACTTGGATGTTGACACCACCCCACTCAGCACACACCACATCCTCGGGCTTCACCATGTAGGCGTTGCCGTTAG
>Ga0181413_1000722_pt1 | contig 10286 bp, 18 predicted proteins | sample 36SPOviralmetaG_FD_130111 | JGI IMG/M metagenome (GOLD analysis project Ga0181413, IMG submission 130111) | Marine viral communities from the oligotrophic San Pedro Time Series (SPOT) site, San Pedro Channel, CA, USA - 36 SPOT_SRF_2012-09-28 | ecosystem: Environmental > Aquatic > Marine > Strait... | reverse complement strand
TGAAAAGGCTAAAAACTTTGATTATCCAGAAGATAAAATAAACGAAGTTTATGATGGATTAAAAGAATTAACTACAAATTTAGAACAAGCAATAAAGTACGATACAACACTTCAACCTATGAGCGATATACCATCAGCACCATTTATAGGAACATCAGAGCGTTTTACAGAGTTGGCAATTAAAAGGTTAATGAAATATGCAAACGACAATGATTATGATGGTGTATCATTCTCTAGCGGTCTTATACATGATAAAAGATGGCGACAACCACAACTGAAACAATATTATGATGTTGTTATACCAAAAGTTGCCAAAAATTTACTTAAAGGTACAGATGCAACATTAGAATATAAAACTATTTTAACTGATATGGACTTCTTAGAAATTGCAGAAAGAGGAGAACTTGCATTTGATATGAATAAATACGACATAAACAATCAATTACAAACTGGTGGAAGTGCACCACAAATCGGTGGTTTTATAAAAGATACACCAACAATTTATTTAACACCTAAAGTAAAAGAATATATTAATTCTGGTACATCTTTATATACACCAATAGTAGCAACTGGTCTTGCAGGTGCAACAGCAAATAGATTAATGGGAAGTGAAGAAGACATAATAACAGAGGATAATGGGATATAATGGCATCTAAAGTTAAAAAAATTGCTAATGCAGAAATAAGAGCGGCGAAAAAGTTTCTTGAACGAAGAAAAATAGAAACAGACGAAATAAGTCCTAGAGATTTTGCACAATTAGCAGGTAAACTAGATAAAAGCTTTAATCAAACTTTGAAAATATTAGCAAGAGAATTAACTGCGGGGCAAGTATAATGAATATTAATGATTTTTTTAAAAGTTTAGAAATGAAAATGCCTGAAGTAAGATTAGAGGGTAGAAAAACTAAACAAACAGATTTCTTTCCCTTTGCTACAAATCCAATAACAACAGAAATAGATTCAATAGCAGGTGATATTGATTTAGAGTTTGAAACACCTTCTGGCATAAAATTTGGTGGAGGTATTTCTCCTAGATTTTTTGATGGAGAGGTAAATTTTCCACAAGAAATACAGGATATGGGTGCGCCTGCATCACAGAAATTTGGTTCAGGTCTTTCACTTGAACAGATAAGAGCTTTTTTAAATTTACCTATTGATGAAACATCATCTGTTAGAATTGGTACAAGATTTACAGATGATATTACAAAGCCAACAGATGCTAATATAACTTATAGAAAGAGTTTTTAATGGAATTACAAAACACATCACCTGATTTAACATCAAGAGAATCAGTACAAAGAAAGATAGCTAATGCCTTAGATTATCTAGGAGAAAACTATAATATAGTAGATAAATCAGTACGAGAAGGTGATGCAACAACAATGGATATTGCCAGAAGTTTTACTGGTGATGTAAAAAGCGATAAATTATCAGAAAACATTGGTTTATTAGATTTTAGTCCATTTGGTACATATTTCGCCGCTGAAGAAGGACAAGATGCTATCGACAAAGCAGAACCAAATGCTTTTAAAAAACAAATGGCATTATTAAATTATTTGAGACAACCTCTACAAACAATAATAGATAGACCAGATATAGGTTTACCTGCAACAGATATTGCACTTGGTGGAATAGAAGCAATCCCTTTTGGTTATGTAGTAACAAAGCCAATCAAAGGCTTCTTTAAATCGCTGAAAGCTAAAGCACAACCAACCCAAAATAACAGTGGTATGATTACACAACAAACATCTTTACCAACATCAGGCGACGTTTCTACGACCACAGTACCAGTAAAAAATGAAGAAATTAACCAATCTAGGAGAAAGTTTATAAAAGATACTGGAACAGTAGGAACAGTTGGAGCATTAGGTATGTTAGGAACACAAGTTCCAGATGCAATAAAAATGGTTGAAAAAGCTATAGTCCCTAATACTATAAAAAAGGGAGGAAAACTTATGAAACCAATTAACTTACAATCCGCACAAAAATTATTTTCAAGACCATTAGTTAAATCTTATTTAAGAGACATGGCAGAAGATAATATGCTTGTAGAAACTATGACCGATATGCTTTACGATAGAGTTCCTGATTATCAAAAAAGTTTAATTGATGGTGATTCTACTGCATTTTTTGAAGAAGCATACGATATTAAAGATATAGAGAAACTTACATTAGATGAAATTATGAGTAATCAAAAATTAGTTAATGATTTATCAATAGATGTAGGGGGAGACGAAACTGCTGATATGTTGGCATTGATTAGACGAAAATCATTAAATGATGGTGCAAAGCCTAAAGATATTGATGTTAAGTCAGATGAAGGAAGATTAAGCCAAATGGAATTATTGCAGACTGAAACATTAATGGAAAGTCCCCTAGAAGGTTTATCAGACCGAACAATTAAAGAAGCCAAAAATGTTGTTGAAGAATATTATAACAATCTAAAAGAAAGTGGTCTTTCTCCACAAGACATTTATGAAAAATCTTTAGAAGGTCGTTTATCTACAAAGTCTTTTCAGTAACATTACCTCTAAATACTGTGGTATGATATGACAAGAAAACAATTAACCATAACTGGTTGACGTTCTTAGGACGATAAAAACCCTAGCCAAATAATGAGAAAAAATGACTAGGGTCTGAGGTCTGGGGAGGATACCTCCCTTATACTTTATTCAATAATATTGCTCTCTGCAATACTCTTTCTCTTTCCCTCTGTTTTAAATTAGACATTACGTTAAGAACCTTAATGGCATATTGCCTTTCATGTTCGACCTTAAACTCATAATTTCTTTGTGTATTTTCTTTTGCAATATCAAATTGCTTTTTTATGAGTTCCATATCAAAGCCATGTTTATCTATTAACTCATCAACTTCTTTTTGAGTTATTTTATCTTTAGAAACAACTTTTGTAGGTTTATCCATAGATTTTCTCCTCTGTAATAAATTTTATTATATGTTCTTCTATTTCAGATAAATCGCTTGATACATACTCTGTTCTATCAATCATGGCAGAATAGTTTCCATCTTTGTCATGCATAATACCTACGTTCCAATCGTAACTGCCTTTTTGCAAATCATCTTTATTTTGTAAATAAACATATACACCTTGAAAATCTTTCTTTTCATTTTTAGGGTTTTGAAAAACATCTATTTTAAAATAGTATCTTGTGAAATTTGTAGTAATAGGTATATCTAAATCAATTTCTCTAACCATTTTATCTAATGTTTCTTTACCAGAAGATGACATTCTATCGTATTCCCAATACAAATCATCTATATATTTTTTTATATTTTTCATTGTTTTCTCCCAAATGAAAGGGGGAACAAGTCCCCCAAGTTATTATTTATTTGATTCTATAGTTTGAATTAAGTGGTTCTTTTCAAATACGTTGAAATAGAATGGGACTTTTTTCTTTTCTTTTTTACCATTCTTTACAATTTCTTTATCAAGAACTTTCATTAATCTTGCACAAGATTTAGCACCTTTTAATTCTTTACCAGATAATTTAAAGAAATCTATTGCTTGTCTGAAAGTGCAAAATTCATTACCTAAACCTTGTAATAGGTCTATGTTGTTACCTTGATATTCTTGATTTGTAGTAAAATTTATCATTTGTTTTCTCCCAAAAATTGATAATTTATAATTTTATAGTACCATATACTACATCTAAGTCAACACAAAAAAGGTTCTTTTATACATTTAATTAAAAAAAAGAGGGAAATAAATCCCTCAATTCTTTATTATTTATACCTCCGTTATCTTATTATTCTGATTGTCTGAAACCCAATTGGTGCTACCAAATGAGCAATTTTTGTATCTTGGTCTACAATTATGTCTCCACAAGATATAGAATAAAATTTATCAATCTTTTCTACTTTCTCATGTTCTACATTACCTATTGCAAAAACCTCATTAAGATTGTCAGCCTTGATATAACCTGCATCTCTATAATTACCGTTATCCCAAGTATCTTTTATTATATCTACATTAGACCTTGAGATTTGATAAGCAGTCCCATCATCTATTTCAGAATGATTAGGTTGTAATATTAAGTATTTTTTCATTGTTTTCTCCCAAAAACGTTGTTTTTTATAAGTACATAGTACTATATTACTACATACAAGTCAACACAAAAAAGGTTCTTTTTATAATTAATTGTAATTTTTTTTTAAAGTACTATCTATATTTATATATAACTGTTACAATTAATGTGTTGTTTTAGGAGTAACAATGTTAAATAGAACCGCATTTTCAAAATTACTTAAAGGAGGTAATAAAATGAAATATGGTAAATCTAAGATGGTTAAACCAAAAGTTAAGAAAGTTAAACCAAAAAAGAAAATGGTTAAAAAATATGGAAAATAAAGAACAACAAGATGTAACTATTAATGTTAATGGTGTTTCAATGTCTGGGGAGGCATCTATAAATGAACACGACAGACCTATTAAAACAGATAAAGAAGAACCTACTGAAGAAGAAAGCGGAAATAGCGGAAAGTATGGTTGAAGGTCGTATTTCAGACTTTCAAGCATATCATAAGAACGTCGGTATAGCACAAGGACTAGAAGAGTCTTGCGAGATTATTGACGAAACAATAAAACAAATAAATATAGGAGATGAATAGCGTGACTCATCAACACGGAGATAAAATTTATGCTGATAGTTTGTCTAAGGCAACTATTGCATCACACCAACTTCCAAAGCCTTTAAACTGGAAAATACTAATTCAACCTGCCGATATATCAACACAAACCAAAAGTGGTATAATATTACCAGAATCTGCTAAAGATAATCAGCAAATTCTAACTGCTCATGGTTATGTCGTTGCTAGAGGCGAATTAGCTTATAGAGATAGAGACACAGGCGAAAGATGGAAGCAACAAACAACACCTCAAGTCGGCGACTTTGTTACGTATGGCAAATATGCAGGACAAAAGATTGTTGTGAACAATGTTAGGTTTATTTTACTAAATGATGACGAGATTACTTCAATCTTGCCAGATGGAGTAGAAATAACCGCTTATATTTAATGCGAAACTTGGAGGTCGCAACCATGGAAGATACAATACAAGAAAGTGTTCTTGAAGAAGTTAATGCTGAAATCAATGAAAGTATTGAAGAAAGTAAGAACAAATTAAAAGAACAAGAACTAGAAATAGAAGTTACAGATGAAAAACCTGTAAAAGAAGAAAAAAAACCTGTAGAGGCAAAAATTGAAAAAAAGCCAGAAATAGGTGATGAAGATTATAGTCTAGCCGTACAAAAAAGAATAAAAAAATTAATACATGAGAAAAAAACCAGCGATGAAGAAAAAGAGGCATTACAAATGCAAATGTCTCAAATGGCGAAAAGACTTGAAAAAATAGAAAAGTCAAATGAAACTCAAGGGCAAAATCAATTAGCTGAACATTATAATTTAGTTAAAAGAGCACTCGGAAAAGCCATTGAAGAAGGTGATACTGAACAACAAATTAAATTCAACGAAGAATTAGTTGATATAAAAACAGCAATCGCCTTACAAAATCAAGCAAAAGCAAATAAGGTACAAACCGAAACAAACTCTCCTAATGTTGGTAGGGCACAACAACAAGCAACAAACCCTGCACCAGAAAAAGCCATGACATGGTGGAAAGAAAATAATTGGTTTAATTCTAAAGGTTTTGAAAAAGAAACTGCTATGGCAAGAGCTATAGATGTGCAATTAGATATAGAAGGCTATGATAAAAATGATGCTCAATATTATAATGAGTTAAATAATCGTTTACAAAAGAGTTTTCCCGAGCTAATATCAAATACAGAGGTTTCTGTGTCAAAGCCAAGACAAAGTAGACAAGCAGTTGCACCAACTACAGGTGGTCAGGTTTATCGCGGAAATAGAGTAAAAATGACTTCGGACCAATTAAGAATGGCAAGAGAATTAGGTATAACTGACCCTGAGCATATCAAAAAATATGCTAAAGAAATTAACAATTTAAGCAGGAAGGATACATAATATGTCAAACAAGAATGGAAGAAGTGATTTACGGAGTTCAACAAGAGATGAGGAAATAAGACCTCAAACTAATTGGACACCACCTGCATTGTTGGATGCTCCACAAGCACGACCGGGGTTTAAACAACGATGGGTAGCTACCACGATTCTGGGTAAAGAAACTCCCGATAACGTATATAAACGTATGCGAGAAGGTTGGGAACCAAGGAAATCTGAAACAGTTAAAGAGCAACATTTTCCTACAATTAATCACGGACAATGGGTTGGTTGTATAGGAATAGAGGGAATGGTTCTTTGTGAAATGCCTGAAGAAAAGCATGATGCTATGAAGACATATTACGGAGAAAAGTCACTTGAACAAAATGATGCACTTTCTGGTGAATTAGATTCATTAGGTCGTCGTTCTGGGCAAACTATCTACCAAGATAGGAAAAGCTCATCTAGTCGTGGCAGAGTGTCTGCCATGGAAGATTAACACTTTTAATAATGAAAAGGACTAAATAAATGGCAAATGTTAATAGCGCCTATGGTTTAATACCAATTCGTCATTCAAGTGGTAATGCACCAAGAGCAAACAAATATACAATAGCTAGTGGTTTAGCAGAGAACATTTTTACTGGGGATTTATGTATCCTTGATGCAAATGGTCAAGTTACTCCACATACAGCAACCGAAGTTAATAACATCGGTGTATTTGCAGGTGTGTCATACACAGCAAGTGATGGAAGTTACATATACTCACAATACTGGCCTACTGGTACTGTGGCTACTGATATAATCGCATATATATATGATGACCCTTATATCGTATATCGTATACAATCTGCAGGAACTCCTGCCCAAACAAATATTGGTAATTGTGCTGATGTTGTAGCAGGTGCAGGTTCTACAAGTACTGGTCAATCTGGTTTTAGTTTAAACGGAACTATGGCGGCAGGTACTGCAACGTGTAAGATAATTGGATTGTGGGACGGGCCTGCTAACGCAATGGGTCAGTATGCACAATTAGAGGTTCTTATTAATGAACATCTGCTTAAAGCAACAGCTGGAATATAGGAGATTTAAACAATGGCTATGAATAGAGCGCAATTCGCGAAAATGCTTGAGCCGGGTTTAAATACCCTCTTTGGCTTAGAGTACGATAGTTATCCTGCAGAATTTGCAAAAGTTTTTGATGCGAACACATCAAACAAAGCTTTTGAAGAAGATGTATTGTTAACTGGTTTCAGTAATGCACCAACAAAGAACGAAGGTGCTCCAGTTTCTTACGATACGGCTTCTCAACAATGGACTGCAAGATATTCACATGAAACAGTCGCTTTGGCGTTTTCAATTACCGAAGAAGCAGAAGAAGATGGATTATATGGTTCTATCGCTTCAAGATATACAAAGGCATTAGCTAGAAGTATGTCTGCTACAAAGGAAATTAAAGCGGCAAATATTTTAAACAATTCGACAAGTGCAGGTGTTTATGCAGGTGGAGATGGAGTAGCTTTATTATCTACTGCACACCCAACTCAAAACGGTAACCAGAGTAATACTTTGGCTACTGCGGCGGATTTAAGTGAAACATCTTTAGAATCACTTTTAATTCAAATTGCAGATATGAAAGACGATAAAGGTCTAAGAATTGCGGCACAAGGGCAAATGCTTATTATCCCTACTGCCTATACCTTTACTGCTCAAAGAATATTGAATAGTGATTTAAGAGTTGGTACTGCTGATAATGATATAAATGCTATCCGTTCTGGTTCGTATTTACCTCAAGGTTATCATATCATGAGGAGATTAACAGATAGTGATGCATTCTTTATCAAGACAGATGTGCCAGATGGATTAAAAATGTTCCAAAGGTCTCCTCTTAAAAGAGGTGTTGAAGGCGACTTTGAGACAGGTAATGTCCGTTATAAAGTACGTGAAAGATATTCATTCGGTTTTACCGATTGGAGAGGCTTATTTGGTACAGAAGGTGCCTAACAACTAATACTAGGGAGGGATTTTTTCCCTCTCTATTCTAAATTCAACCTTGACAGTTACAAAAAGTAACTGACATTTGCCAAGACAAGGAGATTGACATGGCTAACACAACTTTTACAGGTCCAGTTCGTTCAATAAACGGTTACGAACAAATTTCAAAAAATGCTACATCTGGTAAAATAACAGTTATCAGTGGTAATAAAATGGCAACCGAAGCTTTAGCTAATGCAGGAATTGAAGGTACTGCAGAAACTTATGTTACACAGGTTGAAAGATTTAAAAGTGATACAGATACAAATGTAAACATTGTTAAAACAACTCTTATGATTGATTTAACTGGATTAGCTTCAAGTGGAGCAAATGATATTATTGGTAAAGCAGGTACTGGTGTTGCTTATATTGGTAGAGTTACTGCAGAAGATACTGGAACAGTTTTTGGTGTAACCATGGAATGTTTTGAAACACCTGCAGGTGGCGACCCAGACATTGATTTGTATTCTGCTACAGAGGCAACAGGTGTAGAAGATAGTGCCATTGGTGATTTAACAGAAACTCAAATCATTAATAGTGGCGACCTTTCAGCAGGTTCAAGAGTTGCAGGTGGTGGAATTGTTGCAGACCAATATTTATATTTAGTAGCTGGTTCAGCAACAAATGCAGATTATACTGCAGGTAGAATTATCATTACAATTCATGGTTTTGACGTAGCATCTTAATAGGAGAAAAAAATGGCTGATATTACATCAAGTACCATTCTTTCTGAAAATACTCGTGAAATCGTTATGGCATTTCAATATCAATATGTTGATACTGGAGATGAGTCGGCAGTAACTAAAGTTGATGTTTCATCTTTATTAGCTGATTCTAATGGTAAAGCATGTACTGGTGTAAGAATATTGAAATGCACATGGGTTATTAAAGGAATGACGGTAAGGGTTATGGCTGATGCCAGTACCGATATTATAATGCTTAACCTTGACGAAGGTCAAATTGGTGAAGTTGATTATAGAGAATTTGGTGGTTTGCCTAATACAAAACTTACAGGTACATCTCCAAGTGGTGATATAAAATTTACCACTACTGGTGCAGGAGCAGGCGATTCTTACCAAATTGTTTTAACAATGGCAAAAAGATATTAGGAATAAATAATGGCAACATCAGGAACAGTTGCGTTTAGACCAAATATTGAAGAAATAATAACAGAATCTTTTGAAAGATGTGGCATTGATATTCAGACAAGAACTGGCGACCAAGCCATATCTGCCAGAAGAAGTTTAAATTTATTATTTTCTGAATGGGCTAATCGTGGAATAAACTATTGGACTGTTACACAAAATACATTAAATCTGGTACAAGGTACAAGTTCTTATGACCTACCTGCAGGTGTTTTAGATTTCCTTGATGTTGTTATTTATAATTCTGCTGATGCGACAAGAACAGATACCATAATTAACAGAGTTACAATAGGCGAATATAATCAAATACCTAATAAAACAGATACTGGTAGACCTAATCAGTATATGTTAGACAAAGGCAGACAAACAGGTTCAAATAATATTTATAAAGTTTATGTTTGGCAAACACCTGATATTGGTACATATGTTTTAAATTATTGGGCTATGACACAATTAGATGATGTTACATTATCTAACCAAGACTCAGACATACCTTACACATGGTCTGATTGTATATGTGCAGGATTAGCTAGTAAATTATCTGTAAAATATGCACCAGACAAATATCAACTTTTAAAATCTTTATATGACGAAGCATTTAGTTTGGCTTCTCAAAATGATAACGATGGTGTTTCTTTAAAATTACAACCCACAGGGCTTAATTTAAGATAATGGCAAAATTTGCATCTGGTATAAAATCAAAAGCAATAAGTGATATAAGTGGTTTTGAGGTAAGATATACTCAATTAAGAACTACTTGGGATAATCTTAGAGTTGAACCAGAAGAATATGACCCAAAACAACCACAACTTACACCTGCCAAAAATGTTACAGATGCAACTGCATTATTTAATCCACGACCAAATAATGACCCAGAAAATGTAACAATTCAAATTGGTTTTACACAAGATATATTTGCTTCAAGAATAGCTAGGTCGCAAACGGGAATAGGTGCTCATGCAAGAGGAAATGTAGGTACTGTTTCTTTTGTAATAGAAGAAGAACAAACAGGTGTTGCAGGAACAACTGCTATAGGTGCTTTTGGTGCTGGGTTTGATGTATCTGGAGTTGCAGGAACAACTGCTATTGGTAATTTTGAGGCACAAGACCAAATAGACGTAGATGTTACAGAGGTTGGAGC
>Ga0181413_1000719_pt1 | contig 10291 bp, 11 predicted proteins | sample 36SPOviralmetaG_FD_130111 | JGI IMG/M metagenome (GOLD analysis project Ga0181413, IMG submission 130111) | Marine viral communities from the oligotrophic San Pedro Time Series (SPOT) site, San Pedro Channel, CA, USA - 36 SPOT_SRF_2012-09-28 | ecosystem: Environmental > Aquatic > Marine > Strait... | reverse complement strand
GCACCCTGTTGTGCTTGTCCTAGCATTTGACCACCTAGACCAATAGAAGCTGAAGGACGACCTAAGATAGTCATACCTACGTCACCCGCTAGCTGACGGTTCATACCAAAAGCCTGTTGTCCCATACCCGCCGCTTGTCCACGGAGTCCGGATAGATATTGTTCACGGCCCATGAGTTGACCTGCGATTGCACTCTGGTCGGTTACGCGTCCTTGGCGTTGCGCCATACCTAGTGCTTGCTGGTCGACTAGACGCTGTTGCTCAGGGTTAAGACCCTGCGAACGCTGGTAAAGATCCTCTGCCATAGCAGTCTGCTGCTCGGCTAGTCCTGTGCTGTATGGATCAGCTTCACGATAAGCCTCGACTACTTGAGGTGCAAACTCCTGCAATGCACCCACATCGGACTCACGTTGTAACCCTAATTCTGAACGCTGTAATGCGCCTGCACGAGTTGCTTGTTCTTCTAATAAGTCAAACAATCCTGGAGTCCCACCAAGGGTTTCTGGGGTATTTTGAAGTTGAACTTCTAGCTGCGCAATTTCTCCTGCGTTATAATTTCCAGTTGAATATTTAAGAAATTCTGCCCTGGGTCTCTCGTTGATGTCTTTGTATGAAGCTCTTTTTCTTGGATTTCTGCCGCCACCTGAAGATGTCTTTACCATCTGTCTAGGAAACATTCTATTAGCTTGCGCCTGAAGTTGCTCTGAAGACATCCCCGATTCTTGGGCGGCCCTTGCACCAGCTAACTGTGCTTGTAGTCTTTGGTATTCTGGATTAGGTGTACCGGACTCAATGCCACGAGCCATTACGCCAATGTCCGCAAGCTCTAGTGCAGTGTACTGCGGACGATATGTACGCTCCGCACTGATCAAACGCTGCTGCAACGCTGGGTCCGTAATACCTTGATAGTCCTTGCTAAATCGCTTGCCGAATAAGTATTCGCCCATTGACTTACCTGGGTCAATTGGTGCTGGTTGCTTTGGTGCTTTTGATCCGCCTCCCATAATATTATATAGCTAGTATTTTGTTGAATAGTTTATGATTACTTTCGACTCGTTTTAATGATCGACTTCTTTGACGCATCATTATTATTTTCTTTTGCATAGCCTCCGGGCATACCTCTAAAAACTTACGAGTAATTTTTTTAAATAGTTCAGTGCTGTTAGCGTGAAGGAAGCCAATAAATATACCGTTAGCATCTTTATTATCTGGCTCCCAGTTTTCGATGAAACTCCAATCGGCTTTTTCATCGCAATTATACCACATACCTAAACCTTGGATATGGCCTTCTTCGTCCTGCTCTACAATAAATGTGTCCTTCGCCATATGGTAACCAATAAGAAGTTGCATTAACTCTTCAGGCCATCCAGCTAATACCTCCCCGTTCTCGTGTTCAACGCAGAAATCCACGACTTTATTTATAAAGTCAATGGCTTCTTTCTGTCGAGCATTTTGCAATGCTATTTGAACTGATTGCAGGAGGGGGTTCATTTTAAATTGTTAAGGTTTTACTTCTGTGACGGTCATACTAATTTCCGATAATCCGCCTAGCGTAAATGTGCTAGCACCATCTCTATTAACATTGGCTGTACCAGATGTTGGTCCGTATCGTAAACTATAAGTTGCCGCATCCGTACTCGATGGAGTAAATTCAAATTCTAAGGCAGAAATAGCCGTTCCAGTACTGGATTGTTTTATCCACTGCGCGCCTTTACAGGTGCTGCCCTCAAACAAAGCTACTACTTGTATTCCTCCCGACGTACTGTGACACAATAGACCGTGAAATTTTACTTCAATTTTATTACTGGTAGACGTAGGAGTAAATGAAGTTGATAGGATTTGAGTGCCTTCAGATACCAAGGGAATTGTGTCATCCGCATTCATTACTGCGGTCGGCTGAGATTGAGCAGTGCTAGATACCCTAGTTCTTTGAAGAACTGTCCCTGAGTTTGCGTCAACATAAGCCTTGATACTCTGTTGGGTAGCCAACGAAATCGCTGAGTTAGAGGACATAGTATCTTCATCCAGGATGGCAACCTCTGATGGTGCGGCAGCACCGCCACTTACGTTTCCAAGAACCTTGTAGTCCGCTACGTTTTCAATCTTAGCCTTAGTTACGTTAGCATCTTTTATCTTTACTGTCTCCACGGCATCAGTACCAATCTGAGCTGCGGCGATTGTATTCACTGCCATAGCCCCTCCGATTATTGTCATCGTACTGCCGTCAACAGCGTCGGATGAGTTAAAGGTAGCCCCTGAGATTACTTGATTAAGTTTTGAAGCCGATAGCTGTTCGCCGTTAGCAAATGTTTTACCTGTTGTTATTACTGCCATATTATTGATGTATTAAATTGATTACAGGAGGGGGTTCATTATAGGATAGCTGCGATAACCTTAATCTCAAAATTAGTTTCAGTTATAAACTCATAAGCTCCGTTAGGCGATATCAGTAGTAATCCATTTGGCCCAGTATGAAATATTACGTTACTTGAATTTACCTCTATACCTTGCCCGTAAGAATTGTATGCGTGGGTATCGGAGAGTATAACTATTTCTCCCTCGGCAAAACCATCACTTGCAGTTTTTGCTTTTAATTGAACGGAAACAATATCTGGAACCCCTGAAAGTCCGTGACTAAATGATTGGCTTGAACTAGGATCAGGACACTGAGTAAATGCGCTTCTGTAAACGCTACTATCGTTAGCGTCAACATAAGCCTTAATATTACCTTGGGTAGCACCCTTTGTGTCACTAGTTCCTAGTGCATCATCGTTAATAAGTATGCCTGCAGCTCCTACAATAGGCACGGCGGTAGGCACTGCAGCTCCACCCGACACATTACCGAGGACTGTCTGGTCGGCTTGGGTTGCCATCTTTGCTAGGGTTATAGCATTGTTAGCAACCTTACCTGTTGTAATTTTTAAATCCTCAACCTGTAACTGCCCGGTAGTATGCACCTGCAAGCCACCATCTTTTACACAGGTTCCTATATCCGTGGATCCACTTACACTAAAAGCCTGGGAGTTTCCGTCGTTAGCCTTGAAAGTTGAGTTATCGACGATATTATTTAGCGTTGTGCTAGTTACCGTATCGGTTGTCCCAAAAGTGTTGCCTTTTACTATAGGTGATGCCATTATATTGATTTCTGTGTTGATCTAAAGGAGGTTGATCCTTGAGTTTGTAGTGACCTAATTCTTGGCCGTCCTTGTGTATTGTTTACTGTAAATTGAATTCCGTGTCCTCTACGGTTACCTATTCTACCACGGATGGACACATCCTCTGCCTTCTTTAAATCAGCGTTGTCATTAAAGCTGTTCAGGGTTCCTAATGGGAATGTGCCGTCCGGGTTCTCGGTCTCCGCTGATAGGTCAAAGTTGCTGGCATTGTCCGCACTGCTTTCTACGTGCATCTGGAATTCCTTCCAGTTCTTTCTGGTCATGTTACCAAAGGTGTACTGACGGGTGGTGATGCTTCCCTTTATGTCTTCGGCTACATTAGAACCTCCAATACTTACATTGATTAAGTCATCACCCTGTAGCCTAGAATCCAGCTTATGGATACCTCCTAATCGGTTAATTGCATAAACACCTCGATTGCTACCTTCACCGGAAACTATTAGATTCTCAATGTCCCACTCGCTATTATCAACACTATCAATGCTTTCCCACTGTTTGTTTAGGAAATTATATACAAGTACAGCGTTGTTGCGGAGTGCATCATCCAAGGGGACTGCAACGAAGTAACGATTGTCGAAGTAAACAGAAACTGCCTGTGTCCTTTGATCCTTGTTAATTCTTTTAATTGTCTCGTTAATTGGCTCACTTAGTGGTGTCTCCGTTCCACGGAGGTTGTACTCATCAAAGAACTGAGTGCTGTAAACACCATTGTCCGACAGGAATATAACCTGACTACCGACTTGCTGAATGCTCTGACGAGCCACGCAACCAACTTCATCGGTCAATAGTTTAGTGCTAGCTCCCTGTAGGGACGTTGTATTAGATATTAGGTGAATGCTGTTACGATTGAACACCATTAGGTTATCCTCGGAGAAGGAGTGCAGACCTACTGTGAAGTCAGCTTCACCTGCATTGAATCTGTACTGAGCATAGATTTGATCATAGGTATCGGAGTCCAGAATATCGGAAGCAATAACCTCATCAAGGATTCCTCTAGATGTGTATGAGTTCACGCTTGCATTTACTGAGAACTGGAACGGCATGACTAGCCTGCGCTGGTGATATACGGCAAACTCCGGAGCAGGCATATGGCTGAACCCAAGACCTACGGATACTCGTTTTTGCACAGTGCCATTTTTGTTGGTAGCGTTAGCTTTATCTGTAGAAAACGTAAATGTAGTTGTGCTAGGTATTGAGCTAACTACCACCGCATCACCGGCCGAATAAGTAGAGCTTCCCGCATCAGTAAAGGTCAAGGTATCGCCGATTAGAAGTGTAGCAACTGCTGCCGTGCTTGCTGTAGCTGTAGCTATACCGCTTGCGTAATCAATATCAGTAAGGGACAGAGGCACTGGCTGTGTATAGGTTCCGCTTGCTACTCTTGTGAATCCAGATATAGCAGTGCCAGTCCCTGATCCTGCACCCGTGGCAGTGAACGTAACGCCTATGGTATTTGCCGAAGCACCAATAGCGGTAAAGTCCGTGCTTCCTACTGCGGTAATTGTATATGTCCTGCCAACAACAAAGCTACCTGCGGTAACGGCACTAAAGGATCCATCCCACTCCAGTGATACTTGACCCTTACGGAAGATGAACACCTTGTTAAATGCTTGGAGCATTGATGATTCAGGCGGTACAGTTTCGGCTGTTGGATAAGCAAGGTCTACCGTTGCCTCTGTTAGTAAATTCTTAGCAACAACCTTTTGGTTGGATGCAATAAGTATGTACTGACTTGCATTGTCATTCGGGTCACTGAACGAAGAGCTAGCATAGACCTCAGTGATTTGTCCTTGGTCAAGCAGCATATTGAATCCAAGAACGGCCTGTGTTGTATTAGCATTCAGGGCAAAAGGTAATTGTTGAGGAAGTACAATGGGAGCCGTGTAGGTTTCGTCGCTACCCGTAAGGGCGTATTTGAGTGTCCGGGTAGCTCCGTTATCAGTAACAGAAACTAAAGTTTTTAATCCGTTTGGATCAACTGTAGAAAAACCAAGTCCCTCTACGGTTACAACATCGTCCGCTACAAATATATGCCCAGCTTCTACGGCTGGGTCATTGATAATAATATTAGCCTGGTTAGGAGTGCCGTCAAGGGTAGCTGATTCAATCGTAGTAGGAAGCATCGTTGTGCTTCCGTTGCCAACCTGGCTGTCAGTAGGTAGTCGCAATACAGTGTCAGCCCCACCTACAGCAAATGGAGCCTCAATGACCTCAATGCCCTTGCGTACTTGTGCTTCACCATTTCGATCCAGTCGGATATTCTGGGAGTCAACCAACATACCACCCTGTAGCTGATCAGGTCTAAGCCTATTGTTGAACCCAACAAAGCCTACATCCCCGTCATTGAGGATGCGGTCATCTAAGTTAGCATATGACCTGTACTCTTGCATTGATTAGCTTTTGTTTTCTCTACGATATTTAGCTAGCCTTTGTCTAAAAGCAGTTATTGATTCATTTGTTCTGCGCTTTGGCTCTTTGCTTTTAGCGGCAGTTTGTTTAGCTTTGGCTGATGCTTTTTCTTTTGCCTTTTCTGCTTCTCTCTTGCGTCTTGCCTCTAAAGCTCTTTGGCGAGATGCCATGACAGGCGATGGAGCTTTCGGCTTAGGTGCTACCTTATTCTTTGCCCGTTGTTGTCTTATTTCTAAATTCTTATGAGCAGGAGAATTAGCAGGTCTGTTCGTTCTGGTGGGAGTAGATGCGGCTTGCTCAACTCGAGTAGCACTTAGATCAGTTTTTCTAGGTAAGGTCTCCGGGGCAGTTTTCTTCTTTTGACTAGCTTGATATCTTGCTCGCATAGAAGCACCTGATTTTACATTTTTATTTCTTTTGTACATTGTATTGATTATTGATAATTAACATTTCCAACGCTTCAAGGCTAGTGCCTTTCGTGTTGGTCTTCCTTTTGTGTCCTTCATTGGACCCTTAACGCCAGACATTCTGGCACAAAATGATTTCTTCCTCGCTAGCTTCTTACCCTTTGGCTTGGATTCCGTGACCGGAGCCTTGAGGTTAGCACCCGTCTTGCGCTTGAAGTAGGCACGCCCAGCCGCAGTGAGTCCTCCCTTTTTGCTTTTGTGTTCCTTCCTCATTTGCTTTTTACTCTCGCTTTAGGTGTATTTGCTACGACTGTCTTTCCTTTAGCTCCTGCTTTCTTTTTCTTTCTAGCTGTGCTAGCTCTCTCCGCTTTCGTAAGGCTGAGAGCCTTTCTTTTAGGGAGGCAACGGTCAGGGTTCTTCTTATCCTTCGACGTTCCGCAAGGTCCTTTGATGGATCCATCAGTTCCAATCCTTACCCAGTTCTGTTTTCTCCATTGTGCTAGTTGAGACATTATTTTCTTTTACGTTTGGCACTCTTAGATTTCTTAGCATAGTTAGGGTCCTTGCAATACTTGGATGCAGCCATGTTAGCATAAGCGGACGGGTATGTATCAAACGTCCGTCTAGCCCAGGCCTTACCAGCCGAGCATATCTTACCTCCGCTCTTTGCTTTCTTAGACACTAGTAAGAACGACGACCCTTGCCTTTACCTTTACCCATGCCGCCCATTTCGCCGCAAGAGCCTTTGCCTGATTTACCTACTGGTTTTCTTGGATTCATAATTATTTGTTTTTTTTGTTATGGAAGTCGAACAGGACTTTTACTTTCTCTGTTAGAGCTTCTAGGTTGTAGTGCATCCTAGCTAGAACGATAATGAGCGTAATAACGCCAATACCGATAGGCCAGAGAGATGAAATAATTTGAAGAACTTCATTCATTTAATTTGAGAGGAACCAAAGTAGAACCCTACGATGGCTAAGGCAGTTTGCCTAATTTCTGGTAAAATAACAAAGCCCTGCACAGTATCCCATTTAAGGGTCTTGAATAGCCCTAGAAAGCCGTTTGTCTCTCTACCTATACTTACCCCTACGTCAGTCCACGCAAAGACGAATGGGGCTATTACAATGGCAAAGACGGTGGATACAACAAGGAACCTACGAACTAATACACCACCATCACGTTTAGAAGCGGCATCTGCCGAAGCATCTGCTGTCTGTTGGGACGTAATCATACGCTCAAACTGTCGAGCCTGGTTGTCCATCTGTGTCCCAATGAGCTTCATTACGAAGCCACTGAGTCCTCCTCCGAGCATTGCTATTAGTTCTGGTGTCATATTATTTCTTTGTTAGTTCCTTGATTACCTTGATTGCGGATGCTGACATATACAGGAAGGTCGCTAGACCTACGCAGAAACCAAGCACTTCGTTTACGGGAGAAAGTTCAATGGTAGCTATAAAGCCACCTGTTCCGATTGTTGATCTGTAGATAATGTCTTGCATAGTATTTAGTCCTCGTCAGGTAGGGGTGTGTAGTGATCAACAGTTGAGGACTCCTCGGACTCGTCCAGGTCGTAGTCCGTTACATCCAATGCCCACATATGGTCAGCAGTTTCATTAGGATAGGTAAGCCAGCGTGTGCCTATACCATTGACCCAATAGCTGTAGCCAATGTCCTTGCCTTCTTCGTCGGCTCGCTCAATGGCGGCTTCTTTGCTTGCGTATATTAAATAAAGCATTAGTAAATTGAGTAATGTGCGTTTATACTTGTAGCTAGTGCAGGAATGTTTGCAATGGGGTCTCCAGCATACAAGTAGCATTCCTTGCAAACTCCACCAGAGGACCTCTGATAGTATCGATTAGAAGCAGTAGCATAAGCACCGAACAAAGAAAGCGGCGTATCTTCTCTTACATCCAGGTCAGCGGATTCCGTTTCGGTGTCCCCAGAGCCATTTACATTTATAGTAAATTCCCTATTATCAGTAGTTCCATATAGAATTACGTCGGCATCTGTGTTTAAGGATGTAGCATTTAGCATTGACGATGGACTTAAGCCTTGTCTTTCATTTACTATTTTCCAATTATCATTACCAGCCTTAATAACTTGAAGAGATACGCCGCCTGATTGAAAAGATGAAACAGCTCGTCCTCCGCCCAAAATTACTGCATTAGAGCTAGCGGATACGACGGAATCTGAAGAAACAGTTCCAACATAGACTGCACCTAGTTTAGAACTAGCACCACTAGCCCAGTCATCAGTACCAAAGTTGGCATTAATGCCATCCGTAGATACTTGCAGATTTTGCATAGTGTCATTGCTAGTAGCCTTGTTTGACTTTACGCCATTTAGAAATACACCAGCTTCAACAATTAATGGTTGCTCGCTAGCAGTTGTTTGAATCAACGGTCTATTGTTACCTGACTGGTCATACCAAGTGTCTACAAAGCCGTCCACTTGGTCAAACCCTGGGTCCACACCAGATGGTAGGTCAATGCTGTAGGCTTCACCGATGTTAGCTTCAATGGCTATACGGTTGTCTGTTTGGTCGGAGGTGTATACAATAATTTCACGGATACGTCCGTCGAAATAACCAGTGGGACTTACCGTCCTTAAAAGACCAATAGCAATTTGGTCTAAGCCTGAACTAGAAGTAAAATCATCTCCATAATCGTCAGTTGTAGTTGTAACAGCACTGCCCAAAGCACCCGCACTGGTTGAAGTAGCTCCAGTAGTTAAGGCAAAAGTAAGACGGGTATTACCAGAAACACTATCCGATGCGGAAACACCCGAAGTTGAATTTCTTGGGGCTGCAAGCGATGAGGTTCCCGCTTCTTGGACGGCAAAATATCTGTTGGCTGCTGCACTTCTTGAAAGCGAAACAGTATAACCAGAACCAGCATCTCTAACACTAGTAGAGAAAATTGAAAAAGGACTTTCTAGCCCTGATACTGAAGTAGCAACTAAAAACCTTGAAGAGGTTGAACCATCAAAATCAATTCCATTATCAGCGACTAAAGAACCAGCACTTACAATTAAAGGTTGATTTCCAGCAGTTGCTTGAACTGCGTGATTACCTGTTGCTGTGTCTCCTGCTTGATTGGTTACACTTTGGTCATACCAAGTTTTAACAAAGCCAGTCTTACCTGTTACTGTAACTGAGTTAATTGTTATTGTACCGTCGCTAAGATCACCAAGAGTTTCAAGGGAGGAGAAGACAATATGCGCTCCCCCGTTTGCATTATTATTAACAGTAAAGGACGCACTTATAGTTCCGTCTGCTATAGTTGAAGAACTAGCAAGTGCAGTATCCGTACCAGCGGCTCTTATTTCAATGCTAGCACTACCTTGAATATTTGATACTGTTAAATTAATATCAACAACATCTCCTTCATTAGCAACAATATGACTTGGTCTACTGCTATCAGATATTGTGTGACTTGTTCCGTAAGCAAAAAATGTTAATGTCGAAGTGCTTGCGGTACTTGATTGAGACCTTATATTACCTGATGGAGCTATAGTATTCCAAGTTGGTTGTGTATTCCACCCAGTAATGGACTCTGTTACAAAGTTTACTAGAGTACCATCTGATACCTCATTGGCAGTAAAGGACTTCAATGCGTTATCAGAGCTACGACGAACCTGCGCTACAAACTTACCATCAGCACGAGCTACGGTATCTCCAGTAGCCGCTAAGGTAGCCTGTCGTGTTCCTAGGCTACGAAGGGAGTAAGCCGCCTTGGCAATAAGGAAGTCACCTGTACGTCCATCAGCCTCTAGTGCTTGAATGTCCAGGGGCTTAATGGCCTGAGCGTTTACCCATCGAAGCATCTCCCCCGAAGTAACATCTGAGGATGTAAAGTCACGCTCACCATTGTCGCTTGCACGACGCACACGCACAACCTTGGGGTCACCACCAGTAAGACTACGGAGGCTGTATGCCGCCGCAGCGTTAGGAGCAATCTGTAGGACGCTCTCGCCCACTGAGTTCAGCCGACGCTGGCGACCCAGGGCTGAATCAAGGCTAACGTGCATACTAGACCTTGTGTAGTTGCACTAGTCCACCGCTAATAGTAACGGAGGTAAAGTTGCCATAGAGGATTGTTCCTGCTCCCAGCGACGTAAGGAGGTCTGCGGAATTAGTTACATTAGTAGCGGTCAATGCTGAAAGAGTTGAATCCTTTAGGAACTGGATAGCTCCAAACGAACCTGCGGTTGCACCGTCGGCTGCATTGATTACTATTGAACCTACGGAGCTGAACTCCAGTGCGTTATTTCTTGAACTTGCCTTAATTGTGTATTATC
>Ga0181413_1000718_pt1 | contig 10291 bp, 9 predicted proteins | sample 36SPOviralmetaG_FD_130111 | JGI IMG/M metagenome (GOLD analysis project Ga0181413, IMG submission 130111) | Marine viral communities from the oligotrophic San Pedro Time Series (SPOT) site, San Pedro Channel, CA, USA - 36 SPOT_SRF_2012-09-28 | ecosystem: Environmental > Aquatic > Marine > Strait... | reverse complement strand
AACTGTAGATGTTTTAGGACCTGTAGGTGATATCGTATCAGAATGGATTCTTAAAGGAGCATTTATTAAAAGTGCTAACTTTGCAGATTTAAACTGGGATGAAGGTGAAACAGTACAAGAAATTAGCATGACAATAGGCATGGATTATTGTGTATTGAACTTCTAAAATAAATTTAAATATTTTTAAAGAAAGCTTGGCTATGCCGAGCTTTTTTTTTACATTGATATATTATACTAATATAGATGATGCCTTATACTATAGAAATAATTGCTGCAATTGATATGTTAATTGTTGTTTTATTTGCTGTTTTTCTTAAAATGGCTAGAGATACTAAAAATCAAAATGAAACTTTAAAACGTGAGTTAGAAGATTTTAAAAAAGACCATTTGCATTCATTTACAACAATGTTAAATAAAATTGCTGAAAACGAAAAACAAATCTCTGAAAAAGAAAAAAATATTATTTCTCAAACTAATTTACGGGTTAACCAATTAGAATCAAAAATTTATAAAGATTTTGATATGTACCGTCAACAAGGCCGCCAATATTAATAATTACTTATTGAAGAATTTATTCTTGCAATATTTATATATGAAAAAAAATAGTTTTAAATAAATAAAAATTTATGAGTGAATATAAGTTCCCTACCGAAACGGTAGAATTACCTTCAAAAGGTTTAATTTATCCCCCTGATAGCCCTCTTCGTAGTGGAAAAGTAGAAATGAAATATATGACTGCTAAAGAAGAAGATATTCTTACTAATCAAGCCTTTATTGAACAAGGTGTAGTTTTAGATAAACTTCTTAAAGCTTTAACTCTTAATAAATTTGACATTAAAACTTTATTTCCTGGAGATAAAAATGCTTTAATGGTAGCATCACGTGTTCTGGGTTATGGTAAAGAATACTCATTTACAATGAATAATACAGATTATAATATAGATTTATCAGTATTAGAAAATAAAACATTTGATGAGTCTTTAATTACACCTGATGGTACTTTTAAATTTACCCTACCAGCATCTGAAAATGAAGTAGAGTTTAAATTACTAACAGATTTAGATGAAGAAAAAATCACTCAAGAAATAGAAGGTTTACAAAAAATTAATAAAAATTCTTCTTCTGATGTGACCACACGTTTAAAACACCAAATAGTTTCTATAAATGGTTCTTCCAAAAAGACCGATGTAAGAGAATTTGTAGATACTATACTATTAGCTTCAGATTCCAGAGCATTGAGATTATATATCAAAGAAATTTCTCCGGATGTTAACTTATCTACTACTGTAGATGTAAATGGCAGAAAGGAGGTGGTTGATGTCCCCATCAACCTAAACTTTTTTTGGCCTGACCTCTGAGATAGCACCTAAAGTACGAGTAAGTATATTTTCTATGATTCATGAAATAGTTTTTCATGGTAATGGAGGGTACGATTATGATACCATATATAATATGCCTATTTGGTTAAGGAAATTTACTTTTAAAAAAATTCAAGATCATTTTGATAAGGCTAATAAGGCTAACCAACCTAATAAGGGTGAATTAGCTAATGAAGAAACTAAAGCAGCTGCTTCTAAAAATAGAAAAATTTCACCTCCATCATACGTTACTAAAGCAGCCAAAAAATAATATTTTTTAATATTTATAATAAAACACTATATCCATGGCTTTAGGAGATGATAATGTAAAAAATGTACAAGCAATTAACATTGCAGCCGAGGGTGCTAAAGCTGCTTTAAAAGCAGCTAATAAAGAAGCTAAAGGAGTTACTGACGCCCTAGCTGAAGCAGGTAAAGGTATTGATAGTTTAGCTAAATCAGCAAATGATTTTGCTGGAATTCAAAAAGAAATAAAAGAATCATCAGCAGGTACAGCAAAGGCTGTTAAAGAACAAAATAAAAACCTAAACCAAGCTAAAAACCTACAGGCACAAGCAGCAATATTTGCAAAATCATCCTTAAGAAAAGATAAAGAAAGAGCTCAAATACTTTTTGATCAAGCAGAAAGTGCTAATGCTCTTGCTGATGCTTATGGAGAAATAGCAGATGAGGCTGCTAAATTAGATGCTAGAACATCCTTTTTTAGCGGAATCTCAGAAGTAGTTAAAGACATCCCAGGATTACGAAAACTTTCAGGACCTTTTGAAGATGCTGCTGCAGCTGCTCGAAAAACTGTATTAGCTAACACTACATCAACTAAAAAAATGAGTGTATTAGGTGCTGGAGCTAAAGGATTTGCTAAATCAGCAGCTTCTGGAGCAGCAAATTTCTTAAAATCTGGTGGATATGTAGGAATTATTGCTAAGGCAGTTCAAATGATCTTTGACATAATGGTCAAAGCTAACGTTCAGGTAACTAAGTTAGGTAGAAATTTTGGTGTATCATTTAATCAAGCTACGGCACTTAGGGATAGTTTAACACAATCAAAAACAAGTATAGATAGTGTTTATGCAACTACTGAAAATTTAGTTCAAGCATTTACTCAATTATCTAATTTATCTGGGTTTATAGCAGCTTCATCAAATGATCAATTACAAACTCAACTTGAATTAACAAAACAACTAGGACTCTCTACAGACGAAGCAAATCAGTTACAAGGTTTATTTGCTGTAAATACTGAACGAGCTGAAGAAGGTTCAGATGCTGTATATGATCAAGTAGCAGCATTCAAAAACCAAACAGGATTACTAGCTGATAGTGCTACAATTTTTAAAGAAATTGCAGGTACAAGTAAATTAACTAGATTAAATTTTAAAGGAGGTACTGCAGAATTAGCTAAAACTGTTTTAAATGCTAATCGTTTAGGTTTATCATTAGCCCAAATTGAAAACATAGGAGGTTCTTTATTAGATTTTGAATCATCTATCTCAGCTGAAATGGAGGCTGAATTATTAACAGGTAAACAATTAAATTTAGAAAAAGCAAGAACTTTTGCTTTAAATAATGATATTGCAGGTTTAACTCAAGAAATAGCTAAACAAGGTATTACTGCAGAGAAATTCAGCAGTATGAATCGTATCCAACAAGAAGCGATAGCTAAAAGTTTAGGAATGCAAGCTGGTGAATTAGCAGATTCTTTATATAAACAAAAATTAATTGAACAAACAGCAGGGTCTGAAATAAAAAGACTAGATGAAGAAATTAGATTAGCCAAAGAAAAAGGCGATCTTGCAACAGCAGCTGCAATTGAAAGAAGAAAAGCAGGTATTACACAAGGTATAATAGATGGTAAATCATTAAAAGCAGCTACTCAAGCAGTTGATGCTCAAGCAAAATTTAATCTACTCCTTACTAGAATGCAAGAAATTTTTAGTGATTTATTTACTGGAGATGTTTTAAATAAAGCAGTTAATATGTTTGAAAGACTTGTTTTTACTTTAGAAAGTGGTAAATCTCTTTTTGGCATAGCACTCTCAGGTTTAAAATCTCAAGAAGAACTTGAAGATGAAGGAAAAAAGTTTTCTGAGTTTAAAATGGATGATTTTGTAATTAAAACACATCCTAAGGATACATTAGTAATGGCTGGTGGTACTAAATTAGGAGAAGGAGGAAATAATAATGATGAAGTAGTATCTCTTCTTAGAGAACTAGTTAATAGAAATGGTGATGTTTATTTAGATGGACAAAAAGTAGGAAACGCTTTATCATCTAATTATCGTACAATGTCGAATTAACTTTAATTTTCAATATTTATAATAAACAACAATAAAAAAACTAATAATTATGGCTAATTCACTTGAACAAATGTTCGATCAAAATGGCTCACCTTTAGCAGTTCCAGTTTCTCCAGCAAATGGCGTTACTCCGGATAGTGTAAGTATTGTAGGTAATTCAACACTTCATAATGAGTATTCTAATATTGGTAACCCTAATAGTAATACTCCTGCTTATAATAATTTTGGAGCAGGTGCTACGGGATATTCTACCCCACCTACTTCTCAACAAGGTTTAGCTAGCGAACAATATCAAAAACCAGTAAATAGATACGAAAATAATCTCCCTCCTGGAGCATCATTTTAATATCTATATATGCCTTCTCTTTTAGATCTTACAACAGACCTAAAATCTTTACGCTTTGGTAGAGATAAACAAGGTGGTGGAAGCAGTAACCAACCCTATATAGTTACCCCTATACCAGAAGGTGATACTACTGGGGCAAGTGAGCTGTATGGGGATTTTCTTTTAAGAGGAGGAGCATTACGTCCAACAATTGTTACACGTAACACTAGTAGACTAGTTAAATTTCTTACAGATTTTCAAACTGGAGATGGGGTATCATTTATAGCAAAACAAAATCTTTTAGCTAGGTTAAATCCACCATCAATAGGTGAACCTAATAGAATTTATTCTCCAATAGCAGCTAATACAATAGCTCAAACAGCTAATCCTACAGGTACAATTCATTTTAATAAAGATGGTTTAAATCTTTCAACTCCTTATAATAATACTTACGAGAGAAGAACATTTAACCAAAATGCAGATTTTCCTAATAGAAATAGGTTAGTAAAATTAACTAATAATAAAATTGCAGGAAAGACTTCGAGTATTTCTTTAATATATGGAGTTACTAATGTTCCTGGAAATATATTAACTTATAATGGTGGGGCAGGTTCTATTGGTGGTTTTGGTACTACTAAGATAAATAGAGTATCTGTTACAGATCAAAATAGTTCATATATTCAATTAGGTAATGGAATAAGTGGTACAAGAAATAATACATCTACACCTAATCTATCATTTACTAATAGAACAATAAGTGATTTATCAAGTACTTCACCCATATCAGGTACTAGAGTATATCAATCAGAAGCAACTACAATCTTAACAGATTTTAGAGAACAAATTAAGGAAGACAATCCAGTTGCTGCAACAAAATTAGTTTCATCTAACTATAGAGATTTTAATAGGCAATCCACTTATAGGATTACAGATTCTGGTAATAGAAGTTTTATTAGAACTGACCAATATAAAGGAGCTGAAGACCAACAAGGTAATCTTATATCAGATCCTGTTACTATGAAATCTATTTACTCTTCAGATGAGGTAGATAAAGAAATGAGAAATAGTGATTTTATTAAATTTTGGATCGCTCGTTTAGATAATGATTCTACAAATGGAAAAAAAGAATATATTCACTTAAGAGCCTATCTTTCAGGTATATCAGATAATTTCCAAGCTGACTTCAATGATTTTAAGTATGTAGGTAGAGCTGAAACTTTTAAAACATATAAGGGTTTTGATAGAAGTTTTAGTTTTACTTTAAAGGTAGCTGCTTTATCTAAAGTAGAACTTGCTCCTATAATTACAAAATTAAACTATATTGCTTCACTTACAGCACCTGATTATTCTTCAGGTGGATTTATGCGATCTAATATTGTATATTTAACTCTAGGTGATTATTTAGCTAATGTACCTGGATTTATAGAAAGTGTTAATATAACTATCCCTGATGATACCTCATTTGAAATAGCTAGGGGAGCAGATGGAGAACCTGAAGAAACTACAGTAGATGGAACACAAGTTAAAACTCAACAATTACCTAAGTATGCTGAAATGCAAATAAACTTTAAACCAATACACTCTATACTACCAGAGGTAGGAGCCAGATTTATAGGTCAAGGTGGTAGAACAGTTCCCTCACCCCTTACAGATACAGATACTGATAATGCTACTAATAACTTTCAACAATTACAAGAAGCAGAAAGAGTAGGAATATTTCGATAATGGATAGATATAGAAACATAAAAAGATTAAGAAATACTCAAGGTATAGAGTATTATCGGGGTACAAAATACCCTGAAATTCCTTTATCTGAAAACGATATCTATGTTATAACTGTTATTGGTGATAGATTAGATATACTAGCTAATAGATACTACGGAGATCCTACTTTATATTGGATAATCTCAGCAGCGAACCCATCTCAATCTTTTAGTTCTATGTACCTTACAGAAGGATCACAATTAAGAATACCTAACAATGTAAGTAATGTATTAGCAGCATACAATGCCTTAAATTCTTAAGTTATGTCTAATATAGTAGGGAATCCTTTTAAACCGTTTGTAACAGAACAAATAAATACTAGACAAGAAACTCTATCAGGTTCTGGGTCCTTAGGAGGAAGAGATGAAAGATTCTTAAAGTATGTATCTAAAACTCCTTGGTTAAGGATGGCTTCTGCTGTTGATATTAATGATCGAGATAAATTATCTTCTTTAAACATAGATGCTTATGGGGGTAGTGAAGCCGCTAAGCAATTTGTTTTACAAGGAGGTACTTTAGCAACAAATAGAGTAGGATTAGAAGATAAAGTATCCTATACTTCATTAGGTGCTAAATTTGGAGTAGCTACTGATAACTCTATTATAAACCAAAATTCATATGGATTTGGAGGCAGTGATTTTGGAAAAACTCCAATGCCGGGTTTAACTAGTGTTACTGTACAAGATTATAATAGAGGAGCTATTAGAAAAGCTAAAGTAGATTTTACTTGTACTAATCTACAGCAATTTGAAATTATTAATACTCTTTATATGAGAGTAGGTTATAATGTATTAATAGAGTGGGGTCATAGTGCTTACTTAAATAATCAAAAACCTCCCCAATTAGAACAACGACTTGATTTTAATACCCCTGCTTTTACATCATTTTTTGAAGGAAAAGATACATCTACACTCCTAGAAAACATTAGACAAGAGATAGAAAATACTGATGGTAATTATGATGCCTTTATGGGTAGAGTTACTAACTTTAATTGGAAATTTATTAATGGAGTTTATGAATGTAGTGTAATAGTTCTTACACAAGGCGATGTAATAGAAAGTTTAAAAGTAAATACATCTTTTAATATTACAACATCCCCTGAAGTTGAAGATCCTGCTGTAAAAAAAAGGTATTATGCATTTGGGGGTGTAGATATAACTGAAGCAGTATTAGCAGCACAAGCAGAAGCTGCTCGTGATGCTACTTTAGTAGCTGGTACTGAATTTGAAATAACTGAGGATTTAAAAGATGAGGTAGCTGCAAAAGCAGAAGAAACAACTGAAGAAACTCCAGAACCTATAATACCTGCTTTTATTAAAGGAAGAGATTCTAATATTATAAGTAATATTATATATAACAATTACATTAAATTAACAGCAAATCAACAAGATAATGATAATACTATTAAATCTGGTGGTTTTACTGATTTTTTAAAGTTTGCTGATGGAAATAATAATGAATATTTTTATATTAGTTTAGGTGCCCTATTAAATCTTATTGAATCTAATAATCTTCTTTATGATTCTTCATCAAAATCTCCAATAATTAATATAGATTCTAGTTATACAACTAATTTTTGTGCTCGTTTTCCAGAACAAGTTTCCACACATTGGAATAAATGTTATATCCCATATAAAGTATTTAATGCTAAAAGAAGTGAATATACTGATAATCCAATAATTGATGAATTATTAGGAACTCAAGATAAAAGATACGACTACAAAAATTATACAGGAAGATTAATGTGTATTTTACTAAACGCTAATTTTATAAATTCTCTTTTAGTTTCTAACACAGATGATAGTGGAAATATATCGATAAAAAATTTTCTTGGGACACTATTAACAGAAGTACAAAATTCCATAGGAGGAATTAATGATTTTCAAATTGGGTATGACTATACTACTAACCAACTTAAAATATATGATAATAGTCCTTTAGTTTGTTCTCAACTTGTTAATAAAACAAAACCAGAAATTACTAAATTTCAATCTTATGGAGTTCAAAAAAATCAAGCTGCAAGTTTTTTATTAGATATAAACATTGAAAGTTCTCTTTCTTCAAACATAGCAAATATGTTAGCAGCAGGAGCCCAAACTAATGGTAATCAAATAGGAGAAAATGCTACTGCTTTTTCATTATGGAATCAGGGTTTAGTAGATAGAGTAAGAAAAACTAATTTAGATAAACAAACTTTTGATACTTCTAGAAATGATGAAATAGCATCATCTTTACAACAGCAATTTTTAAATAATAAAGATAGACTTTACGATATATTACGTAATATTAATAGTAAAGTTTCTAGTAATGAAGATTTAAGAGCTTGTTCATCTATTAATAGGGATTTTGCTCAATATTATTTAGGAGAAGCTACTAAAAGCACTATAGGAAACACAAAAATGGGACTCCCAGGTAATTTCTTTATCCCATTTAATTTAGGTTTAAACATGGATGGTCTCTCAGGTATGAGATTATTTGACGCTTTTAGTATTACAAATGAAGTTCTTCCATCTATTTACACAGATTCTTTACAATTTATAATTAATGGTATAAATCATTCTATTACAGATGCAGGTTGGACTACTTCACTTTCATCTCAAACTTATACCCAATTTGAAGCTACGGGTAATGCAAATGCATATCCCACTGAAGCAGTTACTACACGAGGAGAAGCTGATGAAATTTCCCCTGACACACTTCCTAATTTTGCTGGAGATACACCAAATGCAGATTTCTTAAGAAAAATAATGGAAGGCTTAGGTATAGTTGAAAAATTACAAGGAAATAATGGTTTAGGAGTAATTCAAGCTGGAGAGCAAATATCCAACGGTGGCGATATAAATAAAGAGTTAGCATTTGCTTCAGTAGATCTTTTTAGATCTCTTGTAAAAAAGGGTGTGAATGATATAGTAGTAACAGCAGGTAATGATTTATATCATAAAACTAAAAGTGATCCTACCTTAGTTGAAAAACCTAAAAATAGTCTTCATACTCTTGGCTTTGCTCTTGATTTTACTACATCTAAACAAGGTTCAACAATTAAAAAATTAAATGAGTATGTAAGGGGTGATGATAAATTTAATTATATAAATGAGTATGTACGACGAACTGAAAATGGTACAGGAGATCATTTTCATATTACATATGGTAGAGCTGTAAATCCTTCATCATTTGCAGGCCAACAAAGAACCCAATCAGAATCATTTGATATTGTAGAAGGATTAGCAAACTTCCAAAAGACAGAAATTCCATTTAAAGATATTCAAAAGGAATATAATGCTTTTATCCAAAAACGAGAGCAAGATTTCCAAAGTAAAAAAGAAACTGAAAAAGCCAATTCATTTATACCTAAATCACAAAGAGGAAAAATTTAATTAAATTATGCCATATATACCAGAACATAGATTTCAAGGAGACCTTTATGCAAATTCAGGTGAATTTGTTATCCTTGAAACAAATGTTCCTTATCAGGGCTTTTACCATAAATTATCTTCAGGTAAGTTTTTTTCAGGTGCTACACCTTATAGTAATGTTTCTCAAGAATTAATTCCATTAGCTGATACTTCACCTTCATCATTTCTTAATAACCAACCTGTATTAACTTTAGGAGGTAGAGGATACCCCAATAAAAACATCACAGAAGAATATTTTAAATTATTTAAAGTAAATAAAGAATTAGTTTATAAAATTCCTCAATCATTTTCACCCATTCCAACTGATGAAGATTATGCTAAGGGTACTTTTATAAGATATTTCTTATATAATACTGTTACTAAAAATTATTTAGAAGTAACTCAAGATACTTATGATAGTATAAAAAAGAAAAATCCTGAATGGGATTATTTTAATTACCAAGCACTTATTGTACCTTGGAGAATTAGTGGTACTAAAAAACAAATCATCAAAACTAATACTAGAATGATTGAAGTAATAGGTAAGAATAGTAATTTATCTTCCTATTTAGTCGACTTATGTGAGTATTCTAAAGTCAAACCTACAAAAGACATCTTTACATACTCAATCACATATCAGAATATAGAAGGAGAATCTAGCACTCCAACCCCATATAATCCTCCAACTGAAGATTTTCACATAATGCCAGATGGTACTATAATGCCAGGTAAAACTCATGAAGAATATCTTAAAACGATAGCTCCATCTATTACTACTCAAACATCATCATCAATAACTACACCAACTCCAACTTCAACCCCATCAATTCCTAATAATATAAATAGAGGAGGTTATTAAAGTTTTAACTTGGTTTAGTAAATTGCGTTTTGTACATTTACGTTAATGTTTTGGTTAATAGAAAATAATAAGCAATTCGAGGTTTTAAAAAATAGTGGTTTTAAAGAAGCGTTTGTAGAGATTATTCCAAATAATCCATACCAACACCCAACAAACAATTCTATTTGCTCTTTTTATGTGCGTCCTATTAAGGGGCACAAAGGATACATTTTACCTATATCTCATACCGAATGTAATACATTATTTGAAGATGATGTTTATTTATGGTTAAAAAGTTT
>Ga0181413_1000717_pt1 | contig 10292 bp, 13 predicted proteins | sample 36SPOviralmetaG_FD_130111 | JGI IMG/M metagenome (GOLD analysis project Ga0181413, IMG submission 130111) | Marine viral communities from the oligotrophic San Pedro Time Series (SPOT) site, San Pedro Channel, CA, USA - 36 SPOT_SRF_2012-09-28 | ecosystem: Environmental > Aquatic > Marine > Strait... | reverse complement strand
TTGTATAAGATTAAAAGAGTTGGATAGACCATTTATTATTATTGGATTTTCAAAAATAATATTAATGAAATGGTTTCAAAAACTTTTCAAAGATGACTTACAAATTATTATTCCTTTTACAAGACCCACATTTAGTCATAAAGATAGACCAAAAAAAGGATATACCCCTCCATATGGAGTTCAATATTATTGCTATAAGATGAAATTAAAAAAAGATTTAATATTTATATAATGAGTTGTGTATCTTTAACAGAAACAGGACTTTTAGCACTTTGTGGAATGCTTATAGGATTTGTAGTATCTTTTTGTAAAACGGCAGAACGTTCTCGATGTAAAAATATAACTTTATGTTGGGGTATGATAGATTGTAAGAGAGAACCTTTTTCAGGAGAAACAATATTACAAATGGAAGAGTCAAGGGCGGAGGATGTAAATAGGGAGATAGTTCCCCCGAACTCTTTTATAGAAAAGAAAAAAAATATTTTATAATTATAATTATCCTTTTTGTTTTGTTTTATCCTCCCTCCCTTCCTCCCCAAGAGCATTCTCAATAACAATATATTATATTATTTTTTATTTATGGTCTTAGGGAGGATAGGGAGGATAAAATAAGAAATATTTTTTTTGAAACAAAAAAAAAATTATAAAATATTTTTTTTTACTTCTATAGGTAAAGTTGAAAATCTATCTTCCCTATCTTCCCTAAGAGCATAAATAAAAAATAAAATAATATATTGTTAGTGAGAATGCTGTTGGGGAGGAAGGGAGGGAAGGGAGGGAGGATGATTATCTATCTCCAAAGAACTACCTCCCGAATTATGAAAATCTGCCTCGAAACGATCTCCACAACATTTAGAACTTGTATTACATCTCATACGATATAATCTATATGCTATTACACTAATTAATACAGCACTCGCACTCTCCAAAGTATATTTGGTATAGTCTTCCATATAATATCTAACTATATTATATTATGAGTAAAAATCTTTTTAATCAAAATACTTTTGGTAATAAAAATGTAATTAATGATGATGATATTTCCATAGCAACTGCTTCAACTATAACAGCAAAAATTATAACAACAACTGATTTAAATGTTAATGGAACACTCACGAATACAGAACTACAAAATGCTACAACAAATATTGCGAACAATACCTCCGCAATTGCTGGAAAACAAGACACACTTTCAGCAAGTAATCTTTTAAATCCCAACTTTATAACAGCGACCGATTTAGACGGCGACGCAGTAACAATTTCTGCTTCTAATTTTGGAGCATTAGAAGGTGCTGGGGGTGGAGCAGACGCATTACAGACACAAATAAACCAAAAGGCAAAATTATATGATGTTACTGCTCCATTAGTAAAAACAACAAGGTCTGTAATTAATTTTGGAGAAAATCCAATATTATTAACAATAAATAACACGAGTTCAGTAACAGATGGTTCAGTAGATTTAATAACGAGCGGAGGTGTTTTCACGGGATTAGCAGGGAAACAAGCAACCTTAACAACTGGTGATGGTATTAATATTGACGGGGACCTTATAACATTTGATGGGACAATTTCACAAGGTATTACATCCGGCGGAGATATACAAGGAGTAAATCTAAAATATATTGATGGTGGAGTAGTTATAGATGTTAAGGAAAAAATAGACACGAATGAGAGTGGTATTACAACCATCGGTACAGCAGTTGCCGACAATGCTACTTTAATACAACAAAAACAAAATGCTTTAACATCAACAAGCGGTAATGCTGGAACGAATATTTCTATAAATGACAGCGGAGTAATTTCCGCAACAGCAGGAGGAACTTATACCGCATTAGCAAATGGGGGACTTGCCGTAAATGGTTCAAATGAATTTTCAGTAGATTATACTAACACAAACGCAACTATAACATTTCCACAACGAGTAGAAATCGTAAATGATACAACATCTCAATTAATAGTAAAACCATCTAGTACAACCAATAGTGATGCGTCAATTACAATAAGAGGAGCAAGAAGTGGAGCAGTATTACTACGTGAAGCACAATTGAGATTTGAAAATTATGATGATGATTTATCCTCAATAAGTGATCTGTTTGAAATAGCAGGTCAGGTTACAAATTCGACTAATAACACAGGAGGTATGTTAATTTCTAATTTTGCTGATGGTTCTACCCGAACCGATAATACAACAATGTCTGCGAGTGGAAACTGGTATATTGGTGGAAGTGGAACATTTCAAGATACGTATGGTCTGCGAGTTGGTGGAACTGCTTATTTTGATGGAGATGTAACATTTGCTTCACAAATTAATTTAATAGAAGCAATCACACAAGATATAGATATAGCCGCAAAATTAATTGTAAATCAAATAAAAATAGACACGACACAAGAAATAGCAACAGATGGTACAAATGATACTGCTGTAAGTGTAGAGCAGGGGATATTACTTTGTAATGCTGGAACAGGAAATGGGACTTCCGCCGGAAATGGTGTCGTTCATATTAATTGTAGAGAATTGGATAAATTAAGCGAAGGTATTTGTATGAGAGCAAGTCATAATAGTAATAATTGTATTAACTTTCGTAGTGTAGATGACAGCGCAAGAGGACGCATAGATGGAGATGGTAGTAGTAAAGTAAAATATAGAACAAGTAGTGATGTTAGATTAAAAGAGAATATAGAAGATATGGATAGTTGTTGGGACTTATTAAAATCAGCACAACCACGCAAATTTCGTTGGATTGAAGATCAAAAAGAAGACGTTGGATTTATAGCACAAGAGGTTTATAATATGGAAGGTTTTAGTGTCTTAAAACCAACCGGAGATAAATATAATAGTTGTGATAATAGTTTGAATACTTTTGATGAAGATGGCTATTGTGAAAACCCGATGGAAAGCGAGGGAGTGATTTATCCTCACGCATTAGATTATGGAAATTTCACTCCGTATTTATGGAAAGCATTACAAGAGGCAATAACTAAAATAGAAACTCTTGAATCAAAAGTAGCAGATTTAGAAGCACAATTAATAGTTTAATAATATACCCACCGAAGAATTATAGTTATTATCATATAACAAGCAATTATATTATAAAATATACCTTTTTTTATTATGTTATAACAATATAATAATTATTATATTGTTATAACTGCTTATTTTTAGTCAATTATAAGATAATAATTATAATTCTTCGGTGATTTTAAGACAATTTAAAGACATTTTAATATATTTTATGATAATATGCCCGACTATTTCAAAAGTATTATATATACAATCCGCACGAGAGATTGTATATATGTTGGTTCTACAACGGATTTTAGGCGACGAAAATGGCAACACAAATCGCGTATCAAAACAAACAATTCAAAAAAATTATATAAAACCATTCGTGATAATGATTACGAGTGGGATATGAAACCATATAAGCAATTTCCGTGCGAAAGTAAAATACAATTAATCATAGAAGAAGAACGTGTAAGACGTGAATTAAAAGCAGACATAAATCAACGAAAATGTTTTTTAAATTTTCAGAGTATAGAGGATTTTAAAATTATTAAAGGATTGTAGAAAGTTTCTCTCTATAATTTAACACAAAGATAATTATTTTAATATAATAAATTGAATTAAAAATATAATATTATCTATATATATATTATAATGGAGAAAGAATTAAAATCAATTGTTAAAGATTTAGGAAAAAGCACAGCCACATCTTACACCAATTCTTATAAAAGATTAAGAAAGTTATTGAATTTAACAGATAAAAGAAAACCAATCAAGAAAATTCCGGTGAACCAAGTTTTAGACGCAATCAATTCAGTAGAAAATGCTTCTACAAGACATTCCGTTTTTGTAATTGCTACAAAAATTTTCAACTATAATGATAATAAAGAAAAATTTGATGAAGTTAAAAATAAAATTAATGAAGATAAAAGACAAATTCAAAAAACAAAGAATGTTAATTTAAACAATTCTCTCCCATCGTACAAACAAATTAATAATGCTATTAAAAAAGAAGAAGATCCAAAAAAATACATTACATCTTTTATTATGTTTAAAATAAATACACGCAATCAAGATATAGCACTTGCCGATTTACACGCAAATAAAAAAGATAATTATGACCCTGAAAGAAATCATCTTATCGTTGATGGTAATAAAGTTATATTCATTAGAAATAAATACAAGACTTCTAAAAAATACGGACAGAAAAAAAACATTATTGCTGTTAAGAAATTTGCTGAAAAAGTTAAAGAGTTACTTGGTGATAAAGATATAGTTCCTCTTTTTATTCGAAAGAATGGAGAGAAAATAACACCCGCATCTATTGCTTCTTATTTGAAAAAACATATTGTATTGGGACTTAACGAAGGTCAAATTATGAAAGCAGTTTTGAAATATGCTGACGAATCAGGGTCATACGATATGTTGCGTAAAATTAGTGCTAATAGGGGGACTACAATTCAGGTACTATTAAATGAATATGATGTTAGTAATATCAAAGAACCCAGCGAAGTTATAAAACAAAATCAAGAAGTTATACAAGAAGTAAAGGTTGAGTAAATCTTCTATCATCTGTTAAATGATATGAATTAAAACATTCTTTTTTATCATTTGGAATTTCTATACAATCAAATAAACTTTTACAAGTTTTATATTTTTTTGTCTTAAATATTAGATCATTATAATTTAAGATGGGAATTCTTTTTAAAATCTCTTGTTTAGTTGGAAATAATCCACAATATCCTATACGTGTACGTTTGTAGTCACTATACATTATTACTATAAATAGTTTATTCGTCATATATATTAATAAACTATTTTTTTACAAAGAAATAGTTTGACGACTTATATCAATCCCACTTTCAGCCGCATATTCGTAAAGTTGTTGTCGGTTCATTTTCGAATATCCACCTACTCCTGCTCTTCTCATTTCTGCTTTTATTTCTTTCATACTTTTATTTGTTCTTCTTTTTCGTCTTTGTGATGATGTAGCACGTGGAGCAAAATCACTCATTTCGGCAACGGAAGTTTCGGGAAGTTCGTATGCGGCTATTCCTTTCATAAAATCTTCAATTCCACTTATATCTTCCGGTTCGGTTAATCGTTCTCCTCCTCTTCCTGCTAAATCTATTAATGTTTCTTCTCCCGCAGAAGTTTCATCGAAGTCTGCCGATGTTTCTTCTCCCGCAGAAGTTTCATCGGGGTCTGCCGACACAGAACCAACATTAGTTATATCAGTTCCTGTTATATCGTCATCACCTACATTTACTGTTGATCTTGGAAATGCTACTTTTTGTCTAAAAACAGTTTGTGCTTCTTGCCGATATGCTGTTAAATCTCCACGCAATCTATTTATTTCTGCTTTACTAACCGCCGCATAATTTCTTAAAGCATTTGCTACTTTTGAACTATTATTAAATTTTGTTTTAGGGAGAGGACTGGGAAATGGTGGATAATATAATGGGATTTCGTATGGTTGCGGATTACGTGCTACTTCCAACGCAGATTTGGTTTTAAACGCTGACTTCTTCTTCTTCTTCTTCCGTTTCTTCGGTTTTAAGTCCCCCAATACTATTTTTACAATTTGGTTCACATTTTGTCTTTGATTTACAATCCTTCGGGTCATCTATATATGTAATATTAGAAAAATTATCAGTTAGGGTTACACTTTCATTCTTTATACGCAAAGGAGGAATACGAGCATCTTCTAATTTTTTGTTCTCACATTCATAAAGCATTTCAATTACACTATCATCGAAACCACTAAACTTTTTATGGAATTCACTAAGTGGAATAAATTTAGGATCTAATTTATCCATATCTACAATAGGGTCTTCATTTTGAAAATTATCAAATTGTTCTACGAATAGTTGTATTTCTTTTTCACTCCAATCCCGACCATTATCCCAAACATTTTCATTAATAATATTATCACAATAATTTCCAAGTTCATCAAAATCCAGTTGTGTTTTAGGTAAATTTTTAATATCTTCCATATATATATATAATGGGAAAAAAAAGTGTTGTGAGAAAACCGATTGAAAAATTAAGTGAAAAAGAAGCTGTAATGGTAATTGAGGATAGTAGCGACAGCGATAGTGAGAGTAGTGAAGAAGAGTCATTTGATATTGTTGCTAATGTTCCCCCACCTCCTAAATTAAAGAAGTCAAGAACCCCAGCACAGATTGCGGCTACTGAAAGAATGAAGGAAGCTAATAGAAAAAGAAGAGAAGCAAAAAAATCTGCTCCTGTGAAACAAGCACCAGCACCAGAACCGGTATTAGAAACAGATCCTGATGATAAACCTCTCACTATGAAACAATACAAAGAATTAATGGCTTTACAAAATAAACCAGCAGAACCTAAACCTAAAAGGAAATATGTAAGAAAACAAAAACCAGCAGAACCTAAATCTGCTCTAACACCCACACCATCACCCATTAAAAAACCACCGACACAAATGCTATTTGTATAGATGTTTTTTCTCTCTTTATAATAAATGAAAATTTATGAAATAGAAAATAAAGAACTACAAGTTAATCGTGTTGATATGTCTTGTGATAAATGTATCAAAGATAATAAAGGTAAAAAAATTATAGAACCTTTAATGTCGTCAAGTCATTTTTATATAATCTCGGGAGCATCCGGTTCAGGAAAAACTAATTTATTAATTAATTTACTAAAATCCAATAAACAAACAAAAGACAAAAAACGTAAATTATCTTATCGTAAAATGTTTGATAAAGTTATTTTTGTTTCTCCATCAGCACATACAATCAAAGATAGTCCGTTAGAAAAAATAGCAGATAATCAAAAATTTACTGAATTAAATGAAGAAGTATTTGATTTAGTAGATGAAATTACAGATGAAGCAGTTGAAGATAATAAACATAATTTGTTAATTTTAGATGATGTTAGTTCTCAACTCCGTTCAAAAGAAAATGAAAAAACTCTTAATCAAATAATTAAAAATCGTCGGCATAAGAATTTATCTATTTGGGTTGTAGGTCATAAAGTAACTGATCTATCACCAGCACTTCGTTCAAATGCTTCTATGATATTTCTCTTTAAACCAAAAACAAACAGAGAAATAAATACAATTCAAGAGGAGTATATGTTGATGCCTAAAAAACAAGCAGACGAAATTATGAATACAGCATATAAATCCCGTTATGATTTTCTACTGATTGATACATCGTTGCGGAAGAATGCCGACTTTCGTTTTTTTAGGAACTTTAATGAATTGATTTTTGAAGAAGAAGACAAAAATGAAAACAATAATTAATATTTATCTACAAATATTATATAATGGCTAACTTTTTCAAAAACGTAGCTAAAGCAGTTAAACACGGAGATCGGGCGGGCCATAAAGCTAAACGGGCTGCCCGTCAAGCAAAAAAAGCACGAAAGGCTATGAAAAAAGGACATACCGCAGAAGCAAAAAAATTCGCAGCGAAAGCTCTTAAAAGTGGAAAACAGGCACACAAACAAGGAATGAGAACGAAACACGCAGTCACAAGAGGAGGTAAACAACTTATGAAAGCAGGTACAGCGGCGGCTCAACGTAATCCAGCAGGAGTTGCGGCTGCTTTCGTTGAATAAATAATATTTAGATATATATATGGAAAATTTAGAACTACAATTACAAAATGATATTATTATGTATTCTCGACCTATTTATCCATTTGTTGAAGAAATAAAAGATTTTAGTGACTGGTATGATGGTGAGGATGCTTTCCATCAAGAAAATAAAATAAGATGGGTGTTTGACGCAATACGGTTACGGAAAGAAATACAACGAGAAATTATAGAACTAAAATTTAACAAATTTAGATATTCTTTTTGGACTACGGATATTGCGGGAAATTTTCTTTAAAATAATTATTTAGGCAATTAATTATTTTAAGGATATAAAAATATATTTGTATAATATATATATGAATTGTTTTAGGGAGGAATATGATTTACGCAGAGTTGTTTATGTTTATTTGAATTTAGACACTTTTTATGATAAGAAAAGTCAAGATGATAATAAAAAACAAACAAAGAAGTTTTTAGAACAATTGATAATTAATAAAGGAGTTTTAGATTTTAAATATAGATACGGGAACTACACAAATTATGGACGTAGATATTCTTACGGCATTCAAGGTATAAAAAAAGAAATAAGAAACTTTTTATTAGCAGGTAGTGTGGTTAGAGATTACGATTTAAAATCGGCACACCCTTCAATATTATATTATTTGTGTAAAAAACATAACATAAATACTGATAAACAATTGCTAAAAAATTATGTATTTAATAAAGATAAAATTATTCAAGAAAATTTTCAAGAAGAATTATATGGTAATCCTGATTATGATGTAAAAAAATTAATATTAACTGCTACAAATAGTGATGACTTTTTGAAAAGTAAAAATAAATGGATAAAGGAATATCAGGAAGAAATGAAATTTATAAGGGACGAATTAAAAAAGATAAAAGATTACAAAAAAATATTACAAGATACAGATAAAATAAAACAAGATAAAAATAATGTAAATAGCAGTTTCGTAAATCGTATTTTGTGTAAAGTTGAAAGTGAGATTATTGATATATTTGTAAAAATTACACCTGATAATAAAGTGTTTGCTTTAATGTTTGATGGACTTTTGGTAAAAGACCCACCCGAAGATTTATTGGAAGATTTTAATTGGTTTGTAAAAGAACACTATGGAGATTATTTTAATGTTGTAAAAAAACCTATTGAAACGCATATTAAAATTACGGATGATTGGGAATATGATTTAAATGAAGTTTGTAGTGAAATTGATAGTTTTGAAACTCGTATGGATCAGTTAATGAATGAAATGAAACCAATAAAAATTATCAATCCCCCTTTATATGGAATAACACAGGGTGACGGAACTTATGAATTTTATAAAAAAGATGCTTTTATTCAATCAACAGAACATATAACTTATACTTCTACTGATAAAAATGGTAATGAAGAACAAAAATCAATTGTTAATGAATGGTTAAAAAATATATCAAGAAACAAAATATATACTCATATTATCACAGACCCAACTTATGAAGGAGATAAGAAATATAATTTATGGAGAGATTGGGATATTAAAAACTGGGACGGGGAATATTATGAAGATTTAAAAGCAGTAGAATTTATGAGAAATCATATTAAAGTTTTATGTAGATATAACGAAGAAGTAGCATCATCTATTGAGTTATGGATTTCCCATTTACTAAAATATCCAAAATCTAAATCATTTGTTCCTATTTTTGTTGGTAGGCAAGGTACAGGAAAAGATATGATGATTGGTTGGATTAGTGCGATGATTGGTAATAAAAAGGTTTTTGAATCAACTAATCCCGAAGACGATATTTGGGGAACATTTAATCCTATGATGAAAAATTGTTTTTTAATTCATTTGAGCGAATTCAGCAGAAAAAATACACAAGATTATTCAGGAAAAATTAAATCAATTACAACAACTGGTACTATTTTAATTAATGAAAAAAACAAGGGACAATACACTATTGATAGTTTTCATAGATTTATTGGAGCATCAAATAAAGCAGAACCAATCCCTATTGAAAGTGATAATCGTAGGTATTTATTAATTCATACGTCACCTGATAAAATTGGTGATACTGAATATTTTGTAGAGGGACATAATTATCAAAAAGATCCAAATGCTATAAAATCTATGTATAATTATTTTATGAGTTTAGAACCACCTGAAAATTTCAAATATCATATGATTAAAGAAACTGAATATATGGAATTTTTAAAAGATATTTCAAGACCACAGGAAGAATGCTGGTTAGAATATTTTGTAAATAATAAAAAAGAAGTTGGAGAAATACACAAATTTAAAACTCTATCTTTATTTAATGAGTACAGAAGATGGTGCGATGAAACGAGGCAATCTTATAAAATGGATCAACGCAAATTTCTAATTCAATTGAAAGTTGCTATTGGAAATATTAACACAGAACATATTGAAATTAAAAAATCAAATGGTGTAATGATTGCTGTATTTGATTGGGACGGAATACAGGGAGAAGGTAAGATAAATTCTTATCCCGAACAAGAATTTAACACCATAGACGATTTAGAAAGTATTGAATAAAAAAACAGGGAGGATAAAGCAGGGAGGATAGGTAGTCCAACTTTTCTTATAGAAATAAAAAAAATATTTTATAATTTTTTTTTTGTTTCAAAAAAAATATTTCTTATTTTATCCTCCCCATCCTCCCCAAGACCATAAATAATAAATAATATAAT
>Ga0181413_1000716_pt1 | contig 10297 bp, 9 predicted proteins | sample 36SPOviralmetaG_FD_130111 | JGI IMG/M metagenome (GOLD analysis project Ga0181413, IMG submission 130111) | Marine viral communities from the oligotrophic San Pedro Time Series (SPOT) site, San Pedro Channel, CA, USA - 36 SPOT_SRF_2012-09-28 | ecosystem: Environmental > Aquatic > Marine > Strait... | reverse complement strand
TTGGAGCACCAGCAGAAGCTGTTAGGAATGTAATACCATTTGAAGTTGTTCCTGCTAATGAAGCACTAAGTCCTAAAATTCCTTTTGATGATGATTCTGCTGTTACATTTAGTGCGGAAACAGCATTTATTTCATTTACTAAGTTTGTAATATGAGCTCCTCTCGTAGCACCATTTACAAAGAATCTAATTGAATCATCTGAGGCATCACCACCACCATCACCAGATGCGATGAATGTAAATGTATCACTTCCTTGTGTTATTTTATAAACTTCTCCAATACCTGTTTTAAATGTAGTTGCATTTACAGAACCAGTAGCTGGAGTGAGACCAGTTGTTACGGTTGAATTTGTAGTAACAACATCAGCGGAAGCTGGTCCAAAACCTTGTGAACCATCTGCCATTATTCTAACAACAGTTAGTGTGTCTGAATTTTTTAAATATTCTTCAGCTGCATGTGAGGTTAAGAATTGGACTGAATCCGAACCCGTTCTAAACGTATCTCCAAATTTCGCTTGGAAATCAGAAAATGATGTTACAACGGTTGGGATTCCTGCAGGACCTTTAAGTGTTGGTCCAATGAGTGCAGCTCCAATATCAGCCACAGCGGAAGGTAAAAACGTCTGGTCTATTTCATTTGTAAATACACCAGGTGAAATTATTTTTTCGGCCATTGAATTTCTCCTAAGTTAACTTTTTAATTTTTGAGGTATATACTATTTTTGCGCATTAGTATTATTCATATATAAATATATGATTAAACTCTCAAACGATAATTTTTTTTTTATTATTCAGATTTATTTGGTGTGAATACACCTGTTTCTGGATTTAAAGAACCTTGTCCATACTTATTAGTAATTCCATCAAGAAATTTCTTTTCATCATCTTGAATTGATTTCAAAGATTCTTCTAATTCAACTTCTTGTTCGTCTAATCTGATTTGAGCTAATTTTAATTGTCCGAATTGATTTTGAACATTTGCATAACTTTGTTGTATATCTTGAACTTGTTTAAGTTCTTCTTCTGTGAATTTTACTTCTTCTGGCATTTATAACCTCCATTAATGTTTCATATATAAATATATATAAATTTTCAAAACAAGTGATTTATTTTCCTACTTGTTCGTCTGTAGCATCACCCTCAAACCCAAACACAACTCTTGATGGTGTAAGTGCTTTTGAAGTTTCATTAGTTGTTCCAAATATATTACTTGTAAATTCAGGTATTACATATGCTTTTATTGATAAACCAAATTCAGTTTTTATCAATCGTTCACCATCTTGATTCATTTCAGATGCATCACTTATACTACCATCCAATGAAGATAAAAATTTATATTGTTCTGAATCACCAAAGTATGTTCCAATATGTTCAAGAAATAAATCACTTAATATATTCATTTGTTCAATATAATTAGTCATCATTACTACTGAATAATTACAAACTACGTGGTCTGGCATTCCAGTATAAATAACTTCTTGTACGGGTTTAAGTCCTCTTTGAACTGAAAATCTATCATATTGATTATCTTTTGACCAGGCATTACTTCTAGCTACTTTTATAAATTCACCTTTTACATCGTGGTCGAAAGACATAGGCATATTATCATCAAAAGAAACATCAGTTCTTCTAAACATAATTAATGGTAATATTAATGAGCCATTTTTATCTCTTAACACACCCCTTTTTCTAAAATTTTTCCATCTTTCCTCATTACCATAATAAACAGGAACTTTAATTATTTCGTTAGCTTCTTTTATTTTTGGTTTCATTACATTTTTCATATGAGTCATTACAGATGTATCAATATCTTTTAATGTTACAGCAAAATTATTATTAAAATCTTTTCCTGGAGTTAATGTCTGTTTTGCATTACCACGAACTCTATTAGTTTTTGTAGACACTTGTGTGGCTCTATTAACTGACTCCCTATTAAGTGTTTGTTTATTTGTTATTTTATTAACGGCCATTTCGTCTTCTCAGTTTTTTAAGTTTATCTAATTTGTTATTAACTTTACCCTTTACTTCTTCTGATTTAATACTACTCATATCAGCTTTACCAATTGCAATTTCTTTTTTAATATCTACTTCAATAGCTTTTACACCTGTTTGACTCGGTGAATCAAAGTTATCCAACTTATTCATCAACTTACCCATCATTTGTTCCATTTGTAGATTACCATTTGGTTCGGGTATGTAAGTGTGTTTTCTTTCACCATACATATCTTCATCCTCTTGCACATTACCACTCACCTCTTGTTTTGGTTTAGGTTTTTCTACAAAGTTAGGATTTGAAGTATCATACTTAGTAATCTTTTTTCCTGTTATTTGTTGAACAGCCATTGGTTATCCTTATACACTTATATTTGTTCTATCGATAAAGTAGTCTTGTAATTTTCCAAGTTGCCCACCATCTAAAGCTTTTTCATAAATCGCCATTTCATATATGTTTCCTTCGAATCCCGTACCACTATTTCCAAAACCAAGTTCATTAATGGTTTGTAAAATGTTTTCATCATAATCATTATTTGTTCCTAAAGATGTTTTGTTTAAGAACCACTCCACTTGTCCAAATCCATCATCACTATTGTGTGCTTTCTTTCTACAAGTTAATAAATGTCTTTTGCTTTGTGGAATTGTGCCGTCATCAGGTAGAACAGTTGAAGATACACTATTAGTCCCATCATTACCCTTTACTAAAAGTGATGCTCTATTGGGATTAATGTATAAAACCTCAATTAAGTCATTTCCAGCAGTATCTTTTAATAACACTTGACGTGCGTTATCATCAAAATCAAGTGCAAAAAACAATGTAAATTCAGATAAAGCTAAACCAGTTGTGAAATCCATATGGTCTAAATCACTACTCCCTCTTTTAAATTGTAAACTATTTTTTACAGCATTGTATTCAGGTTGTGCATTAGCAGTACCTTGTGTTAAATGATTTTTACTTTCACTTAAATCATCCCATTGACTAACATTGTCTTCATTTGAAAGATTGGATAATGATGTTGATGAATAATAACCTTTTAAATTACCAACTGTTAATGGTAATAATGCAGTGGATGAGGCTTCTAACTCCATTCGTGAGTGTCTGTCGTGTTTTCTTCTCTCATCTTCTAAATATAAATTATTATTTTCATTAAATATTTTTTTAGCTATTTTATGATTTAATTCATTTAAATATTTATTTTCTGGTATTTCTATCCATTGTTTCCAAGACAGTGGTTTTGGACCTTGTTTTTGTTTTGATACCTCTTTTAACATTGAAATTAAATTATCTGTATTAAATAATTTTGATTTCATTTGTGGAACTTGTTTATAATTACTTTTAGTATTTTTAACCACCTGTTGAAATTGTTCTGCTTCTTGTAATCTTTTTTCCAAAACAGATTTGTCTTCAACTGTTTCAGATAATGAAATTACTTTATTTGAAAGTATATCCACTTCACTTTGTAATTCTGAAATTGTATCTTCTTTACTATCAATTTCTTTTTGAAATTTACCATTTTCTACAATTAAGGAATTTTCACTTTGTTGTAATTTATCACTTAACTCATTGATTACTTCGTTACTCTTATCATTTTTTGTTTTTATCTCTTTTATTATATCAGTAACTTGTTTTATTTTTTTATTTTTTTCTTTTAATATTTGTTTCTGTTCACTTATAAGTTGATTTTTATCTTTTATTTGGCTTTCAAAATTATTTATCTCAAATAAATATTCTTTATAAGTTTTTCTAATTTCTAACTTTAATTCTTTTTTAGAATTTTTTGAATTTTGTAATTTTGCAGCTAAACGATTTATTTTATTTTTTGCCTCTTTTAAAATATTGTTAGAGTTATTAATTATTTTATCTTTATATTCAAGTCTTTCATTTTTTTTGTTAATTTGTTCTTGTAAAGAATAATTTTCACTTTCAAGTTCTTCAATATCATATTTTCTTTCATTTATTTTATTTTCAAACTCTTTTTGTTTTGTAGAAAATAATCCAGTTTCAAAATTTCTAGCTTTATTTAACTCTTGTAAAAGATTAGTTTTTTCATTTTCTAAATTTACCACTTGATTTGATAAGTTGTTAGTTTCTTCCTCTAAATTTTTAATAGTCTTTTCTCTATAATCTATCTCTTGTTCATATTTGATAGTTGTTAGTTTTCCATTAAATCTTTCTTTTAAAATATCTAAACTCATTATTTAGGCCTTTCCTCTATTTGTAACGATGATAATCTTGAACGATGTGCTGTCGCTACAATGTTATGTTTAAAGTTCGGATGTCCTCCGAATAATTTTGGTTCTGTTGTTCCATTGATTTCCCAATAATAATCATTCCAATCCACAATATCACCCATTTCAGGATAAAAATTCAATGAACCACTTGATAAATTTTCTCTTTGAAAGAACATTGTTATATTTGAATTTAAATCTGCTCCAAACTCGTCTTGTTCTATCGTAGGTTCAGCATATTCAATCAAACAATTGACTCTGAATCCTATATCATAGTATTTAGCGGTTGATTCACCATACATATTATCTTCAGTTTTATCAATATTCACTTTATAAATATCAACTGATTGTCCAATAATTTCATCAATTAATTCTTCATTCATTTGATTCAATAAATCAAATTCTTTTTGTGGTATAAAAAATGGTTTTGTTTGAGACATTTAATTATCCTATGTATATTTTTAATGGAGCTTTATTTAATACTTCCTGTTGAGCATTTGCAACTTCTTGTTCTGTAATTGCTTGTTCTTTTTTACTAACAGCTTCTAAGAAATTATTTAATTCTTCTAATAAATTTGCTTTCTCTTCTCTACCTTCTGCCTTTAAAGCTTCACCATCCATAGAGACTTCTCCATTTGGTAATGGTAATGAAGCATATTTACTTCTAATAATTCCTAATAATTCTTTTGACAATGCTAAAGTATATTTTCTAATCCAATTTCTACCCATTGAATTTATTTCATTATATACAATAAATTTATATGGTATGTTTGATGGGTCAGATACTTTACCACTTGTCTTAGTTTGAGTAACATCCGTCATATCTTCTCGTCTATAATAATGAAAATATATTTTATCACCAGCATCTTTTGATGTAGGTTTTGGAAATATCCTCATTTTATTATTTACTAATTCAAATGAATATGCAGATTTTCTAATCAAGTCATTTGTTTCAATCGCATTAGCTCTAGCCAAATCATATGATATTGGTCTTAATATGTAAGACACTGCTGGTGATACACTACCAAATCCAAAAGAATCTAATAATTCAATGTTATCATAAGTTCCAGCAAAAGGGTCATAAAATTTAGATATTGCAGCGGGTGCTTGATTAAATACTCTTTGAACCACCATTGGATTTGTAGTTGTAACACTTGACTCTAAATTAGCCTCACTTGGTAAGTCATAAACTTGTTGAGATGATGTGATGGTTATTGAGCCTGTAAACATTGTAGTGTTTCCTCCAACATTTACAGCTTGTCCGTATTGTTCTGCTAAGGTAAATAAAGACATTCCACCCACAGGAGTTTCAGCTTGATGTGAACCTGTTGAACTCATTCCAGTGGTGGTATCAGTATTTCCGTAATGTTCCCACATCCAATTCTTTGTATTGTAATGATTGATTTGTTGTGAATATTCTGATACTGCTTCTTCTAAACAAGCATATATAGAACCACTATTAAATTCAAGTTGCATAACTGGATGTCCAAGTTTTGTTGCAACATATTTACAAACCGTTAAACTATCGGTTTGAAATTCGGAATCAGCGTCATAGATTCCGTGTGGTGTAGAACCAGTTACTTGTAAAGTTGCTGTTGGGTCTTCATATAAAAATTGAAATTTTGACATTAATTTCTCCAAAATGGGTATAATTGTTCATATATAAATATCAATTAAAACAAAAAAGGGTGAGAAATTAATCCCACCCTTTAAGTTTGTTATCGTTTTAAGGTTTAGTTATTATGCAATTGTTCCTACTACTGCATCCATACTTCTTACATATGCATGCCATTCTTCTGCAGCACCACCAGCACAATTTATTAACTCAATTCTAGAGCCAACTAAAGCATTAGTAAAAGTTAATATATCGTGGTCAGAACCACCAACATCAACTTGAACAATGTCAGCAGCTGTAGAACTTTCAATAATATTGTGAACGGTTATATTATCATTACCATCTTGTCCACCAGTTTTAATTGTGAAAGTTTTGTTATGATTTGCTGCAATAATTATATCAAACCATAATCCAGTCTCCGTACCTACTGTGGGTAGTGTAATAGATAGATTATTTGTTGGTGTAACATAAATAACTGCACCACAATCTGCTGCTGTTAATGTTAAAACATTATCATTATTACCTGAACCTAATGTTAATACTCTTCGTCTTAACCCAAGTCCTGTTCCTGCTGTTAAAGAAGTTGAAGTTCCTGTTGCTGTTGGAACAACTCCACCATCATGTATTCTAGCTACTTCTGTGCCATCAAATTGTTTAATAACATTATCTGCAGCGTTAGTTCCACCAGTAAGACTACCATTTAAAGTAACATTACCAGATATTGTTCCACCATCAACGATAGATATATCACTATCTCTTTTCGTTAATTTATATTTTCCTACTCTTTTTGCCATTTTTATTTCTCCTAATGTTGAGTCACTACTCTCAGGATTGTTTAATTTTTTTATACTAACCTTGTTTAGTGACTACTCAAGCTAGTAAATTATATTCTATAATTCATATATAAATATCAAATGTAAAAGAAAAACCCCCACAAAAAGTAGGGGTTTTTCAACTAAGTTAACCTCCTTATATTAAGAGGTTAGTAAAGAATTAATTAACTTATACTAAGTTTAAGTCTTTACAATTAATTGTACCATAAAACTCTGGTCTAATCATTTTCTTAGCATATCGAGTCATTACACCTTTTCTTGGTGTGAAATCCTCAGGGTCATATACTAATGGAGTCATAATTAGTGGTACATATGGTGAGTATACCGCACCAGTTTCTAAGAAATTACTTCCTCTGAAACCAACAAGTATTTTGTTCTCAGTCATATATGGGTTTTTGTAAACAGTGAATCTATTATTCATAGTTCCTGCTACTTGAACACCAGCAGCAAACTGAGATTTATTCCCATCTGTACTTACCATGTATCCAGGTATTGATTCTAAGATTGTTGCAACAGTCGGAGAAACAACTACGAAGTTAGCACCACCTCTAAGAGTTAATCTTTGGATTTCGTTAGAAACCTTTTGGATTTTACCTAATAGAGTTTGATACCATTCATATCTTGTTCCATAGAATGTTGTAATAGCCCATGCACTTTCATCAGTACCTGTTCCATTGTAATCTTCACCAGGAGTTGCAGACCAAAACTCTTCTGTTACTGCATCACCAATTAACATATCAAGTATTTCTAAATCAATTTCCATTGAAATGTACTCACTTAACATTGAAGTTAATTCAGCTTCAGCGTCAACAGAATGATAAGCATTTAAGTCTTGAGCTAACTCAGGAGACCATACAGCTTTAAGTTTTCTTGTTTTCGCTACAATAGCTTGAGACTTCAATTGTAAGTCAACTTGAGGTATGTTAAGGTTACTATTATCATCAGCAACACCAACTGTATCTTCAAAATCACCTCTATCAGATTCAGTAGGTTGTAATGGTATGTTCACTTTAATTGATTCATTCAATGTAGCAGCTGATTGAGATACAATCATTGTTACATTACCAGTTGCAGAATCAAATGATGTGAATTGTGGGAACTGTTTTTTAACATTAGCTGAACCAGAAACAATTTTAACTGCTCTAAATGCTTTTGTATCAAATTTAGCATCTAATGCAACAGCATCAAAAGTAACTTTTAATAAGCTACCTTGTGCTAATGAAGCAGAATGTTCTTGACTGAAGTTAATATCTTTATAAGTTGCTGAAGCAGTTGAAGCTGCAGTTCCAGTTTCTGAAGCAACATCAACTAAACCAACAGTTACAGCATTATTCTCTTTAATATTAATAGAATAATCATATCTACCTTCACCATACAAACCACCAACACCATACGGAGCAGATGAACCGATTGGAGAGTTAGGACCTGATTTACCAGCTAATGATTCAACTTCACCACCTGGAACAACAGACCTATTAACACCACCAGCAGTAGTTGCAGTATTAGCATTACCAAAGTTACTTAATGATGTTCCATATTTGAAATCAAGATAGAACACTAGACCGGATGGTAAGTTCATTGGTTGAACAGATACAAAGTCTTGAGCTGCAATCTCACCAAAGATTCTACGAACCAATGGTAATGCAACACCAGACCATTCTTCTGAACCAGCCGTACCAGCAGTACCACTACCAGCACCTCCACCAGTTGCAGAGTTTTCTTGGATTAACTGTTTTGCTTGGTTTTCAAGCATTACAGCCATTCCATTTTTTTGAAAATCCTCATTCAAACCATCAAGAAGACCCGTTTTGTCCCATTTACTAACGAGACCTTTCGTTTCATCTTGTTGTTTTTTATAAGGAGAAGCGTCTAATAACGCTTCGTTAACATAATTTGACATTATATTTATCTCCTAAGTTATTTAACTAAACCAGCAAGTTTTTTGAACCTGTTAGCAACTTGAACCTCTTCAGAAATCACTTTACGAGATTCTGTAGATGGTTTAGTTGATGCAACAGGAGCACTAGCTGATTCACTAATTGATTTTTTTGTTACGATTGAACTATTATCACCGAACTGTTCTGCAAGTGTAGAATAAACAAGTTTAATCTCTCTTGTAGTTTGAGCTCTGTCAAATGTTTCAACCACTTTAAGTTTTTGATTGTTATCTAATGAATAAGATTTAAATAATTTATTAGTAAATAACAATTTAGCATTCAGAATGTTAACTTCGTGAAGTTTATCTTTCAAGAAATGAACTGCTTCTTTGTACTCTTTTAATTCAGCTTCTAAAGAAGATTCTTTCATACCTTTTTTACCACCACCTATACCAGATGATACATCAGTATTATCTTCTTTATTGTCACCTTTACCAATTCCAGATGATTTGTCAAGTTCTTCATCGACTTCGTCTTTGTCGTCCTCGTCATCTTCTTCAGTAAGAGCAGCTTCATCGATTTCATACTCTTCTTCAACAGTTTCTTCAGACTCACGCATGTCTTCACCTTCTTCAGCTTCATCTTCATCATCGTCTTCAGTTAATTCAGACTCTAACTCTTTAATGATAGCTTCTAAGTCAAGATTGCCTTCTTCCATCTCGTCTTCATCTTCACCCTCATCATGCATAGCTTCTTCAGCTTCGTCATCATGCATACCTTCTTCAGCTTCGTCATCATGCATACCTTCTTCACGTTCACCTTCTTCAGCTTCATCTTCGTCTTCACGCATACCTTCTTCGTGTTCACCTTCTTCAGCTTCATCATCGTGTTCGCCTTCATCATGCATATCTTCCTCAGCTTCATCATCCATATCGTCTTCTTTTAGTTTTGCAGACAACATAGATTTGATTTGGGGTGTGAATGCTTCTTCTAAAGCCATTTTAGCATTTTCTAACGCAGTTTCTCTAACTGCTTTAGCATCTGCTATAGCTTCTTTTAAAATATCTCCCATGATATTTCTCCTCAATGTATTTTTTGGAATAAGTTTATTCAGGAAACTTAATATGTGTTAAGTTATATTTAGACACCGTAAAAGGGTAGACGGTGTATTGTGTCTTTCGGTAATAAATATTAAAAATTAATAAAAATCACAACAATTTTTTATGTTTTTTTATGCCTAATCGTTTAAAGTCTTCTGTAAGAAAGTTATCATACCATTTAGTCTTTTTCAATTTATTACTAGCTTCAAACAAATCTTTCTTTTTAGCTAAATTATATAATACACAAGGTGCTTTCTTTCTTGTTTCCAATCCTGCAACTTTAAAATCTTCAAATGGTGAGAACATCAATAACTTAATATCTTTCATACCATTTTCTTTCAATTGTTCATTTATGAATTTTTGATATGATTGTCTTTTTATTGTTTTCATATCATCACCAATATGTAGAATCAGTCCAGTCTTGAAATCGGACTCATTCCACTCTTGAATCATTTCAATAAGTGATTTTTCCATATTGGAATTATACACCATAAACTTTATATTACCAGTTTGTAAATCTCCTTGTATGAAAGGACATATTGGCATATTGTTAAATGTAGGATTTGGTGTTTGTAAGAAATCTAAATATTCAAATAATTTGTCTATTATTTCATTATGAGTATTAATAGTCTTCTTTCTCTTTTTGAAC
>Ga0181413_1000712_pt1 | contig 10328 bp, 15 predicted proteins | sample 36SPOviralmetaG_FD_130111 | JGI IMG/M metagenome (GOLD analysis project Ga0181413, IMG submission 130111) | Marine viral communities from the oligotrophic San Pedro Time Series (SPOT) site, San Pedro Channel, CA, USA - 36 SPOT_SRF_2012-09-28 | ecosystem: Environmental > Aquatic > Marine > Strait... | reverse complement strand
TATTTCAGGGATACCAATGTCAGCCATTGCTAATGATTGAGCTCCGCAGAATAAACATGCAGAACCGTTAACGTTAGCATCAGCGCCCCATTTGTACCCAGCAGCACCAGCATTTGATGATGTACCAGTTGTAGCACCAGATGTGTTAAACACATGTCTGAACTCATGCACCATGATTCCATCAACCATTAGACTTGAAGAACCAGAGAATAAGCTTGAACCAGGTCCTCTTACTCCAGCTTGTCTTACGTTAGCAAGAAAATCTGAATCGAGTTTTAGGTCAGCCATTACCTGTGGTGTTACGAAAAGATGGTAAGTTTCGTCGTTACCAGCTCCTCTAAGACCTCTAATATATTGGTCTTTTGCATAAGCTTTTAGATCAACAATAGCGCCGTAAGTTAGTTTGTCAGCTGCAACAGTTGCAGTAACATCACCAGCTACGATACCATTTGTAGCATCAAATCTTCTATGTCTATTAGACGTAGGTGCAGTTATATCAGCTGAGAACGCTAGGTCACCAAGATTTTGTCCAGAGTTCTGAACAGGTCTTAACGCACCATTGTTCTTAAGTGTATAAGCAATACCACTTAGAGTTAAAAATGCTAGTTGGTCCATTCTATCAGCCATTGCGTAAGCAAGTGCATCTCTAGAATGTTCTCTAAAGTTCACAACAGATTTCTGGTCGTTCATTCTACCTGAAAGTCTATTAGCGAATCTTAGTTGATCCAATTGTACTACTATGTCGAAAGCTCTTAATGATTCTTCATTACCTTCGAGAGTGTTGTCTCCAACGATACCGTCACCAGTCATATCGGCTAAAAGAGTTAATACTGCTCTAGCTCCTTTTTCTGATTGAGTAAGTTCAGATATAGTCTGAACCATTGCGTTAGATCCGCTTCCCGCGAATTGGTTGATGAAGGACATATTCCTAGCGACACGCCAAAAATCACGCGACCAGATGGTTAATTGTTCACTGGTCAACGCGGCAAAGTTTGTATTTGCCATGATAATTCTCCTTATCAAAGTTGTTTAAAAACCAGTCGTCTTTTGGAGCGACTACCTATCCGTATACCCATTATCGTAGGGGGAACGCTCTCGTTGTTTGCGGATTACGAATCCGGTTAGTTTTACGCTCTAACAAGCGAAAAACGATTTTTTACAGGAACGACCCTGGTAAGATATCGCTCTTACGTGCGAAGTTATTTAATTTATACCACAGTTTATCCGAAATCACCACGCATTCTTCGTAAAGTTTCTGCGGGTAATGCATCAAACTCTTCTGAGGACAATACATCTAAATCTATTTTTTTCTCAACTTTATTTTTTCCTTTTAGGGTAGGGGGTTGAGATTCAGCAGCTTCTATTTTTTTAGTAGTATTAGCTACTTTTTTCTTTTCTACTATTTTTTCGCCAACTGCATCTTTTTTTGGTTCTTCTGTTGGTACTGTAGGTTTAATTACATATTTAGCTGCTTTATCTAAAGCATCTGCTCCAGAAAAACCTTGTATAATAAATGCATCTCTTAAATCCATAACTTCTTGGGTCAAAGCTTCATTAAAAGTAGCGCTGGTTTCATCAAGCTCTGGGTGAGAAGTTTGTAATTCTATAGCCTTATTTTGTAGGGCTACCGCTTCTGTACTTTGTTGTACAGTTTGGCCCATACGTTCTTGCACTTCAAACAACATAGACTTACGTTCTGCATCTCTAATTTCTGCTCTTAACTCTGCGGCTTTTGCAGCTTCGCCATTTAAAATGTGTTCTTGGTACTCTATTTCTTTAGCCCCAAAATCATAGTCAGGCGCTTTATCTATTGTTTCTACCGGGTTAGTTGCTTCTTGTAGTTGCTTTGTTAAAGCTTTTTGTTTTGCAAGAACTTCATCAAACCTAGATTTTGGAATCATGGGTTCTTTTGGTTCTGGAGTTCCTTCTTGTACTGTTTCAACAACCGGTTGTGGATCTGAGTCATCGTCTGCCAATACTGTTTCTTCTCCTTCACTTTCTGCAACTGTTGGTTCAGTTTCAACTTCTTCTGTTTCTCCTTCCTCAACCTTGCTTTCTTCCGTTTCTTCTGTATCAGGAGTGGGTTCCTGTTCTTCAACTTCTTCAACTTCGTCCTCCTTGACGTTTTCTGTTTCGTCTTCTTCGAGCTCAGCTTTAGGCGCATCTTCAAAATTAAGATCAACTTCAAAAGGTTTCGCATCTTCTTCTGTTTTTTTATCTGCTCCCGGCATGCCGTCAAACATTAGCTTGTCGTCTATTTCGTTAGTATTATCTTTTTTTGCCATAATTAATTACCTCCTGTGGTTTTCATGGCTGCAGCGGCCATTTTAGCTGCTGCGGCAGTATCGCTTTGGTCTTTACGCATCTGATTTGTTAATTCAGATAATTTTTCGCGTAATCCTAATTCTTCACGTTTGGTCTGTATCTTACTCTGTAACTCAGCAACCTTCAACTGTGGGTTGTTTTGTTCATTTTGAGCTTTTGCCATATTTAACTCTGCTGAAGTTTGTAAATTAGTTACTTCTGCTTCTAGTTTAGCAATCTCAAGTTGTGTACTTCTAATTTGTGATTCCATTTGGAATTGTTGCAACTGTATTTGTTGTTCAGAGGGAGGAGCAGTTCCTTCCATTTGTCTGATTCTTTCTGCTATATCTGCTTTACGTGATAAATGCGAGTACTCTACTATCATATCATTTGGTATTGGTACTCCTACACTTCTTAATTCTATGGCTTCAGCAAATTGCATTTCATCAAAATTGTCTCTAGCTGGAGCAGTACCTACAACAACGTCATACTCTCCGATGGTTAAATCGTTTATGACCATACCCTCTGGGGTCATTTGATTTACTTTTAATTTTTGTCTTGGTTTATAAGGATCTGATTCATCGGTGATTTGAATTATACGTTCTTCTGTATAGTAAGTTTGAATCATCTGTAGGACTTTTTCTGCTAAATACTGTCTGGTTTTAGCTAAGTTATCCAACGGCACTTGTAGCAACAAAGATCCTCTACCTTGTTTTGCTTTAATTGCAACACCAGAAACTTCTGGACTATCTAAACCAAGCATAGCATCTGTAATACCACTTATTTCTTTTATATTTCTAGCTGCTTTTTGTCCGAGCCTATCTAAACCTGTAGGTATTTGGTTTGGTGGAATTTTACCAGGAGGAGTAGAGCCACGGTTAAATTCTAATACTAACCCTGTTTCGGCTCCATGTTCTTCAAGGTCATCAGCTGTCATACCAGACAAAGATCCAGATTCTACAATCCAACCGCTGTTTGCCGTTGTGTTCACAATGTGCAGTTCTTGTGAAGTTATCTTGTTTAGTTGTTCTTGTGGTGACAATAAATTTCTTACCATCCCAAACGGTTTGCCTCTACGAAAGTATGGGAAATATGGCACGATTGTAAAATGGTCATACGGAGAATAATCATCAAAGAGTACTACAGTATCTGCGGTCACTGTCCAACGGACTCGTCGCATTTTTTTAGAAATAATATCTAAACCATAATCATCAGCAAACTGTTCTCTTTTCTTTTTGCCCCAAGCGTTTGGTATCTTTCTTTTGTCCCCAGTTACAGGGTCAACATAGTACATACAATCATCTAGTTTGTAATACTGTCTTTCTATAACTCTAATAGATCTGAGCATTCGTGCATTCTCTGGATCCCCTGGGTATTGTTGTCCGTAGTTATATTCATCTGTGTCTCCGTACCTAGACTCTTCGAACTCCATAGAGTCGGCACCTAAAGTTGTACCCGTTTCTGCAAGCATTCTTAATTTATCTGCTTTACTTTGACCATAGGTTTCTTCTATTTCATCTATGCTCATCCATTTGGTTTCAAAAATTTCATTCCATGTTCTTGGGTCGTAATGTTTTGCGTCTGGGTCAATAAGAATATCTAATGGGTCTTTTGCCTCGATTCGAATTTCACCATTTACATGGTCATCAAAATCTACACGAACATCAAAATACCCCCTGTCTTGAATAAGACCATCGGAAAATATTTGAGCTTCTATCCAATCTAATTTATTGTTGTCAGCTATTTGCGCGTACACTTTAGTAAGAACGTCTGCAATTTCTTGGTTGCCCCCACCTCTAGGTTTAAATTGTATGTCTGCTTTTTTTGTACTTTGTTCTGCTAGAACAGCATTAACAGTTGGGAGTATAGTATTTATAGTTAGAGCAGGTCGTCCTTGGTCATCAAGCTGTTGCATATCAAACTCGTCCCATTGTTCTCCACGGTAGTAAGCGTCGCATTTTTTTGCCATGTGGATATAGTCTTCGTGGCCATGATCTCTAGCACGCACATAAGCACTAAACTGAGTTTTTGCTAAGGTGAGTTCTTCCCCTTTACTTAGCTTCTTTTTTGGTTTTTTAGTTGTATACGCCATTTATGCACTCATCGCTGATTTCTTTTTCGAACCCTTCGCTATTAATTCTAACCTATCTCGCCAAGAAGGTACATGTTCTGGTGCTTCATAAAAAGTAGCGTATTCCATAATCATTAAACCAACCCAAGCCAAAGCGTCGACCTGATCATCATGCACGCCGTTAGGAAAACGCAAAAGTTCAGCAACCATTGTTCCCGTCCAGACAGAATCGGAAGGAAAGTAAACTTTACCTTGCTGCATTCTACCTTGAATAGCTCTTGCTCTTGCTTCTTTATCACGTCGCCCTACTTTTAAATCCTTAAAATATGCGGAGTGTAGTCTACGTTCTGCTACACGTTTTTCTAAAAACGGCCCGATAGCCATCTCGATATGGCCTCTCTCAATACCAACAATACCAGGTCTCCATTGTTCATACAAATCTAATATTTTTTCTACTAGTTCATAACCATCGTATTTGCCCCGAACAAGGTCAACTACGAACATATTATCGTACTCATCTATTCCAACAACTAAACCAACAGAAAAATCGTTTCTATCTCTTTGCCCAATCGCCAAGTCCCACGCACAATAATATCGCATCTTATCATACTCGACTTCGTCTGGTTCAAAATACCTAATCATATCTCGGGTAAAGTAATCCCCTTCATCTGATACTGGATTCTGTTGGTACAAAGCGGTCCAGTCTCTTGGGCCAATAGCTTTTTGTATCATTTCTAAAGATTCTAAATTATAACGTTCGGGGTGCAGGGGTTCGCCGTGAGATCTAAACTCTTCGTCTTCCTCTGCTATCGCTGGGTATTTGACTACCTCCCAGGCATCTGCTCCATCTTTTTCTGCAGTCAACAACTTACCAGCCAAGTCATCATCGTGCCAACGCGTAAGAATAACTAGTATTCCGCCACCTGGAGACAAACGTGTATAAGCGGTAGAAGTGTACCAATCCCAAGTTGCCTCTCTATTGTTCTCAGATTCTGCATCTTCTCGGTTTTTTACCGGATCGTCGATCAACAATACGTGCGCACCCTTACCTGTGATACCACCGCCAACACCCGCGGCTACATAACCACCGCCTTCGGTTGTTTGCCAGGATTCTACAGATTGAGAGTCTTTATCGAGTTTTGTGCTTTCAAATACGTTTTTGTAGTTAGGTTCTCTTAATACAGAACGCACTTTTCTAGAAAAGCTCATGGCCAAAGATCCAGAATACGAACAACTAATGAATTCGTGCCCCGGGTTACGTCCGAGATGCCAAGCAGGAAAGGCGATACTAGCTAAGGTTGACTTTCCGTGCCTAGGGGGCATAAAAAGCATTAATCGAGGAGATTTTTTCTCAGCTACATCTTGGCTAAATTTTTCTAGCCTTCTGCAGACATCTTTATGGACCCAGCCTGCTTGGTAATCGGGGTTAAACTTTTCTACAAAGGGCAGCATGCGTTTTCTTGCTAAAATACGCATTGCGAGCTCTTTTTCCGCCTTTATTTGAGCATTTTCTTCTCTTTTGCTCGTTTTTGGCTGTTTTTGGGGTTGTGGAAGCTGGTCCGCTTCATCGGCGGCACAATATACGCATAACCCTTTGGGTAATACGAGGTTTTCTGCTAAAAGTTTCTTACACTTGTAGCATTCTAGCTTCTGAAGGTCTGTCACACTTAGTATTTATAAGTTTTTTTAACTTTTTTCTTCTTTGTAGCCTTTTTTTTAGCTTTTTTTGGTGCTGATTTTTTGTACATACCTGCGTATCCCATATTTTACTCCTTTTGTTAACATTTCCAACGTTTTCTGGCTTGCCTTAGCCTAGAATTCGGGTTTTTAGCTGCTTTTGGGAACTTCTTCATCTGTCCTGCGCTCCTTGCGCAGTAAGACTTACGTCTTTTAGCCGCTTTTGATCCTTTTTTAACTTTTCCTGTAACTGCTGTCTTTAATTTAGAGCCTGGGTTCTTCCTTCTATAGGCTGCTACCCCTGCTTTGGTCATTCCAGCGCCTTTTTTAGTTGCCCTAAAGTTCTTTTTGTTCCTTTTGGGCATATTATCACTTTTTCTTGGCACGAGTTCTCCTTTTTGTAGTAGGTTTTCTTTTCCTAACTATAGTCTTCACGTTACGTGGCTTCCCGCCTGGATTCCCCGCTGCACGTTTTCTCTTCACTGCGCTTTTCTTCTGAGCTGCAGTCATAGACTGAGCTTTCGAACGTGGTACGCATTTGGGGTACTTACGTTTACTTTTACCTTTCGCGGATTTTCTACCGCAGGCTTGATACTTGCCTTTTTTCTTTGGGGCACCAATATCAACCCAATCACCCTTGGGGCCTTTACCAAACCATGCGGATAGGCCACCGGTGGGTTTAGCCATTATCTGTAACCGCCACCGCGTTTCTTATAAGTTCTTACTAACCAACCGTTGGCATAGGCTGATGGATAAACTTTAAACTATCGCTTAGCTTCTGCTTTTACTCTAGAATATAAACTAGGGTTTGTTGGCGTAGCTCCGCTTTTTTTCTTAGTAGTTTTTCTTTTTTTTGCTGGCATTTTTACCTCCTGTTTTTGGTATGCTCTTATACTTATTCATCTTCTTCGCAAACTTGGCCATATTGGTTGGGTGAGGGGCGTTGATACCGTGGGACCCTTTCATTTAGTGTCTTCTTCCTCTTTTTCTTCTGGCTTTGAATCTTGCAACTCATCAGTTTGCTCATCAATTTGATCGACCACATTATCAACAATATTTTCTGTTGATTCAGCGACAGTATCAATAACTCCACTTACATCTTCTAAAGCTGATGTTGTAATGTTTCCTGCTGTTTTTACAGTAGAATCAATAACGCTTGTGGTTAAATCTTTACCACCATCTATAACAGCGCCTACCGTAGCACAAGCTGTCATAAAAACTGATACCAATACAAATATAATATTTTTCATAATTTACTCCTTTTTAATATATATTATTTCTTCTTTTTGCCCATTTTTTTCTTTTTAGATTTTTTACCAGACATTTTTTTTTGCGGTTGATTTATACAATGCATTATTTCTTTCCTTTTTTCTTTTTTGCTTTAGCTATTTTATCCTGCAAAAACTTAGGCAAAGTTTTTTGCTTTGCGGTTAATTTTTTCTTTACGGGTTTTTTCTTTTTCATTTTCATAAGTTCTCCTTAATAACCTTTTTTCTTTTTAGATTTTTGCGCGAGCTTGTAAACTTTACGTTTAGCGTTTGTTGCCTGTGCTTGTTGTTGATATTTAGCGGATGCGCCTTTAGCGGATGCGCCTTGTGCTTTTATCATTGAAATTTTTCTATCCATGGTTTTTGCACTTTCTTTAGCTTTTTTGGTTATTAACTTTTGTTTTTGCGCAGTAGTCATACCTTCTGTACTAGCCCCCATACCTTTCATAAATGCTTGAGCGGGTGTTCTAATCTTCCTTGGTTTTTTTCTTGTTAAACCTTTTGCCATTTTCTTTAACGTAGCCATATATTATTCTCCTTTTGGTTCTAAGTATTGTGTATCTACCCCAGCTAACTTTAGCAGCTCGGAGTCCGGTAATCTTTCTAATCTTTCTAACTTATCTACGTTTATATTAACTTGGGTTGCTTGTTCGGGTGCAAATAGACCGTGGAGCTTGCATAGAGAATCGACAACATTTTTTTCTTCGGTAGAAGTCGCGGATTTTCTGTGGGCTTCTAAATACATTTGGGTCGCGGTGTTACGATCAAACTTAACTTCTTCTCGCATCTCTTCTCTTAGATATTGGACAGCTTGTTGCACCTTTGGTTTTTTAAAAACTTCGTACACTGAATCCTGGTTCTTGTACCCCGCTGCACGTCCCGCGGCCGCTTTACTCATGCCCCGTAAAAAATACAAAATGACTCTTTCTTCTTGGACCGAAAGCTCGGATAATTTTACCCCGGCGTAGGGAAAATGAGACTGAAGTTCAATTCTGTCTTCGTCGGTAACCTCAACTGCTTGAGAAGTTAGTAAGCTCATGTGTCCAAAGTAACACATTGGGGTATAACTTGTAAATTTTTTGTTGAAAAATTTTTTTTAAAAAAATATGAAATATATCCCTCATACATCTTCTCCTCTATCATCACAGACCCTACCCCGACCCCGGACCGTTTTCCGTTTACACTTTGTCGTTTCAGTCATTGGAACCTTGTATTGGTTTTTTTGTCGTCAGTCGCTACGCTTTATGACGTTGTTGATTGGTTAGTGTATTTGTTAGTGTCAGACTCGTAACACATTACTACAGTGATATTCAATCGTTAATTCAGGAGCAGGCACTAGCAACTACTATCATATTAACTTATATTCAACAGGAGTAAATCATGAGTATATCTAAAACTATTGGTAAATACAGTTACCATATTCACAAGGCTATCAAGACTATCAAAGTCCCTAATGTAAAGAAAGCTGTTAGCTCTACCAAAGAGCAAGTCGTAGCTGGATACACAGAGGCATTGGTTCAAGATACACCTAAACAAATGACCTTCAACTTCGGAGGTGACAAATGAATAACTACATAGCCAACGCATTAACACTGACGATATTCACAGTATCGTTGGTGTTATTTACTATCATCACTCTAGACATCATCAACTACACCGGACAGCAATCATTGTTTGAACTTCTACTATGGTTAATATTTGGTCTTATATCTCTTATCTTTGGTAAAGTAATCATATTACTAAACCCAGAGGAGGAGTCATGATTAGACATAGCATACTCTGGTATCAATTTAGAGAAAACCATCCGAGGAGAGCATTCATACTCTCCTTACTTATCTGGCCATTGACTACTATCATAGGTCTCATACTCTTCCCAATCGTCTTACTACACACTCTTTATCTTTACATCAACCAACGCTTAGTCATGAGAAAGATATCCAAAGACTTATCTAAGCAAGGCGTATCAATCAACTGGGACAAAGTCCTATCCAACAAAAAATAATCACCTAGAGGGGACTAACCACCCCCTACTATCATCTATTTACTACTATCATCAGTGCCTGCGAGCGTGTGCGAGCAGGTGCATTGTGTCTGCATGATTGGTTCCGCGTGTTCCACGGACATGTGCCGATGTGGAACCACTTCGTGGAACCAAGAAATATATTGCAACCATGCAGGCTTGCCCACTGTTGAGGTGCTCGCGGTTCCATGGTTCCGTGAAAAACAAAGCTTAGCTTTGTAACGGACCGTGGACCTTAGTTAATTGTTAAATGTTAAAGGGACCTAAAAGTAGTGGAACCAGTGGAACCATAACCTATAACCAGCATTCTTACAGCGTTATTTGTGTTCCACGACTCGTGGAACCAAGTGGAACCAAGTGGAACCAAAAATCTATCGCCAGTCGCTACGCTTGGTGGCGTTGCTGGTGTATGTGTGAGTTTGATACGGGTGTATCGAACCACTAACTTTACTTACCTAGGAGGTAAACATGATGTACTCATTATACATATTAAAGCCAGGAAAAGATGGCAAACAAAGGTCTCGAGAGATTGGGACAGCAACTACTAACAAAGACGGTAGTTTTACTCAGTGGTTGGACGTAGCAATTCCAACTGATGGACAAGGCAACTTCGTTCCTGTGTTCATGAGAGAGATTGTGATGAAAGAAACTTCAGCACAACCAACAGCCAGCAATGGCGTTCAACAAGAGTTACCAGTAGCGTAACTCTTAAGGCTACCATGTGACGCCTGTTAACACACATGGGGGTTGTTACCGAAAGCACACGCTCGGATGAGAAGCCGAGCATTTTTATTAATTAATCCAACAAGGAGGTTTGTATGGATGAAGTACATGTACCCAACGAGGTATTACAAAAAGCTGAAGCAAGCGAAATGCGTGAGCGAGCTAATTGTGTTGAATCTGGTAAGTATCTAAAAGAGCTTATCAGAAGAATAGAACTAAAGCCAGAAGGAGGAAATTATGGCAGAACATTTTGACCCAAGTGATC
>Ga0181413_1000703_pt1 | contig 10374 bp, 11 predicted proteins | sample 36SPOviralmetaG_FD_130111 | JGI IMG/M metagenome (GOLD analysis project Ga0181413, IMG submission 130111) | Marine viral communities from the oligotrophic San Pedro Time Series (SPOT) site, San Pedro Channel, CA, USA - 36 SPOT_SRF_2012-09-28 | ecosystem: Environmental > Aquatic > Marine > Strait... | reverse complement strand
TTTAGAAAAAAATAAATTTTCAAAAGACTCAACACTTGTCGCTTTAGGAGGAGGCACAATCGGGGATCTTGGTGGTTTTGCTGCCTCTGTTTATTACAGGGGAATGAATTTGGTATCAATACCAACTACTCTTACAGCACAAATTGATAGCAGTATAGGAGGAAAGGTTGCGGTTAATTATAACAATAACGTCAATGCAATAGGAGGATATTTTCATCTAAAACTTATTTTATGTGACTTGAAATTTATTAAGACTTTGCCTCAGAGAGATTTTCTTTCAGGTATGTCTGAAGTAATTAAATCAACTTTAATTACAAGTAAAAAAGACACAAACTTTCTAATAAAAAATAATAAGAAGATCTTAAATCGAAATCGTAAAATTATGACAAAAATGATTTCAAAAATCATTAAAATAAAAATCAACTTGGTGAAAAAAGATGAAAGAGAAAAAAATCTTAGATTATTTTTGAATTATGGTCACACAATAGGTCAAGCAATTGAAAGTTCTTTTAATTTAAAATTTGAGCATTATAGACATGGAGAGGCAGTGGCTTTGGGAATGCTTTGTGTTGCCTATATGGGGGAAAAATTTTTTAAGATTAAAAATCTTTACAACAACCATTTAAGTATTTTCAAAATTTATAATTTACCTACAAAAATATTAAAATTTTCAAATACGAAAAAACAAATGCTGAATAAAATTTTTAGAAATATATCAAAAGATAAAAAGAAAAATCATACAGGAATTCGTTTTGTGCTATTAAAAGAAATTGGAAATCCAAAAATAATTTCAAATTTCAACACAAAAATAATCAAAGAGTCGATTTCACGCTTAATAGATTAGATATTTTTAAATATGAAAATTAATGTATTTTTACCTTGTAAAGAAAATAGCGTAAGGGTGAAAAATAAGAATAAACGAGTTTTTGCAAATGTAAGATTTGGGTTAATTAAAATAAAACTCAATCAACTTAAAAACGCAAAGTTAATTAATAATATTTATCTATCAACAAACGACAAAAAAATAATTAAATACGCAGAGTCAATTAATAGTAAAAAAATTATAATTCATACAAGAAAAGATGCTAATTTATCAAAAAACACCACAATGACACAAAGATTGATATCCCATGCTGCCGAAATTATTCCGAACGGACACATATTATGGACACATGTTACATCGCCTTTTGTCAATTCAAAAATTTATGACGAAGTAATTAGAAAGTATAAACAAGTATTAAAAAAGAATTACGACTCTCTTATGACGGTTACTAAATTAAAAGGGTTCATCTGGAACGATAGGGAGTCTATTAATTATAACTACAAAAAAACAAAATGGCCCAGAACACAAGATATTAAACCTCTAAATAAAATCAACAGTGCTATTTTTATAAATTCTAAAGAGAATTTTATTAAATATAGCAACAGGTTAGGAAAAAAACCATTTATGTTTGAATTAAAAAAATATTATGGTTTAGATATAGATGATATTGAAGATTTTTACTTAGCTGAATTTCTTTTTAAAAACAAAAAAAAATATAGATAAATGAATTTTAAAAAATTTAAAGCTTATTACTCACCTTGGACATTTGCAGTTATAGATGAGTTTTTAAACAATAAAGAAATACTAAATTTAAAAAAAGAAATATTAAGATTTGATAAATTTGATGACAAGGTGATGGGCAATAGAAGTAGAATTAACAAAGGTTCAAGTAATTTCTATAAAATTTTAAAAGAGTCAAAAAACATAAAAAATTTTTACAAAAAAATTAATTCAGCTAGATTTTATAAAAAAATATATAGTCTCTTTGAAGAGGAAAAATTAGGATGGTTACCAAAAGCTAATTTTTTTAAATATTCAAAAGATTTTTTTGGCGAGCAAAAGTTTAGTTTGAAAGAAATATTAATAAAACAGTTAGCTGTAATGAATTTAATTAAATCAAATATGAATCTTGATATAGATTTTTCAGTCTCAAAAAAAGGTTATTACAGAGCTCCACACCGAGACAGAGACACAAGAGTATTAAGTTTTCTTTTGTATTTAAATAATGTTAAAAAAAATCATGGTGGTTCTTTAGAAATCCATCAAGCTAAAACAGACAGATATAATCAAAATCATTATTCTAGATTTCCCAAAAAAAAAGAAATAATCAAAAAGAAAAATATTTTAGCTAAAGCGGGAAGATTGGTGATATTTTTCTCAAGCCCAGATTCATATCATGCAGCAGAAAAAATAAAAAAAGATAAAATTAAAAGAGTTTTTATTTATGGGAGTTATTCTCTTAACAGAAAAGTTTATTGGAAAAAAAAAAATAATGGGTATAAGCTTAATACAATTAGATAGAGATAAAAAAATTACATCACTTTTAAAGGATTTAAAAAACCATATTTCACATCAATCTTCAAAAAAATACGTGAAATATTATTGTACAAAGCTCTCAAAAATTTTAAATATTCCATCAGAAGTCTTACAAAAAGAAATAAAAATTATTTTATTTAAAAATTTTGAAAATCAAAATGGAAAATTTAATAAAATTTTTTTATTAAGATATGTTTTTTTTTATTCGTTAAAATTTATTATAATAAATTTATATATATTATTTAATTCAAAAAAAAATAAAAAACAAACTGAATATTTCAATTTGATTATTGATGATATTGATAAGTTTAATACACCTATACGATTTTTTAAATTAAGTAAGTTAGTCAAAACAATTTTTATTTCTACCAATAAAAACTATAAAAAAAAAAATTTCTATTTTTTTGACAATTATAAATGTGTTTCATCAGATATCTCATTTATTAGATATCCATGGAAAATAATAAATCTTTTTTTAGTAACTTTATACTCATCAATTATGGCTAAAGATAATTTATTTCCAATTAGTATAGAGTTTATAAAAACTATAAGTAAATACAGGACAATATTTGATGAAATAAAATCTAGTCATATTTTACAAGAAAGACACTACAATTCATCTGAACTAAAAAATCACATCTTTAAAGACATGGGAGGAAAATTTACATGTGTAACGCAAAAAAATATTTTACAAATGAATGGAGTTGGAATGTACGTCCATTCAGATGTTTTTTTTTCTCTAGGAAAAAAAACTGCAAGTAATCTTAGAAGATATGGTGGAAAAGTTAAAAGAATTATACCAATAGGCTCCTTAGCTATGGAACTTAATTACTTCAACAGAACTAGTAAAAATAATCTTAAAAAATTTGATCTGTTAGTTTTTGCAAGTGATCATGATAAAATTTTTCACTCTGGTTATAACAATTATTATAAAGAATATATGGTCCATTTTGATTGGGTAGAAAAATTTGCTAAAGAATTTCCAAAATATAAAATTGGAATCAAATTGAAACATGTAATTAAAGATAAAAATGTGATTAAAAAATTTGAAAATATCAAAAATGTTAAGTTTTTGTTTGATAGAAAATACTTGTCAGATAGCTATCTTTATGCCCATCAAGCTAAGTCATTATGCACCTGGAGTTCAACTCTAGCTTTTGAATTTTTAGGTCAAGGCAGGATTGTTTATTTTTGTGATCCTAATTTTAAAAATATTAGTTTTCTTCCCAATGAACGTTATATAAAAAAATTTAAACTCGCTAAATATGAAATTTTTAAAAAGAAAATACTGAATCAAATAAAATCTAAAAAATTTAGGTTTATAAATAATATAAAATTACAAAATGATTTTTGTCTCAAAAGCAGCAATGTGACTAAAAACATTTACTTATCTTTAAAAAAATTGAACTAATTTCCTTTACAGAATTCTTATATGATATAAGTTGTTCAAATAATGAACGTTAATGAGCAAGAAGAACTAGATATCTTAAGGAAGATAAACGATAAAAACCTTAAATCTCAAAGACAGATAGCCAAAGATATGGGCATGAGTTTAGGAAAACTTAACTATTGTTTAAAAGCTCTAAAAAAAAAAGGTCTAATTAAATATCAAAATTTTAAAATAAACAAAAATAAGAAGAATTATCTTTATATTTTAACTCCAAAAGGCATCTCACATAAAACACGATTAGCAATAAATTTTATGAAAAGAAAAATGATAGAATATGATGAATTGAAGCAAGAGTTAGAAAAAAATAAATGAAGAATTTTTTTGAAAAAATAAATTTAATCTTAGACAAAGACCACAAAAGAAAAACTAAAATAATAATAAGTGTTATAATAGGAACCACTGTGCTTGAAATTCTTGGAATAAGTTTAGTAATTCCAATTTTCGCAATTATTTTTGAAAATAACAACTTAAGTAAATATTTTATATTTAATAATTATTTTAATAATCTTGAAAAACAAACTTTAATTCTAACAATAATATGTTTAGTTCTCATAATTTATCTGATGAAGAATTTGTTATTGTCATTTTTCACTATATACCAATCTAGATTCATATGGGGAGTTAAAAAAGATTTAGCAGAAAAAATATTAAATAGATACTTGTCAACAGATAAAAAATTTATTGAAAAGAAAAACTCATCAATACTACTAAATATTTTAACAAAAGAAATATCTTATTTTGTTCATCTATTATTTAGTAGCTTAATATTTGTTTCCGAGACTTTAATTTTAAGTTCAGTAATAATCATAATGATATTTTTTGAAACTAAAATATTTATATCATTACTTTTTTTTATAATGATTTATTACATAATTTTATTAATCTTTACAAAAAAAAAAATCAAAATTTTAGGAAACAAACGAATATTTTTTGATACAAGCTATCTTAAATATTCAAGTCAAGTTATCGAGGGAGTTCGTGAAATAAAAATTTATAATCAATCAGATTACTTTATAAAAAAATTTAATAATACTACCAATGAAGTTTATAATATTAATTGGAAACTTGAAATGTTTCAAAATATTCCTAGATTTTGGTTAGAATATTTAATTTTAACTTTTGTACTTATTTTAGTTTTAATTTTAAATAAATCCAGCAGTTCAGATAATATAATGTTAATAATTGGTTTGTTGGCTATTGCTGGAGCGAGATTGTTGCCATCAATTAATAGAATGTATCAATCTTTTCAAAGTATTAAAATTTATTTTCCGTGCATTGACGCTATTGCTATAGAACTAAATAAAAAAACAGAAGAAATATTTTTAGAGGGTAAAAAAAGAGATTTTAAATTTGTAAATAAAATTGAATTTAAAAATCTTAATTTTGATTATCAGAATTATAAAGTATTTGAAAATTTTCGATTTAATATAGAAAAAAATTCTTTAATAGGGATTTACGGACCAAATGGATCGGGAAAAAGTACAATGCTTGATTTAATGTTTGGATTCATAAAACCTAAAAGGGGGGAGATACTTGTAGATGGATTTGACATTCAACAAAATTTAAGCAATTGGCAAAAAAAATTAGTTATATTCCTCAAAAAATTTTTTTGACTGATAGCACTATTTTAGAAAACATAACATTTACTGAAAATTTAGATAAAATTGACGAAAAATTTTTCAATGATATTTTGAAAAAATCTACATTAAACGAGGTTATAAATAAACTTCCCAATGGTATTCACACAAATGTAGGTGAAAGAGGTTCTAAGTTATCTGGCGGACAACAACAAAGAATAGGTTTAGCAAGAGCATTATTTAAAAAGCCTGAAATTTTAGTAATGGATGAATCAATAAGTTCTATTGACAACTATAATGCAAATAAAATTATTTCTACAATTAATTCCATGAATGATATTACTAGAATTATAGTTTCTCATAATTTAGAAATACTTGAGAACTGCGATAAAGTCTTCAGACTTTCAGATGGGAAAATTAAAGAAATGAAAATATGAATATTAAATTAAAAAAAAAAAAATATTGGAATAAATTTTATAGTAAAAAAAAAGCCCCTCTAAAGAGCAGTTCTTTTGCTGTATTTTGTTTAAAATTTATTAAAAATAAAAGTAATACCATAATTGATATTGGTTGTGGTAATGGGAGAGATACAGTTTTTTTTTTAAAAAGAGGATATGAATGTTATGGAATTGATCAAAGTAAATCAATTATATCTAAAAATAAAAAGCTTTATCCAAAATTTAAGAAGTATTTTTTATGTAAGGATTTATCAAAAATAAATTTTAACAAGGTAACAAATAAAAGTTTCTCTGTTTATTCTAGGTTTTCATTACACGCAATTAATAATGCTGAAGAAAAAGCCTTTTTAAATAACCTAATAAAATCTAATAATTTGAAATTTCTCATGATTGAAACAAGAACGATTTATGACGATCTTTTTGGCAAAGGAACAAAAATTAGTAAAAATGAGTATTTAACAGATCATTATAGAAGGTTTATCGACCCAAATAAAATTAAAGGAAAACTCAAAAAAAAATTTAGGCTTATTTACTCTTTTCTTGGAAAGAATGTAGCAAAGTTTAAAAAGGAAAATCCAAAAGTTTTGAGAATAATTTTAACAAATGAGAGATGAAAATTTTTTAGATACAATTTTAATTCTCAATAAAAATAAAGTTGATTACTGGGTTTGCCACGGAACTCTTCTTGGTCTAATTAGGGAGGGCAAACTTATAGAGTGGGATAATGATATTGATATAGGAGTTTTAAAGAATAAAAAGAACATCAAATTAATTAATCAAATATTTAAGAAAAAAGGCTTTAAAAGAAAAAAAAAATTTTTTTCAGATGACGGTCTTTTAACATTTACAAGAGAAGGTGGTAGAGAAGTAGATATAAATTTTTATGAGCTATTTCTTAACAAAAAAGTTAACAAAAAATTTGTGATTTGTAAGTGGTACGTTCCAAAAAATATATTTTGCAAGATTGTCGACGCTATTTCAAATGCTTCAAGTTACGATGGTAAATTTAAGCATATTATCAGAAACATTTTTTTTTAGAAAAAATATTTAATAAAATAAAAATTTTTTTAATTAAAAAAAATATTTTTTACTCAAAGTTAGGATACTCACATCCATTAGATCTTATCTTAAAAAAAAAAATTGTTTATTTTTTTAAAATAAAAGCTTTAATTCCAAATAACCCAAAAATATATCTTAAATATATCTATGGAAAAAATTGGAAAGTCCCAAAAAGGAATTATGTGTGGTATAAAGATAGTCCATCCTTAAGTTCAAAATAATTTATGAAAAATAATTCAAAAATATCAGTTTTAATGAATTGCTTCAATTCTGAGATCTTTATAAAAGAATCAGTACAAAGCTTAGTAAATCAAACCTATACTAATTGGGAATTAATAGTTTGGGATGATGCTTCAACAGATGGCACCTTAGATATTTTAAAATGTTTTAAAGATAACAGAATTAAAATCTACACAAATAGTTCACATTGTGGATTAGGAAGTGGCAGGATCAAAGCTCAGAAATTTTTAAAGGGAGACTATATATCCATATTAGACTCGGATGATGTTTATGAAAAAGACAAATTAAGAAATCAAATCGAAGCGTTTAATAGAAATCATGAATTATCGCTAGTAACTTCATGGTATTCAACAATTAATAAAAATAGCAAACAAATTAGTAAAATAAAACTTTCTAATAATTTATCAGAAATTAAAAATGAATTATGTGGAGATAATATTTTCGCACACTCGTCGATAATGTATAAAAGAATTGATGCTGAAAAAGTTGGCTGGTATTCAGAAAAATTTGAGTATAGCCAGGACTATGATTTAACAATTAAATTATTAAAAAATAATTCATTTTATATCGTACCAGATTATCTTGTTAAAATAAGAGATATTGACTCAAGCATGACAAGAAATTCATCACTACATAGCTTAATTATTAAAGAGCATCTTGAAATTTTAAACTATATAAAAAATGATTATATTTTAAATAAAAAGCAAAAAAAAATTAATGATAAAAATTTAAATAAAGTAAATTTAAAAATTTTACTGTTTAATTTACAAAAAAAGTGTAGTTTTAGAAAAATATTCGATATATTGAACTTATTATTTAAAAATCCCAGCCTTGTAGTGAGTATTTTGAAACATATATCTTCAAGATTTATAAATTTTTAATTTAATAAAAATTGGTGGACCGTGTAGGTAACGCTCCTACTACCTCTCGCATGTCAAGCGAGCACTCTACTTTTGAGCTAACGGTCCTCCCTAAAAATTTTTAATCGAATTCATGTTAAATTTCCAAGTAATTTTGCCTATTATGAGCTATTTACTTATATTATTAAAAATACTATAAACCGATGCCTGGTAATTATTGCGAAGGGGCCACACCCGATCCCATTCCGAACTCGGAAGTTAAGTCCTTCAGCGCCGATGGTACTTTGTCTTAAGATATGGAAGAGTAGGACGTTGCCAGGCTTAAAAATTATGAAAATAGCTAGCTCACTAAAATCATTGAAAAAACGAGACCTTAACTCAAAACTAGTAAAGAGAAGAGGAAAGCTATACGTAATAAATAAAAAAAATCCTAAATTCAAAGCTCGTCAAGGCTAAAGATGAGCGATAATGATTTCAAAAAAACTTACAATGGTTTCACCAAACTTGTGCTATGGGGAACGATTGCAGTTATTGCTATATTAGTGATATTAGCAATTACGTTACTTTAAAATTAAAATAATTAATAATGATAGTTGGTTCAATTAAAGAAAATATAACATTAGAAAAAAGAGTCTCTTTAACCCCTGAGTCAGCAAAAAATATTATTGGACTTGGATTAAAAGTGTTTATTGAAAAAGGATACGCACTTCACCTTGGGATTAATGATAGTGAATATAGTGATATCGGAGTTGAAATTAAAGTATCGTCTAAAGAGGTATTAAACTCAAGTGATTTGATTACAAAAGTTAATTGTCCTTCAGAAGATGAAGTTGAAACTTTAAAAGATAATACAATTTTAATTGGAATGCTCAATCCATCAAAAAATAAAAACCAAATTGGTAAAATCATAAATAAAAAGATAAAACCTTTTTCATTAGAATTATTACCCAGGATTACTAGAGCTCAATCAATGGATGTTTTATCTTCTCAATCTAATTTAGCAGGATATAGAGCAGTAGTTGAATGTGTAGCAGAGTTTGAAAAAGCTATACCTATGATGATGACAGCTGCAGGCACGGTGCCAGCAGCTAAAGTTTTAGTTATTGGAGCAGGCGTAGCAGGTTTACAAGCTATCGCAACAGCTAAAAGATTGGGTGCAATCGTTTCAGCCACAGACGTTAGAGCTGCATCAAAAGAGCAAGTAGAGAGTTTAGGAGGAAAATTTTTAACTGTTGAAAAAAACGAAGATATGGAAACTTCTGGTGGATACGCAAAAGAGGCATCAGATGAATATAAAAAAAAACAAGCTGAAATGATGAAAGAGGCGCTTAAAAAAAATGACATTGTAATATGTACGGCATTAATTCCTGGAAAACCTGCTCCAAGAATATTAACAGAGGATTTAGTTAAACTTATGAAACCAGGGTCTATAGTTTATGATTTAGCTGCAGAACAAGGAGGAAATTCCGCATTTTCTGAAGCCGGTAAGATTAATACAGTTGATGCGATAAAAATAATAGGTGTTAAAAGTTTGATGAATAGTTTGCCACTTACAGCTTCAAGTCTTTATGCTAAAAATTTATTTAGTTTCATACGTAATTTGTATAGTAAAGAAAAAAAGGATTTTAATATTAATTTAGAGGATGAAATAATAGAAAAATCATTAATAAAAAAAGTTTAATTATGGAAATAGACCCGTTTATATTTAGATTAAGTATTTTTATTTTATCAATTTTTATTGGTTATTATGTTGTTTGGAGTGTAACCCCATCTCTTCACACCCCGCTGATGTCAGTAACTAATGCTATTTCATCAGTGATAATTGTAGGTGCTATCATTGCAGCCTTAGCAGGAACTTCTGAGAACATTTTTAATATATCTAGTATTTTCGGATTTATAGCTATCATCTTAGCAGCGATAAATATTTTTGGAGGGTTTTTAGTGACACAAAGAATGCTTCAAATGTACAAAAAAAAGAAAGATAAAAAGAAATGATTTCGGCAAATCTAGCAGCGGTATTTTATTTAGTATCTGGAATATTATTTATTCTTGCACTGAGGGGGCTATCATCTCCAGATACATCTAGGCAAGGAAATTACTTTGGAATTGCAGGGATGATAATCGCAATCGTTGTGACATTTCTATCAATAGGAAATTTTTCTACATCGCTAGTCTATGTAATAATATTTCTAGTTATCGGTGGTGCAATAGGTGCTTTCATAGCTTTTAAAATTCCAATGACTGCAATGCCAGAGCTTGTGGCAGGTTTTCATAGCTTGGTTGGTTTAGCAGCTGTTTTTGTAGCGATATCTGCTTTTTTAAATCCTGAAGCTTTTAATTTAGGAAATGTAGGTGATATTAAATTAGCTAG
>Ga0181413_1000702_pt1 | contig 10391 bp, 16 predicted proteins | sample 36SPOviralmetaG_FD_130111 | JGI IMG/M metagenome (GOLD analysis project Ga0181413, IMG submission 130111) | Marine viral communities from the oligotrophic San Pedro Time Series (SPOT) site, San Pedro Channel, CA, USA - 36 SPOT_SRF_2012-09-28 | ecosystem: Environmental > Aquatic > Marine > Strait... | reverse complement strand
TTCAGTTATATGATTAATTTTAAAACTTTTCCCTCTTCCATTACAATGAGGACAAGGTTGTTGAATCTGTTGTATCATAGGTCCCATACGAACTGTTTGTGTAATCATACCTTGTCCATTACAATGTGAACATATATCTACTTTATCTTGATCAATTGTTTTACGATTCACTGTAATATTTACATTTTTCCCATTAAATATTTCTTTAAGTGTTAGATTAACTTCATGAACCACATTTTCACCTCTTTTCTTATTACTACTCTGCATTCCCATACCATGACCAAACATCTGTCCAAACATATCTGCAGGATTTCCTGCTCCATCTCCCTCACCAAATTGATCATAATGTTTTCTTTTACTCTCATCTGATAATGTTTCAAATGCTTTGGTTATCTCTTTGAATTTTTCAGAATCACCACCTTTATCTGGATGATGTATTACTGCTAATTTACGATATGCTTTCTTTATCTCTGTAGATGTAGCATTTTTATCAACACCTAAAAGATTATAAAATTTATTATTATCAACTCTATTATTCATAGATTGATTAAAAAACATTTTAATATTATTATAAACTTATTTTTAAGCATAATTAAAAAAATCTTTATCAAAATATATAACAATTGTTATAAATATTAAAGCAATCAAATAAAATATAATTAACTGTTTATTCTTTAAATTTAATTCATCAATTAACAAATCTAATAGATTCCAAGCAAAAATCCAAAATAATATTGATAATATAAAACTATACATATTTTTAAAAAATTTAAACATACTATAAATTTGATAATATTTTATTTTTAATTTATAATGGATTTTAATATTATTGAACAATATATCAAAAAATATGATGTAAAAATACCACATTTTGTTGAAACTGCTGATAAAAGTATTTATAATGCACTAGATAAAGCAGATATTAATCTTGTTAAATCACTTATTGCTTATAAAAATTACATTAATAATCGTGATAAAGATTTTGATCTATTAGAAAAAATGTTAGATAAAGATTAATATTAACACCTTGCTATCTTTTTACCACTCTTTAAAATCATATAATCATCTTTTGGTTTTTCATCTGAACAATCTGTTGAAGTACATAAATATTTAAAAATTGTATCTAAATAATCATCTGGTTTTTTATCTTTTTCATAATAACGAATTTCATTATTATCTTCATTTATAACTACACTCTTTTTTAGCATAGTTTTATATTTAAATATATTTTATAAATATAAATCAAATTTAAATGTGTGGAATAACTGCTGTAATATCAAATAAAAATATCATATATGATCTATATGAATCACTTTATCATCTTCAACATAGAGGTCAAGATGGTTTTGGTATTTCTTTTTTAAATAAAGGAAAAATAGATGTTGTGAAATACAAAGGATTATTATCAACTATCGACATTAACAATAAATTAAATGAAATTGATTCATATATCGGAATAGGTCATGTTCGTTATCCAACAAAGGGAGAAAACACCATTAATGAATGTCAACCCTTTTTAAAACAAGGAGAACATTATAACATATCAATGATTCATAATGGACAAATATGGATCACAGATAAATTAAAAGAATATTTTAAAATTAATAATACAAATATATCTGACAATATTACATCTGATAGTATTTATTTATTATCATTTATATCACATCACATCAATAAACACAAAACACTTAATTATTTTAAAATTAAAGATATTATAAGCGAATTATATGATTTATTTCAAGGTTCATACAACTGTATATGTATGATTGAAGGTTATGGATTAATATGTTTTAAAGACCCACATAGTATTAGACCATTAATATCTGGATTTAAAGATGATTCTTATATTATATCATCTGAATCAGTATCCATTACAAGTCTTGATTATAAGATTATGGGTGATATCTATAATAATGAATTATTAATCTTCAGCAATAGTAAAATTAATATTATGAAAATTAAAAATAATATTAAATCTTTTAAACCTTGCATATTTGAATGGGTATATTTAGCAAGAGAAGAAAGTATATTATATGATGTTAATGTTTATCAAAGTAGAATGAAAATGGGCGAATATCTTGCCCATAAAATCAAAAAAACTATTAATATAAATGATATTGATCTAATTATACCAGTTCCTGATACAAGCAAACCAACAGCATTACAAATATCAAATATATTAAATATCCCTTACTATGATGCTATTACTAAAAATAGATACATAAATAGAACATTTATAATGGATTCACAAAATAAAAGACAAAAGAATATAAAAAGAAAATTAAATATCATAAATGAAATAGTCTCTAAAAAGAATTTATTAATCGTGGATGACTCTATTGTTCGTGGTAATACAATGAAACATATTGTTGAATTATTAAAAAAAAATAATGTTAATAAAATATTTATAGCATCTAGTTCTCCTGAAATTATAAATGGAAATAAATATGGTATCGATATTCCATCAAAAGACGATTTAATATCGTATAAAAAGAAAAATATGATTAAAAAATATCTTGATGTGAATGAAGTTATTTTTCAAGATCTAGATGATCTTAAAAAATCTATTCAATATTTTAATCCTAAAATAAAAGATTTTGAATTATCTATATATGAATCATAAAATGATACATTTCGAATTATTATATTTTTCTTCAACTTTTTTTTCTTCCTTTAACCGGTGTGATTCTTTATTCACATCAGATTTATTCTTTAAGACACTTTCAGGTTTCTTCATAACCTTAGGTGGAGGAAGAGATTTTTTATTAAGTTCTTTTTCTTTAAGATAGTTTTTATATTCATCTGTATATTCTAATCTTAAATTTCTCCACTTTTCTGGAATATATTCTACCATTTATTTATTAATCCCATAAAAATCTTTCAAATTTATTTCTTTTATGACTATTTTTTTATTCTTATTTTCTGCCATCCATTTCCAATGATTATTTAATATCACATTTGATTTATATAATTTATTTCCACGAATATTTTGTCTCATTAAACTTTCTATAAAATATGGCATATATAAATCTAATTATTTTTTTTTAAATATAAAATCACGAGTTTCCCATTGTTCATTATAAGGGATTCCATATGTATATCCATCAATACTTGTATATCCACTTACTTTATTCTTTTCAATAAAATTAGACACTTTTGTGACATTAAAATCACGTGTTTCCCATTTTTCTTCCACAGGAATTTTTGATGTGTTTTCTTTAAATTTTTTATTAAATGAATATGTCATAATATCTCCATATAATGATAAAGTATCTTGTTTATTATTTAATAATGGTACTAATCTGTTAAATCTTTTAAACATTCCTTACTATTATATAATATGTTATATTTTTTTATATACTTTAATTTGTTCTTATGATATGAATCTGTCAAAAGAGAATAAATTATCTTGTAAAAGAACATAAATATTCTTTCATTCACAATTGTTAGAATAACTTTATTTTTATAATTTAATAATTTTAAATATGTATATATGAATGAATATATTACAGGTGTTCGTAAGAATAATAAAACAGATAATCTTTTATATTTTACATAGTTTTTCAAAGCTCCCAAAACAGGTATGATTAATAAATATGGAAGCATATTATATCTATTATAGAATTATCTCTATGTAATTAAAATTTGATTTAAAGAATTTATATTAATAAAAACACAATGGACGATGAAAATTCTTGTCCTATATGCCTAAATCCAATTGGAAAGAATAACAGTTGTATCACTGCTTGTAATCATTCATTTTGTCTGACATGCCTGTCTATTTCTCTTCAGAGTAATGTTTCTTGTCCTCTATGTAGAGATGAGATTGTTCCTGAAAGTAGAGAAATAGATGATCTTAAATATCAAATTATGGATGTTAAAACAGATTTTAATAGTCTTCTAAGTATTATTTCTGAAAAGGAACATTATTTTAATAAAACATATAAGGAAATTATGTATAGATTTGCAGATGTTGAAGGTCCTCTTAAATTTAGGAATAAAAGTAATAAAGGTCCTTGTATGATATGTGGTTGTAAATCTGAAATGGATGATTATGGTGATAAAATATGCTATTGTGATTCTTGTCAAAAATGTGGTTGTGTTGATAAACTTGGAGCAGGATATCATCATCAGAAGAAATATGAACGAGGAAACCGGAATGTAAAGGATAGTTATGAACAAGACCTGTCTCTCATACGCGATCAATCACCAGCATATGAATTCTAATTAAATATTATATTATTTTATAAGATAATATAAATTTGAGATGAAAGTTAGATCCCTTTTAAAAAAATATATGAAGTCAAAAGATTTTCTCGTGGCATATCAGTGGCTCAAAGATAATGGTTTGTCCGATACAGATGTTGTATATGTAAAAAAAATGTATGATAAAGAAGGTATTAAGTTTTGTAAAAGATCTTTATTTGCAGAAGATATTTCAGAATTGAAAGAGGAACTTAAAAAAGTTAACGAAAAAAAAAATAGAAACTTCTATATATCACTACTTTCATCAGTGAAAGGTGTAGATGTTGATCGCGCATTAAAAAAAATTATGGCATATTAACATACTTCTTTATATAATTCCATAGATGTTGAAAAGTCTATATCATGATATAAAGATAACTCAAAAAAATTTAATATTCCTGTTCTAATATTCTTACCTGTTTTTTGTATATCTATTTTGTCTTCATCAAATAGATTATCTTTATAAATAATTATTTTAAAATTATGATTGAAAGAACATCCTTCTAATATATATTGATCTTTATATTTTTTTATCATAGTTAAATATGGTAAATTCATACTTATATTATATTTCATATTATTCTTAATTAATGACCAATATTTTGACAAGTCCATGCTGAATCACCACAAGAATCAAATCCAATCATATCATTTCTAGGAGCACTACAAACTGTATTACTTGGACAATCACCTTTTCTATCTACAAAATCCTGTGATCCATTTTCACAAAATCTATAACACACACTACCAACATTTAATGAAGAATCACGATAATAACTCATACATCTAGTAGGTGAATTTGTAAAGCAATACATAAGAGTACACATCTCAATACGACCATTTCTAACAGAACATGTATTACAACCATCAAACCATGAAGCACATCCATCTGGAATAGTTGTCTGCTGAACAACACAATCACCATATTGATTTCTTAATTCATTATCCTGACATGGTTCACGACATTGTCCAGGAGCATCAGCAATCATCGGTCCCATTGTATTCACACACTCTAATCCATCCAAACATCTTGTTTGAAATTCTGGTGGTGTATATCCTCCACATGTTTCATTAATTCCTGATTTCTCTACACACTCTGATGATGCGAGTTGAAGTCTACGACCATTTACCATTGGATAACGGTTACCAGTGGGACGACAAAACTCATTCGCACGACAATCAGAATCAGATTGACACTCAGTATTACGACAGTCATAATGAGGACAACTTGTTTGACAACCACAAGAATCAGTATCTGTTACCATTCTACAATTTCTTGTATCAGGGAAATATGGTCTGGCACAAGGAATTGGACGACATTCATTACATACGCGCGGTGGGTCAATAGCAGGTTCTGGACAACCCTCCTCCCATAGTCTTACACAACTCTGAGTATAATCACACCATTGATATCCACCATCAAGCACACATCCATGATCATCTCTTTGAGATCCAACTAACATTTGTGCATTAGCTGTAGTGAATAACATATTAACTAACATTCTAAACATCTTCATTTATAATATATATTAACATATTAATTTTAAATAATATCAAATTCATATATATACCATATTATAATGAACATATTACATAAATTTATAAAAAAAAATTTTAATTTTATTAAATATTTCACAATTATATTTTTATATTTATTATCATACATTATGGATTACTATTGAATTATGATCAGTTTGACAAATATTTAAATCAAAGTCCTTTATTTATATTCATATATATATTATCTTGGATATTATTTATGATTCCTTTATATATGGTTAATACGAGATCTTAATTTTATTCTTTTTAATTGTGCTTTCCATGCTTCCGATGGATATTTTTTCTTAAATACTCTAAACATTATTGTTTTCTCCCAATACATTTGATAATTAATATTATCATCTGAATCTAATAATTGTTCTGATAACATTTATTTTATCATATATTTTTATTAAAAAAGAAATAAATTTATAATATATTAATTATCACCTTTAATACCATCATATTCTTTAACAACTTCTGATATAATACCACCTTTGATACATTTATTTAATAATCTTTCACATTCTTCTTTTGCTTTTTCATTCTTTGGTGAAAAGATACGCATGTTTAGATCAACACTTACATCTTTTACTTCACAAGTAAATATTCCACCACTTACATTCTTTCTTTCCCAATCAAGCATATATTCTGATATGAAATAAACATCTTTTCCATTATCATCTGTACCTTTTTTATAAATGTGTTTGGTTTTTTTATTATCCGATTTACTTTTTCCTAATTCAATATTCATATTCTTAAGAATATCCATTACTGCTGGAATATTACCACAATTTATTTCAACTGCTAATGTTACTGCCTCCATAATCATATCAACAGCAACATTAAAATGTTTATCTTCATGATGATATTTATTTACAATCTTAGTTCCATAATTCCATGTGCAAAATTCAGTATATTTGTCTTTCTTTTTTTCCCTATCTTCCTCCTCTTGTTTTCTTCTATTTTCTTCTTCCTCTTGTTTTCTTCTATTTTCTTCATCCTCTTGTTTTCTTCTATTTTCTTCTTCCTCTTGTTTTCTTCTGTTTTCTTCTTCGTGTTTTTCTTTTTCTATGAATGCATTCAATTTTAAACGAGTATCATTAAGTTGACCTAAAATATTATTTAACGCCATATTATTGTATCCATGCCATTGATATTCTATATCTAATCCAGGTTTACAAATAACTGTCACACATCTCCAATCTCTTGCTTCAGAAGTATCACCATTTTCATAAACATAAGTATAAGGATTATTAATTCCTTCTTCTGTCCAGACTGTCCATTTACTTCTTATATCTTCTATATCTAAATCATTTGGCCTTTTATAATAAGAATATCCCATTTTATATTATACATTATATTTTAATTTTAAAAAAAAACTTTAATTATATATATTTATTAATATTCTGTTTCAATATTAAATTTTAGAACTATATAAAAGTCCCATAAAATCTGTATATTTCCATTCTATACCTATCTTACATACATCACCTAAATCATTTCTAATAAACATATTATTTGTTAAATATACTTTACCAGACCGATAACCTACAAAATTTTTAAGATCATTTACAACTAAATCTGTTCCAAAGAAATCATGTTGAATTACCGAATTATCAGATAGTCCATGTCCATATGTCGCAAACACATAATCATCTACTATAATTGATTTACGATTACTTATAACAAATGTATACATTTTTGAACATCTAATCATATCTACTTCACCCATATCTTTTGGATATACCCATTCAGATGATCCAGGTAAAATTACTGGATGATATGGTGTAATATTTAACTCATTTCCTGTAATACCTTGTAAACTTACCATTGCTTGAAACCCTTCTTGACATTCAGTCATTACAACACATTCTACTATCCCTGTATCAATATATTCTATACCATTCTTTAAACTAACTGTAACTACTTCATCACCTTTCTTAATATCTTCCGCAGATTTTAAAGAACCATTATCCATTTTAATCATACTCCAAGGCGCACAACATCCTCCACCCATGTTTCTATATGCAGACATATTTTGAAGAGTTGGTACATTTATATTTTTATATGTACTAACTATATCTTTCTTTGGTGGTTCCATATTATCAAATATATCTGAAACTTTATCTCTTAAAGAATCAAATAATTCTCCCGTAAAATTACTTACACCTTTATCCTTAAAATTATTACAAATCTCATTCTCATATGCTGTCTTGAGGGAACGAAGATAATGAATACCCCATTTACTAAACCAATCTTCATTATGACCTTTCGTTGTCATATTCAATGCTTCTTTAACTTGTCCTTCTAAATCAAATAACATATTATTAATATATTCATTATCTTTTACTTCTTTATTAAATGTAATTTCTAAAATAAGATTATCTAAACTTGTCTTAAAACCTTCATCATTAAACTTTTTCAGAGTAATCAAAGAATCAAATAAATTATATATCTTGAAACGATATAATTGTTCATAATAATAATCATCTAGAATTTCATGTAATTCAGATTTAATAGTATGTCCTTTAATATCTATATCTACATATGAAACATCATTATTTATACTCATGACAATATTTTTACTCTGTCCATATTTAATCGAATTAATATTAAATCTATCTTCTGTATTATCTGTATAAACAATCTTTACTGGAATATTTGTAAGAGCAGTTGTAAAGAAATTACTAATACCATGAATAAATACATTACCAAGTAATGATGAATCGGGAATAAATGAATATCCATCACCACCCGAAATACGTGATAAATTATCTAATAATTCTGATTTAAGATTGTATCCAAATCCATAACAATTTATCATACACTTAAAATCATGATCCTTAAAATACTTATCTAACATATATTCATGTCCCCTATTTGGTTCAATATTTGGTACTCCATCAGTAAGAAGTTTAATTACCTTGAGTTTATTTGGTGGTGAATTTAATCTTAAAATATCAAGTGATGTTTTTAATCCATCCCAAATATTAGTAGTATTTGTTGGAACTAAGCAATCAAGTTTTAATCTAATCTTATTCTTATTTTCATTTGTACAAGATACATTTGTAAATAATTCAGTAGCAAATTCAGAATATGTTACAATTGAAATATTATACTTTTCATCTAGTGTATTAAGAATAGTTTTTGCCGCAGCAACTGTTAAAGAAAGAACCGAAATACCATAACTTGTGGATTTTCCATCGTTTCCTTTCACAGGAGCATCTGAACCCATAGATCCAGAAACATCAATACACATAACAATATCAACTGGTTGTCTTTCATCTACATTTGGAACATCTACTCTCATAAATAATGTATCATCCTTTACAGATGCTTTCATAGTAATATCTCCTAATACATCATTAAAACTTTTAAGTTCTGTATCCAATATTTGTGCATCAATTTTCAGTTGATCAGCAGATAACTTATCTTTAATAGACTCAATACTTTTTTTCATAGAAACATTATCTTTCATATCACTCATATCTAATCCTTTGCGAGTCATAGGAGAAGTCTTACTCTTTGACAACCATGTCATTATAGCATTGCGTTCATATGTGTGACCCTCGGGTTCAGAAACAGGATCTCGCATAAGGTCTCCAGTAATAGGACAATAGAATTCATTAGGAACAAAGATAGTTGCCATAACACTTATAATTTATATATCCTTTTACTTTTAAGTCAAATTTATCAAAAAAAAAATATTATTAATTATTATTTATTTAATTATTTAAGTATTAAAACGGTAAAATTCTTTCCCACCTCAAATAGTGTATAAAATGCGAAATTTCTCCTGCTGTTGGAATCTTACCTTCTTCGTCCTTCGTTCCGTTCTTCCAGTGCTCCTTCATCTTGAACAACTCATCTAAATACCTCCGGTTGGCGTGGTATTCTGGGTATGTTTTCTTGCCATACTGGTGAAATTCGTTCACAAGATTGTCAAGCTTGATCTTAGATGAATCGTCCATAATTTGTATTTGAAAAAAATTTATCTTAATCTCAAATTTATTTACTTATTATTGTTTATCTTATCTTTAAGATATTGAAGTTCTTCTTTTGCTTTTTTCAGTTGTTCCTCAATCTTTATACTATGCTCTCTCTTAATTTTGACAAGCATCTCCGCATCAAATCTACCATTAATTTCTTTAATAAGATCTTTATAATCTTTAGATCCTTTAATACTTTTATCAATTGATAGGATCTCACGAAAAGTATCATTAATGTATTTGATCCTTTCTTTATCATCACAATTAAAATTTGGATTTTCAGTTATCTCTTTTGGGATAAATTCTGTATCCATTTTTATTATCTTTATAAAATAATTTCAAATTTTAAATGGATATGTATTTGTATGATAAAACACAAATAGTAATTTTTCAAATGATATATTATAAACACTTTTTGATTTATTTATTAATATTTAATTTATATATTATATATATATGCCAAAATCTTCATCAAAGAAAACAAAATCTAAATCTAAATCTAGTTCCTTAAATAGATCTGATAAATTACTATCCACAAGAGAAGAAATTCTAGAAGAAAAAATAAAAAGAATGCAGTTTGAATTAGAATCAATTAGACGTACTGCTAAATCA
>Ga0181413_1000700_pt1 | contig 10403 bp, 17 predicted proteins | sample 36SPOviralmetaG_FD_130111 | JGI IMG/M metagenome (GOLD analysis project Ga0181413, IMG submission 130111) | Marine viral communities from the oligotrophic San Pedro Time Series (SPOT) site, San Pedro Channel, CA, USA - 36 SPOT_SRF_2012-09-28 | ecosystem: Environmental > Aquatic > Marine > Strait... | reverse complement strand
TGGTCGTTGTCATTTTGCTTCCTCCATCTTCTTTATTGTCAGTTTAAAAGGACTTACTCTTCCTCTCTTCTTTGGAGAAAGCGCATTTGGTTGAGTCTGCTCATGGCGGAACCGGGCTTGTCTCGGAAATGGGATGCGTGGATGCAGGCAAGGTAGAGTTCGTTGTCCTCACGCAACCGCTTGACTTCCTCAAGGAGTAGTGGTGCGTCTGCTATGAGTCGCTCGTTAGCGTTGAACATCTCACGAGCCGTTGCGCCTGTGGTGGAATGGCCCATGTGCATGTCAAGTCCGTTATCTTCCATCTGCCACCTGTTGTCAATGAAAGCAACCGTGAGGGGGAATGGGAATGGTGTTTCAATCAAAACCACACCTTCGGCGGGCGGTTCTTCTTGCCATTCATTGTTCTCATGCGTGACGACTCGCCACGGCCCTTTGCTGTGTCCTTCGTACTTGCTTGTGTCAATCATTCTTGTTCACACTCCTCGTCGCATAATCCACTCTCAACATTCTCATCGCAGACGGGGCACCGCTCAACCATGCTCTCGCAATACAAGTCATGTGCTGAACCCTGCTTGTTGGTGTAGGCACAGCCGTTGATAGCATCGTGCAACTTCTTGTTGTCCTCACGCAACCGCTTGATTTCTCTATCACGCTCTCCCACTTGCATGTCCTTACGGTATGCTACTTCACGCAACCGCTTGACTTCGGCAAGAAGAAGTGGAGCGTCCTGCATCAACAATGAGTTAGCATCCGAGCCTAAGTTCATCCACGGCGCAGGTGTGTGTCCTTCGTATTTGCGTGTGTCAATCATTCTTGTTCCTCCTCGTGGTGGCAAACCCTGTTGGATTCGTTGGCGACCTCGCCCTTGTGGCAGGCCACGAAGTATTCCAGTGGTGTGTACTTCTCACAAAGCGAAGCGTACTCGTTCTCCAAGTCAAGTTTTGTCGGCTTCTCCTCAACTTTCACGAGTCTGCCCGGTGCACCGTCAACACCGTACGAATGGCTCAACCGTGGCGCTGTGTTGATTTGTTGAGCCGCAGTCTTGGCTTCGTCTTTGTACAAGAAGTTCATGGCGAATTGGTCAGAGGACCTTCGGTATGTGTTAAGTGGCACGACTGTCCACAAGTTGATGGTAGCCTTCCATGCGCCCCTCGCATCACCGTCTTTCTTGAAGACCCAGCCGTTGACCTCGGTGCCGTTGAGTTTGTCGTAGTCTGCATCACGGACGGCCAGTTCACGCACACACCGGTCCGTGCCCCACCAAGTCAGTCGGTAGACGCCACGCTTACCATGCTGTACTTTGTTCCAAGTCTGTGATTCGTGGTCGTAGTCGGTGTACTCTGTCCATGTAGAGGAGAGCCAGTCTCGTGCCTCGGTCTTCATTTTGGGAATGGTTGCTCGGATGTGGCGAACCACATCGCTGTCGCTGACATCGGCGATGAGAGCCTCGTGGTCCTCTTCGTCCCAAAAGCGGTAGTCAAACTGGTGAACATACTCGCTACGACCCCACCGTGATTTGTGAAGAAACTGCTTCTCACGCCCGTCCTCTTTGTCAACGAGGCGAATCAGTGCCGTTTCGTTCCGATGCGTATGGTGGTGCTTGCACCCTTTGTCCCAAGCGCACTCGCCGTTGTAGTGGTCAATGTTGTGGCAACTGTGACGACTGTACAGCAAACGACTGCCTCGGCTGTCCTTGTAGTCCTTTTCTTTTTCGTACTGCTCTTGAGCGAGTTTGTCAAACTCTTCAAGTGTGGGGCAACCGTCTTCATCGGTGTACCATTCCTTGATGACTCGGCGACTCCAACCGTTGTGAGCCTCTTTGTTTTTGTAGTGCTCGTAGATTTGGTAGTTGTAACAGTCTCGCTCGTCATGCCCGCAGGATTCTTGCTTGCGGTCAGGGACATGGTACACTGCCCAGTTGTTGTCAATCACATACGCCATGCGAGTGTGGTCGTTCACCAAATCCTTGGGCTTGAACTCGGCACCTTTGCCAGCGTCGTACATCGTGTCAAGGATGGCCATCTCCATGGCTGTAAGCGGTAGGCTGGTTGTCGTCCATCGGTGAACGCCATTCGTACCGATGCTCTTCTTGAACACATCCCGTGTCAGTTCGTCACGCTCTTTGGCGAACCCGGCTTCCACCCAGTTGTTCATTGGTTGCTTTGCTTGTTCGTTTGTTTTCATGTTCATTCCTCCTCAAGTTTCGTTTCGTAGTTTTCAATCATGTAGTGAATGGCGTGTGCCGGTGATTTCATGTTGAAGTGCCGGAACTCGTACTCTCGTACGAGCAGTTTGCTGATGTTCAGTACCCAACTGCCACTCACATGACGGATGATTTCCACATTCCGGTAGAACCCGTTGTACAACACCTGTGTACGGTACATGCCGTCTCGTAGTTGTGTCAGCGTTGGGTACTGTTCTGTTCCTCTTTCAATTTTGTTTGTCATTTGGCTCCCTCATTTTCTTTATTGTCAGTTGATAAGGACTTCCTCTCAGTAGTCCTTCCAGTTTGGGAACGCACTTTCAATCGTCTCCCTGAACACCTCATCACTGCATAGCACAGTGTAGTGTGGTGGCTCCTCCACAATCTCAATCGCACTATCAAATAGGCAGTCGTAGGCGTCGTCGTAGGAAATGACGATAGTACCTGACCGCTCTGCTTTGCGCCGCATGGCCTTGAGCATCTCCCCATATTGCAGGTCTGAATAATGCTGTTCGTTGAGTACCGGATAGTCCCGCTCGGCTTTCTGCATTTGCAGTATGAACTTCTCCGCCTCCGTTCCTTCGTCGGCTACAATCCACCAGCACACACTTTCCTTGCACCAGTCAACGGACCAGTCTGTGCCGGGATGCCGCTTGAGAAGTTCTCGCTCCACGAAGATGTGGTTTGAAATCTCAAGCGTACTGCTGTAATCTCCACGGGGGTAGGCTCTCATCGCTTCGTCCCCTCCGGTATGTCCGTGAGCATCACGGCGGTAGTGGCGATGCTGTAAGCGAGGTCGGGTTGTCCGAGGTCGTCCAGTCTGTCTGCGATGTCGTGCAATCGGGCACGACGACAACTCGGACACATGCCGCACTTCGGTGTCTTCCAAGTTCGGTTGCTACCGTAGCATGTGATTCTCATTCAACCACTTCCTTTCTGTCAGCGTACTTGCCGCCGTTGTCCATCATGTCAGCGAAGCACCAGTTCCTGAACGCCAACAGGCCGGTGTGCATGGATAGAATCTCCCAGTCGTAGCAGTAGATGTACCGCATGCCTCTGTGCTTCACGGCGTATTCCTTCATGGGTTTGTGCTCCGTTTGAAAATAGTTCTCGTGTGCTGTTGGTCCAATCATTCAATCAACTCCAGTACGAGTGTCCACTTCCCTTCACCGTCTTCCGTGAGGCCAATGGGCAAGGCCGTGCCGTGTCGTGTTTCAATTGCTTTCATTCTCACAGCCCCCAAATGAATGCTTCAAGGGTGTCCATAGCAGAGCGGATGCCCTCCTCCAACAACGCCCAGTCAGCGTCTCTCCACTTGTTCCAGTCGTCAGGGAACCCTGCGTCTGTGAACGAGTGGTCGGGTTCTCGGTACACATCCACATACTCGTGGGCCGGACAGTTGCCGCACCGGTCTTCTCCGTAGGTGTACACAATTCCAAGGCACAGTTCTTTCATCTCTTTGCTCATTCTTCATCGTCTCCTTCAATCGCCCAGCGCATTTCAGTGATAGCGAGTTCAATGCTTTCCATCGCCCCGATGAGAGCGTTGATTCTGTCCGTGTTGATGTTCGTTGCCGCTTGGCAGTGCTCAACCATGGCGTTGCTCACACGCTCTTCCACTGGTTCACAGATGCGGTCGGTGAGGTTGTCCATGAAGTCACTGCTTTCAATCACCCCTTGGATGAGGGCATGCTCGCTGGCAACATAGTCAGCGAGGTCAGCAAGGTCAATGTGTTCGGCGACCTCCTCTGCATCCACTTCAATCTCGGAAGCGATGTCGTCCTTGTCAATGCTCTGAGCGAGGTCGTACTTGTCAATCTCTTGTGCGACGGCTTCTATGTCCAACTCTTGAGCGAGTTCCCACGAGTTCACCTCGCTTGCAAGGCGGTCGTAATCCAGTGCGTCGTCCAGTGCGTCGTCAAGGTCAATGTAGTCAACCAAGTCCGACGCTTCAATGTGCTCGGCGACCAGTTCAAGGTCCACCTCCACATGCTCTGCAATCGCTTCCTCGTTCACCTCCAAGGTGGCAAGGTATTCATTCACTCGTGCATCAATTTTCTTTTCAATCCATTTTCGTATCATGTTTCATTCCTCCTCAGTGGTCTTGCACGATGGCTCGGTGCGTGATGTGTGGATTCAAAACAGAGCCGCTGACCCACGGGTCTTCGTAATGGAAGGGGACGACGATGGTTTCCTCGCTGACGCTATCCCAGTCTTCGTGCTTGGTGGAGTACGCTTCGTTGTACTCCTCCACGGATTCGTACTCGGTGAACTCACAGCACAAGGCGATGACATCCAGTTCAATCTCTTCGCCCAAGTCCTCCTCCCACTCAAGGAGGTAGTCGTACAGTTCTCGTCGCCCTTGGCGAGAGAAGTTGTCTCTTCGGTTGGCCTTGTCAAATGCTTCTACAAAATCGTATTCGCTCACAGTCTGTTTCATGTTTCATTCCTCCTCGTTGTTCTTGGTTTGGTTGTAGCCAGCAGGGAAAATCTCCCGTGCCTTCTCAAGTGAAAAGTATCGCTCGTTGTCAAAGGTCACCTTGGTGAACTTGCCGAGGTATCGCTCGTCGTCGGACTCGTCGTCAACGAGGAAGTCTCGGTTGCCGTTCACGAACTCAAGCATGACGCCGTGCCAAGCAGGGTCCACACCCATGAGGTTGACCATTTTGAATGCGGTACAGAAATCGTAGAACCGCTTGAGTGCGTCGGGGTGAGTGCCGTCGTTGTCGGTCGCACGATACCAATCCCAGTAGTCCTCGTCGTCATCATCACGGTCGTCGTAGCGGTCGTAGCCAGCGTACTTCTTCGGCGTGAACAATTCAATGAAACGAGTCAATCGCTCTCCTTGAATACCTACCTTGCGTAGTTGCATCACGGCCTCGGCGATGGTTTCCGGCAAGGCCACCATCACGAAGTCGTCAGCCCTGTACCGCCGTTGAATGTTGAACAGGTTGATGTGTACCCATCCGTCTTTGGACATCGTGATGGTGTCCAGTGCTTCGTCAATTCGTGCCTCGTTTGTTTGTATTTGGTTCGTCATTTTGCTTCCTCCATTTCCTTTGTTGTCAGTTTATAGGGACTTCTTCTCAGTCAGTCGTTTCAGTCTCTCCACATGGTGACCGTGCCGTCGTCGTTGCGAGCGTAGGATGTGTAGCCACCCTCGTACATTGTCGTCTGCAAGTCTCGCTCTCGTTGAATGCGCTTGGCTTCCTCGGCCTTGCCTTCGGGCGTCTTCATGTAAGCAAGGTGAGCCTTGTACTCAGTGTCGTCCTTGGCTCGCTGGTAATCGTTGAAGGTGATGTTGTGTCCGTTGAACATCTCGGCGTTGAAGTATTCTGCGTCGGACAGGCCTGTGAACAGGAAGTGCTGAGCGATGGTGGTGCGCCCTTGGTAGTCGTGGATTTTCCAGTGTCGCACGGCTGACCGCCAAGACATGTGCTTGGGGCGTGCGCCGTTGCGAAGGTAGTCGCACATGGCGAACAACATCTTGGCGGCTTTCCTCGCACGCTCTTGGTTGTACTCGTTGACCTCATCGTCGTCGGGGTCGGTGAACTCGTGCAAGAAAGGGGAAGGGTATTTCTCTATCGCCTGTTGTTCAACCGCAATCTCTTCCGGTTCTGTAGCGAAGGAGAGGTACACCTTGTCGGTCATCTTGTTCCGTGGTGCGTGAGGGTAGTCGTACATGTTCTTGATGTCCCGCACGAAGTCACTGTTGAGGAGTTCGGACATCATCGCACCTTCTGCGTACATCTCTTCAATGCGCCACTCCCGGCCCATGTCGTTCCACTTCTCAATCTCGTACTTGTCCCAGTGGACATAGCCCTCGTTGTCAAGGCTGGCAGGTATCATGCGTTTCAGCACATCAGCAATCTGTGCGTTGATGCTGTCCCAATCGCTGTGAAGAATCTCCACCCTCTCAAAGTTGCCGTCTTCGTAGTCGCCGTCATGCGTCACGCTTCGTCTGTAAATCATTGTCGCCATGTTTCATTCCTCCATGAGTTCTACCAGTAGTTCAAGCACGAGGTCGTCGTTTCCATGCTTCTTGAGGTGCTTCTTGAGCAAGGCGATGATGCAGTCCTGCTTGGCGATGCGAGCCTCAAGTTTGGCTATCTTGTCTTGCAGTGGCATTGTCGCAACCGTCCTGTGATGGTGTATCATCGCTTTTTCTTTGTGCTCGCGGGCTTCTTCCGCTGTCTTCGGTCCCCATCCTCCCATCATTCATCACCTTTCCAGTACCAAGTCTGCTCGCCCAGTTCGTCCAGCGTCATGTCAAGAGCCTTAGCGATGACCGTCATCGGGACACACATGTACCAGCCGATGTCCCGACTGCTACCGTTGTAGGCCTTGTAGTTCTCACGCATGAACTCAATGATTGGATTCGTCTCACTCATTCTTTCACCGCCATCGTCAGGTCGTTCGGGTGTGCGAGGCGATGCCGTCGGTGTCGCTCTCGCAGGGTTATGTTCTCAGTCTCCCGCATGGGGCGACCTTGGTATGCTGTGCTTACGGTTCGTGTTTTCCATTTTCGTGCCATATTTATTCCTCCTTGGGTACCGTGATTGTTGCTTTGCCTCGGGTGTGAATCGGAATGTCGGCTTGTTTGTAGCGCAGGCCCATGTGTTCAACCATCACCATGTACAAGTCCAGTGCATTGAACGAGTCGGTGTTGTCCCAGCGGTCGTCCTGTCCGTAGGACTCGCTGTTGCACAGCATGGTGATGTTCATGGTGTTGGTTGAGCCTGAGTACGCCATGACTTGGAAGATAACAGGTGCGTCAAAGCCTCCGATGCCATCGCTGTGCATCCGCCAGTCAAGAACACGGACGAGGAAATCGTGCTCGTGGGGTCGTCCGAATGCTCGCTTGCTTTTCCTGTTGCCCCATCGGTCCCAAGACCAATCGTAGTGCATGAAGTGTGCAGAGAAGTAGTCCATGAAGCGATTGAATCCTTGCGCCACGGCTCGGTCGCCGTCCCAAATGTCAGACCAATCGCCTTCTGCCTCAACGCACCAACCATGCTCCTCGCTGTGGGTCATGTCAAAGAGTGAGAACTCAGTTACTCGTGCCTTGTCTCGCTTGCTGAGCCACTCTTCCATGCGGTGTCGGAGTCCGTCCTTGTAGCGACTGGTTGCGTCGCTTGGTAGCGGGTAGGTGTCGCCGTAGCGTTTCAGTCTCGTGAAGTGCGGGACGATGAACCGCGTGTGGCCGAGCATCATCCCGTGAGCCTTCTGTCGCAGACGGAAAATGCCGAGTTCATTCTCGCACTCGCCGCAGTCAAACTCCCACGCACCGTCCCAGTGTGTGATGTCCCCACGCAAAGTGTTCAGTGCTTTGCGTGAGAAGTCTCGCTCGCAGGAACAGCAAGAGAGCATGTCGTAGTGCGAAATGTCTTCCGGCTTTTCGTGTGTGGGTTCAAACCAAACGATGTCGTCAGTCTTCTCCACTCGTTCGCCAGTCAGGTCGCATTGGTATGCGACGGTCTTCCACTGCCCGTTCTCTTGCTGTTCGTTGATGTATGCCATGCTTTCAGTCTCCTTGTTATGGTGTTTTCAATGTATTCAATGGTGTACCGTAATGGTTTCGCCAATACGGTGGGAGCCTAATGTAGTAACAAGTAGTAGTAGTATGGTGTATATATTGTAATAATTGTAATATGAATGTGTTACTATGCTTTACTTGCTTGCAGTGTGGCGGTTTCCTTATGTGTAAGGAGCCGAGTGAATGTGAATGAGAAATGCCGCAGGTAGGGTGAGAGGACTGGTTGCGTCCGGCTCTCTGCGGGCTTGGCGTCTTGAGGGAAGCGACCCCCGAGGGGTGGGACGGGAGGAGCACTTCCGTACCCTCGTACCACGCAATCCGCAGGTTTGACCCCGGCCTACCGGATGCCTACGGATGCTTGCGCTGGTGAGGGGGTTGCACAAGGCCGCCCCTCCCGTCCAAAAGCCGTCGTATTGTTGCTACCCCGACGCAGGGAATCGCTGTGAGTGTTGGGGCCGCCCCCCACCCCGTAGGGTGAGGGTCAGCGGTGTACGGGTCAGAGACCCGGATGACTGGGCTCGCAGGGTGCGGGCTCACTCTTGGGGTGCGAGGGAGACCTTGGTCTCACCCTTGGCGACCCACGAGGCTTTGTTGGCCTTGTCGGTCCACCAGTCGCCCTTGCTTGGGTGGTTCGCACGCACCCAAGCCTTGGCCGCTTTGTCCCGTGAGACGAAGACTCGCATTTTGCCGTCTGCGAGTTTGATGCCCTCGGCGATGTACGCAGTGCCCGAGGACACAGCGGCGGCGAGTGCGGCGTTGGCGGCGGCGGCTTTGTCAGCACGACGAGCGACGGCAAGGGCGTGCATGGCGAGGTTCACCTTGCGACCCTTGTTCTTGCCCGACGAGACCTCCCACTTGCTCGTGAGAACAGCGATGGCGGCGTCCTTGCCAGCCTTCGTGGGGAGAGCAGATGCACCGTCAAAGTGGGCGGCGGCACGACGAGCGACCTGAGCCAGCCCGTTCAGAACCTGCGTCCGAGTGAACCGAGAGAGTGCGTAGTTCGGTGTGAACTCCACACGACCCTTGGCGAAGCCTGCCTTGTCAATAGGCAGGTGAAGGTGCGAGTCGTCCCCTCGCACGAAGGTGGCCATTACCTTGACCGTAGGCGCATGTTGCAGAGCGTAGGAAACGCTTCTGTCCGTGTTGTTCCAATCCATTTTCATGTTCTTGTTCCTCCTGTTGTTTGTGTCGGAATCCGACACCCATCCTCTTTGTTGTTTGGTTATAAGGGGAAGCCCTCAGTGCCGTGGTTTCCCCCCGATGGGCTGTGCCACAGGTTGAGGCCTTGCCGTCGTACCTGTGGTCGTAGGCCCACTCCATGAATCACTCACCACACTGGAAGCGTGGGTTGTTCTCCGAGGGGAGAGGTGGTGTCGGAAACCGACGACCATTTCCTTTGTTGTTTGGTTATAAGGGGAAGTCCTCAGTCCATCGGTTTTCTCTCCCCCGTGGAACAGGCAGGGGCGTTTAGACGAGCGGGCGTTTAGCGGGTGTAAGGATTGTAAAGCACCACATGTACCACCCATATGTGTGGGTTGAGGGACTCCTCCCCACGACCAACGCACGCCAGCGAGACGACTGGCACTTGCCAACTGGCCCGCTGGCACAGGGATGGCTGGCCCACGCAAAACCAGCAGGCCCGCCCACATACGAGAGCGCCTGCTGGCTTACGCAAACGGGAGCGAGCCCGCTACGGCCCGCAGGCGTACGCATGGCACGAGCCAGTTTAGACGACGCAGTGCCACGGTCTATAGAACGGCCCACTGCGGTTTAGACGGGCAGTTTAGACGGGCCGGTTTAGACGGAGAGATGGAGTTTAGACGGCAGTTTAGCCTCCTTTAACCGCACACGGCGCTCCACAAAAAAAATTGTGACAAAACTTTTGGTATCACAAAGCCACCGCTGGCTTTTTCACCTAAGCCCCCTTCGCCTAAACGAGATGCTATGGGTCCGATGGAGCAGGCTTGGACCATTCTCAAGCAACTGAAACTGAACCAGTCCGAGCGCGACTTTTTTGTTCATGACGCATCGCCCGAAATTCCTTTGGACGGCAACAACACGATGATGCTACAGTCAAACTTGGGACTGTTTGACCCCGACCTCGCTGTACGGGATGACGACTACCACGACCTCATCCGAATCGGCCAAGGTCAGCGAGCAACGCCTCCGCCTCAAATTGAATCGGAGTTCATCACGCAAGGTAGAGATGGTGCCTTTCACTTGAGAGGTGTTCCGGCAAGTGGAGGGCCGAGCAGGTTGATGAGTAGGTTAGAATCACAACCGGAGTCGTCGGGTTCGGGTCTTGACTCTACGCATTACCTCACCAACCTTGGTGGGAAAACGGACGAGGATTTCCGACGGAGGGGGAACTACGAAAAATTGATGCGTGGCCTTCTCTCTTCCGGGTTTGGCATCCACAGCAACACTCGGAACAGAATGTCCAATCCGTTCCACAACAAGTTCGCTCAGAAGTTCGGACATTTGTACGGCCCGCATGTAGGGAATAACCGTATGCAAGAGTCAAATTTCCCACTTGAAACATACGACAACATCCACTACGATGTACCGGCCATAAGAGAAACCAATTCTATGTCGGGAACGCCGGAGCCGACCATCACGCAACGGCCTCTCGGTGTTAAGCCAAAGTTGGGCGGTGGGGCATCAG
>Ga0181413_1000694_pt1 | contig 10429 bp, 17 predicted proteins | sample 36SPOviralmetaG_FD_130111 | JGI IMG/M metagenome (GOLD analysis project Ga0181413, IMG submission 130111) | Marine viral communities from the oligotrophic San Pedro Time Series (SPOT) site, San Pedro Channel, CA, USA - 36 SPOT_SRF_2012-09-28 | ecosystem: Environmental > Aquatic > Marine > Strait... | reverse complement strand
GAAGAGGTCGTTTGTGCCGAAAATTGCACGCATTTACAAGTTAGGGGATGGGTAGAAAGGGACCAACACCACAACCAATTGCAGTGCTAAAAGCAAAAGGCACAATAAACGTAACACGTGCAAACGATCAGATTGCAGATGCAAAATCTTTAGACTGGGTTCACAACGAAGTTCCAGCTCCACCTGAAGATTTAAATGATGTTGCAAAAAAAATGTGGACACAACAACTTATGCAATCACAAAAATTGTATGGTTATATATCATTTATTGACCTGACTTTATTTAAAGAATATTGTTATGTATATAGTGAATTAGAATGGTTAAAAGAAAACACAAAAGGTCGCTATTATCTTGATGACAAAGGAATGAAAAAAATTGATCCATTATATATGGAACTAAACAAATTAAGAAAGGACTTTTTGCGTTTGTCGCAAGAATTTGGATTTAGTCCATCAGCAAGAACAAGAATCCAGTTGCAACAAAAACCCGAAGAAGATAAGGACATATATTCTGATGGCATATAAAACAAATTTTAAAAATATCGATTTAGACAAATACTACTTTGATGAAAGGACTGCAAATATTGTGGTCCAATATATTGAAGAAAATGTAAAGCACGTGAAAGGAGACAAAGCTGGTGAGCCATTTATTTTGGAGCAGTGGCAAAAGGATGATATTATTAAACCATTGTTTGGTTGGAAGCACAAAGAAACTGGACTTCGAAAGTACACAAGTGCATACATTGAGATACCAAAGAAATCAGGAAAATCATTTTTGGCTGCATCTATTGCTTGTGTTTTTATTGACATAGAACGTGAAGGTGGTTCAGAAATATGTGGTGTTGCTTGGGGTAGAAAACAAGCTGGGCTTGTGTTTGATGCAACAAAGCAAGTGATACAAAAATCGCCAAGATTAAAATCTAAATGTAACATATACCGAAACTCAATTACTGCCCCAGATCATATTGGTGGTTTAAAAACATATCAAATATTATCAAAAGAAGCGGGAGGAGAAGATGGTATAAATCCGCAACTTGCAATCATTGATGAGCTGCACGTTCATAAAAATAATGAAGTTCTTGAGATGGTTGAAAAGTCACAAGGTGCAAGGAAACAACCTTTGTCATTTATTATTACAACTGCTGGCTCTGATTTATATGGTATTGGATACCAAAGACATGAACAAGCTATTGACATTGCCAAAGGTTTGATTGAAGATGAATCACAACTTGTTTGTGTTTATGGTGCAGACAAAGATGACGATCCATTTAATGAAAATACTTGGAAGAAAGCAAATCCAAACTACAACATAAGTATTGGCAAACGTGCCTATGAAAAGGAAGCAAACAAAGCAATGGTGAGCGCGGCAAGTTTGAATTCATTCAAAAGATATTATCTTAATATATGGACACAATCAAAAGATGGATGGATTAATGATGAGGTATGGACTAAATCACATTGGGATTATGATGATGAGATGTTGCGTGATTACCCTTGTTATGGTGGACTGGATTTGTCATCGCGAAGTGACATCACTGCATTTTCTTTGGTTTGGAAAATAGATGAAAAGTATTATTCCAAAAATTGGTTTTGGTTACCTGAAGATAAAGGAACACAATCAGCGGATAAAAAAAATATTAATTATCGTGAATGGGTTCGTGATGAGTATATTGAAGAAACAAGTGGTAATGTAATTGACTATGATTTTATAATATACAAACTTGGTCAACTTAATAAGTTATATGATATTCAATCCATTGCATATGACAATTGGAATTCACATCACATTGCACCAAAGTTGTATGAAGAAGGGTTTGACTTGATTGAGTTTAGACAAGGATTTAAATCTATGAATGCACCAACCAAAGAACTTCAGGCAGCAGTTGAAAGTAAAAAGTTTAATCATGGCAACAATCCAGTGTTGCGTTGGATGGTTGGCAATGCATCAGTCAAGTCTGATCCAGCTGGTAATATAAAACTTGAAAAAGATTTTAAATCACCAAACAAAAAAATTGATGGATTGATTTCTAATATCATGGCATTTGGTTTATGGTTGGACAAACCTGATTCAAACAAATCTTATCTTGAAGAGGGCAATTTATATATAATATGATATTACCAAAAAAAATATATGATGTTTTAAATAACAAAAGAAACTTTGATTTTTTGTTTCTTGAAATGTTAAAAAACCATTCTCCTGAAGATGCATATGATGAGGCGCTTAATTTGGTTCGTAAATATGCACCACATTTTAAACATTATAAAGATTATGATTCTTATCGCGTTATTTTGTCAAACAAGAACACTACAATCGTAAATGTTCCTGAAGAAATTATTGAAGCGGTGACAAAAGGAATTGATGACTTGTTTCATAAACACTTAAAGAAAGTTAAGATTCGCAAAATGGCTTATGATCAATGTGTGAAAGAAATCAATATTTATTTACCCGACTATAAGCCACACAGAAATTATCAATCATTCAAAGCATTGCAATCAATTAATTACAAAAAAAAATAATAAAATATTTTTTTATTAAATAATTGTGTATATATTTGTAGTACAATAAACAATTAACACAAACAAAAATGAAAGAATTAACTGCACAACAATTAAAAACATTAACAGAATCAATATTTGTAAGATTTGATTTTATAGGAGATTTTAAAGTATTAAGAGGATTTCACGGAGAAACCTTTTTAACATTAAATGAAGCACAAGAATTTTGTAGAACTTACTTTAAAAACGTAAGATGGGAAGTTAGTAATTATGAACAAGCCTTAATGAATAACGGAATGAGAGATAATCTTTAATAATGAATATATTTAAAAAAGCCGACGAAATTATAAACTTAAGGAAAGAAGAAAAAGAGCGGCAATACGGTGATTTTCCAAGCTCAATGAAAAAAGCTGCAGTAATTGCAAGCGAGCTTTGTAATAAAGAAATAACTCAAGACGATTTTTATAAATGTATGATTGCTTTAAAAATAAGTCGATTGGCTTATAATTCAAAAGAAGATACATTACTTGATCTTGTTGCTTATGCTGGCGCATTTAATAATTTAAAAAATGGAGAATAAATATAAAAAAATTATTATAGACGCATTATCTGAAAACGAAACAATATTTCGAAATGACCGAACAGGTGTTGGGTGTTGGTCGTTATTTAACCAATCACTTGAGTGGCAAATGGAAAAAAAGTTTCCAATTATGACAAGCAAAAAAATTTATCAAAATATATTTGATACAGAATTTGAATGGTTTATTAATGGTGAAACAAACATTAAAAGATTTAAAGATAATAAAATAAAAATATGGGACGAGTGGGCAAACGATGATGGGGGGCTTGGGCCTGTTTATGGTTATCAGTTATTAAATTTTAATAATGAAAATTATAACCAATTACAAAACGTTATTGATTCAATAAAAAATAATCCAGATAGTAGGAGGCATATCATTTCATTATGGAACCCTAATCAATTAAAAGATATGGCTTTGCCACCTTGCTATTTATATTTCCAATTTTTTGTTAATTATGATAAATTAAACATGTTTGTTGTTCAAAGATCGGCGGATTTGTTTTTAGGGCTGCCATATGACATTTGTTTATTCAGTAAGCTATTATTATATATTTCTGAAAAAACTTCTTTAAAAGCTTCTAAAATAGCTTTAAACATAGTTGATGCGCATGTTTATCGTAATCATTATGATCAAGCTTTGCAATATTGCAATAATGAATCTTTTGATTTTCCTGATTATGAATATAAAAATAATAAATTAACTTTAATAAATTATAAAAGCTGCGAAGCAATAAAAGCACCAATAGCAATATGAAATTAAAAAACGAATTTTTACCAATTAGAGAATGGGCAGAAAATAAAGGTATTTATAATTCTGGTGATGTTAAAACACAAACTTTAAAATTATTTGAAGAAGCTGGTGAATTATCAAAAGCAATATTAAATGAAGATTATAATGAGTTTGTTGATGCAATAGGCGATTGTGTTGTTGTTTTAGTAAGCATTGCTGAACTTGGTAATAAATCATTTAATACAAAAAATATAACTATAGAAAATTGTATTAATGAAGCTTATGATGTTATTTCAAAAAGAAAAGGTAAAATGCAAAACGGTACGTTTATAAAAAATAAATGATTTCGCATAATAGTTTTATGAATATTGCTGTTGAGGTTTCAAAAAATTCAACTGCAGAAAAAAAGAAAGTTGGTTGTATAATAGTTAAAAATACAAATATTATAGCTATTGGTTATAATGGTACGCCATCGGGGTTTGATAATGTATGCGAAGAAAATGGAAAAACTAAACCAGAGGTATTGCATGCTGAATCAAATGCAATTGCTAAATGTGCAATAAGTGAAAACTCCTCTGAAGGTGCAACAATGTATTGTACTTATTCACCTTGTATGAATTGCGCAAAATTAATTGTACAAAGTAAAATTAAAAAAGTATATTTTAAAGAATATTATAAAGATACAAGTGGGCTAGACTTATTATTAAAAGCAGGGATAAAGTCAATATTAATATAGTTAAATATTTTACATTTTAATTAAAAACTAATGTTTCATTTTTGCATTAGTGAATTTATTCGGTTTTCAAATTAAAAGAATCAATCCAATTCTATCTGAAAAAAAAGGTTTTTTAAGCGCAAACTTTGGTGGAATGATTGGGAGAACACCAGTTACTGAAGAAACCGCAATGGGTTTATCAGCGTATTGGGCTGGAGTAAGAAGAATTACAGAATCAGTGGCAATGCTGCCAGTTGAAGTTTTTCGCAAACAAAATGGAAGAAGGGAAATAGTTGCACATCCAACTGAATACTTGTTGAATGCTGAAGCAAACTATGAATCAATTTCATTTGACTTCACACAAATATTAATCACATCCGCAATCAATCATGGGAATGGTTTGGCCATTATTGAACGTGATCAGTTTGGAACACCAACATCATTGGTCAATGTAACACGTGAACAATGTGAGCCAATCAAATATGATGATGAGATTTATTGGAAGGTTCAGGTCAAAGAAGCATACAACGAAAGTGAATCACTATTAGTCAAAGATGCTGACATGATAAATCTTCGAGGGTTTGGAGTTGATCCTGTTGTTGGACTTTCTGCAATACAAGCACACAAACAAAATCTTGGCTTATCGATTGCAGCCCAAGATTATGGGGCAGATTTTTACAACAAAGGGACGAGGATCGACGGCTATATCGAATATCAGGGTGTTTTAAAACCTGAAACAAAAGATGCAATTAATCAGCAATGGCAATCAAATTATGGCGCAAACGGAACACGAGGCACTGCAATTCTTGACGCTGGTTCAAAATATCATCGAATAGGTTTGCCTCCTGAGGATGCACAGTTTATTCAAACAAGAAAATTCCAAAAGAATGAGATTGCAACAATCTTGGGAATACCATCACACATGATAAATGAGATGGAGAACTCAACGTTTTCAAACATTGAACACCAGTCTATTGAATTTGTGACTTATTCAATTGGTACATGGATTGAAAAGATTGAACAAGAATATCGAAGAAAATTATTAAAAGACACAGAAAAACTTGACCATTATTTTAAGCATAATGTTGATCGTTTACTTCGAACTGATGTTAAAACAAAAGGTGAATATTATAGACTGATGACTGACATTGGTGCTTATAGCATAAATGATGTACTTGAGCTTGAGGATAGAAATCCAATTGAAGGCGGTGATGAACGTTATGTTCAAATAAACAGAATACCAATTGAGGATATAAAAGAATATTATAAAAAAGAAAATGGCGACGTATAACGATTATCCTAAAGCAGTTTCGAATAATGCTAAAAGAGGCATTAAATTAAATAAAAAAGTTGGAAATAAATGCGCAACTAGTGTGGGTAAAAATCGTGGTCAGCAGTTAGCTAATCGAGAAAAAATTTCATATGATACAATAAAACGCATGTATTCATATTTATCAAGGGCTGAAGTTTATTATGATGAAAGCAATACTGAAGCATGCGGAACAATATCATATTTATTGTGGGGTGGTAAAGCTGGCAAAAGATGGTCAGAAAGTAAAATAAAGGAAATTGAAAGTAATAGAAAAGTAATGAATAAAATAGAAAGACTTGCAGAGGTTCGAAATATAAATGAAGTTGAACGGACTGCACAATTTATAATTTCAACAGAGTCAATTGATAGACATGGTACATCATTTAAACTTGATGGCTGGGATTTGTCAACTTATGATAGAAATCCAATTGTTGGATATAATCACGAAGTGAGTGGTTCTAATCCGGATACTATCATTGGAACATCACGAGTTTTTAGAGATGGTGAAGCATTGATTGGTGAGGTAACATTTGAACGTGAAGGAAACAATCCTTTGGCTGACAAAGTATTTAACAAAATGCAAGATGGTATTTTGAAGATGGCAAGTGTTGGAGCAATTCCACATGAATATCGATATGGTAAAGAAGATGATGAGGACAGAAATACAATTTATTTTACAAGACAAGAATTGGTTGAGTGGTCAATTGTAAGTGCTGGTTCAAATCGTGATGCGTTCAAACGAAGTGCTGACCAAGTTGATGAACTTAAAAAATCACTTGAGGTTGAAGAAGAAGAAATTGTTGAAATGGGACTTGAAACAAAATCAGCTTTGCGAAATTATAACAAAGTTAAAATTGTTACAAAGTACCTATAATATAAAAATTGATTTTTGTAATATAAAATTTAGAAAATGAGAAATAGTAAAGTAATAAGAGAAGAAATCGGTGAGGTAAAAGTTGCCCTTGATGCTCTTGAAAATTTAGTATCTGAAGAAAATAGAGATTTTTCTGAAGATGAAAAAGTATCATTTGATACAAACATGGAAAGATTAACTGAATTAGTTGATGAACTTCCGAGAGTAGAAAAAGAAGAAGAAATAAGAATGAAAGCAGCAAATTTAGGTGGAAGTCCAGTAGTGACTGAAACTAAAGAGGAAAAAGAAATAGTAAGAGAATTTTCTTTTGGTAAAGCAGTAAGAGCAGCATATGGTGAAAAACTTGATGGTGTTGAATTGGAAATGGCTCAAGAAGGTCAGAGAGAAATGAACGCAATTGGTCGAAGTGCAAATGGTGTTGTTATACCATCAATGATTTTGAATCGTGCGGTTATTACTGAAAACGGAACTTCTGGAATCGAAACTCAATCCTTTGTGGACGCCGTTTACGCCAATACCATTTTAGACGATCTTGGTGTTACTCGTGTAAGCACAACAACTGACCAACGTATTCCAATCTTGGGAGCAGTAAGCACTCAGTGGGAAACAGAAGTGTCAGATGCAATTGATGGCGGATCTGCTATGAGCAAAAAAGACCTTGCTCCAAAAATACTTGCAAGTTTTGTCGATTTCAGTAAACAAGCTGCTATGCAAAGCAACGAATCACTTGAATCAGCTTTGAGAAACTCAATTGCTCAAGCGGTTGGGGCGAAGGTGGAATTTGCATTATTCACAAATGATAGTGGGAATGGTGCTTACAACTATTTAGGTCAAGGAAAAACTGCAATTACAAATGCAAACATCACAAACTTGATGATGGCACTTGTTGAGGAAGTTCAATCTAACAACCACAATAGAGGTAATTTAGGATTTGCAATCTCAAATGATTTATTCAGTGATGTTTACACTGCTGCACAAGTTAGTGGTGTTAATCCTTTAATCATCAATGAAGCGATTATGGGAGTTCAAGCGAAGTTTTCAAATCAAATTGCTGACATATCAAGTAAGCCAGTTGTTTATTATGGTGACTTCTCAAAAGTTCAGATTGCACAGTTTGGAGCATTGGAACTACTTGTGGATCCATATACTCAAGCAATTAAAGGAACAAACAGATTAATCCTAAACTCATACTGGGATGCTGCACTTGTACAAGATGCTGCAATCAGTGTTGGAAATTTCGGGTAATTAGTAGTTTAATTAGTTAATATATTAAGAGGGTGGGTTTTGCCCATCCTCTTTTTTTTTAAAAAGCAATGATAAGAAACAAAAAAATAACAAGCTACACACCATCAAACAATTGGGGTTTGACTTTGGTTGAAGCAAAAAGACATTTAAACATTTTAGATTCATCGTTTGATGATTTAATAAATGATTACATAGCATCTGCACATTTGATGTTATGGAACGAAGCTGGTTTACTTATCAAAGGCGGTGTGACTGGGTACATGACTGAATGGGATGACTTCAGAATTGATGTCAACCCAATTGATGCATTTACAATTTACTATTATAATTCTGACAATGCAAGAACTGCATTGGATTCATCAAAATACATTTGGACAAATGGACTTTATTCATATGTTGAGATGAAGGACAATTTGCCAAACTTATACAATCGTGATTTCCCAATTGAAATTGAAATAACAACTTTGGCGAATACTGATAAAATGGTCACACAAGCATTGCGAATGATAGTTTCGGATATGTTTGAGAATAGACAAAACACAATTGTTGGAAGCAATATGCACAACCTATCTCGTGGAACAAAGTTTCAAATGTCAATGGTTAGCCAACGCACTGAAATATGAACATAGGTCGTTTAGATAGAAAGATTGTAATTCAATCACAAACGTTTTCAAACAACTCGATTGGTGAATACACCGCAAGTTGGTCAACGTTTCACACAACGTTTGCAAATGTGCAACGTGGTTTGGGCAATGAAAAAGTTGAAGCGGATCAAGTAACATCAACAAGCAAGGTTAAGTTCAAGATTCGGTTTTTTGATGGAATTAATGAATCAATGCGGATTGTTTACAATTCAAAATACTATGACATTCTTGATATCCAAGAACTTGGTCGTGAAGGTTTAATGATAAGTGCAAACAAAAAACTATGATAAACTATAAAATTGAAGGTTGTGAAGGTGTTGCACTTGAAATTCAATCTTTGGATGACAAGATGAAAAGACGTGAAATACTTAAAATATTAAGAAGGCAAATGCAACCAGTGGTTGATAAGATGAAACAAAATGCACCAAATCAACGAACTGAAATTATAAATATAAGAGGTACTGATTATAGACCACAAGAATTAAAAAATGCTATTTCAGTAAAAACATCACCACAAAAAAATATCCAAATGTTTTGGTTGGTCCAACTTATGGAAAAGGTAAACGAAAGTTTGATGGTTTTTATGCGTGGTGGATTGAATACGGAGTTGGAACGCATTCAGCCAATCCAACTGGAAAAAAGAATTTTATTCAGAAAACTTATTCTGAAACGAGTGATAAAATATACACTCAAGCAAGTGATAAACTTGAAAAGTATATAAAAAGAAAAGCAAAAAAATTAAATTTATGAGAATAGAATTAACAACGGATTATGCAATCCACGAAAGAACATTACCTGAAGGAACACAATTGCGTGTTTCAAATAAATTAGGTAAGGAATTAATTGATTTGAAAGTTGCGAAAGCACTTGATGGATTTACTTTTGAAGAAAAAATTGAACACATCATTGAAGTGGCAATGGAAAATGAAGAAACTCCAAAAGTTAAAAAAGTTACAAAAAAGAAAAAATCTAATAAGTAATATTGTATAAAAATTAAGAAAAAAATAAAATGGGAATATTAAACGGAACTCTTGCAAAAATACAAGTTGCTGGAACAACCATAGCACACTTAACATCAAACTCGTTAACATTTGACATGTCAACAAGAGATGCATCAACAAAAGATTCAAGCGGATGGAAAGAGTCGTTGGAAGGACAGAAAAGCTTTAGCGGTTCAGCTGAAGGATTTTTTGCTGAGGATGCATCTTATGGGTATGAAGATTTATTCGGTGTATTTGCAGCAAGAACTGCGGTAACAATAACATACACCACCGATGTTTCAGGAGATAAAGAATACAGCGGTAGTTGTTACATCACATCACTTGAAAGAACTGATGGTCTTGAAGAATCAACCACATTTTCAGTATCTTTTGAAGGAACTGGTGCAGTGACAAAAGCAACTGTGTAAGAAATTGATTTTTGTTATATTGTGATAAATGGGGGATGGGGGAAACTTCATTCCCTTTTTTTATATTTGTAGCATGATAAAAATTAAAAACAAGGAGTACAAATTCAAATTCGGTTTCAAAGCATTGTTAATGTTTGAAAAAGAAACTGGTGAAAGCGTTTCAAAAATGGGTGATAATATGACAATGGAATCCATTGTTGACATTGCTTATGCTGGAATGAAATCATCAGGTGAAAAAGTTACAAAGGATTTTATTATTGATGCAATCGATGAGGACATGAGTTTGATTAATGTATTCACTGAAGCTATGTCACAAGATATGGCAGCGTTTAATAATTTAAACGTTGAAGCAAAAAAGTAAAATTGCCATTGAAAAATTTCATAAGGGGGTTTGTGTTGGGTACGTTAAAACAAACTCCTTTGTGT
>Ga0181413_1000693_pt1 | contig 10430 bp, 9 predicted proteins | sample 36SPOviralmetaG_FD_130111 | JGI IMG/M metagenome (GOLD analysis project Ga0181413, IMG submission 130111) | Marine viral communities from the oligotrophic San Pedro Time Series (SPOT) site, San Pedro Channel, CA, USA - 36 SPOT_SRF_2012-09-28 | ecosystem: Environmental > Aquatic > Marine > Strait... | reverse complement strand
GCTGGTGTTCGCGCCGAAAAGCCCGTCGCGGTTTTTGGACTTGGACTCGTAGCTTTGAGTGGAGGGGATGTGTGCCCGAAATATGGATTTCCGCACGGGTGCCACGTGTTCGCGCCGAAAAGCCCGTCGAGGTCTTCGGAAATACAACATGACTTCCGAAGACTGAGATTCGCGCCCACGGGCCCGTCGGCGCATGGAGGCTTTGGCTGCGGCGAGCGCCCGCGCGTTTGAGCAGGCGATCGCGCTGCCGACCGGCGACGAGGAGCTGGCGGCACTGCTCAGGCAGCTGCGCGAGCTCACGGCAGAGTACCGCGTTCTGCTGCGCGAGTACGACTTGCGCGAGCGCATCAAGCGCCACAAGCGCATGCACACGCTGCTGTGATCCGACCGCGCGCATTGTTTCGGAGCTTGCATCCAAGGCGTCGCGGGCGTGGGTGCATACACGGCGCACACACGCGTGGGTTTAGCACGCGCTGCTGCGAGCCGGCCGACTGCACATCGTTGGTGTTGTTTGTTCTGTGCGTGCGTACACGGCGCACACACGCGCGTGGGTTTAGCACACGCTGTTGAGGTGCGAGCACACGAAAAACAGCGGGGAGAGTGTGAGTGCGGTGATCAGTGCGTACAGGCAAATGCCCGCCACCAATAAACATTCGTGCAGTATAAAGAAACTGTGTTGTACATCCGGCTGTGCCGAGGACATACCGACCAGCGCTGTGATGCAGCTCGCGCACACAAACCCGCCCGTGCACACAAAGCCCCACAAACGACCACGAGCAACGAGCATGTCTGCGTCCTTGTCTCCGAGCACGAGGGTCTGCGAGAGGCAGCAAAGCACGAGCGCGACGCTGAACACGAAGACCACCGTGGCCGGCGACGTGATTTTGGTCGCGAGACAGCGGTGCTGCACGGAGACAACCAGCATGAACACGGCTACCGTGTGCAAGAAAAGGGGCATGGCCTTCGCCCGTCCGTGCAGAATCCACTTGCAGAACACATCCACGCACAAGCACGGGAAGGTAACAAAGAGCGAGAGGAACGAGAGGTTGCAGTCGAACGGGACCCGCGGGCGCGTGTGCACACTATCTCTGGCGTCGTCGGCGGCACTGATCGCAAACACGTGCGGGGTGGTCGCGCAGAGAAACCACGCGGCCCAGCCGACGTAGATGACGATGCGCACGCGCTGGCTATTCGCAGTATCCGGCGCAAGCGCCGGTGCTGCCGCGGCGTTCTCGAGCAAACTGGGCACATCGGCGACCAGTTTCTGGTTGAAAACGGGCGGGGGCGGCTCCCCGAGCGCAAACGCCTTGGCTTTGCGCTGTGTCACATTCAGGTCCACAACGTCAAAGATGCTCATTTGCTCGCCGTTGCGCTTGATTTATATACACAACGAGCAGAAAGTATGCCGGGTACGCCCCTAACGCCGCAAAGCAGACGCTTTGCGCTTGCGCGCCGGCAGAGCCACCGCGGTGCACGCCGTGCACCGCCCGCACGCCGCCGCCTCGTGCGCGCGCGAGTCCGGCGCGGGCGCCCACTGCCGCACGTGCGCGTTATCGGCGTCCGGCGGCAGCACCCACGAGCGTGCTGCCGCGTCCCAGCGCGCGCGGTCGGCGCGCGCGGCGCGCCTGTTGCACGCTTTGAACGTCTCGAGCTCGCCAAAGGGCACGCGCAGCGGCGTGGACGTGAGCTCGCCCGAGCGCGCCAGCAGGGCAGCCATGCACGCGCGCTCGCCGCGCGGCGCGCTTGCGAGCCGCACCAAGCGCTCCGCGAGCGCAAAGCTGTCCACACGGTACCGCGCAAACGCTGGCGACGTCGTGTTTTTGAGCTCGTGCTCGAGCATGGCGCGCGCCTTGGCAATCTGCGCCTCGCACACGAGCAGGTCGACGCGATACGCCCGGCCGTTCCGCCCGCCGCGCCCGATGCTCTGCACGAGCGTGTGCACGGAGTTGGGCACGCCGCTGATGACGACGCGCGAGACGCGCTGCATGTCGACGCCCGTGCCAAAGCTTGCAGTCGTCGCCACGAGCACGTCGATGTCGCCCGCCACAAACCGCGCCTGCGTCTGCAGGCGCGCGTCGTCGGGCATGCCGCCGTGGTACGCGGCCACCGCGCGCGTGGGCATGCGCGCGGCCAGCGCGCTGGTCGTTGCGTCGACCTCGCGGTGTGTCCCGACGAGCACGAGCACCTCGCCGCCCGCGTAGCCGCGCACGAGCCCTGCGATTGCAGTGCTCGGCTCGGTGTGTGCGTACAGCGGCCACGTGCACTCGGACAGCCCGCACGTGCACGCGCGCTCGTTTTTACGCACGTGGTGCACGTGCAGCACCATGTTCTCGCGCGCGTCCGACATCGCAAACGTGCGCGTGTTGCGCAGGCGCAGGACCTCCGTAAGGTGTGCGCGCACGTACTGCGTGCACGTGGCGCTGAAGCAGTAGGCTGGCGCGTGCGGAAACGCGTCGCGCAGGCTCGAGATCTTGAGGTAGTCGGGGCGGAACGAATGCCCGTGCTCGGTGACCAGGTGCGCCTCGTCGATGACCAGGTACAGAAACGGGCGGCGCGCGTGCAGGTCCTGCAGCTCGGCCATGCACTGGGGCGTCTGCAGACGCTCGGGCGTCGCAAACACGACCAGCGCGCCCTCGGCGTGCGCACGCAGCGCCGCGGCGTCCTCGTGCGTCCCCATGCCCGAGAAATTGACGGCGACGCGCGCGCCCACCCGCGCGTTCACACTTTCCGTCTGGTCGTGGATGAGGCTGCACAGCGGAGACACGACGAGCACGGTGCGCTCCAGGTGCAGCGCCGGGAGCAGGTAGCACACGCTTTTGCCGTACCCTGTCGGAAATGAGCAGATCATGTCCTCGCGCGCGTCCGTGTTGCCCAGGATGAAGCGCACCACATCCTCCTGCCCGCTCTTGAGTGCGCTGAAGCCCCACACCCGCGCAAGGGTGTCCGCGTGCCCGTTGGCCATGCCGCGCTGCCCTCAGCACAAGCGCACGCCCCTCTGTGTGCGTTTTCTCGTGTGCCACGTTTGACACGCAAGGGGCACTCTCGACAGCACTGCGTATGAACACCGCTACGACCGCCGCGCCAGGCGCGTGTTCGCAGCTAGAATCGCACCGCACAGCTCAATGCCATATATATCCAGCCCAGCGCGAAGAGACACACATGGACGTCGACGAATGCGTAGCGCGTGCACTTTCAGACAGCGACGTGCAGGCAGTGGTCGCCGAGCTCCAAGCCTTTGACATTGAACGTGCGCTGAAAGAACAATACCCCACTGCGTTTGAGCACCACATCAGCTTCAACATAATGGACGAGTTTGTCGAGGTGCTGCAGCGCGCCTGCCACGAGTTGACCGAGTCGCAGCCGCAGGCCGCCCGCGTCTTTTGCGAGCACATTGCCCCCGTGCTCGAGTACTACCACGCGTACACCAACTCAGACAAAATGAACTTGGACACGACAAACGACATTGTCAATCTATACACGCACCTGACGTCTGTGCAAGCACAAAGCAGGGAACTTGCGCGCAAAAGCGAGGAGATGCAGCGCAAGCATGCGTCCCTGTGCACCCAAGTGGCCAGCGCCCAAGCAGCACTCGCTGCAGCGCAGCGCGACGTCAAGGCCGGAAACGCGGAGCTCGAGAGCTTGTCCAAGAAGCTCAAAGCCACGGCAAAATCGCTCAAGACCAAGGAAGCGGCGCTCGAAGAGGTCACTGCCAAGCTTACGCATGAAAACAAGGAGCTCGTCGAGTGCGACCGCAGGCTGCGGGATGTCAAGAACAAGCACGCCCTGCTCAAGAAAAAAATGGACGGGCTGCGCGAGGACCAGGCCGAAATCCTCGAAAAGCACATTTCGCGCACCCACTTTGACGCGGTCGTGGTCGAGATCGAAAGAACGGTCGACCAGCTCCAGCAGGTCGTCGACTCGGTGCCCATCGACATGCAGGCCGATTGACGCCAGGCCACGCCCGCATTTCTTGACTCTGCCACGAATGACGCTTCATTACTTTACACGTGTTCAGGATTGGGATCGAGGAAAAATATTTTAGAGCCCAAATATTTTACGCGTCGAAAATAACCGAAAATAGCGCGTAAAATGCATAAAGTCCCAGCCTCGCGGTTCTTGTCTATTGCGAGACCCGATGGCCACGAGCGGCACGACCACTGCCCTTCCCAAGATTACCATGAAGGACCTGATGGCTCGTGTCCTCGAGTGCTACCACGACGCAAAGGAAAAGATTGACAGCATAGAGACCAAAGACATGACGTTGCCAGCGGAGGATCAGGAAAAGATTGATGAGATTCTTACAGTGACCGGTCACCTCAGAACCTCAGTAGAGCACTTGAACATCTGTTTGGATGAAATTTTTTCTCAGGGTGCACAAATCCTGAATGGAGGTGCAAGCCGTCGCCGTGAGCAGGACAGGAAGAGGAAGCGGGAGTATGAAAGGAAAAATGAGGTCATGGAAATGGAGATTGCCGCACGGCACGGGAAGATATAAGAAATAATTAAGTAGGTGTGAAGAAATAAAGACTACAAAAAGCACCATAAGAGAGCCCCCGCCCCCGGTACCAACAGACACTGTGCATCGGGGCAAATTTTGCGCAAGAGTCCTTGCAGATCACTTTAGAGGCTATTCCAGCGCGACGGTAGCTCAAAGTCTGAGAACATGTCGCAGAAAGCAACGAGTTGATGATCTGGTACTTTTGGGCGGCCTCTTACTTCCTACGTACCAGAGCTAGCTCTATGACAGGGTGCTTGAGAGCGGGCTGCAGCAAGTCCCAAAGACGCGACTTGCAGCCCAGCGCCCCGGGGTCGCACGAGCCACCGGACATGCGCAACGTCAGACGCGAACGCGGTCGCGTCGGAACTTAAATAGGCAGTGCAAACGATCACGCTGACGTGGCACGAGCTTATACAACGCCAGTAAACTCGAGCCCGCACGACACGCCGAAATGCTGCGACTGTATGCGCACGACACGGCGGCGTGGCGCGCACTGCCGCACAGCGACGGGCTGCACGCGCTCGAGAAGAAGGTGCAGGAGACGGCGAAGCTGCACAATGCGTGCGTGTGCGTCGACGAGAGCCTCGTGGTCTGCGAGCCGTACAGCATCGTGTACGTGTACGTCAGCAGCACGCTGAGCAGCCAGCGCGAACACGTCATGTGCGAGGAGCACGACGTGTATTTCGCGCCGGTGCGGGGCGGGCTGCTCGTGCGCACAACAAATGCCCTGTACGAGCACCGCGGCGCGCACGAGCAGCCGGTGACGAGTGTGTACGCGAAGCCGGGCCTGCGGCGGTGCGAGCAGGCTCGGGCCCGGCAGTTCAAGGCGGTCGCCAAGCCGTTCCGCGTGCGCATCTTCCGGTCAGCCTGCGCGGCCATGTCTTGTGCGTTTAACTCAGCAGTTGAGCGTGCATGCACGCTGGTTGTGTGTTTGGCGTGCCCGCATTTCCGGTCGTGCGTGCCAGCGCAGCTGTTGACCATGCACGCGCGCTGATCATGTGTTTCTCGCGTGCGCAGTTTTGTCGTGTTTGTGCGCGGCAACGTCTCGCGCGTGGCCTTGAGCTGTCGGCCCAAGAAACGCCTGGTGCAGCCCGCGGCGCGCCCGGTGTGCGTAAACGTGTGCTACACGACGACGGTGCACGGCTCGATCCCGCACGTCGACAACCTCGCGCTGCTTACCGAGTCTACCAAGCACGGCGCGTGCGGCAGCGTGCACACAACGTCAACGATTTTTGGCGTGCTCGAGATCTTTCCAAAGCAACACGGCATGCGCAAGGTGATCGGCAAGGGTTTCCAGTGTGCGACCGACATGCAGCACGACGTGCGCTGGCTATGCCGCGTCATCGGCACGAGCGAGGTCGGCAGCATGCAGATGCACATGTGCATTCTCAAGGCCAGCACGGGCACGCGCCTCGACATCGCCGTCAATGGGTTTCTGCACCAGTACCTCTCGCGGCGTCTGTGCGATGCCGCGGGCTGCGTCTGTCGCTTCCGCGCCGCGGTGCCCGAGCTTGACGTGCACTGCATCGTCGAGGTCGAGGACATGTCGAGGTTGCTCGCGTGCGGCGTCGTGCCGGGTGTGCGCGCCGACGAGCACGAGTCGCGCGCGCTCGGCAACCTCAGCCTGTTTCTCAGCTGCACCGGGCTGGGCGTGTGCATCTACCGCGTGGCCCGCCGGCAGTACCACGCGGACGCGTGCCCGATCGCGCTGGAACGGCGCGTCATGCAGCAGGCGCAGGCACTGCACGCGCTCATCTGCACGTTTCCCGAGGCTTGACGCGGGTTGTGTCAGCAGCAAGTCTTGTTTTCTGGTGCCGTGTGCTTGTATATAAGTAAGTACCGACACAGCAAGTGCAATGGTTCAAACGCAAAAAGTCGAAAAGGATCCTAAATTTGCTGGTCATTCCAACAGACGACCAATTGGACCTGCGAAAAAGAACAAGGCAGCGGAAAGCCGCGGATCGAATGGAACTAAAAGCAATCCAGAAACGGGTGCAAGGTTTGCTGGCAAGCAATTGCCGCCGCATTTTGGACAAGCAGAAAAATTTAGTTCGGCCTTTAAAGGCCAGGGGAGAAGACGCTAAACATGTAAATGTTATTTTACGGTATGCTGAACAATAAACCTGCAAACGCAACTGGACCCACACTGCCTCGTGTAAGACCCCAAAAGCACAACATGTGCCACTTGTTTGTCTCGAGCTCTTTGCGTGCACTTGATGTACATAGGCATTGCACGCCGCACGTTTTGCACAAGTTTGTTTGCTGACCTCACGTGCGCAACATCAAAGTAAGCGTCGGGGTTTAAAAGACGACAATGTGCGCACAATAAATCACACAAACGCATCCACGTCTATCAAGTTTGAAAACGACATCAACCTTCCAAATTTTTGGTATAAAAGAGTGCTGTATATAATCACGTCGTATTGACTGGAAACATCAGACTTGTACAATGCCGTGTACCATGCCGAAGCTGACGTCAAATTATGTATTTTTTGTGCTCAATTTTGCTGCATTATTTACTTTCTGGTTACCAATTTTGCACGGACCGTGGGCTGCACAGATCGATCTCCATCACATGAGAAAAACATTTCCAGGCATTGAAGTCGCTGTGAAAGAAAAACATTTTCACGATTGTTTAAACTCAGAAAAGGATAAAAGTAACATGGTGACTGTCGAGCAGACGAAACAATGTCGTGACGATCACCGTGAAAAAGAATGGGACGAAGTAAGCAGCCTCTCGCTGAATTCGTTTACCGATGGGGCATTCTCATTTTTTGAAAACAGCAAAAAGAATGATGACCAAAAATACTGGGCGAGCGTGTGGCATTATTACACCACCTTTCACGAGTACACTGTCAAGTACACAGGGTATCGTCGTTATGTAAAGGATCTCTGCAGCAAAGAAAATAACGAGTGCATAGAAGAAATGGTGCTACCTGTGACTACAAAATCGTTGACAAAAGAAGAAGCATTGAAGATGGAAGCCGAATCGGGGTACACGAGGCACGACCAACTTGGGTTTTTCCTGCAGACGTATGGCAAAGATTTGTCTATGAGTGATATCATGGCATTTGGTGGCCACAACGCCAAAATTGTTTATTTGAACCCAGACAATGAGTACATGACCACAACGCTTGATACCGTGTTTTGGGAGGTGGTTATCAGCACAGCAGCATCGAATGCAGCAGTTACAAACAAGGAAGCGGGTTATATTCTAAATAACAGAACCAAGGACACAAACAAGGCGTACATGAGCGCATGGGAAGCCGACGTGTATGGAGTACCGTTCCGCAAAGAAATTGTATTTGAGAGCGCAGACGGGAAAACGCGAAAAAAGGCAACATTTACAACATTAGCAAACGAAACGTCTCAGCATATTTTCCCCTCGACGACGTGCACGCTGTGCAAAACAAAATTGAACCCCGCGACGCCATTTATGCCCGTGGACGACACTGGTGCTCTCAAGACCGGCGATGACGCTATTGCCTTGTCCCCAGCCACGTGCAAGGAAGCGGCGTCGGACATTATGTACACCAACATCATCAACACTATTTGGCACGTTGTCCTCTTGGTGTCTGTGTACTCTGGTTTTCTCTACAACAAGCAAGTCCCTGAACAATACAAGGAAGCTATTCAATTCCCCTTATTCGCTCTGTTTCTGAATGCAGGGCTTGTGAACATTGTCAATATCTCGACTGTCTGGAAATGCCAGTTTGTCAAAAGTTGGCTACTGTGGTACCTGATAACGTCCGTTTTTTGTTTTTTGATTGGGCTCATTTTTTATTTCGGGGTATTCATCTTGCCTGGTCTTTTGAATTTTTTTCGCTATTGCGCAGGGTATAAAGTAACACCAGAAGATGATAAACCAGTGGTAGATGCAAAGGTTGAGTTGCTTGGCCAACAGGGAAGTGGTTACATGTATAGGATTGCGTAATTTCATGACGTCAAACATTTCTGAGTCTGAAAATAAATGCTATCTTGCCACCAGCAAACGTGGTTTTGTTGTTGTCGGTGTCCGCCAGTTGGCGCGTGCGACTCTGGCATCGCAACTGCGCACATTCGCGCGTTTTCGTATATAAAACAAGCGTTTTCACCCACGTCTCCATGCGCGACTTGCACGCGGCAGTCCTGCTCGTGGGACAAGGGCTGTGGGTGTGCACGGGGGCGACGTACCTGAGCGGGGCGCTGTACGTGCTGACGTGGGGCTGGCTGGTGGCGGCGGCGCTGCAGCGGCGGCTCGGCCGCCGGCACGCCGTGTCCGAGACAGCGCGCGGGGTGCGGCACTCGCTCGAGTACGCGTGCCTCGTCGCGCTGGTGGTGCACATGTACACCAACGAGATGCTGACGCACGCGTCCGTGTTTGTGCGCACGACGACGGGGCAGGACGCCGCGCGCTGCACGCTCGACACGCTCGAGAGCACCGAGACAGCGCTGGCGCGCCCAGCGGGCTCGGCGTGCAGCCTCGGGGACTATGAGCTGATCCCGGTGCAGAAGCTGTACGCGCTGCAGCCGGACGACGAGCGGCTGTTCCTCACGCGCAACGGGTCGGGCGCGGGCGAGCAGCTACTCGCGTGCCGCGAGCTCGGCGTGTCGTGCTTCCGCTGGGCGCTGCAGACGTACAACGGACTCGACGGGCGCACGCCGGCGCTTGGCATGCTCGAGCGCATCGTGGTGCACGATGCCGCGCGCGTGTTCCTCGCGGCGTCGTACACGGCGCGCAAGCCGCGCACGCTGTACCCGCTGCAGCTGAGCACGGAGCGCCTGCACGGCGGGCACTTTACGGTGCACTCGCTGCTGCCCGGGCCGGTGCGCCTCGCGGCGACCGGCGTGCGCGGCGTGTCCGAGGTCGCGTCGCTCGACGTCGACATCAGCAACGGCGACGTGCTGGTGGTGCAGCGCATCGCGGAGCCGTACCGCGCGCCCTTTGCCGGGGTCTCGCTCTCGCGCTTCTGCACGCCGGACAGCGAGATGTGCGACACCGGCATGTACGCCAACACGTACCAGTTTTTCCGCATCGCGCGCATCGCGGAGGTGCACCGGTGGTCGCTGTTTGCGCTCGCCACAGCGTGCCACGACCCGCTGCAGAGCGCGTGCACGCCGTCGTTCCTCGCCAACGCCGGCGTGCTCGCGGGCAACCAGCTGCTCATCGTGTCGCTGCTGCTTCTGTTGTACACGCAGCGCCAGGGCGCGCGCGGGCACGCGCTTGCGCTCGCGTTTGTGAACATTGTGTGCATCTTCTGCGTCAACTGGGCGTGCCTCCTCGCGCTCGCGCTGCCGCTGCAGTTTGCCGCGCGGCACCTGCGCGTGTACTCGACGGCGATGCTGCTCGTGCTTCTCGGGCAGGCCGCGTACAGCGTGTACCTGCTCTGCGTCGTCGGCTTTGGCGTCGACGCGCGGTACGTGACCTCGCGCGCGCAGCAGCCCAACTGGTTCGCTCTGCTGCTGCAGCCCGCCGTGTACTACACCGGCAGCGTGTACGTGCAGAGCCTCGCGTTTTCGGTGCTGGCCGTGCTGTACACGCTGGGGCGCAGCTTGGTTGTGCGACGAGGCGTGCACGCGTATCAGCCGGTGCACACGGCGGCCTCCGCGCAGGTGTGGTACTCGCTGCAGTAACCCACAAACGGTCCAGACCACGCACACCAAAACCGCTGGAGCACGCTGACTTGTACTGCCCATGTTGTGTTCAAGAATTCTGGGCGTTGCAAACCCTGCTGCTGAGTGCGAAATTCGACGAAAATAGATCGATGCCGTGTCGAGGTTGAGCACCAGTCTTGACGTGCACAAATACAAAGCCACAAATACAAAGCGTGGCAAACGCTGCAGCTCGGTGCGAAATTCGACGAAAATAGATCGATGCTGTGTCGAGGTTGAGCACCAGTCTTGACGTGCACAAATACAAAGCCACAAATACAAAGCGTGGCAAACGCTGCAG
>Ga0181413_1000692_pt1 | contig 10431 bp, 7 predicted proteins | sample 36SPOviralmetaG_FD_130111 | JGI IMG/M metagenome (GOLD analysis project Ga0181413, IMG submission 130111) | Marine viral communities from the oligotrophic San Pedro Time Series (SPOT) site, San Pedro Channel, CA, USA - 36 SPOT_SRF_2012-09-28 | ecosystem: Environmental > Aquatic > Marine > Strait... | reverse complement strand
CTCATTACCATCAACATCAGTAACTATCGCGCCTGAAGCCTTTTCGAAATAAATCGGATTTCCATGCACCGATTTGAATGCCCTAACTGGTGAATTAACCCCTCCTACCAGGTGGTGTACTGCCTCTTGGTGCAAGGTATCAGAATTGGTTCTTTGCATTGGTTCACCTCAATTAAGCCAGTTTCCAGCCACAGCCTCGCGGGTGTGGTAACTAACTATCACGCTAGCCCCGGCCCTTTTGAAGGAGTGGAATATCTCACGAACCATTTTTGCCCTAGATTGTTCATCAGGATTTGCGGCCATTACCATCGAATATTCACCGCTGACATTGTACACAGCAACGGGTCTAGCAACAGCATCAGATACTTGACGGACTACATCTAGATAGGTTAGCGCTGGTTTTACCATGATTATATCCGCGCCTTCTGCTTCATCACTAACTGCTTCAAGAATCGCCTCATCATATCCTGACCGGATATCCATCTGATGACTACCTCGGTCGCCAAATGACGGTGCAGAAGATGCTGCATCCCTGAACGGGCCGTAAAACGATGAGGCGTATTTTACTGAATAAGATAGAATTCCTGTATTTGCTAGGCCAGCCGATTCAAGAGTATCACGAATTGCTTTTACTCTGCCATCCATCATGTCAGATGCTGAAACATAATCTGCTCCGGCCTCGGCGTGAGATTGAGCAATCTTGCACAACTCCGGAATAGTTAGATCGTTATCGATTTCATGATTGTGAACAATACCACAGTGACCATGGTCTGTAGCAGTACACAGGCAAACATCTGTCATCAAAACAATATCTTTGCCGTACTTGGATTTTAATTGCTTGACCGCTTGTTGCAGTGGCATATCTTGACTAGAAGCCTTCGAGGCGGTAGAATCTTTGTCGTGAGAATCAACTACTGGAAATAACATGTGAGCAGTAATTCCCATAGCCATGTCTTTAGCAATAGTTGATACTAATACATCAACTGATTGTCGATTGATGCCAGGCATACTGGAAATTTCTTGGTCAACACCAGTTCCAGCAACAACGAAATGTGGTTGGACTAAACATGAAGTTATGCTATGTCCAAAATTTAAATCACGTCTTGCTGGAGTCCAACGATTAATTCTTGGTCGGATATTCATTTATTCACCCCTTGCTGATTTCCACCATTTTGCGACAAATTCGGCGGTTGGACCCTGTAAAACTTCGACTGTTGAATTAGCGAAATCTTGCAGTGATTCTATCTCCTCTTGTGATGCTTTGCCCATGCACAGTATATTTTTAGGTATGGGTAGGTCATTTTCGACCCAAGCACGGGCAGAAGACGGAGAGGAGAGTAGCAATACGTCATTATCGGCAACTGGCATCTTGTCGACTTGCTTGGGTTGATTCTCATAGCCAACCCATGTTTTGACATTGAAGCCTAAGTCAGTTAGGCCGTCAACAAATGTTGTCGAGCCAACGTTGGAACGTGGTATCATTAGAGTTATGTTGCGGTCGATTTTATGCTTGATAAACTCGGTCAGTTCGACTGAATCTCTAGATTTAGCACAAATTGATACTGTGACGCCACGCATGAAACATGCTCTTGCTGTCCCTTCACCAATTGCTAACCATTGAATACGGTTCAAATCACCATTTGTCTTGGCTACTTCAATGGCACACTTGGCAGCAAATGGTGAAGTCAATACTAGGTAGGGCCATTGCGACCGAGAGACGGAATTATCGATAAATCCACTTGGCCAATTATCGGCTTTTGGGATTAATTCTATGACCGGCTGATTCAAGACATTGATACCATCATTTTGTAAGATTCTTGCTAAACGGTTTGAATTCAATGTCGAGATTAATTTCGGGCCATTGTCAACTTGTTGAGTGGTACTAATCTGAGTACTGGGTAAATTAATTTCCATTTTATTCAATGGTCCGTGATATCTCATACTGTCAAATTTCAACCCTTGGCAGAATACTTCACGCCAGTTCTGCGGTGAAACTTGTATCGATACTTCATCGCCATCCACTTTAATGCCGGCAGGATACTGACAGCCGCCGCCTACCGAGGTTAGTATCTCACGCTCCTTACTGACATCATCTGCAGTTTTTTGGTGATTTAATGCTGATTTCAAGTGATTAAGCAGGTCTACATCCAAGGCTCGGCAGTGGATAGAAATCGCTCCTTGTCCTGGTGCAGTTGGCCACTGCTCGTCGCTAATTCTCACCGCGCTAAAGTCAAGAATCCAAGACTCTAAAGCGCCAATTTCATGTAGTCGCAAAAGGCCGATCTCTGCCAAAACTATTGCATCAACCCTACCCTGGCGTAGTCTTTTCAATCTTGTTTCAACTTGCCCTCTCACAGCTATCGGGATGACATCTGGGCGCTGTGATAAAATGAATGATTGCCTTCTGCCTGAAACCGTACCAACAGTTCCTGATTTAGGAATAACTGCTAGTGCTTCAAGTAATGAAGAGGTGTGATCTGTGTGAAGTAAGTCGCCTAATGAAAGGTGATTTTTTGATTTGGGGAAAATAAGTAAATCATTGGTACAGCCACGTTCAAGATAAGCCAAATTGACGATGTCATCAGACATTTTTACTGGGACATCTTTGCTGGAATGTACTGCAATATCGATATTTCCAGTGATTAATTCGCTGTCTACCGCATGAATAAATTGGCCAACCGTTGAGGCGAGGTCACCACCAAGAGATTTGTCTCCTTGTGAAGAAATTCCGATAATCTCGGTTTTACAACCATTGTCATGTAGTATTTGGCGCACCTTGTTGGCCTGCCACATTGCAAGTGTTGAGGTTCTAGTCCCGATTTTTATTTGGGTCAATGCGTAACCTCCGAAAGAGTTGACTTTTCATTGATGCGAATAATCGTCTCAGTCACATCACTAGCCACCCTCTTAAGAAGAGTTGGATTGATTGGTCTATCGGTTGACAATACCATATTGTCTAATTCACCGGTTGCAAAGGATCCGTCTTGATTGCATAGCCAAGTGGCAATCTCTCTAGAAAAGGCTTCAAGTTGTGCCTCAGATTCTACAGCATGTTCATATTCCACCCATTGCTTAGATAATGATTCAAGTGTCTGATACATAAATGACCTAAATTTGGCTTGAGTTCTATCAGTCAGTGCTGACATAAACCGTTGTTGAATATCAGTAATCATCAATTCACTTTTTTCGATGGTTGATGAATAATCCCACTCGACACCTAATTTATGGGCAATTTTAATCCAATGTACCATTCCCATCAGGTCTTGATTAGCATCGACACCTGTTGAATCAATAGATGGTGGCCAAGAGAAATCCATTACCTTGGCTGGGGCAGTTGTAGGGATGGGGTTGCTTGAATTATAGGTAGCAGTTGTATTACGGATTGTTGAGATTATCAGCGATGGTTGGTGGGCAAGTGCTTTCCACTCATCAAAGGTGATGATTGATACTTTAGCAGCAACCTCAGGGTTACGGCTGGCTGATTCTTCAGGAGACCTAGATATTACAGTAATATCGGTTTGTCCTAAGTCTAGCAAGACCTCTACTGCCTTGCAGCCCATCTCGCCAAAGCCTAGTACTACTGAGACAGAGTGCGGATTTTTTGACACAACTTCCTCCAAAGCAGTTGTCGCAAGGTTAAGCATTGATTCTGTGGTTTTGTTGAAACCAAATTCTTTCCTAATTACCCTGTTTGCTGAAATAACATGATCAAAAAATGAACCGTTAATATCGCTGGTTAAACCATGCTTGCGATGCCATGCAACAGAGCCTCTAAATTGAGACATAACTTGCAATTCACCAATCATAAACGAATCTAATCCGCTACATACTTTGACTAAGTGACGCCAAACATCAATCCCAGTAAAGCGGTCAAATGGTGCACTGTCAAGAGAAGTACTGGCTAGAACACTAGATTCCAATTTATCACAATCAACTCCAAAACCAACGTATAGCACCCTGTTACAAGTAGATAATTCGAACAAATCAGACCCAAGATCATCCCGTATTTTCTTGATAAATTCTAATCGTTGTTTCTTAGATAACCCTTCGGTCGTCAAATATTTGACATGTTCAACATTGGTAGAGTCAAGTTTCATTGAAATCATGCTCACGCTGTTAATCAAACTCATCGCGTCAACTCTTTGTCCGTCAATCTCGTGAACAGGAGCTTCGTTGAGAAAACGCGACAAATCTATATTAGGCTGACCTAAATTAACCATCTCTCGCCCCTCCTGTCATACGCGCGCAGTCAACCCTTATCAAGGTCAGTCTATTAGGTTCCAATGAGTCAAATTACATTACCTTTTTTAATTGATTTGACGCCGAGAATTGTTACTATTATTCAGCCGTTTGGTAACTTCTGAAGGCCATTCAATATACTGGTAATCACGTAGATATTTGATGAACGCCCAGGCAATCAATGGCAGCATTGAGTAAGTCAAGATTTGTTCTGCATTCCAAGCCCAAGCATCAAACCAACCCGGGAGGTAACCGCCAATTGGCCACATTGGCTGGACACTCCAGACTCCTGAGTGTGAAGGTATGTCCAAAAGTAAGTGTGACAAATAACCAACACTGATTAAATTGCTATATCTTGAACGATAAATTATGGGAGTCAAGATTAGCCCCCAGAATAAGAAACTGTGACTGAAGTTCCACAGCATCCATGACCAATGTTCGATAATCCACATATTTTCATAAAATGCTTCAGCGCTCGGAATCCACATGAAACTATCCGTTTCCTTACCCAAATAAAGGTACAATGGTATGTTGGCCAAATCAGGGCTCATCGCCGCTAAAGCCCCTTTAGTACGTCGGTTTTTGATCCTTTTTGGCGCACATTCACCGATTATGGCACCAATAAGCGCGTGAAACAAAACATCCATTCTATCTACCTCACTCGAATAGTTTTTGACCATTCAGTTCGGTAAATAAAGACCTGCATAATACCACATACCTCTCGTTAGATTCTAAGCTCAGATAGTTCCACAGTAACTACAATTCATTTTCACTTTCACCTATGGTCACTAATCAATTCTTTTTAGGCGGAGACACCAGATTAAATCATGTCTCGCAAGTACCAACCCGCATTGCTTGAGAGAGTAATTGATGAACACCAGATAGCCCCGATAAGAGGCGGTTTGTATCAGTTATCGGGTAGCGGTTTTGGTGGCAAATCAATGCGCAGTTATGCTGAGGCTTGGGCAGCTATTGCTCTGTTAAATGGCGAATATGTCCATTGGATTGATGGAGCATGTCGCTTTAATCCTGCAAGGATAATAAAATGCTTACCAAGCAACACTCCTGAAGCTAATAATTTACTACATAACCTATTTGTTGGACGTGGTTTTACCGTCCATCAATTCTCTGCATTAGTTGAGAGATTGGCTAGTGAAATAAGTATTACCAAAGCAAAACTAGTGGTCATTGATGGACCTATAGTAATGCACTTAGATGAACAAGTAAAAGATCGTGAAGCACGCGCATTATTGAAAAAATCATTGAAAAATCTTGCCCATTGCGCCAGTAAATATCACATTGCAATAATTGTAATCACTTCATCAAAACCATACTCAAAACGACATGCTACTTTATTGAAAATGATTGAAAAAAACTGCTCACAGCGATTAAGTGGCAGAATTACATTTCGGGGCAAAACAAGTAGAATGCGCCTATTGCACTATCCTAGTGGAGCCTCAGGGTATCGAGAAATCGCATCTGAACAAGAAACCTTACAGCAAAGTTTCACTAGAGTTTTTCATCAACAAATAATGCTGCAGCATGGTTCTAATGAGGAGATAGAATCGCTCATTGAGATATCATAAAATCAAGTAATGTAGTAGTCTTACAGCCTACTTTAATCTCTTCATCAGACCAACCAAATGGCGCTAGAATAGCCCAAATTGCCCGGACTGCTAAATCATGATAATACTGGCAATCTATTTTCACACCATTAGTCACATCAATTTCCTCTGCCAGGATTACCCGATTCAGCGGATTAGTATTGGCTGGTTTCACAACCACAAATCTAGCTTTGCGCCCGGGTAGTATCTGGTGGCCAAGACTGTCAGCGCGCAGTAAAGCAGAATGGGTGAGTGTTGAAGTAGTGAACTGATCTAGCGTTTTAGTAACTCGCCGAGAGACAATCAAATCAGTCAATTTTACGCCGCAATTATTGAGTAACTTTAGTTGTTCATGGAGCATTGTCGAAATGGTATTTGGTACTTGTTTACTTGTCAAATTAATTCCTTGGTCAACACAATCGATTAGAATCTGTAAGGCCATATTTTGTAGAGCCTTAACCCATTTACAGGTTGAATGTTGTCTTGCCTCAATACCACGTAATTTCAACCCCTTTTCACCATATGCCCAATACTTAGTTAATGAGCCTGCACCATGCATTCTACTAGGCAGAAATCCAATAAAATGATACATGTCCTCAAATTCTAGTGGGATACCAATCTCCTGGGTTACATGTTGAGCCAATAGTTGCGCTTGGTGTAATTTCTCGGCTCTGCTTTTGACTGCTTTATTTTCAATCCACACACAATCCACGATGGCATGTAATACTGTCCAACCTGCTTGTTCAGCTATTGCAATAGTTTGCAATAATATCTCGCGAGCCCACGCACAGATTGCTTCATGGGCTTCGATTCTACCAAACCGTGCATTTTTGTATCCAGTATAGCCAAAGCAGGTCACTAATAGCCATTTCAGTGCATTTTGTTGTTTGTCAAAACGGTCGCCTTTGTGTAAACTTTGAGCTTTTAGTGTGCGCCGGCGTTCAATTATTGGCGCGACTACTCGACCGAGAAAACCATGGTTACGGCCGCAGGTATGAGATGATAGCCCCGGAACTGGCAGAGCGCCTGAATTGGTAGAAGGAAATAATCCGGTGCCAATTTGTTCCTCTAAATGACGGCGGCGGAGTTCTTGGATGGCAAATTCAATATTAAGTGGCAACAGGTTTGACTTAGTTATTGCCTCACCTGATGGCTGGCAACAAGCACAATTGAGAGTTTCAGGAGAAATATTACGCGTTGCAATAATGCTGGGAAACAAACTGGCAAAATCAAGTTCGATCACATCTGTGTAGAGGCCTGGTTTACTGTCAAGATACAGCCCCCCGCGGTCTGCCATCATTAATTCCCAAGCGGTTTTCGTATCTTCTGGACGGTTCTTTTTCCACGGCACAAGAACACCATCTTCCATAGCAACGCGCATTTGTATGGCACTAATTACTGAACCAGGAGATAGGCGTGAAATGTCTTGTGGCGATTGCCTTGAATGGCGTGCTAATTCGAATAGACCAAGTATGCCGCCTTCTCTAACAATGAAACTGGCCTGTTGGTCGATATGTAAACGTCCGTGTATTGGAAAATAACTGTCTTTGCGGATTACTTGGCCGTAAGAATGTACGACTCTAGACATTGTTCTTGCCTTTAGTGAGGAGGATTTTCGGCTGAGTGAAAAATCAGTTGCCGACTGTTTGCTGAGTTTTTGGAGCATCGGGAAGTGTAGTGAGTCGCCGCCTTGAGTTAGAATAATATCAGGATTTAACCGAACTATAGCCGATTGTAACTGTTGCAAAAAACTGGTGGTTGAAGCACCATGTCTAATCTCCTCAGCAGCGACAATTATCCTGTCATCGTCAGTAGAGTACAGTATTAATTTCACTTTTTCTAGCTGCGAATCTATAGTTTCAAAGCCGTCCGATGAGTGATAGTGAAACTCCATCGCTAACTGAGTTAGTTGTGGCCACGCTTCGCTTTCGTCGATAATGGTAAATTGACTGCCGTTCCAATTTACACGTTGAAACGGGCCGATATTGTAATCGACAAAAAATCGTTGAGCCAGATGAGCATCCACTGAGTATAGTGTGTGGCGATGAAATTCTCCTCTTGATTCAATATGCTGAGCAAGACGCCTTATTGCTCGACTATCAGTCAAGTCGACCTCGAGCACCTCATGCATTTCATATTGATCGAGTGATAATCGTCGGCGAATGAACCGCATTGAACCAACACAAAAACGCTGACTGATTTCTTGATATTCAAGCCAGCTAGCCAAATTAATTAGATGTTCTTTGGTTGCATGAATGTGAATTGATGCACACCACGGTACGATAATTCGTTGCACTCCAACCTTGTCAACATACATCCACACATCAATCGAGGTGCCATCATCACCTAACTGGGCATCAATAATCCAACCGTTCAAGACATCACTCTTCTGTAATTATATTGTCAATAGTTCGTTCAAGTTCATCGATGCGTGAATAACATTCGAGTAACATCGACAATAACATTGGCTTCCAAGAATCATGAGCAGGCATCATTCCTCCAGCTGTTCTGCGAGTCCTAACGCCATTTTTCAGCCTCGCAAGAGCAAGTTTGTCAGCCGTGCTAAGGGCTCGTTCAAAATCATTCAATGCTGATAATTCTGCTTCTATGCGGTTTCGCCATGTTGGTACTGTTCGACCCATTAACCGAAATTGACCGAGCCGGAAGACCATCTTTTCCAAGACCCTGTAGTGTGTATTAGTTAAACTAAAAATGAACATTGGGTGATTCAAAACAGCTTGGATTGTATTGCATATTGCTCATTTTGGGTTGAGCTATTATGTTGCCAGATAACAGCAGCAATTTGCCATAATGCAGATTGAAAAGATTTGGAAAAAGCATCTGGGCCATCAGGTATTTGGTCAGTAGATGGTTCCACTAATAACTCTTCAGTAGCGCTCTGTAAGCCATTTAATCGTTCCGAAAAATGACTTTTATTATCAATCCAAATAGCAACAATTGGTTGTGGAGAATTATCAATATTCAAGTAAACTTTACTTTCATCATTAACGGATTTAACCATGATCTGTGAGTCACTTACCTTTGGGAGTCCTCTGACTAAATTCTTGGATAGTTCTGTAATCTCAAAAGTCCCTAATTTTTCAGCCATAGATTGCAATCGTTCTCCAATGTAAGATGGTAAGCAAGTTAGTATTTCAGGAGTGAGTGTTGTCATATGTACAGAAGGGTCACTAGATGGTGGTAAAATATGCACCGAGTAGCCATTATCTGATAAAACTCTGGCGACATAACAATCGATTAGAGTGTTGCCACATACTAGAAAAACTCCTTGTTGTGAGTTTGGTGGCCGATTTATTTGTCTTGCATATACTTCAGTATCAAGTCTAGAGTTATGAGTTTCGAGCTCTCGTTTACGAACAACTCCCATCACCGGCATCGAAGGAAAGAACGGTCGGTCAAACAGACCGTGGCACCATTGAACACCAGCAATTGAGGAGGGATCTCGTCCATCAAGAGCATATTTGTCATTGTACTTTTGACTCAACAAGAGCGAGTCTTCCAATGATGCAGTCCATCTAGGAAATGATTTGCCCCAAGTCATCCGCAAATTATTGTGCAGTTCACCATGCCGCAACAGTGATTTTTGGCATAAATTCCACAATAAATTGGGTGAGCGTGCATACTCTAGTTCATGGCTTGAAACAATTACTGGTCTAGGGTCTTGCGCAGTGTTATTCCAGGATTCAAGTGCCCAATGTGGCAGATTAGCAGAACTATATGGCTTTGATTTACTGGCCACATGATGCCAAGCATGTTCCCGGAAAATCAGTAGTTCGTCGAGATATTTATCGGCGGATTTAGTGCCAATAGCGGCGGCCTCTCGGGCCACCTTCATTGGCGATAAAAACCCGTAATGAAAGGCAGCAGAAAGCCGTGAAACACCTTCTGGGTCTGCCGCATTATTTCTCCTTCGAGCATAACCGCTTAGATTATTTTCAAGGAATTTTTGCCATTTATTCAACGCTATTTTTTCTCCGCCCCGCTGCGACCAGACTGGTAGTACCGTTGGGTCAATGTTACATTCGTGAAGTAATTTAATCCGATTTTTATTATCTAGAATATCTGCTTCAATATCGATTGGGATGAAAGGTAATTCGCCATCATAACTTTGGTTTTCCACAGTAACTTTTGGCCAACTTTGCTGGACCATTTTCTTGCGCATTCGCTTGGTAGCATCACGGAACTTGAATGGCCTGTCAACGGATTTGCCAAATAATGGCATTGGTATTACACAATGGCAGTCTACCTCAACAACTGGACATTTGGCGTCTTTGCCAACATTAGCCACCCAATGACTCCATGGTGGCAAAGGAAACATATCGGTGACAATACAACTAGCGGTTTGACTGAGTTCCTTGAGCACCGCTTGACGATGTCCGCTGCGAGCCAAATGCAAGGCATATCGCAAACCCATTGCTTGGCAGCCTTGCTGTAAGTCAACCGCTCCATCGAGTAACATATTGTGATGCCTGAGGGAAGCCCATGGGTACCTTTCATCTATTGCTTGATAGATGAGTAACGGTAGGTTGTATTTGTGGGCAATTAGCCTACCAACATCTATCGCCGG
>Ga0181413_1000685_pt1 | contig 10478 bp, 10 predicted proteins | sample 36SPOviralmetaG_FD_130111 | JGI IMG/M metagenome (GOLD analysis project Ga0181413, IMG submission 130111) | Marine viral communities from the oligotrophic San Pedro Time Series (SPOT) site, San Pedro Channel, CA, USA - 36 SPOT_SRF_2012-09-28 | ecosystem: Environmental > Aquatic > Marine > Strait... | reverse complement strand
TTCATTTACAAGTGTGCTTGTGTTACTACTAATTGTAGCTCTGTCACCTTTATACGTCACTATGGGCTTAATGACAAGACAGATGACCACTCAGACTAAGTAGCTTTTTTTCTACGATAGAATCTAGTTTTACAGGCATTAGAACAATACTTTCTTCTTTGTTCTGTTGTAGCAAACACTTTACCGCAGTATCTACACTCCTTTTCTATTATTTCGCAATAGACTTTTTTTCGGTTTCTTCCTCTGCTCTATCTTTTAATATTGCATCAATAGCAATGGCTCTTTCCTTACAGTTTTGTTGAAGTTGTACAGCTTGCTCATAATTTTTTTGTAGTTCTTGAAGCTCTTGTTGAAGTTGTTCTGTTGTTTTGCGAGCCATAAATAAAAGTTTAAATTAAGTGTAACAAAATTAATTTAGATTATCTATACAGTAGTACCAAGTAACCGCTACTCTTTTTTCACCTGATTCTAAAGGTGTTGAGCAGTGTGTAAAACACCAGTTTGACGGAAAGAATAATCCATACCCTGCTTTGGGTCTGTATTCGTGATGCGGTAACATTTTAAACTTAGTTGCACCTCCTTCAAAATTATCTTTTAAATATAAAACTAAAGAAACTTGTCGGTGATAAAATTTACTGTTTGGATCTGTACAAGCATCAAAATGCCAGTTGTACTTTTGTGATTCAGTATATTTTAAAATCTGTATATCTTCTCTATGTGAACTTGTATTTTTTGCACCGATAACAGGATAGCTATCTAAAACAAGATCATAATTAAAAAGTCTATTTTTGTATTTTATTAAAGCAGTATTAATTTTTTCATGTAATAATTTTGTCTCTGAATTATTTTCGTTCATAAATGTTCCTGTACTAGATCTTATACTTGTATCTTCTCTAGCTTCTCCATCTTCACCAAAGACAGTATTGGCATTAAAATTTAAAGTATCTATAAAGTCATTGATAATTTTTAAATCTTTATCATCAAGAACTTTTATTTCCTGTATAAATTCTTTCAACTACCTCCTTCAAGTGCTGCAACTCTAGCTTCCAATTCTTTAAATGCAGCAACAAGCATTGGTGTGAATTTACCATAATCTACACTTTGATAATCTGGTTCAGTAACACTTGAATCATCATATTTGGTTCTAGTTCCATCTTTTACACCTGTTACTAACTCATCAAAAAAAGTTGTTTCTTGTACTTCGTGTGCGATAAAACCAGTTACGAATTTATCTGTATTATTTTTCCATTTAAAATTAACTGGATTTAATGTTTTTAATTTTGTAGTTGCGTCAGTTATAGAACTTATATCTTGCTTTAATCTATAATCTGAACTTGTGTTAAATGTGGTGGTACTTCCATTAGTGTTAATGCTACCAACAAAGCTACCATTATATTGAAATTAGCCTATATTTCCTGTGCCAGCAGAAGCTAATCTATTTATAAACAAAGCAGTTCCATATCCACTTCCACCTTTAACTATAGTTATTGCTTCAAAACTTGACGAGTGAAATGCTGACCAGCCAGCGGAACTTAATGTTCCAGCAGGTGCAGCAGACGAATGAAAGTTTGTAGCTTCTAGTGTTGAAACATCTATTGTTGAGGGTAATCTTGCATTAGCTAAAGTTCCTGATGAAATTAAACTTGCATTATTATTGACCGATCCTGTTGGTCCAGTTGGTCCAGTTGGTCCAGTTGGGCCTTGACTGCCTTGCGGTCCTTGCGGTCCAGTTGGTCCAGTATTTCCAGTATTTCCAGTATTTCCTTGTGGGCCTTGAGGTCCTTGCGGTCCAGTCGGTCCAGTAGGCCCTGCGGCTCCTTGAGGAATAGTAAAATCAAAAGTTGCTGCACTAGACGATCCAGAATTAGCAACAGAAGCATATGTCCCTGCATTTCCAGTGCTTGTACTGCCAACAGCTATTGTTGCCGCAGCCCCAGCAGGGCCAGTGGGTCCAGTCGGACCTGTAGGACCAGCACTTCCACCTCCTGATATTTCAGCTACGCTTCCATCATCTTTTTTCGTAAATAATTTACCATTATCGGTTCTTACAGCTACTTCACCTGTTACTAAATCACTTGCACTTGGATCGCTACCGCTTCCATTTTTTAATTTAATTGTATTTGCCATTGGTTCACCTCCCTATGATTTGATTTTAGTAAGTGCCCCCATTAATGTCGAACCCAGAAGTTGATCCGTCTTCAAGAAATGTGACCAAATCGCTTAGTGCTACTTGCTTCATAGTCCCAGCATCGTTAGTTACAAAACGATCTCCTGTAGCAAGAGTTGTTGAAGTTGCAGAAGTATTTCCATCACAAGCTGTATTAATTTCTGTAGCTGTTGCTGTAACTCCATCTAAAATATTTAACTCAGAAGCGGTTGAAGTAACACCATCAAGAATATTTAATTCAGCAGTTGTAACTGTTGCTCCATCTAATATCGCAACTTCAGTAGATGTTAATAAAGCTAATGCAGTAGCAGCACCTGACTGGCAGCTTGATAAAGCAGTCAGGTCAGCATCAGCAGCTTGTTTTGCATCTAATTGAGTTTGTATTGATGAAGTTACGCCATCAACATAATTAAGTTCAGTGGTTGTTAAAGTTGCACCATCAAGAATTGCTACCTCTGTAGAAGTTAAAGCAGCTAAAGCTGAAGCCGCTCCAGATTGGCAACTTGATAATGTTGTTAAATCAGCCGCTAAAGTTTGTGCTCCTAAAGAAGTCCTTGCAGTTGCACCAGATTCAAGAACAAAAGTTGAGCCATTTCCAACAATAATTCCACTATCAGTAGTAGCTAAACCAGCAATGTCAGACAACTGTTGGTCAAATGCTTGAATATTTGTGCCAATCACTAATCCAAGGGCTGTGCGTGCAGCAGAAGCACTTGTTGCACCTGTACCACCATTTGCTATTGCAAGAGTATTTGTAATAGAACTAGCACCTAAATCTACAGCCAACTCAGTTGACTCAATAACAAGACCACCATTTGACTTAAGATCTAAAGATAAAGTATTACCTGATTTATCTAATCCGTTGCCAGCTATGACCTGACCAGCACCAGAAAATTGTACAAAAGTTAGATTATTAGTTCCTACAACAGCACTTCCCTTATCAGAACTACAAACAAAAGCATTATCAGCATTGACAGTACCTTGCTCAACAAAAGCAAAAGCTCCAGCAGCGTCAACACCAGCAGCTAAATCATCAGTTCTTGCCCAAGTACTTGCTTTGCAAAGATACAGTCCGTTCTGAGAAGAAGTACTTTGATCTTTAACAAGAACTCTTTCATCAGCAGAAACCGCAACTCCATCAATAGTTTGAGTTCCAGAAAGTGTAATGTTTGCTGTAGTTGCAACTTTTACAGAATCTTTAATATCTAAACCTTGTGCAACACCATCTACATATCCTTTATTGGCAGCATCCCCATCGGCAGTAGGATCTGCTAATGATGTAATTTTTTGACTGTTTAAAGATACAGCACCATCAGGAGCAGTAAATTCATTTAATTTTAATAAATCAGCGGCAACCAAACTTCTGAATGTAGGAGCAGCGGCACTTCCAGTAGTAGGGCCAGCTAATATAATATTTGCGTTCTGTGTTGCTGTCTTACTTACAAAAGCTCCAGACCCACCAACAGTAATTATTGAACTTGCTTCATTACTTCCAGTATCACCAAAACCATAATATAATTTTAAATCTGCTTCATTAAAAGCTAATTCTGATGGAGATAAACTAGAAGGAGCCCCAGCCGAACCGCTGGCTGCTCTTTTCTTGATTCTTATAGTATTAGCCATAATTTAAAAGTTGCCCCCATTAACGAGTGTAAGTTTGGTAGTTGTATCATCTGCTTTAAATGTACCACTAGATTGGTGATAATACACTATAGAATTATCAACTGCATTATCTGAATTTATTGCAGTTGAAGCTCCTTGTGGCCCTGCTGTTTTTACAGTAACAACTCTTGTCTCACCATTAACAGTAACAGTATTTTTATTTTGAGTAATATTAATGTTGCTCATTAGATAGTAGTGTATCCCTCGCTTACAAATATATTACCTTCCAAATAATATTCTCGCTCGTTAGAGCCATTTAAAATTAAAACGTCATAAACTAATTCGTCTGGAGTGAATTGTAAAGTTTGGACATGGGTTAAACTCATAGAAAATTCACCATTAGTTCTGTTTGTGTAATCAATAGTAAAATCAGCATATTTACCAGTTCTATCTTTATTCCAGACTTGAGCGGCAATAGTAAAACCAGTTAAATTAACAGCAGCGTCAGTGCTGTCAGTTAGTCTAATTAATTCCTTATGATCTGATCTTCTTTGTACAGTAAAATCATAAGTTCCAGCAATAATGGCCATTAGCTTCCCTCAAGTGCAGCAACTTTAGTTTCTAATGTTTCTATCTTAGCAATTGCTTCTTGTAATGAAGCTACTAATAAAGGAACTAATTTTGATTGGTCTATTCCTTGATAAACTGGATTGCCATTACTATCAACATCATCTTTCACGCCAGTTACAGCTTCAGGGACTGCTGTTACTTCATGAGCAAGAAAGCCATCAACTGTCAATGAGCTATTATTTTTATAATTAAATCTATAAGTTTTTAAAGTTTTTAATCTTGTTATACCATCTGTTAGATCGACAATGTTATCCTTTAATCTATAATCAGAACCAGTATTATAAGCTGTTGTACTTCCGTTAGTTGTTATTGTACCTACACCGCCATTATTATAATTAAACTCAATCAAGCGACCTGTACTTCCAGTATCAGGTAAACCCGCAGCGGCAAGTCTATTAATATGCAAAACAGTACCCCAAGTAGTACCATTTTTTACTAAACTTAGTCCTTCAAATACATCACTTTTGTTAAAAAATACAGCACCTCTTGCAGTAAGAAAATGCTCAACATTAGAGCCATGCGAAATTAATGAGCCTCTAGTGTCTAGTGTTTCAGACCCAGTAGCATCAGCAGCGTCTCCACTTATGTGCCATCTTGAAGTGCTGTCTGTTTTAAATAATATATCGGCTGCTTCATCAGTATCAAGAATAAACTCCCCTGTACCTCTGTGTACTAATTCTGAAGATCCATTTGCACCAGCTCTTCTTTTAATTTGAAACCCACCACTAGTATAAGTTGTATCAGCAATAACGTTTATATTAGAATCTTGATCATTTAAACTATTAGTTTTTACACTAAAATTTGCTACACCCGAAGTTGGTATGACATCTAATAAGCCTTTAATAACAGTTCCATTAGTATTAAATAATGCTGTATTTACTGAATTATTAGAAACTCCTATAATATTTGTACCAGCTTTATAAAAACCTGTACTGGCTTGATTTGTAAAAGTATAACTTGGACTAGAAACAGACCCATCAGGACCAAAGAAATTTCCATTAACCAAACTTATAAATTCAACTCTATCAGACGCATTTGCTTTGTAGAAGGCCATGCGATCAGAGGATGTATTCGCATACCACATATAATTGTATTTAATTGTAGGTTCACTTCCATATCCGTTGTTTTGGCGTATTGCTTCAAAAAGATTATTTAAATCAGTACGGACATTTGCTCCTGTATCATTATCTACTACATAATCTGCTGGTTTTGTCATTTTACTTTCTTTTTTTAATTACTAGTTTAGCCTGAACCATAACCAAAAGCACTATATGTGAAATTTCTAGCTACAAAACTAGATCCATTTTTTACAGATACAACAAAATTACTTGTACTTACACTATCAATAGTAAAGAAATCACCCGATTGCATATTATTTAAATTTATAAAAACTACAGGATTAAAAGCTGATGTACTGCCACCAACAGCAGTAGTTCCTGTGAAGAATTTTTTTGCAAAAGTTACAGTAGTTGCACCACTTCCAGAACTTGTAAGAATACCATTTGTTGCACTTGCATTATCAATACTTCTTTCAGTTCTAGCTTTAAATATTAAATTTACACCTAATTCACTGATAGCAACGTTTTTATAACCACTATCATTTAAAACATCAATTTTAAAAGATATAGTTCTTGCAGTCATCTCTGTATTAGTAAAGGTTTCAAAACTTGTACTAGCTGTACCTGTTTGACTCTTGGCGACCTTAAATGTAACTGTTGCACTTTCCCCTGTTTCACCAGTACCAGTAAAATTACTTTCAGGCCAAGTGTCCATTAAGTCGGTGTAATCGTCCCATAAAGTAATTGTGGTAAATCCAGATTTTTTAATATGAGTTGTTACTTCAAATCTAAAAGCTCCACCAAGATCAAGGTCGTTGGCATTAAAAGTATAATTACCAGTATCAGATATACCACCAGAAACAAGATCTAAAGTGGCAAAAGTTTCTGTAGCAGTTGTAAGATTATCTACATTTGTAAGAGAATCAAAATTTGTTCCACTTGTAAGAATTAAAGCATTAAGAGAATTATCTTTAACCATATTTACTTTTGCACCAGAAAAAGCTGAATCTTCCCTTATAGATAGGGTTTTATCATCTCCAGAAACTAATTTATTAACAACAACAGAAGTTGCAGACGCAGACTCATTTCCATTAACATCAATAAATTTTAAAAGATATTCACCATTTTCATAATTATTTATGACAATTTCTGTAGAACTACCGTCAACATCTTTTAAAAAAGTTGAACTTAAGTAAGACCCCGAACCATCAGTACTTGGATGAAATTTTACTCTTACTAATCCACCATTTAAAACATCAAAATCTTCAGATGAATCAAAAGTTAAAATTAAATTTAAACCACTTTCTACACCCCTTAAATTTTGGACATTCCCTATAGAAGAATTAACGATACCAGAAGCTACAAAATTTTCTTTTGAGGCTCTTACGCTTTTAACATTATTGGCATTAACAGATCTCAGTTCAAATTCATATAAACCAGCAGGATTATCATTAATAATAAATTGATTAACATTTTGAAAGTTTACAAATGGTCCGTTCCCACTTTGTTTGTAACTGATTTGATATTTTGCAGCCCCATTAACATATCCAAAATCTAAAACAAGCCGACTTGTTGCTCTTCCATTAACAACTATTAATTCCTCTTTTATACTTATTATTGGTGGTGGTTCTAATTCATCTAATAGAGTTGTTGGATCTCTTCCGATTCCTTTTCCTAAATCTAAAGTATCTATAAAAGTATATTTTTGATCGTCATAAACAATAGCGGTAATAGAAAAAGTAAAATTAGAATTTTGTTTAATATTCGAGACCCTATATTTTCTATGTTGTATATTGCCAGTTTTTACCGCCCAAATCGTTCCCGCTTGCGGTAATGGATTTAAAGCTGAAGATAATGTTACTGTGCTTCCACTTACTGCTGATATTGTTTTTTCTTGTAGTCCTCCGTTTTTATCAATAACAAAAAAATTATCTCCTACTACTCCAACTGTTGTATTGGTGCTATCGTCTACTACTAAAACTGTTGAACTTGTTACTGATTTTATTCTTCCACTTGCTCTAAAAGTTTCTTTTAATCTGTCAGCAATTTTGATTATCATAAAAGGTTCTAATATTGACGCAGCTTCTAAAGAACAGTCAAAATTAACGACTTCACTTTCAAGTAAGTTTGTATATAAAACTGATCGCCCGAGCCTTATAGCTTGCGATCTATCTGTTGTATATAAAGCTTGAACATTGGTTTGATTTAATCCATATTTACTTTCGTCTTGAAAATTAGAAACTTGTGGTATTCCTTCACAACTTACAGAAACTTGATCTAATTCTTGAATACTATTATTAAAGTAAGCTACATTAACTTGAGTAAATTTTTTATCTTTATCTAATCCTGAATAATTAAACTTGCCATCTACTACATTTGCATTAGTAAACAAATAAGATGTAACTGTTTCAGCTTTATCTAAAGCAATTTTTATAGAGCCATTTTTATAATAAACAGTAGCCCTCATAAGACCAGCTATTTGTTTTATAAGATCTAATGCTTTGCGTCTTTGATTTATTACGCCATTAAATGAATATCTTGGAGTATCTTCACCTGTAATTGGTGTTGAACAATATTGACTAGCAGCGAAAAAGGATGCCTTATCTATCTTGGTTTCTTCTATATTTAAACCATAATCTTCAGTAAGAAGTGCATATAAAATCCAAGCTGGATCTGTTGTCCATCGCTTTTTTGTGACATCATTATTTGTATTAACAAAAGTATATCCTGTGGGGTAAAGTATTCTCCCATTTGTATTATTTATAGGTACAGTTCCGTCATTTGTTCCCATCGGAACTTTTACTTTTATTCCTCTTATTTTGTACATTCTTTGAGGAATACTCGGAAACTGTTCCGCTGAATAACGTAAGCCTATATATGCAGATTTAGGAAATGTTGCAGTTGTTGGATTAGCAGGGATTAAACTTTGCAATCTGGCAAAAGAAAACTAAGTAAATCTTCTACTTCCTTCCTCATAAACATTTTTTCTTACTGTTTCTCGACCTTGTTTTAAATCTGCAAAAGGGTTTCTTCCCAAAGAATTATTTGACCTAAATTCAAGATCTTTTCTTAAAACTGCTACCTCTAAAGGAAAATTGTCAGCTATTGCCTGATCACTATTTCTATAAGCTGCTGGAATTTGAATTTGGTAATCTCTGGCATAAGTACCAACTGAAATCGCAGCTAAACCTTGTTCAAAACGTGCTATCTCAACCCCATCTTTGTTACTAACTCTAATAAATATATGGACCGCTCCAGCGTCAGGACTTACTACAGGATCTGGAAGGCTTCTAGCAAGTGGAGCAAACTCACCCTCAGTAATGATTAAACCCTGAGAACTTCCATCAAAAGGATGTAGCTGTCTTAAACTTGCCCAACTTAAAGTGACTATTATATGAGTAGGAGTATCGTTAACATTTTGCCCTGCTTGAACTGTGCCAGTAATTTTATTTGCTTCCATATTCCTATTATTTTTAACAATAGCTGGAGTTAAAGTTTCAGACCTTCTTAAGGTATCTATTCCTGTCATTATTTGTTGATTATCTGCTCCAACTCTTAAAGCAAGAGATGTATTGATAATAGTTTCATCATTATCTAAATTTCTTATGGCTCTACCATTTAAAAAAATATCTTGTTGAGCTAATTGTAAATATTCTCTTTCGTCAGGAGTAAGGGTTTCTATGTTATTTGATGGCGATGGACCTAAAAGTGAAGTTGGAATTGCTTTACCGTTAGCCGATGGAGTGGCAAAACCTTCAATCTCAGCACCATCACAAACTAAGTCTAAAAAAGTAAAGTATTGTACTGCTCTTATAAAATTATCAGGTAACTCTTCACTTAGACCCATTTGGTCAACGAGTCTAGAATAGCTATTAATTTCTCTTGCCATAATTTATTTCATTTATATATTTCTTACTTCTACTGTATCAGCAGCAGCACTTATGACCACTGAGCCTACTAAAAATTCACCAAAAATTAAAGGGGCAGCACCTCCAGATTTTGTAGTGTTTGCAGTAGCTCCACTAATAAAAGAATTTATTTCTGGATCACTTTGCACTTCATTACTTGAGGGCGGAGTTGGGGCCAGTAAATCAGATAAGAAGCTTATACCACCGACAACAAGAGCAGATTTTAAAGCAGCCATAGAGGTCATAGTCGTATTAAAAAAACCAGCAAATAAAGTACCTAAAAAAGGTAAGAAAAAGTTTCCACTTACAACAGGAATTACTTTTATATCGCCTTCTCCTTGAATAACTAAATTCTTAAAAGTAATATCAACATCATTCATAACAACGCTGTAATAAGCTTCACTTAAGTGTTGCTGACAGTTGGGGTAGTTTACTTTTATAAAACTATAAACCTGATCCACATTGGAAACATTAGCTTCAAATTCTTTTACTCTAGATAATTTTCTTAAAGGACCGTAAAGTTTTATTTTTCTAATCATAATTCTGTCTCCTCATAGTGCCAATTATCGTCTTGTATTGAATAAATATACCAATCCAACATATAAAGCTTACAGTTGTTAATATCCGCTTCTGAGGGATCTGCGCTACCTTCCACATGAGAATGTAAGACTGCGAGTATATCAGCACCACTATCTTCGCACGCTGCATAATCTAAAGGATCTATTGCAAACGTAATTTCTTCATCTACATGAGAAGCAATATTTTTACAAGGATAAAAAAATTCATCCCCTTCTTTTTCTATTAAAAAGCCACACCCTTCTGCTGGTTTGCAATCTATAAAATGTTTTTTAGCATCTTCTTTCCAAGTCATACGAAAACAAAAGTACCTGTAGCTGGGAATCTATCTTTAGTGATTTGTTTTCTAGGTAAAAACAAATCTTCAAAATCTATGGAGTTAACAAGTTCAAAAGTACAAACCTCATTATTTTCTATAACTTTTTTATTAATTTGAAATTCTTGTCTTTCTAGTTCCATATTAGGGTTAGGAGAACCATAAGGGTTATTATTATTTAAAAAATTTTCCGCATCTAAAAATTGAGCCATAGTTCTAAG
>Ga0181413_1000684_pt1 | contig 10488 bp, 8 predicted proteins | sample 36SPOviralmetaG_FD_130111 | JGI IMG/M metagenome (GOLD analysis project Ga0181413, IMG submission 130111) | Marine viral communities from the oligotrophic San Pedro Time Series (SPOT) site, San Pedro Channel, CA, USA - 36 SPOT_SRF_2012-09-28 | ecosystem: Environmental > Aquatic > Marine > Strait... | reverse complement strand
TGTATTATTATCAACTCTATTTTTAATTATTTAACAACTCGATGAAATATTCCCTCCTCCTCCTCATCAAAAAAAAAAGCACAAGCCATTTTTTTTCAAAAAGTATTTCAGTTTTTTTTTCAACGACGAAGAAAGGTTTTCAAAATTGCCATTTTTGACTCCAGAAATCTTTATCAATCAGTACATTCAATTGTGTTCAAACCAACTTTCTTAAAAGTAAAGTGAAAAAACGACAAAAAAATTAAAAATCACTAAAAGAATTTTCAGGATCTGGGTATGATATTTTGACATGGACCGGATTCTGTTTTTAGATTTTGAAACGGACGGTTACGGAACATTCCGGCCACCTACACAAAAAATAGTACAACTTGGGTACATTTTAGGTGACAAAGAAGTTTCGATATTCAATTGCGATGTTGACAAAATAAACCCGCAAGTCCCTCACCCATTTGATGCCGAATATCTAAAAAAGAACGGGATTCCCTTCGAGAATATTATGAAAAAGTTTCTCGTGGATCTGAAATCGTGCGATGCAATTTGCGCACACAACGCGAAGTTTGACTTGGGGTGTCTCAAACATGAACTGTTTTCCCGTTGTTCTGGAGAATATAGCGAAGTTTTGAAGCATTCTCTTTATGGTGAAGTGATTAAAGAACTTCTCAAAAAGACCGTTGTCGATACAATGGTTATTTCAACACCTATTTGCAAATTGAAGGGTAAATTTGGTTATAAATGGCCGTCATTAGAGGAACTGCATGTTTTTTGTTTCGATGAAAAACCGGACGAGAGTTTGCATGACGCACTCAATGACTGCAAGGTCACAAAGCGTTCTTTAGAGTATATGATAGATTCTGGGCTGATTCCACAGATTGTCGCGTGATACCTTTAGTGCGTGTTTCCGGCTGCGTGTGATCATGAAATAAAAATGTTCCGTGTTAGATATGTATGAGTGTAACCTACTATAGTTTAAGCGAGAATGAAACAGATTTTTCCAGGTTATTGTATAATACAGGATTCGATATAGTTGTAGTCCCCGATTATTTAGTTCGGTGTATTAACAATAATGACTTGGGAAATAGAACGGTGATATCTATACAGGATGGGCAACCGAAACAAATTAATAGAAGGTTGTATCAAACACACATGGCTGGTCTAATATTAGAATTAAAATATAGATTGCAAGAGAACTTACATGTATTAATATTTGATCCATGCCAATTTCAGAATATCTTTTTAAATCGAGCGGATTTCATTTGGGTGGACTTTGAAGTCGATGCGAAAAATTACATACCCGTGCAAACGGGTGCGACAATAAGAGGAAAACGTAAATTTTGTCGATTAAATTCTCGTTTTAACGGAAAAAAAAATCAGATCTTACGTCGTGCCCACACCCCACCGCGCAAAGAAGATGCTTGACACACGGCAGTCATCGACGGAGCTATATCGTCGCTACATACAACTCATGGACACGGATCAGTGGCTGATAGATGTATACGACCCAAGTATCGACCCGCTTCTATCAGGCGATGATGCGTGGGTGAAACAACCGGGCGCCGCCAAATCTATTATTACGTCGTCGACATCTCGGCCGCTCAACGAAGGGAGCGTTACGTATATAGAGTTTCTTGATTGGTATGCGACTTTGTATCGCTCTCATCAAGGTGGTATTGAGTGGTGAATGTACTTCGTGTAGAGGCGCCAATGCCAACGCCAATGCCAACGCCAATGCCAATAGAGGCAATTATAAACGTGTTTTTTGTTTTTAATATCAGCTGATGATAATATGTTCATTTATACCAATGGCAAATTTGAGAAGTTGGATGTAAACTTTCGTGTTAATTATGACTATCTGGTAGATATTCGGTCGAATTTCGAAAGAGTTCTTTGTAATTCTAATGATTGGGTGCATTTCCCATTCAGACTGATTCGAGAGGGAAAGATGTTGCCACAACATATCAATTTCCATGGAAAACTGTATATCTTTAACGGCTGTCCCTACGGAATTATCTCCAGAAGGGCTGTGGATTGTCTAACGAACATGGGATATTATAATTGTTTCACGCTGACGTCAGACGCACGAATGTTCTGATCTATTTTTTTCTCTCTTTAAGATTCTAATGAAGTTGGAATTGAAAAAATTTGACATCAATCGAATTAAAGATGACAAAGTTGTTGTCATGATTGGTAAGCGACACACGGGGAAAAGTTTCTTGATTCAAGATTTGTTGTACCATCATACCGATTTACCAATTGGTACAGTTATTTCCGGAACTGAATCTGCCAACGGATTTTACGGGAACATGGTGCCGAAAATTCTTATTCACGATGAGTATAAAGCATCTATTATTGAAAACGTAGTTGCCAGGCAAAAGATGATAATGAAAAGGAAAAACCAACCGGGAGGGGACTCTGTAGATCCACGAGCGTTTCTGATTTTAGATGATTGTTTGTACGATTCTTCTTGGACTAAACATAAAGACGTTCGATCAATTTTTATGAACGGGAGACACCTCAAGATGTTTTTCATTTTGTCAATGCAATACCCTCTTGGAATACCACCTAATCTGCGTACAAATATTGACTACATATTCATATTACGAGAGAACATTGTTGCTAACCGAAAACGTTTGTACGACAATTATGCGGGGATGTTTCCTACGTTTGAGATCTTTTGCGATGTTCTCAACCAATGCACCGAGAACTACGAATGTATAGTCATCGACAATACAACCACGTCAAATAAATTAGAAGACTGTGTGTTTTGGTACAAAGCCAGTTCGCACGGGCCTTTCAAAATTTGCGATGAGCATTATTGGTCACTATCACGTAACATTTCTGCCTCTGATGACGACGAAGATCAATACGATCCAGAAGCTTTCAAAAAGAAAAATCGTCCGAATATTCGCGTTGAAAAGAATCGACGAATGTATTGAAAAACATATAAAAAGTAACTAAAATATAATAATGAATAGCGACACGGCATGCAGAAGACCGTGAGCGAACTCAAAGCTATATTACGATCGAAAGGTTTTTCTGTTTCGGGGAACAAGAATGAACTAATTGGACGTCTCGTGTCTATCGAATCTGATAATGAATCTAAAGATCAGGAACCCCCCATATTTACTGACGATGAATACAGAGCGAAGTTGCTTTTGGAGAAAAACGGAATTGTTGGAAATTGTGGACACTTACGAACACGGGAGCATTTTGATGAGGCCGTTTCTCAAATGGGTGGACTGAAAAATATTTTCGAAATTTTCAAACCCTAACCCGCGGACGCCCCCTCACCCAACTCATACATACATGTCGCAGACGACAAACACCCCCAAATATGCCAGCGAGGTATAAATCATCTCGCCCGCGAAGCAGTGTACGTGTACGTGTATGCGATGACGGCAAGACAGATGTCACGGACTGGCGAAGCGACGAACTAGTAGAGGATGGCGACGTGAACATCCCGAAGACCGGCACTTCAGACTCGCTAATCGAAAGACTGGATGAACCCGATCGTGATGACACTGGGAACACGAACGACGCTGGGAGGGGCAGCGACAGTTTTGACGACCGAGAGATGGCGTCTGCGCTGAAACTTGTCTGGAAAAGAATGCAACGGGCATCTCGTCGCGAAACTCAACAGTACAAGGAAAAACAGGGTTTATACAACAGGGCCTACTATCAAGAAAACAAAAAAAAGATAGCGGCTCGACGGAAGCGGAATATCACCACTTGCCCCAATGTTAATCATTGCTACATTCAGACCCCGATATATTGTAAACACGGTAAATCGATTTATACTGAAGAGTGTGGTAGATGTCGATAAATTCAGTCATAAAATCGTACAATCAATGCCGCGACCATAGCAAGTACCAAAATTGGCATGTCATGCTTTATCTTGTTTTTTTCACCCCAGCCAATTGTAAAATACACGCTGAGAAAAATACCCAACGCGCGAAGAATCAGCTCTATATTTCCGTCCATTTACAACATTAAAACATTTTTTAAAGGATGAAAAGATGTCAAGATATTTTTCGTCGCTCGCTGTTCACTTTTGCACTCGCGACTCTATGAAGAAATATCGCATCCACCGAGCAGTGCGCGATGGGGACTCTGCTGAATTACAGCGTGCTCTCAAGGACTACGATGCACAACGCTGGATAAATACCCCATGTCCAGAAGAAGGTCACCTATCTCCTCTTCACATTGCGTGCGAAAGACAAGACTTATGTATTGCCCGGATGCTTTTAAGGAACGGGGCAGACGTTCATCAAAAGCTTCCTATTCAAGCGTACGATGGTGATCCAGAAGACATGCGCACGGTGGACGACCTGTACGCACCTATTCACTTCGCAGTCGAGTACAGTACAAATGGTGACTGTGAGCTCTTGCGTTTGTTGATTCGTCATGGAGCGGATGTAAACCATCGCTTGCTCGACGGAACAACACCTCTTCACATAGCAATTCAGGCAAATGATAAGAAGCTGATTGAAATGGTCAAATATCTGTTGAATAACGGAGCACGTGTCAACTCTAAACATGGCACTGGTTTGACAACACCATTGGAAGATTCGCATAGATGCACGTTTAGTGATTTCACCGAAATTTTATCTAACCTGTGCCAATTCTGTGGTAAGGAGGCTACGATGAAATCGCCACTTTTCTCGTGTGCGTGCAATCGAAATAAGTACTGTTCCCAAGAATGTCAATCAGCAGATAAATTTCACGTTAAATTTTGCAAACATCTCGCAACAATTAAACCGAGATTTGAAATTGGTCAAAAGGTCAAATGTATGATGCTTCAAGATCGCGGACCTACCGAAGTAATGGTAAATGGTGTCGTCGTGCGACACTGGTATAAACAAGAGAACTTCACTAGTCCCAAGTATGTTCCGTATCAGATCCGAATAACGGGCTGTGGCAGTCTTATATATTCCCCGACTGATACAGACAAAGACGTCCTCTTGGACGACGGAAAACGTCATATGCTGCGAGATTTGCCGCAGTTTCAGCAATTTATAAAATTATACGAACAAAAGATGAAACAAAGAAGGAGGATTGGCATCAACCATCGGAAATATATAAGTCCGAAACAAGACAAAATCAGCACTTACGACAGTGAAAAAGAAAACGCGACGATGGTGGGGTGAGTTCGTTCTCGTCTTACGGACAAAAATAAAATCTTTGACATATCAAATAGGAATGAACTCAGTCGAAGAAACTAGAAAATTTATGAAGGAGCACGCACTTATTGAACCACCGGCGAGTTCAGATAAGAACGTATCAAAGAGGCTATATCGGTACATAATCGACAGCAGGGACAGAAACCTCGATTACTTCCCTAGTCCAGGCAAGTACGAAATCCCCCTATCTGAAGATGTGACAGATGTACAATCAGTAGAATTGATCAGCTTCGATATCCCTTTCACAAAATATCTCATTAATGAAGATAATAACGTGCTGGAGTATGCATTGATTGGCGATTCTATGAGGTACAACGAACGACTCGACAGAGACGCGTTCTCGTTGATATTCATTGATTACGGCACGTACACGTTGGAAGAGATTGTTCAAGAACTCAATGATAAGAACCCTGACACGACCACGACGTTTGGGTTTTCGAAGATTAAAAACAAAATAACAGTCCAAACTACAGCGGGAAGCGGCGGTATTATATTTACTGAAGGAAACATCCTGGCAAATTCCGATCCGGACGCTGCACCTGTGAGAAGTGGCGGTTATGACCACACAGCCCCTACTTATTATGTGGCCAACTTCAAGTACATTGGAAACACTAAGTCGCCCTTGACAAAAATTTTGGGATTGAAGCCAAACGAAATGTTTCGCTTCGCCGGTGACCAGGAAGTAAACGACTTTCCCTATCAAGCAGACCTCAGACCAGACAGGTACATCGCTCTGCATTTAGGACAAACCAGTCTCAATTTCAGTGAAAATAACCCAACTAATAAATGCTTCGCAATCATCAAGAAAGACGACTTGGATTCCAAATACATGGATATAACTTACAAGAAGTATTACAACCCTCCCATTCCCGCGATGAGAACATTACGCGTATCCTTTACTGACTACGATGGCAAACCATACGATTTCCAAAATAAGGACCATTTAATCGAATTGCAATTCGAATGTTTCAAAAATCAAAGAAAATACAACGACATTTTCTGATATCCATCCTATTCTATTTTTTCACTTAACCGCGATCAAGCAATCAACCGCAATGATACGTGCAACCAATGAATTGAGCGACGAATGCTGGCTTATCATCTCTTAGCAAAGCTTTATATTCGTTATTTGTGACTTCGCGCCCTTCCCCGTCAACGTAACGGACGGGTTTCGATTCATGCGTCATAGTCGTACCACTTGAATCGATTGAAGGTATCAACACGGGATTCCCATATTCATCGTACACGTACCCACACTCGTCACGATCAATTTGTTGAGTCGGTATCACGCGCTTCACAAAATCGGCGCCAGTTGTAGCCTTCGCGACAGAATAGTTGTGAAGAAGATCGTCGTCCTGTTTCTGGCCGTACCCAGGAACATCCGAGGATGTTATGTAATCCCCGTTATCGATGTCGCCATTTGCGTTGCACACCCATATTCCTCCCTCGCCCACAGCGTTGTACGAACCTTTCGAGAAATCATCGCAGAATTCGTCAGTACAATATTGCACAACGCCTTCTTCGTCCTCTGTTTGGGAATAGCCATATTTTTCTTCGTTCGTTAAATTGTCGAATTCTTCTCTTGAAATCGTCTTCTTTTGCGTTTTTTTATATATTGTGGACAAAACACCACATACGCGTTTGTCCTTGGCCTTGTTACATATTTTTACGTCTGGACATGAGTCCATGACCGTTATATAATTCTTAACAGCACCTTTGACTTTACCGTCCTTTATATCTGTTAGGTATTCCCCTGTGGCATAAACAATTTTCCCGTAGTCTTTTTCAGTGAAGGGTGAGAACATTTCGTGACAACCAGTGAAAGGAACGAAACCACCGTCTGCGTGCACTGCAAGGGTATGCCCACCAGTGCCATGCAACCTAAACTGACCCGCCCCACTTTGGTCATATACAACACCTGGGTAATCGCCCCAAGACATACCACTGTTTTTATTTACCATAAAGTATCTGTCACCAAAATCGAATGCGCGACCTGTGTCGCCTTCACATTTTATCATCCCAACGTTTGATACCACGTGCAATGGGTGTGTTGGCGAAGATGTACCAATTCCCACGGAACCTTTCACAAACACTTTACCCGTAGTTCCACTTCCACTCGTGTCACCCTTTACATAGAACGTATCGTGTCCGTTCTCGTCCTCACACATGATGTAGTACGGAGAACCACTATCGTTGTTTCCACCTGATATCAATAGCTTTACTTTATTGTTGTTGTTATACCCAGTATTGTGCGTTCCGCCAAGTGTAAGCTGAGCGTCAGTATGCCCACCACCATATGCACCAACATCGCCGATAATAGCATTCCCGTTTACATGAAGTGTCGATTCAGGTGAACTGGTATTTATGCCAACATTGCCATTTTGGTCTATTCGCATCCTCTCGACACCGATATCAGAATCACCCGTCCCCCCCGCGGATCTCGTGTTAAAGGTCAGAGTGCCTCCGTCGCCACCGTGACCGGTCGAAAACATACTTAAAGTACGGTTCGGTGTGCTGAAATTAAGCCCTTGGCGATAATGGTCGTCATAGTTCATTATTAATCGACCATTGCCCCAATTTTTCCCTATGTCCCCGACAACATGCAATTTATATTGCGGATCGGCTGTGCCGAGACCGACGTTTCCAGAACCTTTAATGCGCATGTGTTCATTGCGAGGTTCACCATTTGGAAATGCTTGGGAGAATGCAAAGTCTTTGCCGCTGTTTGTATCAGCTGCGGAGCCAGATCCAAATATGATATCACCGCTATTAGCACCACCTGAAGTGTCGTTTGTGTCACATGCTATCAGAACAGTAGCATCTGAAGTAAGTGCCAACCTTCTGTCACCGTGAACAAAATTTCCATTCTCTGCAGCTGAATTAGATAAGATCACGTTTCCTCCGTGCACGTGTAAACTTTGTTTTGGATCATCTGTGCCGATGCCAACATTACCATCCTTGATTGAAAAATCGCTGAACGATTCACCATCTCTGTAAATGCCGAATTTTCCGTCAGTGTCAGTTGCCACATTCCAGGTGTCACCATCTCCGTTTTCAAGCTTTATGCCAGCACCTTCCCCAGCGTCCCTTTGTTTAAATCTCGCCACAGTGAAGTCAAGACTTTCGACGTCGAGCTTGTAACCAGGTGATCCTACCCCCACACCTAATTTCCCCGGCTGTATACATACGTCATTGCCTCCGTTAGGTTTCGTTATCCCTTGAATACCTGTCTCGATGGTGATGTCAGATGTACCGTCGAAATCCACCCCGTTAATTTTTCTCGGGGTTTCAAGTCTTGTCGCAGTTGCAGCTAAGGTCGCAGTATCAGCGTTGCCGCCCAAGGCAGCGAACACTTTGTTACAGTGCAGCTCCGACGCTGTCGTAAATACAAAAGCAATGTCGGGGTCATTTCCTCCGTTCCCGTCGAATGATAACGAAAATTTCGTATAATCATCTTGAGCATAACCCCAGTACCAGTTCTGACCCACGCCTTGGGAGTTCGTACCGTAAACCCTGTAAAGTTTGGTGTATTTGTTGAATCCGTTTCCAGTCAAATCATTGACCGTTTCGTCTAACCCGAAATTTCTTGTGTCTATGACCAGACTGGGGTCATTTCCTTCATTTCTCGCGAGAGAGAACCCGTCCTCTACCTTTATGGCGCCTCTGATGTGGAGTGCTGCTTCTGGGTCGGAGGTTCCCACGCCGACGTTCATGTCGGTGTATATTTTCGTATCGTTTATCTCTTTCCAGGCATCGGAAGCCGAAGTTTCTTCGTAGTCATCGTCGTTATCCCTGAAGATATCGGTGAGTTGAGCGGCCTGGTTGAGCGTGCGCATGAACTTGTGCCAATGCTGAAGACGCATTTGGCCAATATCGCCAACACCAGCATGTTCCAGAGCGGCGTTGGCGGTGGCCTGTGCATTGGCGTGGCCGGCGCTCGCACCGGCGTCGATGATTGCCCTTGGAACCTCACTTGTTTTACGTTTTCGGAACTTGAGACTTCCCCCAACGTTCGAGATTTTCGTGGTATCGCCAATCCACAGCGAGTTATCGCTCACATACATATCGCGAATTTTGAATTCAGGGGATCCGATATCGTAGGCATCGTTTGTGTCTGGAATGATGTCGCCCCCGATTGTGGTCTGGCCAGAGACGGAGAGAGTCCCTTCTACGTTTATGTTGGTTGTTTCGGTTGCTGCAAACTTTGCAGAGCCACCTACAGACAGGGTACTATCGGCGACGATTGCGCCTTCCAATGTGGACGCACCTGAAACCGAAAGTGCCCCGTCCAGTGTAATTTGGTCCGTATCGACTTCTTTCAAATGAAGTACACCTGTAGGCATGATTTTATTTTTTAAAACATATAATGACAAAACCCTAATTTCAATTTCAGTTGTGATTTAATTTTACATTCAATTGTAATTGGAAAGCGATGGCGGGTTTAAACCGGGTTTTCTTTTTATGGCGAATTTTTCCTTCTGATACAGAAAATTCTGTTTGAAAAATAATCGTTTTTCGATATTCCAACGCTTTTCCAATTGTTCGAGTCGATTTAAAGACTCGATTCTTGTATTTACTTTCAATTCTAACTCATTTTTTATCAAAAGTAATATTGTCATTTTGGTAGTGGCGCGCATGTTTCCTTTCGCGTTCACGGGTGATGCGCGGCACCGCGCAATCGTTCTAAGCAGGGAACCCGAGTGGAAGATACGCTGGATACTCTGCTATGGTAGTATATCCTTCATATCAATATATTCCATATTGTTCTCTTTCCAATTCAAGAAGTTGCGCGAGTTGTGTTTCCAATGTCCGTGTCTTCGCAGACAGTTCCTGTAAGGCACCTACTGCGACCACAAACAAGCCATGGTAACTTAGAGAGAGCGGTGTTTCCGTCTCAACTTGCTTCACGTAGCTGCCTTCATATTCAGCTTTCTCATCATTACCAAATCCATTGTATTCATATTCTGTTTTGGTAACATCAGTACCGCCTTCTACATCCACTTTTGTGTACTTCAACGTGTATGTTTCCTTGTCGGCTTCTGACAATGTTGAATACTGCTCGAAACTCACACTTTTTTCCATCATCTCACTTTCTTGCCCATTGACCAAAAACTCAAATTCAGGTATTTGTTTCACGTCTTGGGCGATGAAACCATATTCGTCTTCGTGTTCCAGATCTTTTTTCTTTTGTTCCCATTCGTCATCCTTGGGAATCCACTCGCCCACAGCACCTGACGGAACCTTTACTATTTTTTCGTATTTCTGTGGTTTCAATTTGTTTATCAACTCTAAAGCATTAGTTACGGGCTCT
>Ga0181413_1000682_pt1 | contig 10527 bp, 25 predicted proteins | sample 36SPOviralmetaG_FD_130111 | JGI IMG/M metagenome (GOLD analysis project Ga0181413, IMG submission 130111) | Marine viral communities from the oligotrophic San Pedro Time Series (SPOT) site, San Pedro Channel, CA, USA - 36 SPOT_SRF_2012-09-28 | ecosystem: Environmental > Aquatic > Marine > Strait... | reverse complement strand
TTCGTCTTGTTTGTTCAAAGATGTCTATTTGTTTAAGTTCTTTGATTGTGTCCCTAATCGTTTCTAACTTCATAGTTTTTTACCTTGTGTATAATATAGCCGTTTTCTTTTAGCAGTTGTATTGCTTTGTCTATTTTCTCTTGCTCTTGTCTGTAAGTGCAAAATATTTCGTTGTGTATTACCATTTTAGTTCTTTCTTATTTTGTTAAATATTAATATATTCTCTTCCATTATAGGTCTGAATTGAGTTATAGAAGTTGCAGAGGGATGACCCATTTTAGCCAGTCTGCCGTATTCTGTAAATAAATAATCTATAGCCTTGTAATTTTTATAAATTTTTGTAAAAGCTATGTTTATCATTTCTCTTACGCAATAAGCTTGAACATTTTTTTTGCCATACCTATTCACTAAATCAGATATTTTATTTAAAATGTATAAAGAAAATTTTAGGTCTTTTATTGTTGCTGTACCTTTTTTGAAGCAGTCATTAAACCTAGATGACCCAAAAAAAACATTTACAGCGTTTCCAGCAGATATTGTATTTTGGTTTTGTAAATAGGCGTCATAAACTATTTTATATTGTTCGTTTTCTTTTGAGAAGGCTTTTAAATAATCTAATGTGTTCCAAGCCTTGTTGCCGTTGTTTAGATTTATTATTGCGTTTAGATGTGACTTTTGGTTATTTGTATCTACCCAGTCAACAATATAAGCTGGCACTGTTTTTTGTTTTAATATTTTGGCGCTAACCACTCTGTGGTGTCCCTCTATTATATCTCCGCCTTTTGATACTACTATTGGCATCATCCAGCCAAACTCTTTAAGTTTTATTTTAAAGTTTTCAGAGTGGTGTATCATTACATCTCTGTTTAGATGTGACATTTTTAATTCTTTGATGTCATAAAATGGCTTAAATTCTCCTCTTTTTATTTCTGTTGTTTTCATTTTGTTTATTTGTTTTTATTATATTTACTTAAAGGTGCTTTACCTTCTTTTTCAAGTTCTTTTTGTAGGTTTGCGAGTGCGCGCCAGCAGACCTTGGCAGAGTGTCTAATTCCGTCAGTGTCTATTGTTCCCACTTCCATAAGATGTCTTGTTAAAGCATCTAATTCGTCTGAGCTTTTAGATCTGTCCCAGTGTAAGGGCTTGTCTGGGTGGTGCTGTTGGTTCCCTATCCAAGAAGTCTTTGCGACCTCTCTTATAGCGTCTGGGAAGTATTGTAAGACTCCGCTAAATACTGGTATCTGTTTTCTCTTCATTCTTTGCTAAAGTTAGTTTTATAGCTTCTATTTGTACATATAATTGAGATACTATATTTTCAAGTCTTAGTATTCGTTGTATCTGTGTGTGTTTCTTTTGTTTCATAGCTCCCCAGTTAAGCAATAATTGTCTAAGTCTGCCCCTTCTATAAAGAACTTGTTGTATAAGTCTAGGGCTTTTTGTACTTTCTCTTCGCCTCTGTAGTAAAACTCTTCTGAGCAGTTAAATATTCCTATGTCTAAACTCTTCTTGTCAAGTACTAAAAAATAAAACGACTTAAAGTCTCTTTTAAACAAATTACAGTAAAGATAGCATTGAACATCATAAGAATATTTTTGTGCCGTATAGCTAAAGTCTTTAACGCTGGATGCAGATGTTTTCAGGTCTACGATTCTGTCAGTAGCTAGGACGTCTGCTTTGCCTCTGAAAGGCATTGTAAAATCTCCAGCAGAAATATTGTCAATAGCTGGCACTTCAAACTCTGCTTTTGTGATTAGTTCTTTTGCGTATTCGTTTCTATAAAACGCATCTACAAGCCTCTCTGTTTCGCTTCTTTCTTTAGCGGTGTAAACAGATCCAAACTCTGCTACAGCCTCTCTAAATTTCTTTGTGTTTCTGCTTTGTACCTCTATAAACTTTTGCTCTGAAAATTTTGAGGGCTCTAAAATTGCCCAGTGAAATAAAGCCCCCATTCTAAGGGCGCTGCTATCTCCACTGCCGTACTGCATACTAAACTTGTAAGTTTTGGGGCTTGACAATAATAGCTTAAGACTGCTGCTGCTAAGTGCAAGTTTGTTTAGTTCCCCATAGTAAAAGGTGTCATCGTCCATCCGTTTTAGCAGTTCTGCTTTGTCGTAGTATTTGCCGTCTAATAGTTTTATTTTACTCATCTCTCATCTTTTGGCAAATCATCTCTTCTATCTCGTAAAGCTGTTCTGCTGTCAGAAGGTCATATATATCTGTGTTTTCTACAAGGATGCTCTCAATATCCGCACTGTCTGGGCTTGCTGGGTGGTCGTAAGTTTCTTTTTCTGGTGCCTCGTAGCTAAAGTCTACAAGCAATTTTACACCGCAATAGTTTATTGTCATAGTTGTTTTAGTTCTTGTTCTAGTTTTAGTATATGTTTGTTTTTTTGTTGTCTTGTAAGGCTTTCTCTTTTTGTTTGGATCTCTAACTCTGTTTGTAGAAGGTTGTTATATAAACCTATTTGAGTTATAGCCTTTATGCAGTTTTTTAAGTCCTTGTTGTTTGGTTTTTCTTTTTGCCACTCTAAGAGTTTATCCATAAGAAATGAATACCAAACTAAGTAAGACTGTCTTTGTAGCAAGGTCATTACAGTAAAGCACAATAAATAATTAAAGCGCATAAAAAAGAAAACACTACTACGCCTGTATAAATTATAATGTCTTTTTGTAGCTCTTGTTTTTTAATCTTAGCCTCAAGTTCTTTTTGAGTGTAAACCTCTATTCTATTTTTTCTTGTCTGTATATGCAGACCTGTTTTTGTTTTTTTCATTGTATATTAAAAATAATTGTTCTTATCTCGCTGCCCCTTTTTTCTAGTTCAGCTTTTTTCTCTTTGGTTAAAGACTTCTTGCGCTTGTTGTAGTATAATATAGCGTCAATGTCCTTTAACTCTTTTCTAAGGTCGTCTAGCTGTGTTCTCATTTGTGAGTGTTTACGTTCTGAATATAAGTAAGCGCAGTTTGTTCGTTCATTCCGTAAGCTTGAAGCATCATTGTTATCCAAGCTTTTTCTGTTTCTGTAAGTGTTTTCATAATTACGCCCTTCTGTGTCTTTCACTACATAGCGAAAAAATTAAACCTTTCTCAAACCTTTTAGAAAATGGGCTAGAGTTTTTTTCTTTATATAAATTTTCTAGTTCCGTATCGGTTAAACTATTTAAAAATTCTTTTGTATAAGATATGTTAATCATTTTGTTTTGTTTTTGTTTTTAAATTATAATCAAATATATATAATTATAACTTATAAACAAAATATAAACAAACTTTTTTTAAAAAATTTATTTCTACTTCTTAAAATCGGTAAGATTGACTATTGAAGCAAGCCGCTCGTCTAGTAGATAACAGGGCTTTTTGTGTTTCTTTTTGCTCCAGAGTGTGGTATCTGGTAGGTAAAATTCAATAGGCTCTAAGTCCTTGAGGTTGTTTAGCCAAAATAAATAGTTCCCTTTTGGGTCATTGACAAAATATAAAGCTGTCTTTCCAGTATCTATAAGTCTTTTGAACTTATCTAGCTGTATCATTTTCTTTTGGTAGTATTTGTTTCTGAATTTCATTTCTATTACTACGGCCTTGCCTTTAGGGCTGTAGCCCTCAGCATCCCAGCTTTGTGAACCGCTCCCTGTATGTTTCAAGTCCCAGCCGTCTAGGTTAAGCAAGTGTACTACGGCTTTCTCCCAAAGGTGTATTTCGTTAAGTCCCTCTGCGCTAAATATATTCTTCATAAATTTTATCAATATCTTTTATCCAACCCACCAACTTTTGGGGGTTGCAGTTACAAGGCTCGTAGTATTTGTGGTTTAAAAGTTCTGAGTGCAAACGGCATAAGAGTTTGTACTGTTCTTTTGTGAGGCGGTCTTTTACGTCCTCTTTAAATTTAGCCCACAATATAATATCTTCTTTTACCACAGCTCGATATCGTTCCACTCGTCTCTTCGCCTTGTACAGCCGCAATCTTTTTTTAACAGTTTGCTTATTTTTTTTACCAGCCAATTTATACCAGTATAATAAGTAATATAGTAAATAAAGTCCCCTAGTCTCATAAATTGTCTTTTATGTGTTTTAAAGCTGTCCTATATGTATTATATAAACTATAGTAAGAAATTTTAGTTTCTCGACTTAGTGAGGCTACAGACTTACCACTAGCAACCAATGTAAAAACTTTGGAGTCATACCAGTACATATCTTTTAGAATACCGTCTATTTTATCTTTGTTCTTAGCGTATTGTACCTCGTCTATTGATAAGTCATCTATTTGCTTTATTTCTCCTTTGATCTCTTCTATGTAGGTTTTTAGTTCCCTTGCTTGTTTCTTGTGGGTGTTTAAGAATATCCCTCTTAAAACTTTATAACAATAATAAGTATTTATGTCATCATTGTACCAAAGGTCTAAGCCTTTTTGGATGTCGCAAATTAACTGCAGATACATACTTTGTACTATGTCCTCAGCTAAGCTGGGATTGCAGCCAAAGGATCTAACTATGTTTATCCAGTCTTGGTTTTTATCGTAGGCAAGTTCAACAAGTGATTTCATTTAAAGTCTTTTAAGGGGTCGTATATATGTCCAACAATATAAGGCAGTCCAAACTCATTAACACTAAAACTAAAAGAGTCAAAAGCATAGCCTCTGGATCTTTTGCATTTTACCGTACTGTTATTTGAGTGTACTGAGTTTTGCTCTATTTGTATACAAGTCTCACATTTTTTCTCTAGGAAGGATCCAAGGTGTCCAGTGGCTTTATCGGTGGCAAAGTTTGAGTGTATTACAGTAAGAATATGACAGTCATAAAGTGTACTCCATTCCATTATTTTTTGTACACAGAGATTCGACTCTTCAAGGTTGTTTACGTCACTAACGAGGTCTGCCACTCCGTCTATAATGACTAAACCGTTTTTGCCACTGTTTTCTTTTAAGGTGTGTTCAATAAATTCTATTCTTGTTTTGTAGTTGATTGTTCTAAGCGCATAGGTTTTGTAGCATCCCACCTCTTTGATGTTTGCCATATCTAAGACCCTTTTGAATACTCTTTGACAGTGCCAGTGTCCTTGCTCTGTATCGAAATGTAAAAGACATCTGTCCTCTCTATGTCCTTTTAAGGTGCCTCCAAAATTATTTTGACCGCTTAAATATACTGAGGCTAAAAGTGATACTAAAAAACTTTTACGCTTTTTTGGGGGGGCTTGTATGAACGAGAAATTTCCGTAAGTTCCAATACTTACTGGGACTATAATTTGACCCTTTTTTGATTGTATTATTTTTTCTCCGTAGCTCAGGGCTGTAGGTGGGTATTCTAAAACCTCGTTAGTGTTTATGGTTAGCTCTTCTTTTAAAAGATCCATATACATTTGGTGGGTTAGTTTCTCGTCACTCATAAATTTTTGTTAAGTTTTTGTATAAAGATATAAAAAAAAGGGGCTGTTAAGCCCCCTTAGATAAAAATAATTTTAAAAAGGTAAATCAGCCGTTACTGGCTCATCTTTAGTAGCACAGCAGATTTTATTGTCTGTCCATACTACAGATCCGTTGCCTAAGTATGTACGATTCTTTTTTGCCTCTCTCTCTTCCTTTGATTGTGAAACGTAAACAGCGGTGTTGTTACCGTACTTGCTCTCGTCATTCACAGCCATTGTAAGATTTAAAAACACTTTACCGTTTTTACCTTTTACAAAATTGTCTTTTGGTAGCTTTGCTACATCTATACTAAAGTTTATTAGTGCACTCATATTTATTTATATTTATATTTATTACTATAGGGTTTTAATTGTAGGTTTTTTGAAAGATTCGGACTCATCCTCTCCAAAGACTCCTAACTCGTAGAAGCCTGTTAATTTTAGAACGGCTCTAGACATAGCTCTTTTTTCTGCCATTTCAGCAATATAATACGAATTAGTCGTACCGTCTTTATAGCTGTCTCCTTTTAAGGCACTGCCAAAGGTTTCTATAGTTCTGCCGTTCTTACTTGCTACAGCTTTAAACACTGCAAACTTAGGCTCACATTTAATAACCTCGTAATTTACTCTCATTTGTTCTATAGCCATTATCTTGTCGATTCCTTGTCTAGTGACAATCGTATAGTGCTGGTGTTTAAAAAAGTCCTCTTTGTCTAAGTTGTATTTATTGTACAGCTCTTTTAATTTCTCTTTATTCATTTTTTAAGTTTTTCATTAGTTCGTATCTTAAATAACTTGACAGCTTCAACCTATTTTTTTGGGCTTTTTCTGTTAGTTTCTCTGCATCACTCTTTGTGAATTGTATGGATACTGTTTTGTAATCTTTATTCATTATCTTCTAGTTTTTGTTTTAATTTTTGTACCTCTTTTTCTAAGGCTTCTATTCTTGCGTTTAAGTAGTTAGTGTCAATACTTCTGACTCTTACTACATCCTCTGTTCTTGTCATAGTTTTTATTTTATAAGTCCTTAAACATTTCAAACGGATTGTCAATCCCTAAAGTAAATTTAATATCCAAAACAGTGCTATACACCAAAGCAGTAACAAAAGACTCTTGCTCTAAAGCGTCAATTATTCTGCCTATTATTTCAGGGTGTTTCAAGTTGGATTTTTCAAACAGCTCTAAGTATTCTGGTTTGAGTCTGTTGTAAAGACTTTTGTAAGACATTTGTTTTTGTTTTACCCAAAGTTATAAAAAAAAAGAATATAAACAAAATATAAACAAAAAAAAAGTCCACTTAACCAAAAGCAGACTTTTAAAAACAATCTAAACAAAAACTTAAAAAAATTATTTTACACAAATATAAACATAAAAAACTAATTACTAAAACTATCTACTAAACTTTTATAGTGATCTATCAACTCAATAAGTTCAAAATCTGCTTGTTTTATTAACTGTCTTGACTTTTGGAGTAATTCAGCCGCCTTATCATACCCAAACTCTTTATTTAAGTTCTGAGCAAATATGTACTGCTGGCCGTATCGGTGGCAGTTACAAGCATAACACTGTGGTCTGCAGTTATCCTCATCCCAGCGTAAAATCCTAGAAGCCCTACTTATAAAGTGTCCGTTCTGCATTCCTTGTCCCTTCCAATACGCCTTTTTTTCACAGGTATAACACTTAACTATACCGTTTTTATCAGCATATTTTCTCCTTATATACTCACTAAACACCGCATCTAGTTTCTTAATAAGATTCTTACGAGATATTTTTCTTGGCATTTGAATAGACCCCCTATGTCATTATTTTTATAACTTTACTTGTAGTTTTTCAACTATTTCTTTTGTTTTTTTTATATATCTGCTTTTTCTGTAGTAACAGTTTCTTTTATAAAAAATCGAAAGTTATTAATAAAATCTTAAATAAAAAAATTTAAGTTTACTTTTTCCAGTTCTTAGTAATTTTCTCAGCAGAACGCATCCCAAAATAACCGCCATAAACAAGCAACAAAAGCGAGGACAGTAAGTCTATCCAATTAGGGTCTATTTTAAAGCCTTCTAACGAACTATCTAAAATAATATATATAAATAGGGTAGCCGTTAAAAAAGCAAGTGTTAGAGGTCTTATATTCCTTGTGAGATAGCTTTCTGTTTGATTGTCGCTTACCCACCTTTTTGTGGTCTCTTCTATCTCTTTAGCTTGTTGATCGTAGATTAATTGTTGAAGTTTTATTTTGTCATCTATAGAAATACCAGATTTAGTAATTTTCTCAATAGCATCTTTAGGAGAAACAACCCCCTCTAAGACCTCCCCTAGTGCTGGATTGATGACCTTTGCAGCCGATAAGAGTAGTTTGCCTACGGTTGTATCTTTGAACTTCTTTTTAGGCATACCAGCGAGCTTTAGTTTTTCTTATATCGTAGTGAACAAAAGTTTTGTAAAGTCCTAAACCGCCTTGTAGCATTTGCCCTAAATCTATTAAGTCCTCTATAATTCTAAATACTTCTGCTGGTTTTAAACTTTCTATAGTGATGTCTGCTGCTTGGCCTAGTAGGTGTCTTGAGTTTGGCACCCCTCCTATGTCTCTGTTGTGTGCCTCAGACCTATAACCGCTGTTTATTGTGATTGCTCTACCTGTGTAGTCTCTTAGTATTTGCAACTGTCCAGATAATTTTATTATATTCTCGTAGACATCTAAAGGCATTTCGTACCCTTTGCACTCAAACTCTTTAAGGTTAAAGTTTTTTGTTATCTGCATTTTTCTTTTTGTAGGTGTCGTAAATCTTTTGTAAGGTGTAAACAATAGAAGCCAAAAGAAGTAATATCTTTAAACTGTTTTCAATAGCGGTAAAACTTACACCTAAAGTAAAAATATTAAGCAAATAAAGTCTGAGGTCTTGGATGTTCATAGCATAAGTTTTTTTAGTAAGCCGTTCCACTTACTTATTAAATAGTATTGTAAGGCCTCTAGCTTGTCTGCTAAGTATCTGAGTAGTCGTACCATTACATTTTGTTTTCTTGATAGTCTACACCGTAAAAACTATGTATACCTTGTCCGCTAACTGTAACCGCAGCAGACTTCCAGCCGTAGGGGTGTTCTGCTTTTATTATATTACCCTCTTCATCTGTCTGGTCATCAAAAGCCCACATAACATCTATATGATACTTAGGGCTAAAGACTGGCTCTTTAATTACTTCCTCACCGTCATACTCCCCTTCTTCTATAATTATATGACCTAGCTTTACTATAGAGTGGTTGTGAGTTGGGTACTCGTTACCGTCCTCGTCTGTTTCTACCCCTAGAGATTTTATCTTACTCTCTGCGGTTTTTATATCCTTAAATTCGTATTTTCCTATTTTCATTGTTATGATGTTAAACTTATTAATTGCGCATCTGTTAAAGCCTCTTTAAATACTGCAACAGATTTCACTTTGCCAAAAAATTCGTTACTGCCGTTGCCTCTATCAAAAGCCAACTCAGACAAAGAATTAGAAAACGTAAAACTATCCGTAGCAGATAAAACTTGTACGCCATTTATAAATCCTTTTATTTCTCCGCTTTTATATTTTACAGCTGCCTTTGCAAATTGTGTTCTATCTGTTAAAGATGTACCACTATTTACAATAAGAGAATTATTTGCCCTTATTCTAAAACGTATACTTTGTGAGCCAGTGTCATAATATATTTCCACTGTATTTTGTAAATTTGCTCCATTTCCTAAAGCAATATTTCTCGCAATACTATCATCAGCCAACGCTGCTATCTCTGCATATAAAACCCCCTCTGTTGAGTTTATAAGGCTTGAATCTCCGCTGTTGTTTGCTTCGTCTTTGTTACGGGTCACAGTGCTTCCGCTTGTAGGGATATATGATGTGGCAAAAGATTTCTCTTCTAATTGTGCGCCCCAAAGAAAAAACGAGTCACCGTTACCAACATAAGACTCATCCGCTGCGGTGTTTTGTATTTGTATAAAAACATTAGTTGACCTAGTTAATGTGGCTTGTCCACTCACAGAAAATCTATACCAACCATTCTGATAATTTTCAATTTTTGCATCTGTTCCTTGTATGTTTGTTATTTCTAGTGTGTCTAAGTTTAAAGCTGCCTTTTGATTAAATCCGCCTCCAGCATTAATGAGTAAAAATTTACCACTTGAGTTTTTTTTCACAAAAACTGACATAGCATAGTTTGTGCCACTTGTAAAACTATTACTTATTTGTATTCTATGTCTGTTATTGGATGTGTTATCTGCTAGTTTTGTTGCATTTATAACCCCTTCTGGAGAAGTTGTAGAATTAGAAGTAAGTGTTAAGTTACTTGCAAACCAATTACTAAAGTCTTCACTATATGCAAATAAATTTGTTGAGGCTGGTTCTAAAAGTATTTGGCCAGTACCGCCTAAAAAATCAATCCTAGGCAAACCACTTGCAACAGACTCTATAAGACCGCTTGAGTTTACTCTTGTAGCTGTAGTTGCTCTTGTGAAAGTAAAGTCCCCTGTCGTAGTGTTTGGCTTTATGTTATGTAGTTTGCCGTCACTTGTAGCCGTAGGCGTTAGTAAGATACTTGCTTTGCTTAATAAGTTGCTCATAATACGTCTTGTATTTCGGTTAGTAAATCTAAAGAACCGCCAAAGTTTTCAAAGTTTGTAACTCTTATAAATAGTTGGTTAAGCAAGGAAGGTGCTAAGTATGTGTCTCCGTACCCTATGTCGTTATTGACAGCAGTTCCAAAATTACTCTGTTTGTAAATTTCTCCGTAGCTCATATCATTATTACCTTTTTAATTTTACCAGCACTTACAGTATAAGTTGTTGGAATACTTGTTATTTCGTTTGTTGTATCGTCTGAAAATGTCTCAGTGATCTTTACGACTCCGCTAGGGGTTGTAACGCTGCAAACATCCGCATTTCTTGTAGCCGTTCCGCTAGTTGTTTTTATATAGCTTGAAAGACTTGCTCCCTCTTCTACTTGACATCCCCACAAATAAACAAAAGCAGTCGTACTAGTGTCCGTATCGTCTACGTCCCCTGTCGTACCTCTTGGGCTAAATACTGTTGTTATTATTGCTGCGGTGTCTGTATTGTAAACAATAGAAAGCCGATACCAACCACTGCCGTAGTTTTCCACCTTTGAA
>Ga0181413_1000681_pt1 | contig 10530 bp, 9 predicted proteins | sample 36SPOviralmetaG_FD_130111 | JGI IMG/M metagenome (GOLD analysis project Ga0181413, IMG submission 130111) | Marine viral communities from the oligotrophic San Pedro Time Series (SPOT) site, San Pedro Channel, CA, USA - 36 SPOT_SRF_2012-09-28 | ecosystem: Environmental > Aquatic > Marine > Strait... | reverse complement strand
TGGGCTGGTAATAGCAAAAAATAATTTAGCACATGCAAATTTGGGAGATCAATTTACAAAACACAGTATAGAAAGAAAGTATCTTTGTCTTGTATGGGGAGTGGTGAGACCTCTTAACGGTAAAATTTGTACATTAATATCAAGAGACAAAAAAAACCGACAACTTATGACCGTAAGTGATATTAGTGGTAAAAAAGCAATTACAAATTATAAAACTATAAAAGTTTTTAATATAAAGAATATTCCAAAAATAAGTTTAATTGAGTGTAAATTAGAAACTGGAAGAACTCATCAAATTCGAGTTCATTTAAAATATAAAGGAACTTTTTTACTTGGAGACAAACAATATGGTAAAAAAAAAGTAAGATTTAAAAAAATTAATAATGAGTTTTTCAATAGATTAAACAAATTATCTGGTCAAGCTTTACATGCAAAAACATTAGGATTTATTCACCCAATAACAAAAAAGTGGATGAGTTTTAATTCAGATTTACCAGATGAATTTAAAAAGATATTGGATTTACTTGACAATTTGAGCAGTTGAAATAATTAATTTCGTATATAATTAGAGAGTTATGAATAAAAAAAAACAGATGAGTAATTTGCCTGTACCATCCATTGGAGGTTTATCAGTTTATTTAGCTCAAATTAAAAAATTTCCAATGCTTGATGCAGAGGAAGAGTATATGTTGGCTAAAAATTGGAAAGAAAATGGTAATTTGAAAGCTGCTCACAAACTAGTAACTAGTCATATAAGGTTAGTTGCTAAAATTGCAATGGGTTACCGTGGATATGGCCTGCCGGTGAACGAATTAATTTCAGAGGGAAATATTGGATTAATGCAAGCGGTAAAAAAATTTGATCCAGATAAAGGTTTTAGGCTTGCTACGTATGCAATGTGGTGGATAAAGGCATCAATACAAGAATATGTTTTGAGATCATGGAGTTTAGTTAAAATGGGAACTACAACTGCCCAAAAAAAACTTTTTTTTAATTTGAAGAAATTAAAAAACCAAATTGCTCCTGGTCAAGATGGAGATTTAAAAGATGATCAAGTTCATGAAATATCGAAAAGGCTAGATGTTAACTCTAATGAAGTGATTAACATGAACAGAAGAATGATGGGTCAAGAAAAATCATTAAATGATCCTATAAAAATTGGTGAAGCAGATGAATGGCAAGATTGGTTAGTTGATGACAGTTTAGATCAAGAATTAGTCGTTTCTCAAAAACAAGAATACGACGATAAGAAAGAACTATTAGATAGTGCAATGAAAATTTTAAATGAAAGGGAAAAAGAAATTATTATTGCCAGAAGACTTAAAGAAGAGCCAAAAACATTAGAAGAATTAAGCAAAAAATTTAAAATTAGCAGAGAAAGGATTAGACAGATTGAGACTAAAGCTTTTGAAAAATTACAAAAATCAATGATTAATGCAAGCAAATCAAAAAATTTGTTACCTGCAAATTAACTATTAAAAGGATCTTCTACTAGAATAGTATCGTCCCTTTCAGGACTTGTAGATATACTTGAAATTCTTGCTTCAATAAAATCTTCAAGAGCGTGGATATATCTTTTTGCATTATCAGGTAAGTCTTTTAGGTTTCTTATACCTTCAGTTTTAGTTTTCCATCCTGGGAATATCTTGTAGATTGGCTTTATATTAAATTGATCTTCTGTAGTGGCAGGTAGATAATGAATTTTCTTTCCATATAACTCATATTCTACACACATTTTAATCTCATCTAGCTCATCCAATACATCTAACTTAGTTAGAGCTATTCCATTTATTCCAGATATTTTTATTGTTTGTCTAACTAGCACTCCATCAAACCAGCCACATCTTCTTTTTCTGGCAGTGACAGTTCCAAATTCTTTTCCTCTTTTTCCTAAATTCTCACCTATCTCGTTTTTTAGTTCTGTTGGAAAGGGCCCGCTTCCTACTCGGGTAGTATATGCTTTTGTAATGCCTAAAACGTAATTAATTTTATCAGGACCTGATCCTGATCCAGTTGCAGCCATAGCTGGGACAGTATTAGATGACGTAACGAAAGGATATGTGCCATGATCCACATCTAGCAGTATACCTTGGGCTCCTTCAAAAAGGATTTTTTTTCTATCGTTATCAAATTGGTTTAATTTTAACCAAACAGGTTGAGCAAACTTTAATATTTCTGGTGCTATTTTTAATAATTCCTTTTTTAATTTTTCCTTTTCAAAAATTTTTTTATTTAAACCTTTTCTAATTGCATTATGGTGCTGTAATACATTTTCAAGTCTGTTATCTAAGTTACTTTCAGACCTTAAATCCATGACTCTTATAGACCTTCTTCCTACTTTATCTTCGTAACAAGGTCCAATACCTCTTCTGGTAGTACCAATTTTTCCTTTTCCAGCTGCATCCTCTCTTATTTCGTCCATCTCTTGGTGGAAAGGAAGTATTAGTGAGGCAGACTCTGAAATCATAAAATTTTCAGGTGTTACTTTCACACCTTGTTTTTTGATTTCATCAATTTCACCTAACAATGCCCAAGGGTCGATAACAACTCCATTTCCAAGAATTGATATTTTTCCCTCTCTAACTATTCCTGAAGGAAGTAATCTTAACTTAAATACTTTTTTGTCTATAACTAAAGTATGTCCAGCATTATGTCCACCTTGAAATCGAACTACCACGTCAGCTTCGCTAGAAAGCCAATCAACAATCTTTCCTTTTCCTTCGTCTCCCCACTGTGAACCTACAACTACAACATTTTTCATTAATTAAATTTTTTATTTAAATTAAAAGAGTTTAAATGATTTATTGGACCGTTTCCTTTTCCTAATTTTAAATTTGATCTTATAGCTTCATTAACATATTTAATTCCAAGCTCACAAGATTTAATAAGATCTTTTCCACATGATAAATATGTAGATATTGCAGAAGATAGGGTACATCCAGTTCCGTGTGTATTTTTTGAATTGTATTTTTTACTTTTAAATATCTTGACGGTTTTTTTAGTGATTAAAATATCATATATTTTTTTTGATTTTAAATGACCTCCTTTTATTAAAACATTTTTAGCCCCTAAATTTATCATGATTTTTCCAGCTTTGATCATATCTTCAACAGTATCAATTTTAGTATTAGTTAAGATTTCTGCCTCTGGAACATTGGGTGTAATTAAAAAAATTTTTTTTATTAGATTTTTTTTAATCTGAATTATAGCAGCTTTATTTATTAATTTTGTTCCTCCTTTTGCAACCATAACAGGATCAAGAACAATTTTTTTAATTTTAATTATTTTTAAGGATTTTATAACTGCTTGAACAACATTTTTTGAGTGTAACATTCCTATTTTAATTGCATTTGGCCTTATATCTTTTGATGAAAACTCGATTTGATAGCTTATTTCTCTCGGATTAATTGCAACAATTGATTTTACTCCTGTAGTATTTTGAGCAGTAACGGCAGTAATTGCTGTCATAGCATAACATCCTAAAGACGTAACTGTTTTAATATCTGCTTGAATTCCTGCCCCTCCGGAGGAGTCGGAGCCAGCAATTATAAGAACTTTGGATTTTGGTCTCATATATTAATGAATTGTTTTTTTAATTATATTAATACATTTGTTCATCAAAACTTTATTAAATGACTCACACATTATTCTTATTTTGGGTTCTGTGCCTGAAGGTCTTACAAGGAGTCTTCCTTTATTTTTTAAAAGTCTTTTTGCAAGCTTAATAGCTTTTTTGCACTTTGAAGAACTAACAATTTTTTTGTTTCTTACATTTATATTTAAAAGCTTTTGAGGAACTGATTTATACACCTGGAATATTTCACTTGCTATTTTGCCTTTTCTCAGAGCAAATAAAGTTTCTAATGCAACTAAGAGGCCATCACCAGTAGTAGCAAATTTACCTAAAATTATATGCCCAGACTGTTCTCCCCCTAGATTGAAATTATTTTTTTTCATCATTTCTTTTACATATCTATCGCCAACTTTTGATCTTTTAAAATTAATTTTCTCCTTTAGAAAGAATCTCTCTAAGCCATAATTCGACATCTGAGTTCCAATCACTCCACCTTTTAAAATTTTTTTTCTTTTCCATCTTTTGGCGATCATTGCAATAATTTGATCACCGTCAATTATTTTAGATTTTTCATCGCACATCATAACTCTATCAGCGTCACCGTCTAGGGCTATTCCAAGATCAGCTTTAAATTTTTTTACATTTCTTTTTAATACTTGAGGGAATGTCGAACCACACTTGTGGTTTATATTTAAACCATTAGGTTTAATTCCAATCGATATAACTTCTGCTCCAAGTTCAGAAAGTATTTTTGGAGCAGACTTATACCCAGCACCATTAGCACAATCCACTACCAATTTCATTCCCTTAAGACTAAAACTACTTGGAAAATTATTTTTTAAAATTTTTATACATTCGTCATTTCCGTTCTCTAATCTCTTAACTCTTCCAAGTAGTTTTGGTCTAGATAAATGATTAACAATATTTGTATCTATTAAATTTTCTATTTTTTTTTCTATTTTATCTGAAAGCTTTAAGCCGTCTGGACCAAATAATTTTAATCCATTATCATAAAAAGAATTGTGAGATGCAGTAATCATGATCCCTAGATTGGCTTTCATTTTTTTTGTTAACATTGCTAGACCATTCGTAGGCAATGGTCCCAGTGTGAAGATGTGCATTCCGGCTGAAGCCAAACCAGAGACCAAAGCAGGTTCTAGAGTATAACCAGACAGTCGGGTGTCTTTTGCAATAATTGCTACTTGCTTTTTTTTTCTCAAATTTTTAAAATAAGTACCTGCAGCTAAACCAAACCTAAAAAATTTTTCTCCATTTATCTTATTCGAATTAACTTTTCCTCTTATGCCATCTGTGCCAAAATATTTTTTTTTCATCTATTTAATATATTTTCAAAGACTAATAAACCTTGCTTGACTTCCTTTACATTGTGCACTCTAAAAATTTTTATACCTTGAGAAAAACAATAATTTATTGAAGATAATGTTCCTCCAATTCTCTCTTTTGTGTCGAAATTACCAGAAATTTGATTTATAAATCTTTTTCTGGATGTTCCAATTAATATAGGAAATCCCAAGGAATGGAATAAAGAAATTTTATTTAAAATCATCAAATTATGTTTCAAGTTTTTTCCAAAGCCAATTCCAGGATCTAAAATTATCTTTTTTCCATATTTATCTTCTCTAAATTTTTTAATTTCATTCTCAAAGTAATCATAAATATCAAGTAAAACATTGTTATATGAGGGATTTATCTGCATTGTTTGAGGTGTTCCTTGTATGTGATGTATAATTTTCCATAAATTTTTATTTTTGATAGTTGTGGTTGAGTTTGGATCGAACTTAAAACAAGAAATATCATTAATAATATCGACTTTTTTTTTTATTGAGTAACTCATTACTAAAGATTTTCTTGTGTCAATTGATAGTAAAGTTTTTGAAAATTTTTTTTTAAAAACTTCTATAATTTTTTTTACTCTCAAAAGTTCTTCACTAGGATTTATTACTTTTGACCCTGGTCGAGTTGATTCTCCTCCAATATCTATGATATTTGCACCTGCCTTATTCATTTCTATGACTCTTTTTTGAGCTTTTTTAAACGTATTAAATTTTCCTCCGTCGGAAAAACTGTCCGGTGTAACATTTAAAACTCCCATTAATATGTGAGACTTGCTATCTAAAAAATTTCTTGGTTTTGTTATTTTTTTTATGTCTTTTAATACTATCTTTCTTAAAATTGAAGGAAGTTTTTTAATATTTTTAATATCAACTAGTTTTGAATCGACGCTCTTTTTTTTTCTAATAAAAATTTCAACTTGTTTGAATGAAATTGAGGTGTTCCCACAAAGAGGAAGTGTTTTTTTAGTTTTAATGAGATGTTTTGAATTTGAACCATAGAAAAAATTACACGCTCGAGTGTAATATTTTTCCATTTTTTATACTGCTGGCTTTGGTTTTAATCCTAATGAACCAAGAGCTGATGATGCTTTACCATCATCCTCATCCTCTTCTTTAAAAGATCTTGTAGGCTTTATATTTTTTAAAATTAAGTCTCTTATCTCATCACCTGATAGTGTTTCATAAATTAAGAGTGCTTTTGCTAGTTTGTGTAAATCATCTATTTTATCTGTAAGAACTTTCTTTGCTCTTTCATAACCTGTGTCTACAATTTTTTTAACCTCTATATCGATCTTTTTAGCTGTTTCCTCAGACATATTTTGCTGTTTAGTAACTGATCTACCTAAAAACACCTCTTCTTCATTTTCACCATAAGCTAATGGGCCTAACTCCTTGCTCATCCCATATTTTGTAACCATGTTTTTTGCCATCTTTGTAGCCATATCTATGTCGGAAGAGGCTCCTGATGTCACTTTGTCATGACCAAAAATTATTTCTTCTGCTATTCTTCCGCCCATTGCTACAGCTATATCCGAGTACATTTTCTCTCTCGTTACAGATAACTGATCTCTTTCTGGCAGTCTCATTACCATTCCTAAAGCTCTACCTCTTGGTATTATAGTTGCTTTATGAATTGGATCCGACGCTTTTTCGTTTAAAGCAACAATCGCGTGACCTCCCTCATGATACGCTGTTAGTTTTTTTTCATCCTCTGACATTACCATTGATCTTCTCTCGGCTCCCATCATTACTTTATCTTTTGCTTCCTCAATATCAGACATAGTAACAACTCTTTTATTTTTTCTTGCTGCAAGCAGTGCTGACTCGTTGATTAAGTTTGCTAAATCGGCTCCTGAAAATCCTGGTGTTCCTCTAGCGATTGTTCTTAGTTTAACGTCAGGTCCTGTGCTAATTTTTTTAATATGAACTTTTAATATAGCTTCTCTTCCGATTATATCAGGATTACCAACAACTACTTGTCTGTCAAATCTTCCTGGTCTTAATAGTGCCGGATCCAATACGTCTGGCCTATTCGTTGCCGCAATTAAAATTATACCTTCATTAGTATCAAAACCATCCATCTCGACAAGTAACTGATTTAATGTTTGTTCCCTCTCATCGTTACCACCGCCTAAACCAGCTCCTCTACTTCTTCCAACAGCATCGATTTCGTCAATGAAAATTATACATGGAGAGTGTTTTTTGCCTTGTTCAAACATATCTCTTACCCTAGAGGCTCCAACCCCAACAAACATTTCTACAAAGTCTGACCCGGATATTGAAAAAAATGGAACGTTGGCTTCTCCTGCGATAGCTTTTGCTAATAAAGTTTTACCTGTTCCTGGCGGGCCGATTAATAAAGCGCCTTTAGGAATTTTTCCACCTAAACGACTAAATTTTTTTGGATCTTTTAAAAACTCGACTATTTCTTCAACTTCCTCTTTAGCTTCCTCGACCCCAGCTACATCATTAAAAGTTACTTTCCCTTGAGCCTCATTTAACAATTTAGCTTTTGATCTTCCAAAACCCATCGCTCCTCCTTTGCCACCTTGCATCTGACGCATGAAGAAAATCCAAACTCCAATTAGTAAAAGCATGGGGAACCAAGACAAGAGTATACCTAAAAGTGATGGCATTTTATCTTCTTGAGGAGTTGCTAAAATACTTACTCCTTTTGATGAGAGCTTATCTACTAATTCAGGGTAATTAGGAGAATATGTTTTAAATTTACTTCCATCAGCTAGTACTCCTGATAAATTATTACCTTGTATCTTTACCTCAACAACTCTTCCTGAATCAACTTCGTTTAAAAAATTTGAAAAGGGTAATGTGTTTCTGTCCGTGTTAATTTTATTTGGATCTTGAAACATGTTAAAGAGCCCTACTGATAGCAACACTATTATGGCCCACATTATTAAATTCTTAAAATTCATACAATTTATAAATAATCATTAATTACAATATAACAAGTATATTGTATTAATTGATTTGTTGTAAATAAGACAAAAAGCGACCGAATTATCTCAAATTTTCAAATTTTTTCAGCTTTGAGACATAAATTCTCACCCTTTTTAAAAAAAATACAACCTCCTAAAGTTGCCTTTCGAAAGTCAGGTCGCTTAAGAATTGTTATAAGATTTTCTACTTTTTTAGATCTCAAATCATAGTAATTTTTCTTTAGTTGCTTAATTGACTCATTAATTAAAGCTATTTTTAAATCTTTTTTAAGCACTATATATTTCTTAAAATTTATCGATATTTCTTTATTTTTTTTCTTAATTAATTGATCAAAAATATCGCTAAGATACTCATCCAAAGTGGCCTTACTGTGGGATAAATTCTGAATTGATTTAAAAATTTGTTCGTATTTAATTCCACTTTTTTCTAAAGGTTTTTTTAAATTTCTAATTTTCGTTCTTAAAAATTTTGTATTTTTATTAGATGGATCTTTTATATAATTTCCAAATATATTCTTAGAAATTTTAATCAAGAATTTTTTCTGAACATTTAACAGAGGCCTTACTAGGGTCACTTGATTGTCAATTTTATTAATTGATTTCATTGCAGATAAACCTTTTAAACCGCTTCCTCTTGATAGTCTCATAAAGAAGGTTTCAACTTGATCTTCTAAATTATGAGCAGTAAGTAAAGTTTTTATCTTATTTTTTTTACAAAAATTTAATAAAATATTGTACCTAATTATTCTTGCTTCTGCTTGTATATTTTTATTAATTTTTTTTTTATTTGAAAAAATTTTCAGACTTATCTGCTTCTTTCTTAAAAGGTTTTTTACTTTTAAAGCTTCTAGATGAGAATTTTTTCTAATACCATGATCCACTAGAGCATAGTAAAATTTACTTCGGCTCAAATATTGATAAGCTTTTGTCAAAGCAACCAATGCCAGGCTGTCAGGACCACCTGATACCGCAACTAAATATTTTTTTTTATTTAATTTATTTAGTTTGTCTTTAAAATTAAGAAAAATATTTGATAAATCTTTAAAATCTCTTAAGCCGTTTTTAAGATTTGCACTTGAATTTTTTTTGCTCATACTGAGCTTTTTGTAGCACAGACTTGTTGGCTTTTGGGTATTCTTTTTTAATACCAGATATCATTTTGCATCCTTGATCTTTTTCACCTAATTGAACCATTGTGATACCTAATTTTAAAAGATTGTCTGGTGCTTTTTTACTTTTTGGGTAGTTTTGATATCCATCTAAGTAAGCTGTCGCAGCATCTGAATACAATTGTCTAATTCGAAAAGTTTCTCCATACCAATACTGTGCGTTACCAGCTAGATCATGATCTTTGTTTTTATCAATAAACTCTCTTAAGGCAAACTCAGCTGTCTCGTAATCGCCTATTTTCATGAAACTTACCGCAAATTCATATTGCTCTTTTGTTGGTTTATCTGGAAGTAAAGAATCTCTTTTTTCCGGTTCATTGGTAACAATAGTTTGAGCACTTTCAACTGAATTTATAGATTGTTCTTTTGGTAAATTTGAAGTTTGATATCCAGGGGCAGCACCAAAATCTTGTGGTTTAGCTGAGCCTGGTAGAGAAGTTTTTTTTTTAGTTTGTTTAGAGATTGTTCCATTTTCTAAATCTGAGAATCTTAATTGAGTATCTGATTGAATTTTTGTAACACGTGTTGATAGTTTGTCTAATTTAAAATTAATTTCTTCAAATTTATTTGTAAGTTGTCTAAATTGATCCTCTATTCCGTTAAGTTTAAGCAAATGTTTAGTCATAATGTCTTCATTCAATCCATCTGAACTGTTAGCGTTTGAGGTTTTTATTGAGACAACGTCAGATTTTTGATAAACAGCTTTTTCTAAAGTTTTAAGATCTTTTGTTAGGACTTGAATTTGATCAGAAATGGCTTTTAAGTAAATTTCCTCTTCTTCCGCTGTCACAGAATTAAAAAAAAGTAAAAATATTGTTAAAGAAATTATTTTACTTAATTTGTTTTTGAATTGCATAACTTAAATTAAATATACAACGTGGCAAAAAAAAGACCCCTTAATATTTGTATTAAGGGGTCTTTGTATCTTTTTTAATCTAAATTAGTTTACTTTAACTGTTACAGATCTTCTGTTCTGAGACCAGGCTAATGGAGAAGAAGCCGGATTAACAGGCTTCTCTTTTCCGTAGCTTATTACAGAAATTCTTTTTCCAGAAATACCGTAAGTCATTAAATAATCTCTAGCAGCGTTAGCTCTTCTTTCACCTAAAGCTAAGTTATATTCTCTTGTGCCTCTTTCGTCTGCATGACCTTCTATTGTTACACTTAAATTTTTATTTTTTCTAAGATAAGTTGCTTGCTTTCGCAAAGTTGCTCTTGAAGCAGTTGTTAAAGAAGATTTGTTTGTAGCAAAAAATACTCTGTCAGGTACACCTGAAGCTAAGTATTCCACTGTTTCTTTACCAGTGTAAACATCTCCATCAGTATTTCCTGATTTTTTTGCCGTAGAACATGCACTTAAAATTAAAGTGGCAAATAATACTAGTAATATATTTTTTAAATTCTTATTAAACATCATTTTTTCCCCTGGGTTTGTTAGTGGTTTATTTCAAATTATTTAATGTTATTCAAGTGTA
>Ga0181413_1000680_pt1 | contig 10532 bp, 6 predicted proteins | sample 36SPOviralmetaG_FD_130111 | JGI IMG/M metagenome (GOLD analysis project Ga0181413, IMG submission 130111) | Marine viral communities from the oligotrophic San Pedro Time Series (SPOT) site, San Pedro Channel, CA, USA - 36 SPOT_SRF_2012-09-28 | ecosystem: Environmental > Aquatic > Marine > Strait... | reverse complement strand
GAAAGCGAAACTATTCTCACTAGAAGCGTTTCTTAATAAAGATGGGAATGTGGAAATACTCTACGATGCAGTAGAACCTGAAGAGTTTGAGAAGACTATGAATATGGGTCTTCCTATGTACGAGGGTACAAACAAGGTGGGAGACTTTATAAGATACCTGAGATCAATAGCACAAGAGGTTATGGATAAATCAGGTAGGTTCTTGTAATGGAGTGGTGGGAAGCATGGCTAGTCGTAGCTATAACTATCAACACCACTATCAATACAATTGTTTTCTTTAAGGGTCGTAAGATATCTAGACAGAGAGATAAACCTACTTCATCATCTTGAAGTCTTTACCTGATATTTTACCGTCTTTGTTCATGTCTAACTTAACTTGACCACCTGACATCATACCCATGCTGAACTTCTTCTTCTCAGTCATGCTACCCATTGGGTTCATCATGCCTGTTTGACCTGCAGATGACTTTCTGTTTTCACCAGCAAGTCCACCCATGTTCATTTTCTTTGGGGTTGTGCCACCGTACATCATAGGTTTTCTTGGGGTTACGCCACCACCATACATCATACCTTTACGTTGTCCGTTGTTATACATCTTCATTAGTCTTTCTCCTTAGTTTAGTTGTTTCTTTTGTTTAGGGTATACAACCCCTCCAGATCGCCAGTAGTCTTCTTCTTTGTACATATTATCGTGATTTAGTTGTGTTACATTTTTAAGAGCAGTGGCTGAAAATTTTATCATTGCTCGTACAAAGTAATCAGCATCGGCTTCTAACACTCGTGTAGGATCATTCATAAGATTAAGAATAGTGTTAGACACTCTTTCATCATTCAAGATAGTATTAAGTATCGCACCATCAGCTAAGGCCGCATATCTTATAGCCATTTCTGCCATAACATATTCTTTACTGACCATACCTCTAGCTATGTTAAAGGCTTTAGATAAAGTGTTGTTTAATGTGAATCCGGGATTAGGACCTACTAACTTTGCTCCACTCGCACCTGCTCTAGCTAAAACAGCTTGGGCATCTGTTTTTGTTGAGTGCCTATACATTGCTATAAGAACTTCCTTTTGTTCCTCAGTTACACCTGCTGCATCCATAAGAGCATTAAATTTTTGTGAAGAAAAAGATAAAGCAGTCTTTGTGCCATCATCTGCTAAATCATCAAACGCAGTTAATAAAGCAAACGGAACTTCGGGAGTTTGGTAAGAACTTATAGGCATCTTTTGACCATTATAAAATTTAAATGTTGCACCGTTCTTACTCTCTAGTCCTGATGCCCTTAGCACATCTACCACAAGAGCTTGTAAAGCTTTTTGACCCTGTTCTAATGTCATCTCCCCTGCATCAACTAGTCTGTTTATATCAGATACATATATGTCTACTGAGTTAGGATCACCTCTCATTATTACATCATTAAAAAAAGATTCACCTGTCATGTTCTCTTTGTATAATCTACTCTTTTTATAAACTTCACTTTGTTCTGCTTGAAATAATTTAACTGTAGCACTTTGAGCAATTTCATTTTCTTTTTTTACTAAATCTACAAATTCTTTATGTGTCTGTTTAAAATTTTTAGAAGACATTATGGTGTTAGTTATATGTTCCTCTGATCTCATCATTTCTCTAACATCAAAAGCTGGCATAGATACTTCTTCAATCTCTCCATCTTTCCCAACTCTTCTTACAGTTACTGTTATAAGTTCTTCTATTGAATCAATGTATTCTTCATAATTTTTAAACTGAGATGGTAAAGGTATTTGCTTAGGTAAATTAATTCCTGTAGTATCTGTAGTTACCACATTTCCTAAAGTCATTTTAGTTACATCGGGAGCTTGACCATTTTTTATTTGCTCACCTACATTAAACATACCTTTAGTTGATACAAATTTGCTATACATTAAAGACTCTAACGTTTCACTTAAAGCCGCCAAGCCTACTTGACCATCTTTTTTAGTTAAATCAAATACAGGTTTTACCATAGCACTTATTTGTTCGTTTGATGGGTCTTGAAGTTTACCGTCTGCACCTTTTACCAACACATTTTCTGGTAATGTTTCAGACCTTGATGCAAATGTAGCTATAAATCTTTGCATTTCATTATCTACAAATGCTCTAGTTGTATCGCTAGGTTTAATGATTGCACTTATCATAGGGTCAAATATTTTATTTATATTACTTTTAGTTATTGTTGTTTCTTTACCATCAACCCCTAAAAATTTAATAGGACTACCACCTGCAACTTGATCTATCTGATCACCTATAGTATTCTTATCGAACCTTTGTTTTTCAAGTCTTGCTACGTTTCTTGCTCTGACAACATCATTAAAAGTAACTGCATCTACTGTGCTACCCCAAAGTTTAAAGTCCTGATCAATCAAAGCAACCATACGTACACCTAACGAACTTAAAGTAGGGTTGTTGTTTTTTGCAAATACTTGAAATGATTGTCTTAGTTTTTCAAATTCTAAAGGTGATGCTAAAAATCCAAAATCGTCAGCGTTAAAAGCTAGTTGATCATTCTGCACCATGTATTGTAACATTTGAAAATTACTCATGGTATCATTTTCACTCAAGCCATATTGATTTCTAATTGCAGGATTTGATTGTGCTTCATCTTTAAAATATTTGTAAAGATCATCGCCCGATTCAAACGGAGTATCGTCTTTATTTAATTGTTTATTCATTATATCAAGAATATCAGAATCATTAAATACTCTCATAAGACCACGCTTTGACCCATTTTCTAAATTACTTAATAATTGTCTTCCTGCTGAATTTCCTAACAAGGGAGATGTATTAATGTTAGTCATCTTAGATATATCTGAACCATACCCCGTCGCAAAATCTTGAAACATAGTAATTATATTATCACCCGTGTTTACAAAATCAATTGACTGTGAGGGGTCTATCTTACTGTAGGCAGTTTGAACTTTAGAATTAGACACTTCTTTTATTATTGTTACCAATGCTTTTATAGATTTATTTGAATTGTCTATGGATGAAACTTGGTTAGAAGTAAGTTTTAATCTTTTGTTACTTTGTATAACAGCATCTACAAGATTCCCTGCTAAATTTACAAGTTTATCTTTTGCTTCGTATATGACTCCTACATTATTTCCACTAGCAAGTTGCCCTGTTAGATATGTTTCTGCTTTATTTCTAAGTTCAAATAGTTTAGCTAAACCGTTGTCAAGACCAGTTCTTGAAGTCCACGCATTAAGTATATCACCATTCTGAGGGTTTGCTAACTCCGTAAGAAAATTATCAATTTCAACAATGTCTGCTTGTACAGACTTGTTAAAGATTAATTGTTGATTTTTAGCAGTGTCTTCGTACTGACGAGATACTGTTTTTAATCTAGATATAACTTCAGGTGCAACTGTTGCTGAATTTTCTAGTTCAAGTATCTGTGCCTTGAGACCATCAGCAAGAGCAGAAAAATTCTTAATTCTCTCTTCACCGAAATCTTGAACATCCATAGCTTTCTTAACACTTTTACTAAATTTAAGAATGTCTCTTTTTTTATATCCAAGTTGTTCTAAGTTTAAGAACTGTGATATCCCATGAAAAACACTTACCCCTGCTGAGTCTGCTAGACTTAGAACCAGTTTATCCTGTATGCCTTTTCTAAACTGATCAGGTATATCTTTAGTCATAAGATGTATGTCTTGAACAGACTCCATCAAATTTTTTATTATCATGTCAGATTGTACTTTGGGTAAACCTAAAGCGTTCTTTGTAAACTCATCAATAGTTCTTATACCTGTAGTGGTTATGTTTAGCTTACCCTTTAAGTTATTTAAACTTCTTAAATCTGGGTTAATTAGCATACCTTTTCCGTAACCAAGTAATAACACGTTAGCAATATTTTCTATTCCTATTTTAGCCTGAAAAGCTTTATTCTGTACAAAGTCTTCAGCAAGTGGTATTTTAATTCCTGATTGATAGTTATAGAATTTTTTAACTCCACCAAATAATAAATAGCCTGCGACAGCTAAACCTTCGCCCATAGAACCATCTCTTGTTCCGTCTGAACTTGCAAACAAATTTCTCCCAGAAGCTTGCACCATACCTATAGTTAAGTCTTGTCTAGGGTTAAGACCCACAAGTAACGCATTTGTGCCTGCTACTTTATACATCTGGTAGTTTCTATTATTTTTTAATATAGATAATTCATCGGCTAATTTATTTGCGTAAGTAGGATTCTTAGACAAACGTGCTTGTGTAAGAAGTCTTCCCTTTTCATCTATTTGAGTCTGTATAGTTTTAATTTTGTCTTTAACAGATTCATAATTAAATCTTTTATTTACAATATTAGCTATCCTGTTAGCAGAAAATTTAGCAAGCCTGCCTTCATTAGTATTCATTAAAGCTATTTCTTTTGCCGCATCTTTTACACTTATGCCATGAGTAAGAGCATACGACTTTGATCTTGCCACTTGACTGTTTATTGTATCTTTTACAAAAGGCACATTTGATGAACCGTATTTTCTTTTGTGCAATATTCTTTGTGTACCATTTATACCGTCTGATATTCTTTTTCCTAAAATAACAGGAGCAGTTAAAGCTTTATATGCTACCCCTCCTTCTGCTATAAAGGTAGCTACTTGCTCAAAAAATCCCATTTCATCTATTGCATATTCAAATACTTGACTAGCAAATTTAGGAGTTACAAAATTCTTTTTAAATACTTCCATTCCGTCAACGGTTATTTTTTCATTATAACCTCTTTGTTCAAATTCTTCAGGAGTCATAGTTTTCCTAATATCATCACGTATTAGATCGTTAATTATTCTATGTCTGTCTGTGTCAGGTAACAACTGTGAAAGACCAAACGCACCATCTTTTCTAAACTGTGCTAATTCTTTTTCCATTTTGTCAGAAAAAAATGTATCTCTAGGTTCGTCAAAAATAGAATCGGGCAACAACATTTTAGCAGTTCCCTCAACTAACTCAGGAAGATAAAAGGCAAGACCCTCTTTTAAAAACCCAACAGTTTCGTAGGTTCTCCTAGCGAGATTACCTCCCAAAGTTGGGTTAAATCTTCTAGCTATTGCCTTAAGTATCTTTGGGTCTGCAGGTGCTTCAGGTTGAGTAGAAGACCACTCCATAAATTTACCTTCAACCTTAGCTTTATCTTCAAGGACAGTCTTGTTGTTTGGGAACACATTCTTCATAAATGTGTTTTGATCACCTGCAGTAATAGACTCAGGCATTATTACTTGACCTGTAGCAACGTTTATAGGAAACGAACCTGTTTCCTGAACTCCCTCATACAACTTATCACTAGTAGGTACGGACCTATCATAACGTCTTTTAAAAAGATTAATTTGATCATTCAACTGTTGTGCATTAGGAAGAACTTGATTAGCTGAAGCAGCAAGGTTCAAGGCTTCGTTGGCAGTTATAGCGTTTTGAATTACAGTAGAATCTATTTTGTTAGGGCCTTGAAAAAAAGAATTAACATCAACTTCTTTATTCAAAGCTTTTTTAAAAACGTCTTCTTGTACTTCTCTAGGGTTTAGTTCAACGCTACCTGCTTCTTCTGCTTGAAAATCTACTATACTTCTTTTAGGATCGCCATCATTGCTACCGGGAAACCTGTTAGATACAATATCACTTTGTAAAACTTCAGGACCTGCTCCTAGATAATCTACAACTGTTGCCATTATAATCTAAAACCTCTCTCTGCTAATTCCTTAGATGTTAACATTTTTCCCATTCTGTCGGCATATATAGGTAGTCCTATAGCTACAGCATCAAGTTTATTGTTGTTTCGTCTTACTTCGTATATTTGTAAATCATCAGAAATGCCTAATGCTTCTGGGTCGTGGCTCGGCACAAGAGTTAATCTGTACTCACTAGGTATTCTGTTTCCATTATCTGCAAATCTGTCTCTGTATTGTCTTACGTTATTTATAGAACTAATCATTTGTCTTACTCTTTTAAAAGCAGGAACTGCACGTATAGCACGAATATTCTTTTTTAATAAAGCTGTGCTATTATCTGTCGATGTGTTTGTAAACACCTCTAACAAATTCTCGTTTATTGTTAGCTGTGCTTCAGCATCATTTTTAAATCCCATCAATAAAGCTTTTGTAATTTGATTACTTGCAAAAAACGAAGACGTAATACTTTCTAGGGCTGCTTTAAAATCTCTATCTGATATCCTACCGTTAGGATCAAGAGTCTTTGCTCTTTGGTATGCTATTGTTATTAAATTAGATGCTAAGTTTGCACTACTAATTCTTCTATCTTTTGACAGGGTATCATATGCAGAGTTCATACTAGTCATTACTAGTGAGCCTTGTCCACTTTCAAAACTATCCCCAAATGATTCTAATATATAACTTCCTGTTGCTTTCAGAAGACCTGTTTCTGATCTAACTATATCAGTTATAAAATTATCTACTGCTACTGCAGCATTGTTTCTGTCTCCTTGTACGCCTATGTTATTAATGGCATTATTTAAAGTACCAATGTAATCATTTAGGTTATTATTTTGTTTTGTTAAATCTTCTGCATTTAATTGACCTTTACTCAATCTTTGCACAGCAGTATCAATTTGTTCTTGAGAGTAGCCTAACTTTCCAGCTTGTTTTTGTATACTAAAATCATCACTCATCAAAGTTGATATTACTTGAAATATATCAGCATCATTATCAATATTTTGATTGATAACAGTACGAGCTACAGCTGCAAAGTCTTTTTGTCTTAGGTTAACAAAATTTGCAATGTTAGGAACTTGTTTAATAATAGCGTTACTAGCTTTAAATATTTTGTTATTGCCCTCTACCACACCATTCATATTAGCTCTGAACCCACCTGATCCCGACAGTGCTTCAAAGTACCCATCATCTTTTAACATATCAGAAACTTTACTAAACCCTTTTGCATTTGCAAATTCTATAACTTCAGGTTGTACCGTGACAATATCTTGATTCTTTAATTTAAATTGATTAGCAGGAAGAGGGTTTCCTGTGTCTGTTCCATCACTTGTTTGAGTACCTGCTAGATTATTATTCTCAAGGCTAAATCCTTCTGGGGGTTGACCTAAACGTGGTCCGTGTATAAACGCTTTTATTTCTGGTATTTTATATAATTCAGGAAAACTTAGTCTATAGTCATCTGGTCTTTCTTGAAACTTTGCCCCATTATCAGTTACCTTCTGCTCTGTAACTAAAGTATTGTGATTTTTCATAGTTGATGTTATGTCGGATATAAGCATAGCTCTTTCTTGTGCAGGTAGTGCGTTTAAAAAACCTTCAATGTCTACGGCTTTACCATTGTATTTTAAGTTTAAGTTATTCATTGTTGATAAAAAAGCATCTGCTGTGGTTCTATTTTTTCCTATCTCAGTTATCTTTGCAGGAAATAGAGTAACGTTACCGTAGGTTATTCCTGATTTGCCTTGACCCTTTGCAACTTTATCTACTGTATTAGCCAACGACTTAAGAGCAAAAATATTCATAGCATTTTTTTGTTCTTTTTTATCGGTAGAATTTAACATTGCGTTAAGATCACCACCTGCCAAGTTTTTAATTTCGGTAGTGTTTAGTATTTCTTTTGCAAACATACCTCTAGTGTTGTCATCTTTAATATCATCGGAAGTCATAGTCACAGCTTGTTCAAGTATTTGACTTACTGTTAATGTAGAATTTTCTTTTTTTCCAAACGCAACTTTAAAAGACTCAAGAAAGAATTTTGATTTAACATCTTTAGGGTCTATTCTTTTTATCATATTGTTAGCTACTATAATGGCTGATCCGGGAGTTTGTTTTTCGGCTGCTTCTATTGTAGCTTTCATAGTGTTTATATTTGTATCGGATAAACCTTCAAACTCATCTTCCTGCTCTGCTCTTGCATTTAATACCCAGAATAAAGAGTTTTTTGTTGGGTTGCCATCCCTGTACTCTGTTAAGTCTCCTGTAATTTCTTCTCCTGTTTTAGTATCAACAGGTCTTCCCCCATCTATTGTAACACTTAAAGGTCCTTTAAATGATTCTTTAGTTTTTATTACAGGAAAATAACTATCTCTTAAGTTTATAGCGTCTTGTTTAGTTTTAACAGATGATAGTATTCTGTTTTGTCCTTCAGTTAAAGTAGGAGAAGCTGCAGTCGTTTTTAAAATTCTAGCAAGGTTAGGGTTTTGTTTTAAGTAATCACCATTACTAGCTATAAAATTTGCTGCAAATGTTGAATTTCCAGAAGCCTGTGTTATAATTTTTTCATTGTAAGGTGTGACTTCTCTTGCACCTAAAGATTTAATTGCTACAGCGTTGTACAAATCTGGATTTGTCTTAGCTAAATTTGTCATCCTATTTTTAAAATATGGACTAGTTAATGCTATTGAAGAAAGTTCTTGACTATTCTTTATTGTATCTACAAAAGTTTTTTGATTAGCTTCTTTTATTTCCGCTGCTTTTTTAGCGGCTTCTCTTGCTTGTTTCTTCTCTGCAGTTCTACCTGCTACAAAAACTTCCATGCTACCATTTAAAAGACCAAACCCTATAGGGTCTTTGCCACTTAGCATATCACTAAAAATACTCATTTATTTTCCTTTTCTTAAAGTGCTGTTTAGTCCTTCTCTCAAAGTCTCAAACATAGTAGGATTATTATCCTTCATAAGCATAAAGAAAGACTCATCATCAACACGATTATCATTCCTGCCACCATCCTCTTTTTCAAACATTCTGTAAGGAACATCTTCTTGTTCGGCTACATAAGCTATGTAAACTCCCAAAGGACCTTTTGTTAGCATACCTACATCTAAGCTAAACTTACCACTTTCAAATCCATCAATGACCCACGTCTCTACTATATGTTCTATTGAGACTCCTGCTAACAATAGCTTCATCATGTCTTCTCTAAATCTAGGATCATCCAATCTGTCTGTTGCTTCTTGTAGTACAACTTCGGGATCAGAGTTCTCAGGAGGATTACCCCATGCCCATTTTTTATTGTCAGTTGTAAGTGATGTTCCGGGAATAGATTGTGCAAAAGGGTCTTTTGCTTCTATAGACCCAGACCTTACATTAGTTTGTGTTTGTATTTGATCCATTATGTTACCTTACGCTGTTGGTACACCAGTTGTTTTATACGATGCTGTAAAGCCTTTAACTTTTGCATCTGCTGCCACAGTCATTGTAGCAGGAGTAGCTTTTCTTTTTCTAGCAACGTAGTTTTCACCTTGTACTATTCTAAGATTAGTATCTCTCGAAAGATTATTTGAAAAATATCGGTAGGCTGTTTCCATATTAGGTAACCCCATACCTACAGGCTTTTGCATTTCTCTCAAAGGTGCTTTGGCCGCAGTTAGATTAGAGCTTAAATCAACTCTTTTAGGTTGAGCAAATCCTAAACTTTCATCTTTTTCACTAAGTTCATTTACAATTTCTGCTCCCTTTTTAACTACAGAAAGAACTGTAAGAACACTATCTATAAATTGCATTTACCAAGCTCCTATAACTTTAATGATGTTTGATGCTAACGTTGTTTTATTGGCGGCAGAATAAGCATCAGCATTAGCCGCAGCTTCTAACGCTTGAATTACCTGCTCATGTTTTCTTTGTAACTCTGATTCAGATGCTGTAAAATTAAAAGTAGCATTGTCTCTGTACTTTTGCCACAAGTCATTCATTGCAGTAGAACTCATGTTGTACATCAACTGTGCATTTATTCTGTTAGTTTCATTCTGTACTGCAGTATTTGCTGTGTTTATTTCTCTACGCCATTTAGTGTTAGATTGATCAATTATATTTCTCATATTAGCATTAAACTTTTCACGTTGATCTTTCATGCTAGCGTTAAATTCTGCAAAAGAGTTTTCTTGATTTATGTTATTTTGTTTAATTGCAACATCTCTATTTATGTTAGCTGTGTCTACCTGAACACCTAACTCTGCAAAATATTCTTCTACCTGAAGTTCATTCTTTGCATTGAATTGTTGTCTAGCATTTTCAGCCGCAGCTTCTGTCAAGGCTGATTGAGCTAGTGCGTTGTATTTAATAGCATTAGATTGTTGTTGAGCATCAAGTTCTTTTATATCTATGGACAGAAGTGCTTGAGCATTACTTATTGCACCTTTAGTTCTCGCATCAGCGTTCTGTCTATCTAGTGTAGCAATTTGTAAAGCATTTTGCAAGGCTGCTTGTTGCCTATTATCTAAGTTTTTGAGTTGTATATTGCCATACGCACCTGCATCTCTGGCCGCAATAGATATACCTGATTCCATAACAGCTTGTGTCAAAGCGGCAGCGGCCATACTAGATGCACCTAGTCCTCTTTGTTGCATTATAGCTGTGACTTTTCTAGCCGCAGGAGATGCCCAAGCAGGTAGGGGTTCTCCATCTTCTATACCACCCAATAAAGATTCTAGTTGATACTTTACGGTAGCTTTTTCATCTAAAGCTTCTTGTGCAGGACTTGCTGTTGCACCTGAAGATAAAGTTGCATTAGATATATCATCTAAATCAATTAAATCAGATGCACTAAAGTCAGAGGTAGCACCTGTAAATGTTTGCCCTT
>Ga0181413_1000679_pt1 | contig 10540 bp, 11 predicted proteins | sample 36SPOviralmetaG_FD_130111 | JGI IMG/M metagenome (GOLD analysis project Ga0181413, IMG submission 130111) | Marine viral communities from the oligotrophic San Pedro Time Series (SPOT) site, San Pedro Channel, CA, USA - 36 SPOT_SRF_2012-09-28 | ecosystem: Environmental > Aquatic > Marine > Strait... | reverse complement strand
TAGCTTTCCTATGAAGTCACCTTCAGGTGCTATCACTAGAACAGCTATGTCAGCTATTGAACAGCTAGAGTATTGGCTTATGTTTCAAAGGCATTGGTGTGAGCATAAACCTTCTGTCACTGTGTCTGTCAAGGAAGATGAGTGGATGAAGGTAGGAGCATGGGTATATGATAACTTTGATGAGGTGTCAGGCATATCTTTCCTGCCCTTCAGTGACCATACATATGCTCAAGCACCCTATCAAGACATAGCAGGTGAGGAGTACGAGCAAGCATATAAGAAGATGCCTGCTTCTATTGATTGGTCAAAGTTAGCAGACTACGAGAAAGAAGATACAACTAGTGGTGGGAGGGAACTAGCTTGCACAGCAGATGCGTGTGAGATGGTTGACATACAGGCTAGTTAATGTTAGAGTCTACAGAAATACTATGGTGGCAGTGGTGGTTACTCATTGCCATCTCTATTAATACAACAATAAACTTAATTGTTTTCTTTAAAGGTAGGAAGCTACACATAAGAGAACTCTTACACTTAAAACCTAAGAGAGTTAGAAAGGAGAAGTAGATGACAGCACACGCAAAAATGTATGTACCTAAGAAGGATGAGGAGTATATATCACCCTTTGGTCCTTCAATGGGTTACATGAAGTTAAGTCCTGACTTTGTTAAGAAGATGAATACTTTAATGAAGATGGAGTTAAACGATTTTTCGCATCAACTAGTTGGTAAAGTAACACAAGAGTTACAATTTAATAAAGAGATTGAAGCCTTGTGGATGAAAGAAGTATCTAACTTCATAGCTAGATTCCATTCGTATTCAGAGCAGAGAAACTCTTTTGGTGTTAAAAACTTAGATGCTAAAAAGTATAACTATGGTATCAAGATAAATTCAGGATGGTTTGTTAGACAATATGAGCACGAGTACAACCCTATTCATTTACATATAGGTTCTAGTATGTCATGTGTCGGATATCTAGCATTACCTGAAGGCATAGAAAAAGAGTGGGAAGAGGATTATAAAGACCATCACCCTGCTAATGGACACATACAGTTTGTTCATGGTACATCATCAAGTTATAATAATACAAACTTTATGGTGAAGCCACAGGTAGGAGACTTTTATATATTCCCATCTGACTTATTTCATTGCGTATATCCTTTTAAAACAAAGGGAGAACGTAGGTCATTCAGTGTAAACTTTAACTTCTTAGAGATGATTAAGGACAAAGATAAAAAGGAGAATAAAAATGGATAGCATAGAGCCAAGTAAAGAGAACAGAAAAAAGTTTGACATTGACCTAGAGTATGGTAAAGTAAGAGAGAAACAAGTAGCAGAGATGCTACAAGATAAGAAGATAGAAGTTAAAAGCGAGAGGGGTATGTGGCAGAAGACAGGCAACATAGCTATCGAGTTTGAAAGTTATGGTAAACCTAGTGGTATAAGAGCAACCGAAGCAGATTACTGGTTCCATAACTTATGTGTAGGTGATGAAACATTCTGCACGTTAGTCTTTGATGTCAATAGTTTAAAGAAGATAATAGATAAACTTGACACAAAGAAATGGGTAGCAGGGGGAGACAACAAAGCAAGTAAGATGTACTTAGTTAGCTTGCAGAAGTTGTTTTCCTCTGACGTAATTAAGACATTTAAAGGAGTAGCCGCATGAGAGAGATGATATTACAAGCATTAAAGAGTAAGATATCAGGACAGATAAATGGTCACATAGCTAATATAGAAGCGATGATGACTAATCCTGTAGGTATAGGAGACCACCCTACTATTGTAGAGACAATAGAAAAAGAACTAGGTGCACTAGAGCACGAGAACGGTAAACTAAATAACCTAGTAAGGTTTTTTGAAAGGAGACAAGAGGATGCAAAAGCAGAAGAAGAAGCGAAATCCAAATCTAAGTAAGTATGATGCTCCCTTAAGAATACAATTCGAGAGGGGGTTCAATGCTTTCAAAGGCAGACAGTATGTAAAAACTGTCAAAGGTAATAGGGTTATTATGACAGAGAATCCCTATAACACCAACACCATGCAGTCACGTGAATGGACACGTGGTTATAACTCTGCGTATGCACAGCAATTAAAAAGGGTTAAGGATGTTGAAGCTAGAAGAAGAAGCCAAGAAGTTCATGCAGGATAACTTAGTTATAAAGGAAGTAATGACTGCTGATTTCTACGAAGCACGAGCAGGACAGACTGCTATCTTTCCAAAAGAAAAAGCCTTAGAGTATTTAGCTCTAGGCTTGACGAGTGAAGCAGGTGAGGTAGCAGGTAAGGTAAAGAAGATAATACGTGATGGCAAAGGAGACAAAGAAGCCATAGCCTATGAGATAGGGGATGTTCTTTGGTACTGTGCTGTACTAGCTAGTGAGTTGGGTGTCAGTTTAAATACTATTATGCAGAAGAACTTAGAGAAGTTACATGACAGAAAGGAACGTGGAACATTAGCAGGTTCAGGAGATGATAGATAACTTACTGATACGACTTTACGAAAGCTTTACCTAATACTTTACCTATAAGAAGATGGTTCTTTTCAGGCTCATCTTCTTGCATTTCCATCACTGACTTACCATACTTACCCATATAATATTCATCAGCTAACTTTCTTTTATCTTCTGATAATCTACTCCATTCTGCTCTGTCAAAAGGAGTAAATGCTTTACCTTTAGCTTTCTCTTCTCCTACAGCTACAGCCTTTGCTACTTTCTTTGCTAAACTTCTGTATCGTTTAAGTTTATTTTTCAAGGATACCTTTTGTTTAGTTCCTGATAAACCTCTATAGTAATCACTATCTAGTTCTTTAGCTAAATACTTCTCTACATATTCACCCATAAATCTTTTAGTGTATGCATCAGCAGACTTATCTCCTACAGACGGCATGACTTGCCAATTCTGTATTCCAAACTTAGCCAACTCTTTCTCTACAGGATTACGCACCTGTTCTTTTCTCATACCTGTAATCTGTGAACCTAAAGGACTCTGCTGTATTATAGGACCTTCACGTGTAGCTGATTCTACTTTTGGTAGTAGCCTTGATAGGTATGGTAAGTTTCTAGTAGCTGACTTTTCAAATGCATCAGCACCTCTCTCTAAACCACCAAACCCTTCGATACGTCTAGAGTCTCTTACGTAAGCTGCTTCAACATCAAATGCGGCATCAATATCCTTGAACATTTTAAGAGGTGTCAATCCACCCCCTACTAATTCACCTAAGTAACCACCCATGTATTCAGATATCTTCTCACCTGTCAAGCCATCTATCCCATCTTCACTACCAATAGTTTGAAACAGATTATCAATTAAATATGCACTAGAGCCACCTCTAAACATAGCACCTGTATATCCTTCAAGTGCTTCCTTTCCTGACATAGCAGCCAAACCACCATCTCTATACTTGACCATTAATTCACCCACTAATAAGTATGGTGCTAATGGAAAGAACGGTCTTAAGTCTCCTGTCCTACCATCTTCTGTTTTAACTTCATACCATTTAACATCTTGATTCTCTGAACGATGTTTATAAGCGGCAAAAAAAGCAGCTGTTCCAATAGTACCTCTAGCAAGTTGCTCTCGTGCTTTAGCTATCTGCCTAGCACCCATATCTTTTATCTCTTGGTCTTTCTTAAGTATGTTGAACGTGCCCTTTGTGCCATTAATTATAGCGGCCACTGCACTTCCCGGCTGATACTGAAAGTTAAATTGCATAGCATTAACCATAAATCTTGCATAAGGAAATGCACCTGTACCTATTGGTATATTTAGTAATCCCGGAAGAGGTCCTAACTTCTCATTAGCTTTTACGAATAGTGAACCTATAGTATCTAAAGGTTTACCACCACCCTCTTTAGGCTGACGAGAGAATGTAAAGTATAAAGAATCTTCCATAGCAGCTTGTAGTTGCTTAGTAGGCAAAGGTCTACCATCGGCTATAACTTCTCTTACATTAGTGCCCATTCTTCTAAGTTGTTTATCTAAGGAAGCTGTAAATACAGCACGCCTAAACACTTTATCCTGTGCCATGTTCAATCCATTGAGCCATCTAGTAGCTTTAGATAAAGTTTGGTCTCCACTAATTTCCTGTAATGACCTATCTATTTGTCTTAGTATTGCAGGGTTATATTTAAGTAGGCTTTCAGTCATCTCTTTAGATTCAAAACCATCAAGGGTTCTAAATAGAGTATCAAAGGTGTCATAGAATACATCTTTCATGCCTGTCTGTACACCACGCACACTAAACTGACCCTTAGCAGCACTCTGTAATCCTCTACCTATATTATATATAGATGATTCAACTAAGTTTGCTCCACCCTCAAAGCCAAGTCGCATTATACCTGTACCAACGTTACGTACTGTGGTTGCAACTTGTGTAACCATCAATGCCCTACGTTCTCTATCTAATCTCTGCATAAAATCATAAGCATTACCCATGATTCCTCTAGTTGGATTATCTTTACCAAATAGTTTATCATACTGCTTAATTAATTCAGGGTCAGCATCACGTAATCCCTTAATAAATTTACCTAATGGACTAGCTGTAGTCAAAGCTTTACCTGCATCACTATATGATGTCATAGTTATCTTTGCAAACTGCTCTGCTGATAATCCTGCACGTGCTATAGCACCATCCACTACTTCTTGGTCTACTATCTTTATACCTTCTGCATTTAAATTAGAAAGTATCTCGGCTATGGCAGTCGATGCATTTTTACTACCATCTAAGTAAGGTTTCATAAATGCTTCGGCAGCTTCACCCTTATCTTTAGATATCTCTTTAAATATATCTGTAGTTATTTTAGCTACACGTTTCATTATTTCAGGCTGAACACTAGCTTGTGTTAAATCTGTTGCAGGGTCTAATGCTTCTAGTATTTCTCTACCTTCTGCAATAGCTTTGTCTGCTTCTATTTGTTTTATGGGGTCATGTACATCTGCTATCTCTTTAGATGTAGAGTTTCCTGCTTTTACTTTCTCTGCGTTCTTTTTAAGTAATGCTTCTTTTGCTTGTTGTTGTAACTTTATAGAACGTTCAGCACCCTTGACACCTAGTTTACCCATGCCTAGAGCACCGATACCACTTACTGTTCCGACTATTCCACCTACAAGAGCACCACTAAGTAACATCTCTTGTGTTCCAGCTTTCTCTTCTCTTAGATTAGCCGCAACATCTACTTCTGAACCTGCACTAGCACGATATACACCTTCGCCTGCACCTGCAGCTGTTTCAACTGCAACAGGCATAGCACTAGCTTTTAATCCTAATTTCATTGATTGTCTTTTGGCTTCGGCTTTGGCGGCTTCTTCAGCGGCCTGTTTACCTAGACCTGATTTGATACCTGCTTTGGTAGTATCCAATAGCAATTTCTTTACAGCACTTGTTGCACCTACTCTAGCAACAGCACCTGCACCTAAACCTAGATATGTAAGGGGGTCAGTTAATAATGCTCCACCATAATCCATGATGGCATCAAAGGAACTAGTACCACCTTCTTCATAGAATGAAGGTAGTCGTTCCATATCACGAAACAAAGCACCAAAGTTAGCTTTGTCTTTTTCATTAGCACTACGAGTCCAATCTACCTGACCCATTAAGTCAAGTGTATTAGTATTTACATCACGATAGTGCTCAATAAATCTGTCAGTAAAGTCTGCATCAGATTCATTCTCTCTTTGTCCTTTGTTCTCACCAAACCTAGCTATCATATATTCATTAGCTGTATTAAGAAACTTAGAATCATTTATAAACTCATCATAAGTCTTCTTCTCTTTATTATATGTATCTGCGGCATAGTCTTGGTCATCTGCTTTAGTAAACAGTTTGTCCATAGGAGTAGTTTCATCTGACTCAGATGTTATTTTTTCAGGTTCATCATCCTCAAATAAAGAATCAAAAGCAGAAGTAGAAACTGCCTGCTCAGAAATAACTTCTTCTTCTACTTCATCCTCTTCAAATAAAGCATCTAGTGAACTCTTCTGTGTCATTTAATACCTATTTCTTTACTGAACCGTCAGTATTATGTGTGTCTCCATATACCTCATCCCATTCTTTCTGTGCCTTTTCGACTGACTCTTCATCATCAAATGGGTTTATACTACTACCAAAACTTTTCTTTGGTCTTCCTGTAGGAGCAGGTTTAGTTAAGTCAATAAACTTACCATAATCTTTCTTCTTAGGTTTATTCTTTTGAGCTTGGCTTAATAGTTGCTGTGCAATTTTTGAATCTACACCATATATTTGTTGAACTAGTTTAAATACTCTATCTAAATCTTTGTCTTTATTAACAGCATTTTGTATAAAGTCAGGAGCATTTGGAAATTCTTTCTTAACGTCTTCAAACTTTTGTTCTTGTGTCTTAGTTGACTTAGACGTATCACTCTTTTCACCTGTTATTTGTTCTTCTAGTTCTTTCATAACTTCATCTTGTAATGCAGATAATTCAGGTGTATTATTAATTAAGTCTTGAGCATTTTTATCTCCACCACTTCTTATTAAACCTTTTATAAACTTTTTATTGTAATCTTTAGTAACTTGTTTTCGGTATTCATCCTTTTCAGCACCTACTAAATCCTCTCCATTAGGTCCTTTTACTATGGCTTGTTTAAATCGGTCAGCTATTCTATCAATACCACCAGAATGTATCCTCATATAACCATTTAAACTAGGTATATCACCTGCTTTATCTGCTTCTGCTTTAATCTTAGCAATTTGATACGCAGAACTAGTATCTAGCTTTCTATTCTTTATAGCTTCTAATTCTTTTGTGGCTTTATCATATTCAGGTGAACCTTCTTTAGAGTTTTGTTGTATCTTAAATGCATTAGCTTCCATTTGGTCTAATGACTTAGCATCCTGTGATAGCTTACTTAAGTCTATAGCACCTGTACCATATGTAGCTCCGGGTTCTGTCATAACCTTTGGAGCATCTATTAAACCTGAAGCTTCATACTGTGACCTAGCTTCCTTGTAAGATTTCATTTGGTCTGTCTTTCCAAATAAACCTAGTAGACCACTAGTTTGTTCCGAAGCACCAAAGTTAGGAGTAGCTACAGTTGCTAACTTAACAATACTATCAGTAGCATCTTCTACACCTTTAAATCCTACTTCGTCTTTAGCAGGAGTATACTTATATAATTCGTTGACATTACCTTTATTTTTAGTATGAAGCTCAAACTTACTTAACATATTAGTAACATGCGAATCCCCACCTGCTACAATGTCTCTAGCTTTGTTTAAAGCGTATGGGTCATCACCAAAGTAAGACGCTACCTGTTTAATTTGTTGCTCTACTTTTTCTTTCTTAGCTTTATATTCTTTTCGGTTAGCGGCAGTTTCAGCTACATGTCTATCAAGTATAGTACGAGTACGAAGCTTTACTTCGTTCTCTCTTTCCGTTACATCCTCTACTATCTGTTTGGCTGCACCACCTAACATAGCTCCAAAATTAAACTTCATTAAGCTCTCCTTGCCATTAATCCTGAAGGTTCAGGTGTTACTTCTTCTTCTTCCATGATACTAGTATCTTCTTCTACTTTATCATCACCTTGTTGTTTCTTTAATTTATTTATAGCTGACTGTATAAGAGCATCACTAGGCATGTCTGTATTTTCTTTTTCATCACCTATTACATATTCTGTGTCAGTCTGTTCAGCTAAATACTTTAACATCTCTATAATCACAGGAGCAACAAGTATACCTACATCGACACTGTGTATGCCTTGCATAACAGCACTTAGTTGCATAGAATTAGCCATAGTAGCTAATGACACACCACTTTCAATGACACTTAATAGTTCAGGTATCATATCATCATTATCAAATCTATCTAAGTACCATTCAATAGCATCCTCTACAGTACTATACTGTGCTGGATTCTGCCAAGGTCGTGCACCTACTTCAGCAGTCAAAGACTGCCCTGCTATAGGAGCATCAAAAGCTGGTTGTTGTGTTTCAGGCATTGTTATCCTTTACATTATAATTTCTAATATCATTTACATATCTAGCAACTCTTTCTGTTAAGTCATTCTTGTTATTCATCTTACTTTTGTTACTAGTATTGTCATTTCTACTTAACAAACCTTTACTACTTTTCTTTTCAGGTTCATTCATATTCATGCTAGGTATATTTCTATATGCTTTTAATATTGGGTTAGTATCCATTAAAACATTCCTCCTATAAATTTACCAATCAATGAACCAAAGGCAGCGGATGAGTTATAATCATTCTTCATCTTATTAATATCATAGCTACTGTCGGCTCTTAACTGTTCCATAGCTAGGTCAACAACACGACTTCTTTCATTCTCTGCTGATGTCCATGCCCACTCCATAGTATCACCATAGTATTGCCATAGATTATTGTAGGCTTGATTACTAATACCTAGAACATTCTGTGCATTTAATTCGTTAGCACGATTAGTAGCAGCTGTAGCTTCAGTAGCTATCTGTCTTCTCCAATTAGCATTAGACTGTGCTATAACCATTTGATTCTGTGCATTAAATTGGTCACGTTGGTTATTAATCTCTGCATTAAATCTTTCAAGAGTATTAACCTGACCTGCATTAAACTGTTGTTGTGCATTTATTTGTGTTGCATTAAACTGATTAGTCTGCTCACCAAGAGATGCAAAGAATTGGTCTGTTTGATTCTGCGATGTAGCATTAAATTGTTTAGCGGCATTTTGAGCAGATTGGTCTGTAAACATAGACTGTATTCTCTGCTGTCCTTTAAACATTTCTGACTGTTGTTGATCAGATAAGTTAGCCATGTCCATCTGTAAGAATGATTGTGCATTTTGTACAGCAGATTGTTGTCTATTATTTAAGTTAGACATATCCATGTTAGCTAATGCCGATGCTTCACCCATAACCATAGCCTGTTTATTACTTAAGTTATTTAAATTCATTGTATTAGCGGCACGACTATTCTCTAATGCTATGTTCTGTTCAGCAGTAAAGTTCTTATCAGCTATATCACCTATACGTGCAGAGTTTTGTACTCTTGATTGAAATGCTTGGTCAAACTCTTGTCCTATAAATTGTGCTCTTTGCTGTGTGGCAAGCATAGCTCTTTGCTGTCTGTTAGATAAGTTCTGTGTCTCAAACTGTGCCTGTATACTTGCGTCTGCTTGTGCAATAGGTAATGCAGATTCTAATGCACCCTGTATCATGGCTTGTCCTGCCATACTAGATGCACCTAATCCTCTAGCTGCCATCTGTGCTTGTACACCACGTAATGTGCCTGCTGCCCATGCAGGTGGATTGCTTGCATCAAAGTTAGATGTAAGAGTTGCAAGTTGTCCTTGTACAGTAGCCTTCTCACTAGGAGTTGCTGTAGCGGCTTGTATCTGTTCAGTAAACTTAGATGCAGTCTCTGCGTTGGCTGCACCACTAATTAATTCACCTGATTGTATCTGTCTTTGTACAGGATTAGACATAGCTGTAGCAGTACCTTGTGCGGCATTTAATTGACCAACACTAGATGTTCCTTGAGCCGCTGTTACCTGTCCTTCAGCAGACACAGTACCTTGAGCAGCTTGCCCTTGTGCTAGTACACCTTCTACTTGTCCTTGTGTAGTAGAGGGGTCAACCGTTGCTGTTCCTGTTTGTTGTGTACCTTGAGATGTAGCTTGAGCAGCTAAAGCTGTAGGCAATGCTACACTACCACTTACTTGACCTACACCCTGTCCTAGCATCTGATTAGATTGAGCTACAGTACCTACAGTTTGAATCTCTGCACCTGTAGGCAATCCCGGATTAGTCATCATTTGAGCAGACATATCACCTATGTTAGGTGCTACTTCTTGTGTCATAGGATTACCTGATGCATCCACAACCTGCTTACCATAGTTAGGATTAACAGTAGTGCCATCAGCTAAGTAATAGTTTTGGTCATATACAGGTTTAGTTACATTCTTGAACTCTTGTTGTTTAATATTAGGATTAGTACTAGTTGCAAATACTGTAGGGTTATTGCCTGTAGGTATAGGACTAGGGAAAAGAAGATTACCGGGTTGATAATCTATACTTGGTTGTATATTAGGTAATTGAGCATACCCACCTGCACCACCTCTGCGACTAGCAGAAGGCATAGATGTAGGTTGAGCTACTTGTTGCTGTACATTACCACCTACAGCAAATGATTGTTGAGGTGGTGGTACATATGCACCCACCATATCTTGCTGTTGGTTTTGGTCAAACCTATCCATAGTGTAACCACCTTTAGCCATCTTACTTTTTTTGGAACTAGCTATAAACTGTTGTTGCCCTTGAAATGCACCTTCTAATGCTGCATATCTAGATGCTACTTCTTTGTTAGACATTAGGTATTTAGGGAAGCCTTCAATCTTACCTTCATAGCCTAAACTTCTAGCTATCTCCTGTCTTGCTTCTTGTGGTAGATTACTTATTGTTTGCATTATCTATTTCCAATCAATATCTTATCCAACTTATCTTCTAATCTTTTGAGTGCATCCATAAGATTGTGCATATCATCTTTCACATCATCCTTACGTGCATAGTCCTCACGTGTCTTGT
>Ga0181413_1000677_pt1 | contig 10555 bp, 18 predicted proteins | sample 36SPOviralmetaG_FD_130111 | JGI IMG/M metagenome (GOLD analysis project Ga0181413, IMG submission 130111) | Marine viral communities from the oligotrophic San Pedro Time Series (SPOT) site, San Pedro Channel, CA, USA - 36 SPOT_SRF_2012-09-28 | ecosystem: Environmental > Aquatic > Marine > Strait... | reverse complement strand
ATCTAGTCCTAGAAAGATTTCTTTAGTTTTAAATTATATTAAAGGAAAGAAAGCTGATTTGGCTTTACGAGATTTAGAATTTACACGAAAAAGAATAGCAAAAGATGTAAGCAAGACAGTTAAATCAGCAATTTCAAACGCAGAAAACAACCATCAGTATGACATAGATAATTTATTCGTTAAAGAGGCTTATGTTGGTAAATCTTTAGTAATGAAAAGATTCAGACCAAGAGCTAAAGGTAGAGCAAGTTCAATCAAAAAACCATTTAGTCGAATAACAATTATTTTAGAGGAAAAAAAAGCAAAAAAGGTAATTAAATAATGGGACAAAAAATTAACCCTATAGGATTAAGGCTTGGCATTAATAGAGGTTGGGATTCAACTTGGTTTGCTAAAAAGAAAGATTTTGGAAAATACTTAATCGAAGATTTTAAAATAAGAAACTATATAAAAAAAAATATAGTTAATTCTGGGGTATCAGAGATCATTATAGAAAGATCATCTAAAAAGTGCACTGTTTCCATTCACACATCAAGACCAGGATTTGTTATTGGAAAAAAGGGAGCAGATATAGAAAAGATTAAAAAGAATATTTCAAAAATAACTGAAAGTGATGTGAATGTTAATATAAAAGAGATAAAAAAACCTGAATTAAATTCTAATTTAGTAGCTGAAAATATTGCACAACAATTAGTAAAAAGAGTTGCATATAGAAGAGCAATGAAAAGAGCAATGCAATCAGCGATGAGACTTAACGCTAAAGGAATAAAAGTGATGTTGAGTGGTAGATTAGCAGGTAATGAAATAGCAAGAACAGAGTGGCTAAGAGAAGGAAGTGTACCATCTCATACCCTAAGAGCAGATATTGACTTTGGGTTTGCTGAAGCACTTACAACTTATGGAATTATTGGAGTAAAAGTTTGGATTTATAAGGGTGAGTTAATGGCTAAAGATGTTGAAAAAGAAAAAAAAGAAAGGGTGAAAAATGCTACAGCCAGTCAGAACTAAATTTAGAAAAGCATTTAAAGGTAGAATCCATGGAAATGCCTCTAGGGCAGTAAAATTAAATTATGGACAATTTGGTTTAAAAGCTGTTCAACCAGAGAGAATAATTGGAAAGCAAATTGAAGCAGCTAGAGTTGCTTTAACAAGATATATGAAGAGAACAGGTAAAGTATGGACAAGAATTTTTCCAAATATACCTGTTTCAAAAAAACCAACGGAAGTAAGAATGGGTAAAGGTAAAGGTTCCCCAGAGTATTATGCTTGTAGAGTAAAACCAGGCAGAATTATTTTTGAGGTTGATGGTGTAAGTGAAGAAATAGCCAGAGAAGCCCTATATAAAGCATCTGCGAAATTACCAATAAAAACGAAATTTGTGAAGAGATAATGAGTAAAAAAAAAGAAGATAAAAAATTAACTAGAGATCAGGCGGAAAAAAAGATTTTAACTCTTAAAAAAGATTTGTTTAATATAAGATTTAAAAAAATTAATAATCAAATTACCAATCCTGCTCAATACAATGAAATTAAAAAAAGTATAGCCAGGTTATACACAACAATCAAGAATACAAAATGACAAAAAAAGTATTAAAAGGAATAGTAACAAGCGCGAAAAACCATAAAACTATTGTAGTTGAGGTAACGCGTAAATTTAAACATCCTTTTTATGAAAAAGTAATTAAAAGATCAAAAAAATATCATGCTCACGATGAAAAAAATAAGTTTAAGGAAGGTCAAAAGGTATCCATAATTGAGTGCAAACCCTTTTCAAAAAAGAAAACTTGGCAGGTGTTAGAATAATGATACAAATTCAAACAGAATTAGCAGTAGCTGATAACACTGGAGCAAAAAGAGTAGAATGTATTAAAGTACTTGGAGGTTCAAAAAGAAGATATGCATCTGTGGGAGATATAATAGTGATTAGCGTAAAAGACGCTATTCCAAAAGGTAAAGTTAAAAAGGGAGCAGTTCATAAAGCCGTAGTGGTAAGAACTAGAAAAGAAATTTATAGAGACGATGGATCCAAGGTTCAATTTGATAAAAACGCTGTTGTTTTGACAGATGATAAAGGTGAACCGATTGGTACAAGAATATTTGGTCCAGTTACAAGAGAACTGAGATCCAGAGGACATACAAAAATTATTTCTCTTGCGCCGGAGGTACTTTAATATGGTTTTAAAAAAAGGCTTGCAAGTAAAAGTTATCACTGGAAAAGATAAAGGTAAAACTGGAGAAATTTTAGAGATAAATAGAAAAATGGAAAAAGTGAAAATTAAATCAGTAAATATGATTAAAAGACACACAAAACCAACTAAAGAAAATAAAGGTGGAATAATTTCTAAAGAAAGTTTTATTCACCTGTCAAATATTAAAAATATAGATAAACCAAAAAAAGAAAATAAAGTAGCAGCTAAAAAGTAATGCCAAGATTAAAAATAACATATAAAAACGAGATTGTTGGAAAATTGATGAATAAATTGTCTTTAAAAAATAAGCACGATGTTCCAAAAATTGTTAAGATAATTTTAAACATGGGATTAGGTGAAGATGCCTCTGATGGAAAAAAACTAAAAGCATGTGCTGATGACTTAGCACTTATAGCAGGTCAGAAACCAGTTATAACAAAATTTAAAAAATCTATATCAAACTTTAAAACTAGAAAAGGTTCTAATGCTGGAATTAAAGTAACTTTAAGATCTGATAAAATGTATGAATTTATTGATAGGTTAGTAAATATAGCTTTACCAAGAATAAAAGATTTTAGGGGTTTATCATCAAAAGGGATAGATAATTCGTATAATTATTCTTTTGGTATTAAGGAACATATTGTGTTTCCAGAAGTTAATTTTGATAAAGTTGATAAAATAAGAGGTTTAGACGTTACTATGGTAACCTCAAGTAAAAGCAAAGAGGGAACATTGGAACTTTTAAAAGAGTTCAATTTTCCTTTAAACGAAAAAAAAAACTAAGGACTAATATGGCTAAAACAAGTGCAATACAAAAAAATTTGAAAAGAATTAAATTAGTTAAAAAGTACGCTAAAAAAAGGGCTGCTTTAAAAAAAATAATTAATAATAAAAAATTAGAGTTGTCGGAAAGATTTGAAGCTCAATTAAAATTAAATAAATTACCAAAAAATTCAGCAAAAATTAGAATACGAAACAGATGTGAGGTATCAGGTAGGCCTCATGGTGTTTATAGAAAATTAAAAATATCTAGAATTGCACTCAGAGACATGGCGTCTTCAGGTAAAATTCCAGGAATAACAAAATCAAGTTGGTAGGAGAAAAATGACATTTACAGATCCAATTGGTGACATGTTTGCTAGAATTAGAAATGGTCAAATGAGATCATTGAATTCTGTTCAAATACCTTCATCAAATTTTAGAAAAAATATTTTATCAATTCTTAAAAATGAGGGTTATATAAAAGATTTTTATATTGAAAAAAAGGAAAATAACAAAACAAGTTTAAAAATTTCCCTTAAATATTATGAAGGAGATCCAGTGATAAAAGAAATAAAGAGAGTCTCTAAACCAGGCAGAAGAGTATATTCTAGAGCAACAAGTATTCCAAAAGTCATGAATGGATTAGGATTAGCGATTTTATCTACGCCAAAAGGTGTAATGAGCGACGCAGAAGCAAGAAAAAACAATTTAGGTGGTGAAATAATTTGTAGAGTATTTTAATGTCAAAAATAGGTAAAAAAAATATTATCATTCCAAAAGAATCTTCAATAAAAGTTGAAGGTGGAAATTTAACAATTACAGGTCCGAAAGGTACAAAAAAATTAACAATTAATGATAAAATTTTTTCCTCAAAATTAAATGAAGGTGAATTTAAATTGCAACCACTAGAAAAAAAAGTTGATAAAAAAACTTCAATAATGTGGGGCACTTACAGAAGCCTGATTAATAATGCAATTAAAGGAGTATCCATAGGTCATGAAAAAATATTAGAAATTAGCGGTGTTGGATTTAGAGCAAACATGAAAGGTGAGTTTTTAAATTTACAAATTGGTTTTAGCCATGATGTAAATTTCCCAATCCCTAAAGATGTAAAAGTTACAATTGAAAAACAAACTACTATCAAAATAAATGGTGTTGATAAAGAATTGGTTTCCAAAATTGCTGCAGATATTAAAAACTTAAAGCCAGTTGAACCTTATAAGGCAAAAGGTATTAAAGAAAGAGGCCAGTTCGTCCTTAGAAAAGAAGGTAAAAAGAAATAATGAAAAAACTAAATAACAAATTAAAAAGAAAATTAAGAACTAGAAAAAAACTTAAAACAGTAAATTCTAATAGATATAGAATTTCTGTTTCAAAATCTTTAAATAATTTATCAGCTCAAATAATTGATGATAAAGAAAAGAAAACCTTAGTATCAGCTTCATCAATAGAAAAAACAATAAAAGAAAAAAAAATTAAAAAAATGGACAAATCAAATTTAATTGGCGAAATTCTTGCAAAAAGAGCAAAAGAAAAAAATATAAGTAAAGTTTATTTTGACAGAGGTTCACATAAGTATCACGGAAGGGTAAAAACTTTTGCTGAAACATTAAGAAAAAATGGGTTAAAATTTTAATATGGCGGATAATAGAAAAATTGAAAGTGATATAAAAGAGAAGTTAGTTGCTATTAATAGAATAACCAAGGTAGTTAAAGGTGGTAGAAGATTTGGTTTTGCTGCCTTAATGGTAGTTGGTAATCAAAAAGGTTCAATCGGAATTGGTCAAGGGAAATCAAAACAAGTTCCCGATGCAATAAAAAAGGCTACTGAAGACGCTAAACGAAATTTGATTAAGATACCTTTAAAGGAGGGCAGAACTCTGCACCATGATGTAAAAGGTAAGAATGGATCTGGAAAAGTATTTTTAAGATCAGCTCCAGCTGGAACAGGAATAATTGCAGGTGGTGCAATACGTTCAGTTTGTGAAGTTCTTGGTATCCAAGATGTTGTTGCGAAGTCTCTTGGTTCAGCCAATCCTCACAATGTTTTAAAAGCATGTGTCAATGGATTAAAATCACAAAATTCACCTAAAAATTTATCAGCTATAAGAGGTAAAAAAATATCAGATATAGTTTTAAAAAGAGAGGGTAAATAATGAATTTAAACTCTTTAATAAAAACTAATAAAAAAAAAATCAGAGTTGGTAGAGGAATAGGATCTGGTAAAGGAAAAACAGGATCCAGAGGTCACAAAGGTCAAAAATCTAGATCAGGTGTTGCAATTAAAAGTTTTGAGGGTGGACAAATGCCTTTATATAGAAGATTGCCTAAACGTGGATTTAAGTCCTTAAACAAAAAAAAAATCGCAATTTTAAATCTTTCTAAAATTCAAACTATTTTAGAAAAACCTAAAAATGAAATTAAAAATATGATTGATCTTAAAACTTTAAAAAATAAAAACTTAGTAAATAAAAAGTACTTACAATTAAAAATTTTAGGAACTGGTGACATAAAAAAAAGTGTTGAAATTTCAGCACATTTTGCCTCAAAACAAGCTTTAAAAAAAATTGAAAAAGCTGGTGGAAAAATAAATATTTTAAAAAAATAAGTAATTATGTCTAGCGAAACACTAAATACAGCGGGTGCCTTTAGTCAAGCAAAGGATTTAAGGAATAGAATATTATTTACAATTTTAATATTGGTAGTTTATCGTCTTGGAACATATGTGCCTCTAGCAGGAATTGACCCCCTTGCACTTAAAGAAATTATGGCTTCAAGTCAAAAAGGCTTATTAGGTATGTTTAACATGTTCTCTGGAGGTGCAGTAACACGGATGGCAATATTTGCTTTAGGAATAATGCCTTACATTTCTTCGTCTATAATCGTTCAACTGTTAACGGGCGTGTCTGATTACTTTAAAAATTTAAAAGAGCAGGGAGAGATTGGAAGAAAAAAAATTACACAAATCACAAGATATGGAACAGTTTTAATAGCGTGTTTACAGGGGTATGGTGTATCTGTTGGTTTGGAAAATGCTGGAAATCTAGTAATTGAACCTGGAGCATCATTCAGGTTAATAACAACTATATCTCTAGTCGCCGGAACTACTTTTTTGATGTGGTTGGGTGAACAAATTACTTTAAGGGGTGTGGGTAATGGTATTTCTCTTATAATATTTTCAGGGATAGTTGCAGAAATTCCAAGAGCTTTGGCTTCAACTTTTGAGCTTGGTAGAACAGGTGCTTTATCAGCTTTAATGATCGTTGCTATATTTATTTTAGTAATATTAACTGTTTTATTTATAGTATTTTTTGAAAGGGCAATGAGAAAAATATTGATTAACTATCCAAAAAGACAAGTTGGAAATAAAATGTATGGGGGCGAGTCTTCTCATCTTCCTTTAAAAATCAACACTGCAGGTGTTATACCGGCAATTTTTGCCTCTGCGCTACTTCTTTTACCAGTAACTATTTCTAATTTTGGATTTGCTGAATCCGATACATTCTTAAAAATTTCTTCAATGTTTACTCAAGGACAACCCCTTTATATGTTGCTGTATGCATCTGGTATAATATTTTTTTCTTTTTTTTATACATCGATTGTTTTTAATCCAAATGAAACAGCTGAAAATTTAAGAAAATATGGTGGGTACATACCAGGGATAAGACCGGGTGAAAGAACAGCAGAGTATATAAACACTATATTAATGAGATTAACTACCGTTGGTGCAATGTATTTAACTTTTGTATGTTTAATGCCAGAATTTTTAATAGCAAAATATCCAATTCCTTTTTATTTAGGTGGAACATCAATACTTATTGTAGTCGTTGTTGCGATGGATACGGTAACGCAGGTACAAACGAGATTAATGAGTTCTCAATACGAGTCATTAATTAAAAAAACTAAATTTGGTAAATAAATTAGTCAATGAATATAGTTATCTTTGGTCCACCTGGAGCCGGTAAAGGTACACAATCAAATTTTATAGTAAGAAAGTTTAATCTACATCAGCTATCAACAGGTGAATTATTAAGAAGTGAGATTAAAAACAAAACAAAATTAGGACAAGATATTTCATCAATAATTAATTCTGGAAATTTAGTTTCTAATGAGATTGTAAGTGATTTAATAGAAAAATATATTACCAATAAAGACTATCAACATAGATTAATTTTTGATGGCTATCCAAGAAACTTAATACAAGCAAAAAATTTAGAAAAATTGTTAAGTAAAAATGGCCAAAAAATAGGCATCGTTCTAAAATTATCTGTTAGATTAGAAATTATCAAAAAAAGAATCATGGAAAGAAAACAGCAGGAAGAACGTGTGGATGATGATGACAAAGTAGCCGTCAAAAGGTTTGAAATGTATGAAAAAAATATAGCACCAGTTATAGATTTCTATAAACAATCAAATTTATTGACCATAGTAAATGGAGAAAAATCAGTTGCTGAAATTAATAGTGAAATTAGCGACTTAATAGAGGGTATCAAGGGTTGACTTTAAGAGATTAGACAATATAAATACGCAGGAAATAACATATCATTAATTTATGGCTCGTATTGCAGGAATAAATATCCCACAGAATAAAGTGGTTAGTATTGCATTAACTTATATTCACGGTATAGGTTTACACTCATCAAAGAAAATATGTAAAAAATTGGACATACCTTCATCAAAACGTGTCAATGAATTATCAGAAGAGCAGGTGTTAAAAATTAGAGAATTTATTGATGCAAACCATAAAGTTGAAGGTGATCTTAGAAGAGAGGTCTCAGTAAATATAAAAAGACTTGTAGATCTAGCCTGTTATAGAGGATCAAGACACAAGAAGAAATTACCTGTAAGAGGACAAAGAACTCAGTGCAATGCTAGAACTAGAAAAGGGAAAGCAATTGCTATTGCAGGTAAAAAATTAACACCACTTAAAAAATAATTAATGAATAAAAAAAGCGAAAAAGTTGAAAAAAAAGTAGAAGCAAAAGACTCAAAAAAATTAGATAATAAAAAATCTTCTTCTTTTAAAAAAAAGAAAAAAATTAAAAAAAATATTACCTCTGGTATAGCTTATGTTTATTCAACTTTTAATAACACAATTATATCGATTGCTGATGAAAGTGGTAATGTTGTTTCCTGGTCATCTGCTGGAGCTAAAGGTTTTAAAGGATCCAGAAAATCAACTCCTTATGCAGCTCAAGTAGCTGCAGATGATGCTGGAGCTAAAGCTTTTGAACAGGGTTTAAGAACTCTTACAGTTCAAGTGAAAGGTCCTGGCTCAGGTAGAGAAACTGCATTGCGTTCACTACAATCTAGGGGTTTTAAAATTCTATCAATAAAAGATACAACACCTATGCCACACAATGGTGCTAGGCCACCAAAAAGAAGGAGAGTATAATGCAAACAACAACAAATATTTTAGATAAAAATTGGAAAGCACTTATAAAACCAAATAAATTAGAAATTACAAGTAACGATGACAAAACCGTTGCAAAAATAGTAGCAGAACCCTTAGAAAAAGGTTTTGGTCAAACAATAGGAAATTCTTTAAGAAGAATATTGTTATCATCAATTCAAGGTGCGGCTGTAACAGCTATACAAATTGATGGAGTTTTACATGAGTTTTCATCAATTAAAGGAGTTAGGGAAGATGTTACAGATATAGTATTAAACGTAAAAAATTTAGCAATTAAATCGTCTTCCTCAAGTTCAAAGAAAATAATATTAGACATTAAAGGGCCAAAAGAGGTAAAAGCAAAAGATATAACTCTTGTTCCTGAAGTTGAAATATTAAATCCAGATCAAACTATCTGTAACTTAGATGAAAAAACACATTTTCATATGGAACTTATGGTAAGTACTGGCAAAGGTTATGTTCAAGCTCCTAAAAATAAAACAGATGAAAGTCCGTTAGGACTAATTTCTATCGATTCTTTGTTTAGTCCAGTAAAGAAAGTTTCATTCTCAGTAGAAAATACTAGAGCAGGAAGTGCATTAGACTATGATAAATTAGTCATGTCCGTTGAAACAAACGGAACAGTGGATGCAGAGGATGCAATTGCTTATTCAGCAAGAATTTTTCAAGATCAACTCTCAATGTTTGTAAACTTTGAGGATCCTCAAGAAATCGTTAAAGAAGTTAAATCATCTGAACCAGAGTTTAATAGAAATTTATTGAAAAGAGTTGAAGAACTTGAATTATCAGTTAGATCTATGAATTGTCTTAAAAATGATAATATAATTTATATAGGGGATTTGGTTCAAAAAACCGAACCAGAAATGTTAAGAACACCAAATTTTGGTAGAAAATCCCTTAATGAAATAAAAGAAGTTCTAAACACAATGTCTTTATATTTAGGAATGGAAATACCTAATTGGCCACCAGATAATATTGCTGAACTTTCAAAAAAGTTAGAGGAAAATAATTATTAATGAGACACGGTCTTGGATATAGAAAGTTAAATAAAACAAGTGAACATCGTAAGGCTTTATTTAAAAATATGCTTAATTCTTTGATTAAGTATGAACAAATTATAACTACTTTACCAAAAGCAAAAGAACTTAAACCACAAATTGACAAAGTTATTACTATTGGAAAAAAAAATATTTTAAGTAATAAAAAGAGATTATTTTCAAAATTACAGGATAAAAAATCTGTAACAAAAGTCTTTGATGAACTATCAAAAAGATATAGTTCAAGAAAAGGTGGCTACTCAAGAGTTTTGAAAGCTGGATTTAGAACAGGTGATGATGCACCAATGGCTGTGATTGAATTAGTAGATAGAAATCCAGAGGCAAAAAAGGTAGACAAGCCAAAAAAAACTGAGACAAAAGATAAAAAAAAAGAATCTCAACCAGCTACAAAAGTAGCAAGTAAATAAACCAAGTTTTAATGTCCAAAACATATACTGTAGACGATGCTTATAATGACTCACGTCTAGATAAATGGTTTAAAAATGAAGTAATAAACCTACCTCATTCTTTAATAGAAAAAATACTTAGACAAAATAAAATTAAAGTTAATAAAAAAAAAGCTAAATCATCTTACAGACTACAAACTGGTGATTTGATTGAGGTATATGATATTTCCAATTTTAAATCTGCTGATAAAAAAATAAAAATTAAATATTTACCTAAAAAAAAAGAAATTGGTGAATACGAAGATTATATAATAGAAGATAATGAAAATTTTATAGTTATTAATAAACCAATAGGTATTCCAGTTCAATCAGGTACAAAATCATTCAAGAATATTATAGATATACTAAAAAATACAAAATATTTTCAAAATTCAAAACCTTTTATTGTCCACAGACTAGATAAAGATACTTCTGGGATTTTAATAATTGCAAAGAATAGAAAATTCGCCCAATTATTTACATCATTATTTAGAATTCGAAAAATTCACAAAACTTATTTAGCATTAGTATATGGTAAGGTTAATAAATCAATTAAAACGATGAAAGATGATCTTGTTTATTATGAAAACAACAAAAAAAATATTCAAAAGGCAATATCAAATTTAAAAATAATAAAATCAAATCAAGGTTACTCATTTTTAGAATTAAATCCTATAACAGGGAGAAAACATCAATTAAGAAGACAACT
>Ga0181413_1000666_pt1 | contig 10614 bp, 11 predicted proteins | sample 36SPOviralmetaG_FD_130111 | JGI IMG/M metagenome (GOLD analysis project Ga0181413, IMG submission 130111) | Marine viral communities from the oligotrophic San Pedro Time Series (SPOT) site, San Pedro Channel, CA, USA - 36 SPOT_SRF_2012-09-28 | ecosystem: Environmental > Aquatic > Marine > Strait... | reverse complement strand
TTTGGGGATCACTCTACCCTTCGCAGTGGGTCGCCCTCTCGCGCGTCTTCGAGATGGTCGACCTGTAGGAGGGGGGACCGAGGGGGCGGGGGGGGACCGACGGACCGACGGACGGGGGGACCGCAGTCGTGCGCGACACTGCAGGGACCAGCTCGGACACGCTCACCCTAAGGGAGAGACGTCCAACGCTGGATACCTCGGGACGTGTCTCGACTGCACTTCGGGACGGACGCGACTACCGAAAAAATAACGATACTATAAATTAAAACCTCGTTATTTTTCAAGAATGCGCATGGAACAAACACAACACGACCAACAACACGACCAACTGTCACCTTTATTGACCGATTTATGCCAGATGCAGCCTTTATTCACAGATTTATGCGAAATATGTCACAAAAAGATAAGACTTTCTGCTATCAAATGTAAATGCAAAAGAAAATTGTGTAAAAATCATGTATTTCCACAAAACCACGACTGTGATTTTGATTACAAGTCTGAAGGCAAATTAATACTTGAAAAAAACCTTGTCTCTGTACATTCTCGAAAATTAATGAAATATGACCCCGGGTGATTTATGTCTATGCGAAAGATTTGAATCTTGGTGTGCAACAGTTGAATCTTTCTAGACTTTTTTTCAACTGAGTTCCTGTGTTTGCAGAACTTGTAGTCGCCCATAATTTAACAATACAGTGATTTGGAGTTACTGGAACTATGCATAAACCCTTGACTTCTGAATCATCAAATAGTGATTCCCCCAAAAGTATCATACATGCTTCATTCATAGCTTCAAACCAATGGTTTCCCTTTATGATTGTGGACCAGCATCCTCCTTTCGACCAGAGTTTTTTGTCTAATTCCCATAAAGGAATGATGTCATTTTCCATGAAAAAGATGTTCGTAAGCCCCGTCAAAGACTCTGGTATGTTATTGAGAAGCTGCCACATGTCTTTTATTGTTTTGATTCTGTAAACGTTTTTGAAGTTTTCCCGTTTCCAATCGCTGGCGTTTGATTTTATGTATAAAGTCCATTCTCTGTGGAATGAGAGACTTTCTGCCAGGTTTTCTGAAAACTCTTCTGTGTCGAGTTGAACCCTGTCGGGTACCGATTGAACCCTGTCGGGTACCGATTGAACCCTGTCGGGTACCGATTGAACCCTATCGGGTACCGATTGAACCCTATCGGGTACCGATTGACCAGTTGCGCATTCGGAGAGATCCATTGGAACTTTCTTGGGCAGCAGCAGTATAGATCTTTTTAAATTGATAACTCCTTCTGCAGGGTTATTGAGAGTTTTTTGTATATATGTCCCAATTATCGTTTTTTTTCTTATCTTCACCTTCACCATCATAATACTCTTCGGGAGTACAACTTCTATACAAGATACATTTGTGGGCGATTACGTTAGCGTTTTCAGAGTCAATGCCGGCATCGGACCCGGTTTGAAAGGCGTTACAATTGTTACCTAGCGTATCACACTCCTCAGCGCATACTCCAGCAACATGTTCTACTCCAGCAACATGTTCTACTCCAGAAAACATTTCCTCGCCGTCCCATAGTGTCTTGGTCTTGTGTAACGTACGCTGGGTTGCACATACGTGTTCTGTATGCCTTTGGTAATTTTGATGCAAGTTACTTAATCTTGTTAATTCCTCATACTTTGTCTTCCTCATGTAACATTTTGTGTTTGGCGTTGTTCTACCGATCGTGTTAGTTATTGCAGCACCGTCAAAGACAGCGTCGTTGAAGAAAAGACGACAATTTGTTCCATCATAATCAAAGGCATCTACATCTTCCAAAGCGCAATCAATTACATCTTCAGTACTCAATAATTGTTCAATTCCTAAAGTTGTTCTAAAGTTGCAAGAACTATTATCTCCCCAATCCTCGTCGTGGACAGTTACATGGATCCAATCATCTCCCAATCTTTGAATAGCAAATGAAGGATTTGAAAAAGTTGGATTCCAACCTAAAAGTTCTGTACCTTTTTCTACTACACCGGGGGACACCTGGTAATTGCTCTCTCCTATAGAATAATAGTTGTTATCTTGTTTTATGTAAACATTTACAAATTGCCTTGAATCTATATTAAAACTTTCTGTTTTTGTTGACCCAGGGTCGTTCTCTGCATCGAGTTGCCAACTTTTTAGCTCCTTACTGTCATCGTATCCGTTTAACGGATCTTCTGAGAAGCAGATGACGAGTTTGTCTGAGTACGGATCTTCTCCCCAATGTTCCAGGTCAGGGATCTGCACACTAACTGTAACTCTTGCAGTCATATATAATTATATATCATACAAAAAAATTGTTCAATATTACTTAGGTAAATGTGTTTATATATTAGATATATTTCCGGAAGGTAATGTTGGTACTTTACTGCTTTTTGATCTACTAGCAATTACACGTACAAGTGCAAATGCAATTACAATTAGAAATACAAAAACACCAGTAAGTATGAGGTTTTCATATGAAGTATATGAAGTATCTTTATTATCTACGCTGACAGTCCACTCAGTAGTGTTTGGCGGGCTCATATATACTTTATACAAAGAATATTTTTATAATTATTTTTTTAACCTAGAATTGTCCCGATTTGGTTTTCCTTCACTTTTTTACATAAACATTCCAATTTGAATTTGGATTTCGTGCGCTGCAACTGCTGTATAAAACACATGGATGGTTCCGTACGTTTGCATTCGTTGTGATACCGTGATAGGAGCCTACTTGAAAGGCCTTACAGTTTGTATTATCATTACACTCTGTAGAGCAAAATGTTAAGGGATCCAAATTAGAGTTTTTTACCACCTCGTCCCAACTATAATAAATTTTAATTACATTGTTGACGCATGTTTTTCCTCCATAAGGATTGTAATCCTTATGTTTGGCTACTGCATTATATACCGTTCGTCGCATATAACATTTTGTGTTTGGCTTCGATCTGCCTAAGGTGCTAGTTATTCTTGCGTTGAATGAGGTATTTCTGTAAGTTTGGCACGTCTGTCCAAGTGGATCATAATCAAAGGCCTGTACACCGTCCACAGCACACATATGAATATTTTCTACGTTATTAATTATTTCAGATTCACTTACGCTTTCTTCGTCGCCTTGTTTGAAGTAGCAAGAATTGTTATCTCCCCAGTCTCCGTCGGGAGCCCTTACTAGTTGCCAATTTGTTCCCAATTGTGTTACTTCAATGTGGTTACTATTACCTAATCTCATGGTCGGGTCTAACCCTTGTATTAGCGCATTAATGTTGCTTGAGATTTGAGCGACTTCTACTGGGTAATTAGGCTCTCCTATAAGAAAATGTCGGTCACCGTTACCAATGAAAATATTTACATATCCAGAGAATTCTTGGTACATCGTGTGTGATATAGTTTTACCAATGTCGGCGTTGACGTCAATATTACGACTTTCGTTTACCTTGTCACTTTCGTATCCATTTATTTGTTCATTCGACCAGCATATTTCCAACGTATTTACTGTAGGTCTTCCCCATTGTGCTGCGTCATTTGAAAGAGTTACATTAATATCTATTTTCGCAACCATATATATAGAAATACTATAAAAAAATCTTCAAATATTATCTGATACAAATTAAATTATCCTATCGGTGGCAAAAATTTGCGTGCTCTTGCTCTTCTGTATATATAAAAAACAAAGGTGCCAATGAGTACTGACCCAAGCAGAACAGAAAGTATAACAAGCAAAGTTTCTTTTGAAAAAAATTGATCATCCACCTCCTGGGATGAATCTTCATTAGATGGAGAGAAAGAAGTAGAGGAAAGAGTAGCGACATCTACATTTTGCAATTCACCTGGACTTTCATCTACATGTAAATTTACATTAACCCTAAATGAAGATATTTCTGGATCTTGAGAAGACATATATACATATTCAAATATTTTTCTAACCATTTTTTTTTCGAATTAAATATTCGAAAAATAAATAGCTAAGGGTGATCCACACCCCTAAGCCTCTGTTTTATGATACTCATATCTGTATGTGTGTGTGTGTCGTGAACCGGGAACAATAAACCCTAAACACAGTCTAAACACAGTCAAACAAAAAATCAAAAACACAGTCACTCACAAATTACTCGGAGCATTGATTTGATCTGAAGCCTAAAGACATTTGTATTATGTAGAATCAATGGTGTACAGAACATAGTGATCAATTTAGGGCTGTAATCTCCAAATATTCTGTCGTAATTGTAAAATATAAAACAATATGTATACACCCTTGAAGAGAAATACCACAATGGTCTCAAAACATACAAACTTTTTGGTATTTTCATATAATTTATTCTTAAAATTTCCATCAATGTGATCGGTATCAATGCGGTCTCTTGTAACCATATAAGAAACCCTAGTGTTTCTATATTCTCCATAAAGTACTTGAAAACAAGATATATTTCAAAACATCCAAATATGTGATGAAGAAAATAGGCTGTATCTTTCATAAATGTCTTCAAGTTGAATAAAATATCAACTACAAAATACACAAAAACCGACATAGGAACCTTTTTTGAATTTCCAGTAAACACCAATGGTGTCAGGGCGCATGTATGTATCAAGTCATTGAAAGATTGTACAAAAACACTCCTAACGAAAATTGGAGTACAAACATAAAGTAATAAATAACCAGCAACAATCATAAGACTCATTTTTAAGAACGGCTTAAATGCTGCTTTTAAATTAAATCAGATGCCAAAATATTATATTTTGTCCAGTAGTGGTTCAAACTATGGATAACAGAATTTAAAATACCCTTCGGACAATATTAAAGATTAAAATTACCACATCACAACAAATGACGTCACACAATGCTATTCGTGAATCTGTTATTGAAATGTCTAGAAGGGTCGGTAGGCACAACCTTGATGTACCAGAAATGAAACAGCTCATGGAACGTATCGAACGTTCACAACCAGGTGTCGAATTCACTAATGTTGTAAGACAAACACTAGCTCCGGTTTCTCATCTAATATCAGCAAAGAATATCGACGAAATAGCTAATTATTTTCCTGACTTTCCATTGAAAACTATTGTTGAGAAGGTTCCTGTGACAGAAAGAGACGCAATCTTTCAAGCACTAGGTATGACCAATATGCTTCTCACAACATTACAAATGGTCCCGCCAGAAATGTTGAACAAAATTGAGACAATGACAAACACAATGATGGGTGCAATGCAAAATGGAGGAATGAATGACCTGTTTAAAAACATGGGGTCATTAATGGGAAATATGAGTATGGATGATGATTCGGGTTCTGGTGATGAAGAACCTCCTGCCCCACGGCCACGTAAAAAGAGTGGACAATCGAAACAGAAAGAGTTTAGAGACAAGCTTTGTTAATAGCTTTGTTAATAGCTTTGTTAATAATTTGTCTGCTACTTTTAAAAATCAGTATCTTCGCTGTATTCTCCGGCCGAGGCCAACGAATATTCGTGGACTTTTGACTCGAAAAAATTTGTCGAAACTCGTAGCGATTGAGATTCCATAAACTGCAACGGATTATCCTTTACGTTGTACAAGGGTTTGTATCCAAGTTGAATCAAAAGTCTGTCTGCAACAAATTTCACGTATTCACATAATTTTTTGCTGTCCATACCGATGACCGAAACGTCCAGAATATCTTGTACGAAACCAAGTTCGAGATCCACTGCTTCTTGAAAGCAGACATGAACGTCAGTTTCATAAGGCGTCCTACTCAATTTCTTGAATAAAGCCACTGCAAATTCTGTATGTAAGCCTTCGTCGCGCGCAATAAAAGAATTTGATAGAGTCAATGCATCTAAAATTCCCTTTTTGTATTTTTTTATCCAAAAAATACTAGCGAATGCGGAACTGAAATATATACCCTCAACAATACTGAAAGCAATAAGTCTCATTGCAAATGGAATGTTTTTTGAGAAGTATCTGTTCGCCCATTCCCCCTTATTCTTTATCGTTTCAACTTCATTAATTGCATTTATGAGTTTGTTTTGTTCAGCTTCTTCTTTCACATATGTAGTCAAAAGCGACATATACACTTGGGAGTGTATATTTTCCATAAATCCTTGCATTCCATAGAAAAATTTAGCCTCTGTAATTTGAACTTCTGATGAAAAATTCATATCAAGATTGTCGTATACTATCGAATCTGCAGTTGCAAAAAATGCAAGAACCATGCTAATAAGCTTTCTCTCGTTCTCATTGAGACAATCCCAGCCTCTATCCTTAGCTGGTTCTATTTCTTTAGGTTGCCAAAAACACTCAAATTGCCTTTCATAAAGATCCCACAACTCATCGTCAGTCACCTTAAAGGCAAGATGACGATTTTGGGGGTTAAGTATGAACTCAGATTGTTCATTCTCCAATAGTTGTTCCAGTGAAGAGCGTGTTGACATGTTGTAATATGAATAATATTTAAATCTTTAATACCTCAATTTACTTTGCCCGCATGGACCGGGTGCGGCGGTTCGTTGGAGGGATGGCACGTCTGGAGGCACGTTTGGCCGCTGCGGCTGCTGCCGAAGCCCTGGTGACTCGGGGGCGGGATGGCAAGGGGTCTGGCGAAAACATGGCCATAACATTACGGGTGTTTGACATGTCACCGACACTGGCGACGGGTGACATGGGGGACGAATCATCAACGATACGACGGGGCATGAGGGAGGCCGCCTTAGCCGCCTCCTTAGCCTTCTTCTTCTTCGCATAGTACGCTCTCCTTCTTTCCTTCTTCTCATCATTGGTCAAGGGAGTACGGGTAACCTTACCCAGACGTTTCTTTCTTCGAATGTAAGCCTCTTTCGCCTTGTCTCTCATCATCTGCGCGTAATCAATGAGGGAAGCCCTGCTACCATAGTCACCCTGGCGCATGAGACTTCTGTCCATGAAGAAAAGATCATCCAGTCCCTTCTTTAAACCGATACCACCCTGCACGCGCTGCGTACGAGTGGTCTTGCGCTTCTCGAGTGGGGCCTTGTAATCTGCTCCGAGGAGGCGACCCCCTTGGCGGTACCGCCGGCCGAGCATCTTCCGCTTGTATCTTGCAGCAAAATCTGGGTCTCTCATTCTGCGCGCCAGTGCGGCCGCACCCGCCTTCTGGCGTCTTGCAAGAATCGCTTGGATAGTTCCAGGGCTCATGGTCAGTTCATCGATAGGACCACGGGCCGCGGCACGTCTACGCTTGAGTGCTCTTGCGTCCCTCTTGGCCGCCCTCTTGGCCGAGGCTTCCGCAAATTTCGCTCCTCTCATAGCCGCTCTTGCCATCTGCTTGGCAATCACGTCCGTACGTCCAGCGTACCTCTTACGAGCCGCATCCCTTTTCCGAGTAACGTATGCTTCAGTCGATGCACTAAGTGGCATGAAGCTTCTCATGGATCTTCCTGTTCTCTTTTGAGTGGCCATGGCTTGTTTGAACGCCGCTAGCTTCCTCTTCTTATCGGAAACAGTACCCCTTCTAGCACGGGGTGCCTTGGGGTAAACTAACTCGATTGCTGGGGGGTAATCGGGATTGTCTCCAGTCATGATTCGCGAACGTCTGCTCGCTCTCGCATTTCTTTCACTCATCATTCTTAATGATTTAACTAAATATTTTTTTTTGCGTTTGTAGTTTTTTTTTTAAAATGACCGCAACTTACATAATGAGAAGTACCTCCCCCCCTAGAAGAAGACATGCACGCGCAGCCCCGTCTGGCTTCATGGCTTATTACACAGAAAACTTCAAGAAGTTATCTGATGAATATCATACAGCAAATGGCCATACAGGCACGGTAACACATATTTCAAAACTTGCTGCAAAGAAATATGCAGAACTGAGCACAACAGATAAATCAAAGTATATGAATGATGTATATTTTTTTAAATCAGATGAGGCATCTAATCAAATCCTAAAGCAGACAAAACCAAAACCTAAAGATACACCAAAGAAATTACTAAAAGAACCACCAAACACTAAGAATCCATCCAAAGAAGAACTAAACGAACCACCAGCAGGGGAAGTAACGACACCAAAAGAGCTGCCAAAGGAGCCACCTAAGGAGAAGCCACCTAAGGAAGAGTCACCTAAGGATGAACCACCTAAGGATAAGCCGCCTAAGGATGAGCCGCCTAAGGAGGAGCCACCTAAGGAGGAGCCACCTAAGGAGGAGCCACCTAAGGATGAGCCACCTAAGGATGAGCCACCTGAGGAGGAGCCACCTAAAGATGAGCCGCCTAAGGAGGAGCCACCTAAGGAGGAGCCACCTAAGGAGAAGCCACCTAAGGAAGAGTCACCTGATGAGGAGCCACCTAAGAAGGAGGAGCCAAAGGAACCAAGAAAAGAGGAAATCAAATCTGTAAAGTTTGACGATGATACTGATGATTTAAACGGCTTCACTTTTGTTTGAGGCTGAAAATCTGAGTTTCAAAAATATTATTGAATAACAGTAATTATTGATTAACAGTAATTACTGCCAGTAATGATACTGCCAGACTCTCCGAAACAGACCCAGGGCGCGCGCTCGACATCTCCACAATGTACCGAGCAGAATACCAACCTATCAGGGCGCTTCTTTACGTTCAGCGGTTACGGCGGGCGGAAGCACGCATCTTCTTCTTGCTCTTGCCGGAGAGGGGCTTGGACAGGGTCTTCTGCATGGCAGCCTCCAGGGGTTCCTCTGGTACTTTGACGCACTCCTGATCCGGTTCGGTGAGCGACTTCATCGTCTGCGTGAGCGCGTGTATGGGTTGGGAAAAACTCTGGAGACCCGCAATGCGCACATAGTCCTCGCCACGCCACGCCATACCTTGCACGTCCCCCTGATACTTCACGAAGCCCGACGGCGCAATCGGCTTCAGTTCTTCGTCCATGTGCAAAATCGCCTCGATGGACGTGACGCAATCGCACGTGACGAAGAATATGGTCTTCGGATTCTTGTGCACAGCCTGGTAAAGCTTGACTTGCCACTTGGCAAGATCGAGCGTGGTCATGTTCGGGTTGAGATCCGCGGAAAGATCGCACCCCTTGAGTCCGTTGTCGCTGATGATCTTCAGCAACATCTCTGAGATGTTGAGCGAGGTCGGCACCTGGTAGTTGGCTGCAGGGTGAAGCACCCCAACCTTAGCGTGCACCCTCCCTGCCATCTGGATCACCCGAGCCTCGTGCAGCGTAACCAGAAGGGAGGTTGAGCCCAGGGCTTGGCGCATCATCACAGCGAGCTCCGTATTGCGCGTATCATGTAGACCCTTCAAGAGCGCACGCATGTTGTCCATGGTTCTTCCTTGACTGTGGTCTTGTTTGCTTTTGCTTGGCTGTGGTCTTGTTTGCCCTTGCTTTGCTTGGCAAACACTTCTCAGCCCTGAACTCAGTCAGATTTGTATCAGCACCACAAGGGAACACATGTGTAACCCAGCAAACTCAAAAAGATGTTGGGACCTCCTAAAGTTTACGTTTCTTCTCACGTTTGGCTAGTTTGACAAGCTCATCAAGCTCAGTTTGAGATGATACTGTTCCATCCGGCAGTTGACTGGTGGTGGTGGGGTAGCGTTTATTTTTCTCCAAATATTCAAGTATCATTTGTACAGCATCCATTCCGTCATTAGAATCTGTATCATCTACTACAGGGCACAAACATGGATAGTCTGTTCTGAGACCCTCAATCCCCGATATCATTTCGTTCTTTATCTTTTCCATACTTTCAAGACATCTGAAGTTTTGGTTTACCTGGCGTCTCATCGTATGTATAAGATCCTGTTGTTTGTTGAGATTCTTCATAAATTTGTCAAATGATGTCACAACGTGATCTATCAATGTTTGAGAATGTGTTTGTTGATCTTCAGTCTTAATTCTTCTTGCCAATGCTTGTGCAATCACAAACGCAGTGTGAATTACCTGTTTTGGTGACATACCATTGCCTAGAGCTGCATAAACAACAGGAATGCCTGATACGTTTTCCACAGACATAATTGGTTTGTTTGGTATCTTGCACTTTAAACTCATGAATATTCCAATGCTGATCTTTTGCATTCTCGCCGCTTCATATATACGCTCTCGATGTTTTTGCATGTCATGTATGCTATGAATGCTCGATTTGAATTTGACTTCCACTGATGCTGTTACATGAGGATCACCCTCACATCTCCACAAATAATCCTCAGATCCGGGCTCCGTGCTCCTACTTGTATCTTCAAGAAATCCAATATTCAATTCTTCTTCGAACACGGACCGCACTAGCTCCTCCCCAGTAAAACCAGTATTGACGTCCCTGGTAAATTGCTTCAACACATTCGTAGATTCACGAAGAACATCTGACATATGAGAATTTGTTGAGTTCTCAGCAAATTTCATTGTATTTATTTCTACTTTCAAACGATCTATGTCTTCTTCATATCTTCTGATGATATTCTCGTAAGACGATTTCATTTGATGTTGGTTATTTGCTAGCATCTCCTCTTGGCGCCTCACAAGCTCATCAAGTTGATTTTTGTGAAGCTCTTCATTACTTCTCATTTGTCTCTTAGATTGTTCAAGAGCTTTTGAATCAATGCTTGTTTTAAGCTCTTCTACCTCTGCATTCAAACCACGAATCACATCATCTTTTTCACTTAATGACTTCAGATGTTGCTGTGTAATCCGCGCTATGTCT